>Ga0210384_10002347_pt1 | contig 23257 bp, 22 predicted proteins | sample IncBWH2MmetaG_FD_160574 | JGI IMG/M metagenome (GOLD analysis project Ga0210384, IMG submission 160574) | Forest soil microbial communities from Barre Woods Harvard Forest LTER site, Petersham, Massachusetts, United States - Inc-BW-H-2-M | ecosystem: Environmental > Terrestrial > Soil >...
CGCCATCACCAGCGAGGCTCCCGATCGCGAGCGAAGATCCTTCACGAGGGCGGCGATGAAGGGCGCGTGGGCGGACGTTCCCCCCTCCACGGGCAGTCCCAGGCCCGCCGCCACTGCCCGGGCGAAGCCCTCCACCTCGGAGGCCCGCAAGGGCAGCCGGTGGTCGGCCACCGCTCCCCCCGCGGAGACCGTCGACTCCACCATGTAGAGCCGGTTCATCTCCGCGCGCTCGCCTTGCACCCGTCGCCTGGAGGCGAACTCGCGCACGAGCCTCAGGTTCGCGGGGCCGCTGCCCACGAAATCGTGGTCCAAAGACAGGATCACGTCCGCCCGATCCAGCCGGTATTGCGCCTCCACGTGTTCGCCGAAGGCGAGGATCGCTCCTGCCCGGACGTTGTCCCGGCCGGCCGGCTCGTACTGGTGCCAACGGGCGGCCGGGAACTCGGCCAGGATCCCTTCCAGCTGGGCGCGCAGGGTAGGCGAGGTGACGGTGCCGCTCAGGAACCGCAGGCCGGCCCCCCGGCTGCCCCGCTGTTTCGCGAGGGCGGCGCGCAGGGCCTCGTTGAAAGCGGCCCAGGTCCGCACCTCACCGTAGAACTTCACGGTCTGCGCCCGGTCCGGGTCGTAGAGGCCGAGGACGTGGGCTTGGCCAAAGACATCGGTGGCGCCCTGGCTCTGGGGGTGGTCGGGGTTGCCCTCCACCTTGGTGGGCCGCCCTTCGTGGCTCTCGACCAGCACGCCCTTGGCGTAGCCCCCCAGGGTCACGGCGGTGGCGTAGAACAGGGGGCGGCCCGGGACGACCTGCTCCGGCTGCTTCACGTAAGGGAGGATGGTCTCCTTGGGCTGGCGGGTGCAGGCGGCGATACCGGCCAGGGCCAGGGAGGCCCCCATGATCTTTAGGAACTCGCGCCGGCCCTCGGGGTCGTCGAACTGCGAGGCTTGCTCGGGGAACTCGCGGTGCACGAACTCTCGGAATTCCTGGGTCTCCGCGAGCTCATCCAGGCTCTTCCAAAAGCGGCGCTGCCCCGGCCCGTCCAGACCCCGCCGCGTACCGAGGAGCTCGATGGGAGCGGAGGGGATCGACTTGGGATCGATGCTCATCGGTGGCAGGTCGAGCAAGAGACGCGGGGGTGAATGTCGTATTCCCGGACCAGCTTCCGCCCCTGCTCGAGCTGGTTGGCGGGGGGCTCGTAGGCGATGTTGTACACCTCCGCCTTCGGGCGCACGTACTTTTCCGGCTGGCGGTGGCATTCCAGGCACCACTCCATCTGCAGCGAGTGCTCTTGCCAGGTGAGGGGCATGCGGTCCACACGCCCGTGGCAGGTCGAGCATCCGATCCCCTTGTTCACGTGGGCGCTGTGGTTGAAGTAGACGAAATCGGGAAGGTCGTGCACCCTCGTCCACTCCAGGGAGCTGTCGGTGCGGAAGCTGGCCCGCACCGGCTCCAGGGTCGGGCTCTGGGACCAAATCTGGGAATGGCAGTTCATGCAGGTCTTGGTGGGGGGGATGCCCGCCACCGCAGACCGGTCGACGGAGGTGTGGCAGTACCGGCATTCGATGCCGATCCCGCCCACGTGGTGGGCATGAGAGAAGGGCACGGGTTGCTCGCGGGCCTCGAAGGCCCGGGTCACGTAGGGTGAGCGGTTGATCTCCAGGATGAGCCACAACCCCGCCCCCCCGATGAGCGCGGCTCCAAAGATGCTCACCCGGGAAAGGGTGTTGGTGCTTCGGTGGAAGATCTGCGGCATGAGGGGCCTAAAGCCTATGCCAGGGCCCAATCCATCGTCAACGCAAACCTCGTGTTCCGAGGCTCCGGTCGCGAGCGGAGCGAGGCGCCCGGGACGGGTTCAGGTCCGGAAGAGGCGGTCTCCGAAGTCCCCGAGTCCAGGGAGGATGTACTTGCGGTCGTTGAGGACGCGGTCGAGCGCCGCGCAGTAGATCCTCGCCCCCGGAGCGACCGCGGCCATGTGGGCCACGCCCTCGGGGGCGGCCACGATGCAGAGGAGCCGGACCTCCCTCGCTCCCAGCTCCCGCAGGCCGTCCACCGCCATCGCCGCCGATCCCCCCGTGGCCAGCATGGGGTCGAGCAGAAAGACGAGGGCGTCCCCCAGGTTCTTGGGGACCTTCTCATAGTAACGGCGGGCCACCGCCGTCTCCTCGTTGCGCTCCAGGCCGAAATAGCCGACCTCGGCCTGGGGCACGAGCTCCAGGAACGCCTCCAGCATGCCCAAGCCCGCCCGCAGCACGGGCACCGCCACCACGCGCGGGGCCAGCCGCCGCGCGGGTGCGGTCTCGAGGGGCGTCTCCACCGTTCCCTCTTTCAGGGCGAGATCGCGGGTGGCCTCGATGGTGAGGACCAAGCTTACCCGCCGGGCGAGCCGCCGGAACTCGTCGGGGGGAGTGGCCCTATCCCGCAGCCGGGCCAAGCAATCCTCCACCAGGGGATGGCGCACGAGCTCGAAGGACATGGGCGGCCCGAGGATACCACGGCCCCCCGATGCTATACTCCCCGAGCCATGCGCCTCACCGCGGAAGAGATCCAGTACGTCTCCCGAAAGATCGTGAAGACGCTCGTGGGAGAGGGGAAGCTGGAGGTGGATTCCGAGCCCCGCATCGTGGACAGCATCGCCCGGGTGATCACCGAGGAGCTGCAGATCGAGGACCGCTTGAACGAAGAGGTCCGGGAAGTACTGATCCAGCACGCCTCGGAGATGGAGCGCTCGAACGTCACCTACACGGAGATGTTCAAGATGCTCAAGAAGAAGATGGCGCGGGAGAAGGGGATCGTCCTGTGAGCCGACGGGGGCAACGATGAAGCTCTCCCGCGAGAAGATCCTCCGCCTGTCCCACCTGATCCTGAACCTGCTGGACGCGGACGAGGAGGTGGAGTACTTCGCCGATCCGCAGGAGATCCGTCAGGAGATCGTGAAGATGATCTCCGACGAGATGAAGGCGGACGAGGCCATCGACGCCCTCGTGCGCCGCAAGATCGAGAGCCAGAAGCGCCCGATCGTGGAGGGGTCCGACGAGTGGGAGGTCCTCTACCGCAAGTACTACGAGGAGGAAACGGCCCGCCACCGCAAGGTGATGCTGTAGGGCGGCGGATCGGGCTAGGGTCCGCGATCCGCGGGCCCGGCATAGCTCTCCAGGTCGGCGGACACGAACCCGATCGCCACTTTGGAGCGGAGCCGGACGGGGATGCGGCGCGCGTCGTCGGTCAGCCAGATCATGAGCCGCCCCGCCTTCACGAAGAGGCCCGTCCCCTCCAGAAGCAGCGGCTCCACGATCACGGTGGGAACGCCTTTTCCCAGCGGGGGGGGCAGGTCGAGCCGTTCTCGCCCCCGTAGCCGCACGCCGAGCTGGTAGCGCCGGCCGTTGTCGAAGACGGGAAGGGTCATGCCCTCCCCCTCCGCAACCCCGCGGGCCCGGGTCACGAAGAAGGCGGAAAGCACGTCGAGCGTGCAGGGACCCACGTCGAAGCGGGTCTCCTTGATCTTGGGATCCGTCACCGAAGCCATCCCCGACTCGGGGCCAAAGACCACGAGCTGATCACGAACCAGGCGCCCCTCGTGCAGGTGCTTCTCGATGCGGAGCGAGCAGCCGGTGGCAGGGTCCCAGGCCGAAAGCGTCCGGTCGTCGACCCGAAACTGGAGGAGCCAGGAGAAGAAGCCCTGGCTCTTGGCCTCCGCCACGAACTGCAGCACCCCTCGTCCCCCCTGCGGGCTGGGCTCCACGCTGAGGGTGGCCCGGCCGGCCAGGAGGTGGGCGTATGTGATCCGGAAGGTGACGCTCTCGCCGGCGCCAAAGGGAAGCGGCGCCGCGGGAGGGGGGGCGGCGAGCGCCGTCGCCAACGCCGCCCAAACCCAGAGCCCCGCCACCTCAGCGCACTCTCAGCTCGAGGCGGTGGGGCTGCCAGTCCGTGCGCAGGACGGCGTAACGGTCCCTCCCCACCGCCTCCCCCGTAAAGGGGACGGCCCGCCCGTCCAGGAGCAACTCTAGGGCGGCGGCCCCCGCGGGCAGGAGGAGGGCCAGCCGGCCGAAGCCGGGGGCGTTGCTCTCGTAGCGCAGGCGGGCCACCCGCGTCCGGCCATCAAAGGAGTATCGGTAGACGACATAGCGATCGAGGGCCGGCTCGTAGGCACGCACTGCCCCCGGCTCCGCCCCCAGCCGCACCGTGATCGCGAGCCCGTCCGCCCTCGAGTCCAGGCCGAAGAGCCCCGCGAAGACCGCTCCCGCCAGCGCCCCCGCGCTCCCCGCGTAGCGGGCGCTCCCCCGGCCCTTCCCCTCCCGGGTGTACCACTCATAGAGCCCGCCCGCTTCCTGCACCCGGCGTGCGATCTCTCGGAGCTGGCGCGAGGCCGGGCCCGCGTTCCCCCGCACGAAGCCCGCGAGCAGGAACCGGCCCGCCCACCAGTCCCACTGGCCGCCGTTCTGATAAGTGAACTCGTCGCTCTGGATGGGGTGCTTGAAGAACCCGCGCGGGTAGGGGGGCAGGAGCACGCCTGCGACCGTGGACACGCCGTAGCGACGACGCCGATCCTCCGCGGCGGCGAAGATGCGCCCCGCCTGGAGCGGGTCGGCGGGGCCGTAGAGGGCGGCCAGCGCGTTGCCCCCCAGGGCGAAGGTGTCGGCGTCGTCGTAGGCCACGTCCTTCCCGGGCCCGGGCAAGAGCCGATGCATGCGGTAGAAGCCCGCCGTCTCCGCCCACAAGAACCGGCGGATGTTGGTCCGGATCCGGGAGGCCTGCCCCGACCAATGGTCCCCCCGGGTGGCGTCGCCCAAGCGCGCCAGCATCGCGCCCAGCTCCTCCGCCGCCCGCGCAAAGAGGGTGTTCGCGTAGAGACCGACCACGACCGGGGTCCGCTCGTCCAGGTAGATGACGCGCTGGTCGGGGTAGACCGGGCTCACGTCCCCCCAGTCCGCGGTGAAGGCGCCGGTGACGAGGCCGTAGGCGGAGCTGAAGCGGTGGCTGAGCACGTACTCGAGGGCGGCGTCCAGCCGCTCTACCAGGGGCCGGCCCACGATCTTCTTGGAGAGCCAGGAGCGGTCCCCGGTGAGGGCGAAGACCTCGGCGGCCGCGAGAACCGCGCTCGCCTCCTGGTCGGTGGCGGTGGTGTTCTTGTCCGCGGAGAGCAGGATGCTCCCCGCGCGGTAGATGCGACCGGCCCGAGGTGCGTTGGCCAGAAACGGGGCAGCGTCCCCGGCCGCGATCCAGTCGTAGAGCTCGCCGTTTGCCCGCTGGTGGGAGAGATGCTCCTCGATCCAGCTCGTGAGGTACTCCCGGCCATAGTAGTAGCGGGTGGCCGGGATGAGGGTCGCGCTGTCCCGAAGCCAGATCTGAGGGTAGATGGTGCCCGCCCCGAAGCCCTTCACCTCCCCCGTCTGCCCGAGGAGCTCCTTGCGGTTGGCCTCAAGGGTGGGGCGGAACTGGTCCTGGAGGGCGTCGAGCGCTCCATCCTCGACCGAGTAGACCGTGTCCCGCGCGTATCCGACCTCGGCCAGGGGCCGGGGGGAGGCCAAAGGAGAGGCCCGGGGAGCGGAGAACGACGCGACGGCGAGCGCGAGAGCGCCGAGCGAGCCCGGCAGGCCGAGGGATCTCATCGCCGGGACGCGCCTCACGTCCGCATTCTAGCGTCCTCGCGGCCGCCCGCCGCCCGGACTCCAGCGGGGGCCGAACCCGGCCTCGGGGACAGGGAGCCGGAGGGGCTCAGCGAAGAAGGCGGAGAGCGGCCTCCGTCAGCGCGTGCACGCTCCGGAGGACCAGCGGGCTCGTCGCAGTGAGGGCGAGGACGGCGGCAAGGGCCCACGCGGCGCGGGGCGGGCGGGGGGGCGGCGTGGCCCCCTCCTTGCTTTCCGTCCGGTCCAGGAGCCGCTTCACCCGAAGGGCGATGGCCGCCCCGTCGTGGAAGGCGCTCGCGGGAAGCGACGCGCGTTGGCCGGGGGGAGCCATGCGCGCGACCTTGACCAGCGCCCCCGCCAGGGCCAGCGCCCGCGACGAGCCGGCCCGGGCGGCATGCTCATCCGCCGCCGCTTCTGCCGCCTCCGTCCACGCCCGGAAGAGGCGGTTACCTATGGGCAGCAGGGCCAGCAGGTCGGGGCAGCAACGGAGGAGGAAGCCCCGGAGATTGTCGCGGGCCAGGAGGTGGCCCTCCTCGTGGGCGAGGACAGCCTCCAACTCCTCACTCGTGAGCCCGGCCAGGACGCTCTCCGCCACGAACAGGCGGGGCCGCCACATCCCGACCACGGCCACCACCGGGAAGCGGTGGGCGATCCGGTACGCGGGGAGAGCGAGGCCGACAAGGTCGAGGGGCCGCGCGCCCCGCAACCAGCCGGCGGCGAGCCGCCGGCCGTCCACCCACGACCGGAGCCCCCGCCTGAGGCCGGTGATGACGAGTCCGGCCGCAGCCACGACCAGCAGGGCGAGACCGGGGCTCACCGTCTCCCCGGCGTCGCGCGGCTCGAGAAGAAGGTAGGCGGGGGCGTAAAAGCCGGCGGCGAAGACGAGCCCGGCCGCGGCGGGGAGGAGACGGAGCGCAAAGAGCGAGCGGGCCTGCCCCCCCGCCTCCCCAGGGGACAACGAGAAGCCCCGGCGCGGCCGGGCCGCGGCCACGGCAAGGGAGCCCAGGCCCCCCATGACCAGGAACGCGGCGAACCCGAGGCTGATGCCAAGCAGGCCGTACATCAAGGCTCCCTTTTCCGCCCCAGCCGCCGCCGCTTTTCCTTCACCAGCCGGTCCAGCTCGTCGAGCAGGAGGCGGTCCCGCTCCCCCACGGCGTCGACGATGCAGGAGAGCACGGGCTGGGCGGCCTGGGCGCCCCCGGCCAGAAGGCTCCCGATCAGGTCGCTCGCCAGGCCCCGTTCCAGCTCCTCCCGGCTCCAGCGGGGCGTGTAGACGTAAGCGCGGCCGGCCTTGCGGCGGTCAAGGACGCCCTTGCGGTGGAGCCGGTCCAGGGTGGTCATGAGGGTCGTGTAGGCGAGGGTGCCCGCGAAGGCGGCCTGCACGTCGCGGACGCACGCTCCTTCCGGCCGCCGCCACAGCTCGTCCATGACACGCCCTTCGAGATGGCCGAGGGGGGAAAGACCACCCGGTCGCCGGAAGGGGTGGACGAAAAACCGGGGGAGCGTCACGGCTCCTGACTCAGCATCAATTCCGGGCCTCGGCCGCCGAGTATATCCGAAGCGAACCGGGGGAGGCCCTAGCGCTGGTCTTCTGTTCGGAAGGCAAAGACCACTCGCTCGCCGGGGCGGCCGCTCAGCCGGAACACCACCGTGTCCGGGGTCGCGAGCACCACCTCGCCCGCCACCACGCGCAGACTGCCCGCCTTGAGGCCCTGGCCACCCAGGTCGAACCGCCACGTCCCCCCCCGGCCGTTAGCGTTCACAAGCACCGCCTCCACGCGGTTGGAACCAGGCCGGACGGGGGCCGTGACCCTCGACGGGCCCGCGCTCGGGAAGAAGGCGTCCGTCCCGTTCAGCACGACCTGGCCCTGTCCGCCCGGGACGGCTAGGTCGCTGATCCAGCCCGCCCCCGGGGGCGGCGGGGCGGAGGAAAAGCACAAGGGGAGGCCGAGGAGGCTTATGGTCACGGGGGAGGAGGTGGCCACGAGACCGCAGTTGTCGGTAGCCACGGCGGTGAGGGCGAAGGTGTCCAAGAGGGCCGCCTGGCAGAGGGAGAACAGCGTGGCGTGGTACGGCGTCGCGGTGCTCGTCCCGAAGTGGACGGTGGCGTGGCCCGACTCCTGGTAGTAGAAATCGACCTTGGCGATGCCGTAAGCGCTGTTGGCGTTGGCGCTGACAGTGACGGGAAGGGGCAGGAGGAGGCCGCCCGTGGGGGAAGTGATCGCGACCGAGGGCGGCGTCGTGTCGCCCGCGCAGGGGTTGAGGGTCGTGGTGGTCGTGCTGGGCAAGGTGGTGGTGGTCGTCCCCGGCACCGTCGTGGTGGTCGTCCCCGGCACGGTCGTGGTGGTCGTACCGGGCAGGGTCGTCGTGGTCGGGCCCGGCAGGGTCGTCGTGGGAGTCCCCGGCAGGGTCGTGGTGGTCGCACCCGGCAGCGTCGTGGTGGGAGTCCCCGGCACTGTGGTCGTGGTTGCGCCCGGGAGGGTGGTCGTCGACGTTGCCGGATTCGTGGTCGGCAGTGGCCCGGCCAGCGTGCTCGACGGCGAGCCGGCTGTCGTCGTGGTCGGCGGCAGCTGAGAGGTCGGCGTTGCCCCGCCCCCGATTCCCGAGATGCCCCCCACGATCGCCGCCCCTCCGCCCACGACCCCGAGTACGACCCCGGTGGGGAAGCCGCCCACGGCCCCGGTCAGGAAGCCGGTCGGGATCGCGGCCCCCCCTGCCGCCGGAGTGGCCACCACCGACGCATTTTCCAGGAAGGGGGCGATCGGGCCTTTGCGGCAGCTCCCCTCGTCCGGCACCACCTCCGCCACGTATTCGCCCGTTTGCGTTTCCGCAAAGGCCGTGTCCAGCGCCTCAATGTAGTAGCTGAATCGCCGGAGATCGCGCTTGGGCTTGGGAAGAAGGCCGCGATAACAGGGCATGTCTGAGGTGAGGGACACGTAGTACCAGTTCGGGGTGCCCTCGCCGCGGAAGTAGACACGGGCCCGGGCCACGCGGGTGCGCGGTGCGATGCAAGCGGACAGCTTCGGGTACTTCCCGGCCACCACGCAGCCGAGTCCGTTGTGCTCGATGACAAGGTCCTGGCCCGCAGCCGAAGAGGTGACTCCCAACCCGACCAGGAAAATGAGACCGGCGGGCCTCATGGCCTGCGGTGAGGCCTTAAGGCCGGGGCTTGGACGCCTGACGGGGGAGCAGCCAGTAGCGGCCGCCTCCGAGGTCGGCAATCACGTCGTCGATCCGGAAGCGGGGGAGCATGGAGAGCGGACTCGACGCCGAGCGGTCCGATCGACCGGGCAGTGCCTCCCACGCCTCCTGGGTTCCCTCGGGCCGGCAAGCCACGGCAGCTCCTTGGCCGATCGAAAGGTAGACTCGCTTGCGTGCCATGTGAACTTCCTCCGTGTCGAGACGACCACCGTGGTCGCCGCCCTACCCGGAGGTTCGCAAGACCCGTGCCGAGGAGGCCCTGGAAAGGATGGCCTGTAAAGTGTTGTGTCCTATGGCCCAATCCAAGGATACCTCACGACTCCTGGCCCGGCGTCCGAAAAACGGCGCGGAGCCGCCATTTCTCGGCGGCTGGCGAAGGGACAACTCAGCCTTCCCCCGTCCCTTCCCCGGCTCGCTGTCGCGTGAGGTTCCCGAGACCGTCGTACGCCGCATACTTGAAGGCCTCGCCCAGAGTCGGATAGTTGTAGACGATCTGAATGAAATCGTCGAGCGTCCCCTGGAAATGGAGGCAGCTCTGGCCGACGTGGACGAGCTCCGAGGCCATCTCGCCCAGAATGTGGACTCCGAGGAGCTTGAGGTCGACCGGGGAAAAGATCAGCTTCACCAGGCCCGACATGTCGCCGATGATCTGCCCCCGGCTGTTGTTCGGGTAGAGGGCCCGGCCCACGCTGTACGGGATCCCCTTCTCCCGGCAAGACTCCTCGGTCTCCCCGACGGCCGCTATCTCCGGGATGGTGTAGACGGCTATGGGCAAGAGGCTGGAGACCCGCGACTTGTACTTCAGATCGAAGGCATGACACATGGCCACCCGGGCCTGCTCCATGGACGTGGAGGCCAGGGCGGGAAACCCGATCACATCCCCCGCGGCGTAGATATGGGGGACGCTGGTCTGGTAGTGCTCGTTGACCTTCAGGTGCCCCCGGGGTCCCGCGGTCAAGCCCACCCGGTCCAGAGCGAGCTCGGTGGTGGCCCCCATGCGCCCGGTCGCGAACAGCACCCGCTCCACCTCCAGCTCCTCGCCGTTCTTCAACCGGAGCAGAACCTGGGGCCGATCGAGCCGGACCTCCTCTACGCTCTGGCGCAGCACCACGCGGAGCCCCAGCAACTCCATCTGCATGCGGAGTTTGTCCCCGATCTCGGCGTCCAGGAACGGCAGCAGACGCTCCGTCCCCCCCACGAGGGTGACCGCAATACCCATGGCCCGGAACATCGTGGCGTATTCGCACCCGATCACGCCCGCACCGATGACGGCCAGCGAGGTCGGGATCCGGTCCATGTGCAGGATGGAGTCGCTGTCGTAGAGACGGAGGGGGTCCCGGGGGATGCCGTCCGGCCAGTTGGGAGTGGAGCCGGTCGCAATCAGGATCACGGGAGCGCTCAGCAGCTGGTCGGGCTGGCCTTTGACCCGCACCCTCACCGTGTGGGGATCTTCGAAGGACGCCGCCCCCCGCACGAGCTCGATGCGGTGTCGCTCGATGTTGGCCCCGATGAGGCCCCGCAGGGTCCGGACCACCTCCTCCTCCCGATGCATGAAATCACGGACTCCGATGTCCTCTTTTATCGAGTAGTCGACGCCATAGAGACCCCGCTGGCTGAGCCCGGAGAAGTAGAGGGCGGTTTCCCGGAGGGTCTTGCTGGGAACGGTTCCGGTGTTGACCCCCGCGCCGCCCAGGTAAAGATCCTTCTCCACCAGGGCGACCCTCTTGTCGAAGTAAGCGGCTTGGGCGGCGCCTTTTTCTCCGGCCGGGCCCGAGCCGAGCACTACGAGGTCGAATGTATCTGGAGACATGGCGATAGAATCTACCCCGGGAGGGGCCTTGCTCAAGCGCCTTTTCGCACTGGTCGTCCTCTTGACCCTCGCGGGGGCCGCTCTTTACTACTATTGGGGTCTGCCCTCAGGCGACCAAGCCCGCCTGGGCGCGGTGGGCCATCGGCTCCAAGAGGCCAAGGTCACCGCTTCGGTCCGGGCCGCCCTGGCCCTAAACCGAAACCTCAAGCCCTACGCCATCGAGGTCGCCACCGAGAACGGGGTGGTCACGCTTCGGGGGCAGGTTCCGACGCCGGACCTGAGCGAGCTGGCGGGCCGCGTCGCGGGGGCGGTCCCGGACGTGGTTCAGGTTGTGAACCACCTCCAGGTGGCCGCGGGACCGGCCGCCGCCTCCGGCCCCGAAGCGCGCTCCATCGGCGAGAGTCTGGACGACCGGTCGCTCGAGGTGGAGGTCCGATTCGCCCTCTCCCTCCGGCGGGAGCTCGGGGGGACGGATATCACGGTGAGCGTCTTCCGTCGCCAGGTCACCCTGAGCGGGGAGTTGGCCCGAGGGGCCCAGCGCGACGTCGCCCTGGAGGCGGCCCGGGCCGTACCGGGGGTGTCCGGGGTGACGGACAACATTAAGGTCCGCGGCGAGGCCACGCCGGGGGGCCGCCGCAGCGCCGAGAGCGCGATCCGGGCCAACCCCAACCTGGCCCCCTATGGCCTCAAGGTGGAGGAAGAGAGGGGCAAGCTCGTCCTCCGGGGCCGCGTCCGGACGGGGGCCGAGAAGGACCTGGCGGGCCTTCTGGCCCGCGAGGGGGCAGGTGGTCCAGTTGAAAACGCTTTGCAGATCATGCCGAGATAGGTTTAGACTTACCTTCTGTTTTCGCCTGGCATCGCTAAGGGGGGTCTTCATGAGCGGACGGTTTACGGCCTTGGCACTGGGTGGCCTTTTGGCCCTGACGGGACCCTGTTGGGCAGATGGAGCTTCCGGTGACCCAGCCGACAAGAAGGACGCCGCCGCCTGCACGGTCAAGAAGGAGGAGGTCAAGACCTGGACCATGACCATAGACGGCCAGGAATGGGAAGTGCGTCCGGCCACCCCCAGCTACGAAGGCGACACCGGGCTCTTCCACCTGTCCTCCGCCTACACCCTCCCGAAGGGGAAGGCCTCCGTCAGCGTCTTCCGTCAGGTCCTGAATCGGGATCCCAAGGACATCAACTTCGCCATTTTCGGGCTCTCCCTCGCCTACGGTGCGACCGATAGGTTGGAGCTCTTCGGGGACGTGGGCATTCAGAACCGGGTCGACGCCGACGCCCTCTTCCAGCCCGGGTTCTACAACGACCTCCCAGGGGTCAGCACTCCCTGGCAGAGCGGCTTCGGAGACGTGAGGTTGGGAGGGAAGTACAAGTTCCTCGACGACTACCGGGGGGAGGGGGTCGGCCTCGCCCTCAAGGGGGCGGTCAAGTTCGGGACTGCGGACGAGACTCTGGGCCTCGGCACCGGGAAGACCTCCTTCGGAGCCGATCTGATCCTTTCTAAGAGCATTGACCGCCACGCCGATATCCACGCCTCGGTGGGGTACGAATTCAACGGGAGCCCTGACACGGTCAAGATCGGGAACGCATTCAAGTGGGGGGTGGGCCTGAACGTCCCCTCCTGCTCCAAGATCCAGCTCCAGGCCGAAGTCACGGGGCGGTCCTACAGCAGCGCCGACTCCGCCCAGACCAACCCGATCGACGTCGTGATTGGCCCCGTGTTCTTCTTCAAGCCCGGCTTCTTCATCCGCCCCGCCCTCTCCTGGAACGCCAACTTCAACGACCGGGGCTCGAACCAGGGCTTCAAGAGCTACTCCGACTACGAGGTGGCGATCGGCTACCACCCGGGGACGCGGTGCTGCCAGGTGTACGTGCCGCCGCCGCCCCCGCCGCCACCCACCAACCGGAACCCCACCGTGAAGTGCGAGATCGAGAAGTCGCAGATCCTGCCCGGAGAGACGGTACGCTGCCGGGCCGTGGCCTCGGATCCCGACGGCGACCCCCTCACCTACTCCTGGACCGCTAACTCGGGCCGGGTCACCGGCACCGGCACGGAGGCGGTCTTCGACAGCGCGGGCGTGGCGCCGGGGACGACGGTCACGATCACGGTCAGCGTCTCCGATGGCCGGGGTGGAACCGCGCAGTCGGACTGCAGCGTCCGCGTCCAGGTCCCGGAGAAGCCCAAGCCGGAGCCCGTCACCTGCACGTCGGGGGGCTTCCCCCGCAACCTGGCCCGTCTGAACAACGTGGACAAGGCCTGTCTGGACGATGTGGCCTCCAAGCTCAAGCAGGACCCGCGTAGCCGGGTGGTGATCGTGGGCCACGCGGACAGCAACGAGCGTTACCCGGAGGTGATCGGCCGCAAGCGTGCGGAGGCGGTGAAGACTTACCTCGTCAAGGAGCGGGGTATCGAGGAGGCCCGCATCACGGCCAAGAGCGCCGGGGCGAGCAAGCCCCTCGACACCGGCACCTCCGCCGCCGCCCGGGCAAAGAATCGGCGCGTGGATGTGATCTTCGTTCCCGAGGGGGCGACTCCTCCGGAGGATGACGACTAGACGAACCACCGTCCGCTTCGACTGGGGTGCGGCCTCTTGGCCGCACCCCGTTTTTGTTCTCCGGCGCCCGCGGCGCCCCCAACCGCGGCTTTTCGATTAAACTCGGGGCAACATGTCCGCTCCCCGAGCGCGTTTGGCCCTCCTCCTCGTCGCGCTCTCGGCCGCCCCTCCGGTCGCCCGCGCCCAGAGCTGGATGGCGGTGGGGCTCCCGGGGGGCGACGTCCGGGCCCTGGCCGCGGATCCGCGTGATCCCCGGATCGTCTATCTGGGGACGGCCGACGGCATCCTGTACCGCTCCGGCGACGGGGGGATGAGCTGGCGGCGCGCCCAGCCGGGCTTCCCCCTGCGCGGCATGAGCCTCGACCAGATCGTGGTCGACGCGGCGGGCTCCGTCCTCGTCGGATATTGGGAGGTCACGGGCCCGGGGGGAGGCATAGCCCGCAGCAGCGACGACGGTCGCACGTTCACGATCCTCCCTGAGATCGGCGGGCAATCGGTGCGGGCCTTGGCGGTCGCCGCTTCCGACCCCCGCGTGCTCGTCGCGGGAACGCTCACGGGCGTCTTTCGCTCCGGCGACGGCGGCTCCTCCTGGCAGCGCATCAGCACGGCCGGAGACCCCGAGATCAGGAACATCAATTCCCTGGCCGTGGACCCGGGCGACCCCCAGGTGATCTACGCCGGGACCTGGCACCTGGCCTGGAAAACCACGGACGGGGGCGGGGGCTGGAAGCCGATCCATCTAGGGATGATCAACGACTCCGACGTCATGACCTTGACCTTCGACCATCGGTCGCCGCGCACGGTCTATGCCACGGCTTGCTCCGGGATCTACCGCTCCCCCGACGCCGGGGGCCATTGGGCGAAGGTGCCCGGGATCCCGGCCAGCGCGCGCCGCACGCGCAGCTTCGCCCAGGACTCCGCCCGCCCCGACGTGGTCTACGCGGGCACCACGGAAGGACTCTGGGCGAGCGAGGACGGCATGGCCACCTGGCGCCTGCTGACCCCGAGAGAGCTGGTGGTGAACGCGGTCTTGGTGCTCCCGGGGGGCGCCTTGCTCCTCGGCGCGGACGGGGCGGGCGTGCTCCGCAGCCCCGACGGGGGCGCGACTTGGGCCTCCTCCAACGATGGCTTTTTTGCCCGGTTCGTGTCGCGGGTCATCTTCGACCCCGCGCAGGGCCGCATCCTGGCCGGGGTCTTGGACGACCGCCAGGCCGGGGGCGTACTTTCCGCCTTGAGACCGTCCGGACCGTGGTCGAAGGTGGGGGGTGGGCTGGAGGGACGCCAGGTCCTCTCGATGGCCCTCGCCGGGAGCGAGGTCCTGGCGGGAACCGACGACGGCCTCTACCTTTCGATGTCTCAAAGCGGGCTCTGGCGCCCGCTGCCGGCGGCGGTGGATGGGATCGACCTGCACCCCAGCGTGACCGACGTCGTTGCCCTCTCCGACCGCACGTTCTTGGCCGCCACCTCGCAGGGCCTCTTGCGCAGCGTGGATGGCGGCGAGCATTGGGAGCGCCACCGTCTGGGCCTGGGTCTGGCGGTCCTGGCCGTGGCCGCGTCCATCCCCCGACCGACGGTGGTCCTGGCCGCGACACCGCTGGGATTCTTCCGGAGCCTGGATGGGGGGGCCTCTTGGACCCAGATCTCCCCGAGCGTGGGCGAGGCCAACGTCCACGGCCTCGCCTTCCTGCCCGGTAACGATCGGGTGATCTTCGCGACCACCCCCCGCGGGCTGCTCCGCTCCCCGGATCAGGGCCAGACCTGGCTCCGCCGCGGGGGGGGCCTGCCCCTCCTGGATATCACCGGCCTCGCCCTCCACCCGGACGGGCGGACCGCCTACGCCAGCGACTTCACGCGCGGCGGGATCTACCGGAGCGAGGACGGGGGCGAGAGCTGGCAGCCCTTCAGCACCGAGGGGCTGCTCTCCGACCGGGTGTGGGCCCTGGCCGTGGACCCCGCGTCACCGGACCGGCTCCTGGCCGCCGCCCGCAGCGGGGGCTTGCACGAGTGGCGCGCCCTGGAGGCGGCAACCGCGGCCGGCTCGCGCTGAGGAGCGCGGGGTGAGCGGGATCACCGCGGAGGCGGGCGGGCTGTACTTGACTGGTAGTGGGTTGCCGGGACGGAAACGCTCCCGCGGGGCCGGCCGTCGGGCAGACGGCAGGGCTGTCTCGGTCTGACGGAGTGAACTCACTAGGAGCGCTGCCATGACACTTTTCGCGATCGTTCTGGCCGCCGTGCTCTCTCCCGCCGCGCAGGCACCCCCACCCCCCAAGCCCGCGGTCAGGAGCGCCGACCTACCCGCTTCCGCGAGCGGACCCACCCAGGGCTTCCTCGACGCCGGCCTCGCCGCCTTCCGCAAGCGGCACTTCGCGCAGGCGGAGACCGAGTTCAGCAAAGCCGCAGAGTCCGACCCCCAGAGCGCGGCCGCCGCCTTCTACCTGGGCTACACGATCTACAAGCGCCACGAGCACACCCGCAACGCCCCCGAAAAGCAGAAGGCGCTGGAGCTGTTCTCGAAAGCCTTCTCCATCGAGCCCGGTTTCAGGCCGGTCTGGGGCAGCAAGTAGCCGGAGGCCGAGGGACGGCGGGGGCGTGCGGAGGGCGGGGCCTCGGGCGGCGGGCCAGGGGCCCGGCCTAGGGCAGGAACCTCCCGAGGAGGGCGGTCTTGCTGAGGTCCGAGTAGAGCACGAGGCCGATGAGCAAGAAGATCACGAGCGCGCCCGCGTTCATGATCCAGGTCTTTACGGTGATGCTGAAGTCCCGCCGCAGGAGCCCCTCGGAGGCGAGGATGGCCAGATGGCCGCCGTCCAGGGGGGCGAGCGGGAACAGGTTGAGAATCCCGACCTGAAGGCTGATCACCGCCACCAGGAAGAGCAGGGAACCGGGCCCTCCCCGCGCCGCATCGCCCGAAGCCTTGGCGATCCCCAGCGGACCCATCATGGTCTTGGGCGAGATCTGCGCGGTCACCAGGCGACCCATGACGTCAAACGTCTGCCGGGTCATCTCCCAGCTCCAGCGCACCGCCTCCCGCACCGCGGACAAGGGGCCGAACTTCCGGACGACGGTCTTGGGGCCGATGCCGATGCGGGGGCCCGATCCCTCGTCCCGGGGTGTGACCGTGACCTGCAGAATCCGGCCCACGCGCCAAACTTCGAGGGCCAGGGGCTTGCCCGCGGAGGCGCCCACCAGGGGCGGGATCTCGGAGAACGACCGGATGGGCTTGTCGCCGATCTTCAGGATGGCGTCCTCCGGTCGGAGGCCCGCCCCCTCCGCGGGCTGGCCCTTGAGCACCTGCCCGATGCGCACGAGGGGATGGGCCCCGATGCTGCCCACCTTCGTCTCCGCGTCCGTGGCCGAGCGCACCGTCACCTCGCGCTCCTCGGAGCCCCGCCGCACCCGCAGCACGAGTGCGCGGTCGGGGCGGAGCAGGATGTGATACTGGGCCTCCTCCCAGGTGGCCTGGGGCTGGCCGTCGATGGCCAGGATCTCGTCGCCGGGCAGGAGCCCGCCCGCCGCCGCCGGCGAGCCCGCCTCCACCGCCCCCAGGATCGGCCGGTCGAAGCGGCTCGCCTCCACCGCGAACCCGATCATGTAGAAGGTGCTGAGCACCCCCACGGTCAGGACCGCGTTCATGGTGGGCCCCGCCAGGTAGACCAGGAAGCGCTGCCAACGGGGCCGACTCGTGAAGTCGCGGCCATCGCCCAGCGCGCGGGTATCCTCGCTGAGGTGGTCCTCGGGCTCGCCCTCAAGCTTCACGTAGCCCCCCAGGGGGACGAGCGAGAGTCGGCAGTCGGTGTCGCCCCACTTGAAGCCCACGAGGCGGCGGCCGAAACCGAAGGAGAAGATGAAGACGCGCATGCCAAAGGCCTTGGCCGTGATGAGGTGGCCAAACTCGTGCACGAAGATGATGATGCCGAGTACGAGCACGAAGGCGAGGGTGGTGTTGAGGAATTCCATGGCGCGGGCTCGAGGGCTAGGAGATGACGCGGGCGGCGTCGCGTCGGCCCAGGGCCTCGCGCGCTCGATCCCGGGCCCAGGCGTCCGCCTCCAGAACGTCGGAGAGATCGTTCACGGGCACCGGGGGGTGGGCTTCCAGAACCTCCAGAATGGAGTCGGGGATGGCGGTGAAGGGTATGCGCCCGTCGAGAAAGGCGGCCACCGCCTCCTCGTTAGCGGCGTTCAGGACCGCACAAGCGGAGCCGCCCGCGGCCAGGGCCTTGTAGGCGAGGCCCAGGCAGGGGAAGCGCTCGCGATCGGGCTGGTCGAAGTCGAAGCGCTGGGCCTTCGTGAAGTCGAGGCCGGGGATGGCCGCCTCCCACCGCTCGGGGTAGCTGAGGGCGTACTGAATAGGGAGGCGCATGTCGGTAACCCCGAGCTGGGCCAGGACCGTCCCGTCCACGAACTCGGCCAAGGAGTGGACCACGGACTGGGGGTGGACCAGAACCTCCACCCGTTCCGCGGGGACCCCGAAGAGCCAGTGAGCCTCGATGACCTCGAGGCCCTTGTTCATGAGGGTGGCGGAGTCGATGGTTATCTTCCGGCCCATGGACCAGGTCGGGTGCTGGAGGGCTTCTCCGGGGGTGATGCGGTCGAAGGTCTCGCGGGGGCGGTCGCGGAAGGGGCCCCCGGAAGCAGTCAGGATGAGACGGCGAACCTCCTCCGGCCGCCGACCCTCCAGGCATTGGTGGAGCGCGCAGTGTTCGCTATCGATGGGCAGGAGCCGGCCCCCCCGGGCCCGGGACATGGCCAGCATCAGCTCCCCCGCGATCACCAGGGTCTCCTTGTTGGCCAGGGCCACGTCCTTGCCCGCCTCCAGCGCGCGGTAGGTGGGCAAGAGTCCGACCGCGCCCACCGCCGACGCGACCACGGTTTGGGCTTCGGAATGGGTGGCCACCTCGACCATGCCCTCCTCGCCCACCCCGACCCGGATCCCGTCCAGGGCCACCAGCCGCCCCAGCGCCTCGCGCGCGCCCGCGCCGGCCACGGAGACGACCCGCGGCCGGTAGCGCGCCACCTGCTCGGCCAGCCGCTCCACGTTGCTCCCCGCGGCGAGGCCCACCACCCGGAAACGGCCGGGGAAGGCATCCACAACCCGGAGCACGTTGGTGCCCACCGACCCCGTGCTTCCGAGAATGCTCAGACCCTTCATGGGAGAGTCGCCCTCAAGCGGAAACGGCCCCGGGTAGGGGCCGTTCAGCGAACGTACAGAAAGTAATAGTATAGGACGGGCGCCCCGAAGAGCAAGCTGTCCAGCCGATCCAGCATGCCCCCGTGGCCAGGAAACAGCGTCCCCGAGTCCTTCACGCCCGCCCACCGCTTCAGCAGGCTCTCGTCCAGGTCCCCCAGCACCCCCAACGCCGACACCCCCAGGCCCAGGGCCACCGCATGGAAGAGCGGGAGTCGGGGAAGGCCGAGCGCCCGCACGGCCAGCGCCCCCAGGACGCCGCCGAGGAGGCCCGCCGCCGCACCCTCCACCGTCTTGGCGGGCGAGAGGAGGGGGGCCAGCCGGTGCCGGCCCACGGCATGCCCCACGAAGAAGGCCAGGGTGTCCGAGGCCATGATGATGACCAGCAGCAAGACGATCCGCCATGCCCCCTCCCCCTCGGGCTCCATGACCCTGAGGGCGGCGATGGTGCCGCCGAGCCCGCCCAGATAGGCCGCCCCCAGGAGAGTGCCTCCCGCCGCGGGGACGGTCTGCGCGAGATCCCGGCCGGGGAGCAGGGCAAAGGCGAGCAGGACCAGGGCGGCCAGGGGCCAAAGCGGAGCCCCCGCCCCCCCGGGGCGCGCTACCTCCAGGAACAGGACCGCGGTCAGGAGCAGCCCCGGCCCGCGCAGGGCGGGGAGCCCGCGCCCCTCCAGAAAGCGGAAGAACTCGAGGGAGCCGAGGAGCACGGCCGCGGCCACGATGGAAACCCCCAGCACGGGCGGACCCAGGAGGAGGGCGGCCAGGAGGAGGGGCAGGACGAGGAGGGCGGTCCCGACGCGCCGGACCAGGTTCGCGGCGAAGACCGTCATGCCACTGCGGCCCCGGGCGCGGGGATCAAGCGGGGACGATCCCGCCGTACCGCCGCTCGCGCTTCTGGTAGTCGGCGACGGCCTGGAGGAGGTGCCGCCGCCGGAAGTCGGGCCAGAGCACGTCCGTGACCCATATCTCTGCGTAGGCGATCTGCCAGAGGAGAAAGTTGGAGATGCGCATCTCCCCGCTGGTGCGGATCAGGAGGTCGGGGTCGGGTTGGCCGGCGGTATAAAGGTAGGAAGAAAGCATGGCCTCGTCGATGCGCCGGGGGTCGCGCCCGTTGGCGAGGACGTCCGCCAGCAGCCGCTGCACCGCGTCCGTGATCTCGGCCCGTCCCCCGTAGTTGAGCGCGATATTGAAGAGGAGCCCGGTCCGATCCCGCGTCTCCTCGATCCCCCGCCGCAACTCCGCCTGCACGTCCGGAGGAAGGTCGTCCATTCGACCGATGACCTGGAAGCGAATGTTGTTCCGGAGCAGGGTGTTCAACTCCATCCGCAGGTAGCGCTTGAGGAGCCCCATGAGGGTGGAGACCTCGGTCTTGGGACGCTTCCAGTTCTCCACCGAGAACGCGTAGAGGGTGAGGACCTGGAGTCCGAGGCGGGCCGACGTCTCGACCACGTCCCGCACGGAGGCGATCCCCGCCCGGTGCCCCTCCACTCGTCGCTTCCGGCGGAGCTTCGCCCAGCGCCCGTTTCCGTCCATGATGATGGCCACATGGCGGGGCAGGCGGGCGAAGTCGATTGACCGCAGGAGCGCCTGCTCCTCGGAGCCAGAGGGAACCACGTCCAGGAGATCCACCAGGGACATTTGGCTGTTGACCCGTTGGGGCCCCTATCTTAGCACCCCGCCCCCGGGCTCCGGGTACTCCACCCGGACCAGGGTGAGCCCGCAGGCGGGAGCGGGGGCCGGCCAGGCTCGCCGGTCGCGAGCGAGCAGTGCGCGGGCCAGGTCGTCCACGGAGGCGGCCCCCCGGCCCACCGCCACCAGGCCCCCGACCAGGCCGCGCACCATGCGACGAAGAAAGCCGTCCGCTTCCACCACGTAGGTGAGGCTGTCCTCCTCCCAGCCCACCTCGGAGCGGGTCACCGTCCGCACGGTCGTGCGGACGGACCCCCCCGCGGAGGCGAGGGAGGCGAAGTCGCGCCGCCCGAGGTAGAGCGCGGCGGCCGCCTCGACGCGGGCCCGGTCCAGCCGGAAGGGGACGTGCGCGGCGAAACGCCGGCGGGAAGGGAGCTGCACGGAGCCGGTGTCGAGCACGTAGCGATACTGCTTGGACCGAGCGCTCCTGCGGGCGTGGAAGCCCTCGGGGGCGGGGGCGGCCTCGAGCACCCGGACGTCGGGGGGAAGGAGGCCGTTGAGCGCGCGCAGGAGATCGGGGGAGGCCATGCCGCGGGGAAGCTCGAAGGATGCCACCTGGCCCTGGGCATGGACGCCGGTGTCGGTGCGACCGGCGGCTACCACCGCCACCCGGCCGCCCCCCGCCAACCGGGCCAGCGCCTGCTCGACCACCCCCTGCACGGTGCGGACGGTACCCCCCCGGCCCTGCAACTGCCAGCCCTCGAAGTCGGTGCCGTCGTAGGCGAGGGTGATCCGGTATTGGGGCATGGCCGCCGGTCGGACGCGGGTTCAGCGCCGCGAGCCCGGCTTCTCCGGTCTTCCTCCCGCGGCGCAGAGCGGACACGTCTCGGGGGCATAGGTCGGGGCCTCCAGCGTCAGCAGGCTCGCTCGCGGCACCCCCAGGTCCGCGGCGCCGCCGCTGCGGTCGACCAGGCTCCCCGCCGCCACCACCCGCGCCCCCAGGTCGCGGACCGCGTCCATGACCTCCCGCGTGGAGCCGCCCGTCGTGATGACGTCCTCCACCACCACCACCGCCTCGCCCTTCCCGAGCGCGAAGCCGCGCCGCAGGGTCATCCTCCCCCCTTCCCGCTCCATGAAGAGGCCGCGCACGCCGAGCCCGCGGGCCACCTCGTGGGCCACCAGGATCCCGCCCAGGGCGGGGGCCACCACCGCACCCGGTGAGGTGCCCCCGAGGAGCGGGCGCAGGCGCCCCGCCAGCTCCTGGCCCAGCCGCGTGGCCAGCGGGGGGTCCATGAGGATGAGCGCGCACTGCAGGTAGCGGGGGGAGTGGAGGCCGGAGGTGAGGAGGAAATGCCCCTCCTGGAGGGCTCCCCGCTCCTGGAAGATGCGGAGCAACTCGGCACTCATGGGGTGGTCGTCCTCGGCCCGGCGGATCCCGAGTTTGGGCGCCTCCGTGGCGGGCGTTTCTGGCCAGGCACTCTAGCCGCGTCGGATGCCGCGATCAAGCGGCTATACTGCCCAAGTGACCGAGTCGACGCCCCTTTCCGCGGTCGTGATCACGCAAGACGAGGAAGCCAGGCTGGCCGCGGCTCTCGAGAGCGTGCGCTTCTGCGACGAGGTGGTGGTGGTGGACTCCGGCTCCACGGATCGCACTCGCGAGATCGCGAAGGCGGCGGGGGCTCGGGTCCTCGTGAACTCGCCCTGGCCCGGCTTCGTGGCCCAGCGCAACGTGGCCGTGGAGGCGGCCCGCCACGACTGGGTATTGGCTCTGGACGCTGACGAGCGGGTGACCCCGGCTTTGCGCGAGGAGATCCTGGCGCTGCGCGCCCGCGGATTCGACCGCGCGGGCTACCGCATCCCCCGCGCCGCTTTCTACCTCGGCCGGTGGATCCGCGCCACCGACTGGTACCCTGATCCTCAGGTCCGCCTCTTCGACCGTACCCGCGGCCGCTGGGAGGGGGTCCTGGTCCACGAGTCGGTCAGCGTCCGGGGCCCCGTGGGTCGCCTCCGCTCCGACCTGGAGCACTACCCCTACGAGAACATCGGACACCACCTGCGCAAGATCGACCGCTACACCGAGCTGTGGGCGGCCCAGGCGTTCGCGGAGGGGCGCCGGACGGGGACCCTGGAAATGCTCGGGGCCGGCGCCTGGGCTTTCCTCCGCAATTATGTCTGGAAGCACGGGTTCACCCTGGGGGCCGCGGGCGTCACCGTCTCTACCCTGAACGCTTACTACACCTACGTGAAGCTGGCCAAGCTCCAAGAGCTGGCGCGGGGAGACGGGCGGGGTCGGCTTCCCGAATGAGGATCCTCCACGTCGACACCGCGTCCGGCTGGCGGGGGGGACAAAACCAGGTTCTTCTCACCGCCCGCGGGATGGCCGCCCGCGGTCATTCGGTGACCCTGGCCTGCCGCGCGGGCGGGCTTCTGGAATCGAGGGCCCGCGCCGCGGGGCTCGCGGTCGCCGCCCTGCCCTTTCGCGGCGACCTCTGGCCCCCCGCCATCCTGGGCCTGGCGCGGATCCTGCGGCAGACGGGGGCGGAGGTCGCCCAGCTCCACGACGCGCACGCGGTGTCGAACGGCCTTCTCGCCGCCGCCCTGGCCGGGAAGAGCACCCTCATCGCCACCCGCCGCGTGGACTTCTGTCTGCCCGGATATCTCTCCCGTCGGAAGTACGCCGCCTGCCGGCGCGTCATCGTGGTCAGCCGCGCCATCGCCTCCATACTGGAGAGGCACGGCCTCCCCGCCGACCGCCTGCGCCTCGTCTATGAAGGGGTCCCGGACCGGGCGCCGCAGGCGGGCGGCCGCGCCGCGCTCGGGATTCCGGAGGGCGCCCCCGTCGTGGGCAACGTGGCCGCCCTGACCGACCACAAGGACCACGTCTCCCTGATCGAGGCGGCGGCGCGCGTCCGAGCCCGGATCCCCGACGCGTGGTTCGTGATCGTGGGAGACGGCGAGCGCCGGGAGCACCTCGAGGCCCTGGCCCGCGAGCGGGGTCTCGGCGGGCGCTGCCTCTTCACCGGTTTCCGCAACGACCTGGACCGCCTCCTGCCCGCCTTCACCGTTTTCTGCCTCTCCTCGCACTTGGAAGGACTCGGCACCAGCCTCCTCGACGCCATGGCCTTCGGCCTGCCCGTGGTGGCCACCGCCGCGGGGGGCATCCCGGAGGCGGTGGAGGACGGCCGGACGGGACGGGTGGTGCCGGTGCGTGACCCGGACGCCCTGGCCGCCGCTCTGGTCGAGGTCCTGACCGATCCCGAA
>Ga0210384_10002349_pt1 | contig 23241 bp, 17 predicted proteins | sample IncBWH2MmetaG_FD_160574 | JGI IMG/M metagenome (GOLD analysis project Ga0210384, IMG submission 160574) | Forest soil microbial communities from Barre Woods Harvard Forest LTER site, Petersham, Massachusetts, United States - Inc-BW-H-2-M | ecosystem: Environmental > Terrestrial > Soil >...
CACTTTGCCGTGTGGGAACAAGCTGAGGCGGCGGGGACACTTATTCGGCAATTCGTGGACGGGTGTCAGTAGACGTGGGGCAAGACATCTTTTTCGAAGCGCGGTCCCCGATCGATTTGTCTTCGCTCGATTTCTCTTAAGGGTACGCGTCCCGTCCCGCTATTCGCCCTCAGTGACAGGATGGAACGATAAATCTAACTGAAGAGTCAACGATCTCCCCTTGAACTGTGCGGGAAGAGCGTGAAACGGAGCGACGGATTTCAAGCTGTCGAGCAAGGCAGCGTCCAAGGTCGTGTCACTGAATGATTCCTTAACCTTCAGCTCTGAGACCGAGCCATTCCTTTGGATGGCGAACTCGATCACGGTCTTGCCTTTGCTTTTGCCGGCAGTGGATTTTGCGACCGAGGGCGCGATCTTTTGCCAGGCCTTCTGCAGCGTAGGCAAGACTTCCTTGTTCAAATAAGGACTGAAATCCACTCCCTGTGGATCGCTAAGCAGCAAGACCTCGGCGGAGGCGGCCACCTGAATGCTGGCGGCGTTTCCTATGAACGCCGGCGGCTTCTGCAGACCGGGCTCTGCGACGGGACTCGTCTTGGCGGTACCAGAGCTTTGCGATGTCTCGAACTCCTTGACCTTCTGCTTGTACTCCTGGAACTTTTGCGCGCTCTCCAGGGCTTCCGCAGCGGCCTTCTGCTCTTCCGGCGTTTTCGCCATTTTGGTCGCAAACGTAGCGGTGCGGACGGCGTTGTCGCCGTCTCCCATCTGTTCGTGCAATTGCACCGCTCGGAGCCTGTACTGAATGTTTCCCGGCTCACTCTGCACGGCCCACAATGTCATGGAATACGCTTCCTTCAGGTCCTGGTGCGATCCGGGCAGTCCCAGCGCATAGGCGAGCATGTCGTAGGCGGGCGCGAACGCAGGATTGATTTTCACGACCGTTCGCAAGCTTGCCTGAGCTTTCGCGATGGAATCGTCATCACTCTGGTGAGCGCGCAGCAGGCTCATTGCGTAGTAGTAGTTTCCCCAATAGCTTTGCGGATTCAGGGCGATTGCTTGTTCGGCTGACTTGGCGGCCTGGTCCAGGTTTTGTTGCTGTAAAGAGATGAAACTCATGCTCTCGCAGGCAGCGCTCAATTTCGGGTCCAGTTTGAGGGCTTCTTCGAGAATTGCCTTCGCTTCGTCAGGGTGGTGATCATGAGCCATGAAATCGGCGCGGACTGATAGGGACTCGGGATCGGAAAGGCCGCGAACCTGGAACGTGTTCTGCTCGAGTTTGGGCAGAGCTACGGGCACCGCGTCGAGCTCGGACCTGCGCACGTATTTACGCAGTACTGATTCTAAGGACTGGTAGTCACCGATCGTTTTTGCGGCGGCCGCCTTCTGGTCGTCGCCCTTCGCGAGCAAGGCTAAAAATTCGTTTAATCGGTGAGTCTTCTCCTTCGTGTCGCGGATTGTCAAATAATGCGTCAAAGCCCACGATTCGGCGTAAAAAATCGATGTCTTACTTTTTTCGTTGTAGTAGGGAGAGGACGAATCAGCGTCGAAAAGAGTGCTTATTGGGAGAAGTGATGTCTGTTGTAGAAACAGCATATGGCTGGTGCTCGGTGCGCCGATGAAGACCTGGTCGCCATTAATTCGAATGTTGCCGTAGAACTCGGCAAAGCCTTCGACCAACCACAGTGGCCAACGAGCGATCAGCCTCCTGGTTAGATAATGAACGTACTCGTGATAGACGGGCTCGAAAGGCTCGTATGCATCCTCGTTCAAACTCACATCCAGTTGAAGCGCGATATAGTTTGCGCCGGTGTCGCCCGTGTTCAGGTAAACGCCCGCAGGATGCGCGGCCCCTTTTCTCTCCCAAAACTCGGGCAGAAGCGTTTTCAGCGTCTTCTCGTCCTTCGCCGCGACAATCGTGATGGGCGGTTCCTGGGAGTTGTTGGTCTGACCGAAGAAATCTCTGAACACCGCGCGAATCATTTCGAACTGATAGGCGGTGCGGCGACCCTGGTGCTCATTCGCGTTGGTTACCACGATGAAGTTGGGGCTGCGGACCTCGATCCAGGCCCGGCGGTTTTCCGCCAACGAGGCGTTCGCAAGCGTTCCAACCAGAGCGTAGGTCAACAGAAGACGGAGCAGAAAGCCATACATCCTGGCGGTAATCCGCTTGAAGTCTGGCCGGTAAGTCATGGGAGATCTCCCTGGTTTTCGGAGGGAGCGGCAGCAAGTGTATGTCACAAACTTCGGGAAGGGAAGTATCGTGGCCTGGCTTCCAAATAGCCTAACGGCGCCAGGTCTGGTTGACCTTATGGAATTTAGCCATGACGGGTGTCCTCTTTAACCTCGTGCCCACGATCTGTTTCGGTTAAAGCTATAATTTTTGTGAGGTGTCGGAATGATTGCACGTCATTGGCGCGGTTGGACGAAACTTCATGATGCGGATACCTATGAATCCCTGCTGAAACAGAAAGTGCTTCCGGAACTGAAGAAGCTCGGGGCTACCGGGGTGGTTACGTTCTGCGCCACGATGGTCAGCGGGAGGTCGAATTCGTGGTTGTGAACCTGTTTGACTCGCTGGACGCGGTGAAACGCTTTGCGGGGGATGACTACACCACAGCGGTTTTCGAGCCGGAAGCGGAACGCCTCTTGAGCAGAATCGAGCCGCGAGCAACGCACTATGACGTCCGGGCCGACACGGTGGCTGTTTAAATCAGACAGCGCGAAGTCAGGATGGGGCACCCGGCGTCGTTTGCTACAATTCCCGCTATGGTCGATACGTTCCTGGTTCCCGAAAAAACTGTGATCCAAGCCAAGGGCGACGGGGTCTCCGTCGACGTGAGCTCCGCTTCCAATCGTGTCTTGCTGGCTACCCTTCACATTACCAACATCATTGAGCAGGAATCGCTGGATGTCAGCATCTACGGCTCGGCGGACGGGACAACGTGGACACCTAAACCGCTGGCGTCTTTTCCGCAGAAGTTCTATCGGGGACAACAGCCGTTGCTGGTCGACCTGACCCAACATCCGGATGTGAAGCTGCTGCGCGCCCACTGGGAAGCCGCACGTTGGGGACGCGGTACCGAGACACCGATGTTTGAATTTCACGTGAGCTTGAAGGAAATTCCTCCTGATGTCTTACGCGAGGCGCGGGCAGAGGCTAAGGCGATGGCCTAGGCGGCAAAATCTTAAACCGCAGGGCGCGCAGAGAACGGCCGCAGAGGACGCGGAGAACAGCAAGACTTTTAACTGCTAAGCACGCCAAGGGATCGCGAAGGGCGCTAAGAGAAGCTTCCACGTTCTCCGATCGCAGCATTTCCTCTCTGCCTCTCTCGATCCCCCCATCGGCAGTTCCATTGCGTATCCACAACCCCAGGCGCGGCGCAACAGATTTTCGGCATTGTTGCGGCAAGTCTTTGTGCGACCTCTGAGCCGGTACGGTTATCCGATATATTGGATAGAGCGATGAAACCCGGCTCCAGCGTGACGGTTCGGCCCGCGAAGCATTTGCATGGGGCCCTGCGCCTGCCTGGGGATAAATCTATTTCTCACCGGTACGCGATGCTGGCTGCGATCGCAGAAGGAAAGTCGCGTTTCGAGAATTACTCGACTGGGGCGGATTGCGCGAGCACGCTGGCCTGTCTGGGTTTGCTCGGGGTTCATTGGGAACGCACGAATAATGGCGCGAACGTGATCGAAATTGAGGGGCGCGGCCCGGCGCTGGCTGCTCCCACCAGCGCGCTGGATTGCGGCAACTCCGGCTCGACCATGCGCATGCTGAGCGGCATCCTTGCCGGGCAGGAGTTCACCTCTGATCTGTGCGGCGATGAATCTCTGTCGCGCCGGCCGATGGCGCGCATCATGAAGCCGCTTGAGCAGATGGGGGCGAGGATTACGGCGGCACCAGAGGAACGTCCCCCGTTGCATATCGCCGGCGGAAATCTTCACGCGATCCGCTACAAGATGCCGGTGGCCAGCGCGCAGGTGAAGTCCTGTTTGCTGTTTGCGGGATTGTTTGCCAAGGGCGAAACGGAGGTGGAAGAGCCGCTGCGCACCCGCGACCATGGCGAAGTGGCTCTGCGCGCGTTCGGTGCGGACCTCAAGCGCAACGCCAATTCCACCTGCATCGTGGGCGGACAGCGCCTGCACGCGATTGAGGCGCGCATTCCGGGCGACCTCTCCAGCGCGGCGTTTTTCTTCTGTGCGGCGTCGCTTTTTCCGGGCTCCGAGCTGGTGATCGACTCGTTGTTGATGAATCCCACCCGCGCCCGCCTGCTCGATATCCTGATCGGATTGGGGGTGCGCATTTCCATCACACAGCTCGAAGAGCAGCATGGTGAGCTGGTTGGCACCGTGCGTGTGGAGGGTGCGCACCTGAAATCGGCGGAAATCGCCGGCGCGGATTCGGCGGCGCTCATCGATGAAATCCCGGTGCTCGCTGCCATCGCGCCCTTCACCGAAGAAGGCATCCGGATTCGCGATGCCGGGGAACTTCGGGTGAAAGAGTCGGACCGCATCCAGTCGATCGTGACCAATTTGCGTGCCATGGGGGCGCAGGTGGATGAACACGACGATGGCTTGACCGTACCCGGCGGGCAGAAGTTGCATGGTGCGGAAATCAATTCCGCAGGCGATCACCGGATCGCGATGGCTTTCGCGATTGCGGCGCTGCGTGCCGAGGGAGAGACGCGTATTCATGGCGCGGAAGCCGCAGTGATCTCTTTCCCATCATTTTTTGAAACGCTGGAAAGCCTCGTCCAGCGCTAAGTTCCGGGCTTTCATCAGATTCCCAATTCGAAAAAGTCTTTGTGGTTACCTGAATCGGTTACTGGCGTGATCTTCTTGTTTCCGTGTTCGTGCGAAACAATAGCCAAAGTTCAGGCGCCACTTACCTGCACACTTTCCAGTCCGGACAAGGGATCTTGATGAAACTGAAACTGGCACTCGCAGCTCTCCTGCTGGCATCTCTGGCGCAGGCGCAGGAAACGAAGAAATACCACAGCGGACAGTTGCTGCAAATGGAATCACTCGAGTGCACAGTGTTTGAGAACCCGATCGCGAATGCCTCCGATTCGGTGGTGTGCCAGGAATATGTGCTGCAGGGCGACGATGTGCTGTTCCATCTGCGCGCCAAGGATTTGAAGCACACCATCCTTTTGCCGGTGGGCAAAGAAGTCACGTATCGCATCGAAGAAGACCGGTTTTATCTGCGCCCGGGAATGGGCGATAAGAAAGAACACGAGTACCGGGTGGTCGCGATGGAGCCGCGCGATAAGAGCGGGCCTTCCGTCCAGACTGCTTTGAAAGTGAATCACCTCCAGTAATTTCAGCAGCGGTTCCGAATCGCGGCGCGGACGGCCAGGTCCGCGCCGTTTTTTTTGCTCAAAGAAAATGGCGCCTAGACATAGGTCGCGTGTCAGGCAGCTTAGCCGTACAGTGCATTCCGTAGCCGGTTCCAGCGAAGGCCGCGGCGGGCAGTCCAACCGGACTAACTCGCTGAGGCATCTCAGATGCAGCGTCTGCTTTCACACTTTTCTGCGACGCCGCCGGGACAAGTTCGGCCCGAGCAAATTTAACCCAGTAGTCGGGGAGGTAAACACACGCATGAAACGCAGTCTCAGCATGGCTCTGTTGGCAGTCTTGTTCGCGGCCCCATCGTTGATGGCGCAGGCGGCGGAGGATACCTACAATCACGCGGAAGTGGGGGTCTTCGCGGACTACTTCAATCTAAGCCGCACCAGTCCGCATATTAATTTCGTCGGTGTAGGCGGCCGGGCCGCCTTCAACGTGCGCAGCAGCGTGCAGATCGAAGCCGAGATGGCCTACGATTTCGACCGCAACTTTAGCAGTTCGTTTTCGAACGGCGTTTCGACACAGTTTGTCAGCTCGCGACTGCACACGATCCATGCATTGTTCGGCCCCAAGATCAGCACCGGTGGGGGTCCATTCCGCCTGTTTGGAACCTTCAAAGCGGGGTTGATCAATTTCAGCGTCTCGAACCTGACGGGGACATCCGGCTTCACGAGTTCGATCAGTGACGTAACCACGGGTAACACGGCGGCCGCGATCCTGCCGGGAGCAGGCATCGAGGGCTTCTGGGGCCCGATTGGTTTGCGGGTGGACGTGGGCGACGAGATTTACTTCAAGAACGGCACGCATAACAACTTGAGGGCGACCTTCGGACCTACCTTCCGCTTCTAACCTGATCCCACCCGAGTTGTACTCTGGTAACCTGACGGCGGCCTGCGATTGCGAGGCCGCCGTTTTTATTTTGGCGCGGGCTCAGCTCACACTCGCGACCCCGCACACTCTGTGGTAAAGTACCAGTCCAAACTCAGCTGTTCTGGCCGTCCACTCGGCCTTTCCGCCATCCCGAGGAAACCCGGAGGATCCCATGTCGACTGTGTACGATCTCGTAAAAGACCGGCGCGTCTATTCCATCGATGCCGACAAGACCGTGCTCGAAGCCGCGCGCTTCATGATGGAGCACAGTATCGGGGCCCTGCCGGTATTGCGCAATGGCGAACTGGTCGGCATTTTCTCTGAACGCGATGTCATGAATCGCGTGGTCGCGGCCGGCCGCACTCCCGGAACCACCATGATTTCAGAAGTGATGACCTCCAATCCACGGGGCGTGGACGCGGACGAGTCGGTGGAAGAATGTCTGTTTCTGATGAAGGAGTTCGGCTTCCGTCATCTGCCGATTGTCAGTGGGAAGGAACTCAAGGGCCTGGTCTCGCTGCGTGATCTTCTGCTGAAGACTTCGGGCCGGAGACAGTCGGTCGCGTAAAGAGGTTCGCTGCCAAGGTTTCAGTTCGAGCGCTGGCGCAGGATCAGGTCGCCCTGCTGCTGGGGCAAGGCGAATGGGAATTCCAGCACGCGCCCGCCCAGAGGAATCCGCAACACGAATTCTTCCGGCCTCTTCCAAACACCAATCCACTTATTTTTCGCGCTGAACAGTATCCAGCCGCTGACTTCACTGTGTGCGCTGTCAAGTTGCGCGGACGGGAGCGTGCGCGTGCTCAGAAAGTCCAGAAACTCCACAACTTCCTTCTGGTATGCCTCGACATACTTCTCGCGGTCCTCTTTTCGTTCCGGATGCTTCTTGATCTCGCGCTGGGTCTGGTGTTCGACTTCATCGGCGTCCCGCTGTGTTTCATTGGCAAAGTGCTCAGGATTGAGCGCAGGCTGCACCAACTTGAAGTGCTTCACGAACTCGAGGGTTGCCGTTTGGGGCTCGACCGTCAGTTGGCCTTTGCCACGATAGCGGACGGTGAGGTGAACGGCGAAAAACGGCTCTACCCGCTTGTGCAGCAGTTGCAACTCCTGTGAGTCCACGGCGAGGATGATTCCATAATCGTCAGTCCAGAGCGCGTAACGATACTTGCCGTCTTGGTCGCGGGAGAAGGTGCAGCCCGGCTGGCCTTCGGCCCAACGCAAGGTGGGAGGATCGGATTTGCCCTTTAGCGGCGCGGCCACGCCAGTCGGAGGGGAGAAAACCATCGCGGCCATGACCAGCACGATTGCGCGGTAGGTCAACTTATGCAAGCTCGTCCGCGAGATGAAGAAAATCACTGGCAGGTAGACTACCCGCTGCCCACTTCTACAGGCAAACTCGGTGAATAGTCGGGGAGAGCGTCTCTACGAAGGAATCGTCGCCATTGCTGCAAGGCAGAGAAGCCCCAGCGAGTAAAGGCCGGGCCTCGCGTTTGTAGCGCCGCCGTCTCGGCGGCTGTCCGGCGGGCACCGCGCCCGCCGGAGCCGGCAAGATGCCGGCGCTACTTTCACTTTGCGCTAGGGCGTAATCTTTGCAGCGAAGGCATCTGCGGTGCCGCCTCCGAAAGTGCTCTGCGCCGGATTCTTGAGCTGTAAGCCGGACATCGAATTGGTCGTTCCCGTGATGTAAATATTCGTCCCCGCTGTGTCGACGGTAATTGCGCCTCCAGTGAGGTTGGCACTGCTCGTGTTTTCGCCACCACCACCACCGTAGTAACTGGAGAAAACCACAGACGAACCAGCACTATTGAGTTTGGTCACAAAAGCGTCGGTGGTTCCCTGCTTGGCGGTGCCTCCGGTAATCGCTGCCACGTTTGGAAAGTCCGATGAATCGGTAACTCCTGTCACATAGATGTTCTTGCTGGGGGAATCGACAGCAATGCCCAGACCTGAATCTCCTGAGGCGCCAACACCCGTGCCAGTACCACCAAGGTAGGTGAAAAGGGCGATGGTTCCGCCGCTATTGATTTGGGCTACGAACGCATCTTGTGCACCTTTGAGGGATGTCTGGGCAGCCGAAGTCGTAGCCAAGTTCAGGGAAGTAGTGGAGCCGGTAACGTAAGCCGTACCACTTGCGCCATCTACGGCAATGGCATTCGCGACATCGTCGCCCGTTCCGCCGACATAAACGAAATAGACCTCGCTTCCTGTGGAGCTGAATTCTGCGACGAAGCCGTCGGTTGCGGTGCCGCCTCCGAATGTGCTGGTGGATGGTTTGCCTAACCCCGGGGATGCGGTTAATCCGCTGACGTACACATTGCCGCTACTGTCGACCGCCACGCCTGTCGCCAGGTCTTGATTAGAACCACCCAGATACGTCGAAAAAACCAGCGTCGAGGACGTCACTGATGTTCCCAGGTTCGTAATGAAAGCGTCAGACACGCCGCCAAATAAAGTCTGGGACGCAGAAGCAGTGGGAAAATTGTTTGAATCGGTCTCACCAGCAACAAAGATATTTTTGTTTTGGTCGATGGCGATACCTTCTACGGTATCGTCCGAAGTGCCCCCGAACACCGTTACGCCGCTGAGGGTGCCGCTGGAACTAAACTCCGCTACAAACCCATCTTGTCCGCCCAGCACACCGTGCGAAACATTGGGCGGAAAACTAGATCCGGACCGCGTATTCCCGGCCATGAAGATATTCCCACTGCTGTCGAGCGCGACACCCGTAGCAGCATCGTCCCCCGTGCCCCCGATGAAGGTGGTGAATTGGAGGGCGCCACTGGAATTGAGCTTGGTTACAAAAGCGTCGTGTGTTCCTCCAGCAAAGGCGAGCGATCCGGGTGGAAAGTTGCTAGAACCGGCAGCTCCGGCGATGAAGACGTTTCCGGTGCCGTCCACTGCTATCGCCAAGCCCTCGTCATCCGCTGATCCACCGAGATAAGTACCGAAGGCCAAAGTCGCCGGGGTGCCTCCGCCGCCTCCACCACCCCCACCCCCACCGCCGCCGCCTCCTCCGCCGCTTCCGCCTTGACCGTTGCCGCAGGCCATCATGACAGCCAGGCCAGAAAGCGACAGGAAGAGCAGCAGTGACGCCAAGATTCTTTTTCGTTGCAGCGCACCCGCGCCGGCGAGCGCAATGCCGACCAGCGGCAACCACGCGAGATACACCAGTGGGGAGGACTGACTCGCTTTCCGCAACCCTATCCGTGCGACGGCACCATCCGCCGAAGTGGACTCGATGATTAAGTCCCGAGTACGGTCATAGGGTCCCAGTGCAAGGACAACCTGATCGCTATCGCGAACCTCAAAGTTCGCGTCTACCGGTTGCAGCTTTCCCTGGACTTGCTGGTAGGCAAGCAGCCTGGTGAAACGCAATTCGCCCGCCTCTGCTGCGACTGCCAGGTCGCCATTGGCATCGGTGTTTAGACTTTTCGCACCGGTGAAACGGAGATGGATGAGCCCCGGCTCCGCCCCAGCCTGCACAATGAAGCCAAGCCCCAACTCCGGCCCGTTGCTGCGGAACTCGAGATTGACCCCGGGATAAATACCGCGGTAGCAAACTCGCGAGTAGTGCGGGACCCCGGTTGCCCATCGGTGCGGATCGTCTCCGATGAAATAATTGCTGACACCCGGCAAGAGATCGCTCCCCGCGATTTCGGCCGGGTCCTTGGCGCCGACAAACTCCATCCCCAGGACAGATTGGTGTAGCGCCGGCATCCTGCCGGCTGTCCCGAGGGCGTCTCGCCATCGAGGTTGCGGGCGGGACGCCCGCAAAGACAGCCGCCGGGACGGCGGCGCTACGTCCCCGGTGCCCGGGGATGATGGGTTCGGGCGCTGCTCGACAGAGCGCAAACTGGTTTTATCGGGCGAAACTAGCGACACCACAGCTTTTGCCGGAGTCAGGAATAGCGCGTATCCGCTGCTGCGAGCGGTGAATTTCACCTGCGGATCGGTCTGACCCAGGTTCGGCTCGAAGGAGAGCGGCTGGGGCCCAAGGCTGCTGATGGCGAGCGCGCTTCGGGCGGCATCGGTCGCGGAGCTATTGAAGGCCGTCTGCGCCGGCGCGGCGTTTCTATGCGACTTCGCCAATGGGACGGCGATCCAGGCGACACCGGCCATTACGACAGCCGAAAGACCCACGACCCATAAGTTCTTTTTTCCGAAACGATCCATAACCTGCTTCCACAACATATTCTCTCCTCCGGTTACAGTCTTCCCCAGCGATAGGTAGATCGGTTTCTACTTTAAGAGTGCAGGGTAAGACGCGCTTTTCGCCCCGCTTAAGATCGGGATCTCATGACGAGTGGAGCGGGACCACCTTAAGCGGAGTATCAGCTTGGGATTTTGGGATGTCAACGAATCCACCATAGCACTTCAGGTACCACTGCCCCTGTCCCACAGATACCTTGCAGAAGCATCCGAGGAGATTCCTGCGGACGAATGCTGCATGGCTTTCAGGGGCGGACGTTCTGTGCGGGGATGGTCGCAGGCTTAAGATAACACGAACGCTTGCGCTGTCACGTCGGGGAGGCTGAAGATAGGCTGCTGTTCCTCGCTTGATGTTGCTCAGTTGACGGTGACTTGGGGTGGAATCCGACACAGTCTTCTCGCTGGCAAGCGGATGCCCGAAGTCGTCTCAGGTCTCTTCCTTGAGATTCTCATACTGCGACAACATTCGCGAGGCCATCTAGGGCGGAAGGGGCTCCTTACTCGGTCGCAGCTGCGGCTCCTCGGGCATCATCCGCGTCGTTATCTTGTTGTTCAGAGCTCGCGCTCGACTGCCTCCACCTACGCACTACGCTCAGATCAATGGTCGCTGCGGTGGTCACTCCTTGCGCATCCACAGTGAGAGAAATCGGATCGGGAATGTGCACCCGATTCGCGCAACCGAGAATGTTGTAACTCGCTACGAATCGTTGGGCCATGAAAGTGAACAGCGAATTTGCGACGGTGGTATCGGGCGACAATCCGCGGGTGGGATGAGTGGCATCAGGCATCAGCAAAGATTGGTCCTGCAACATGCGGGCGGGCGCGATGCGCAGCATGTGCCGGCAATAGCGCGCCGTGTCCGCCTGGAAAGGATAGTGGGCCGGCGGCTGATCGACGCCACGCCGGTACGCACTGACCTTCACGAGATCGGATCTGCCCTTGGTCTGCGACATCGGATCGCCAGCCGGCACGAGCGCCACCGGAGACGATTGTAGAGCTCGCGCTTGAAGTTCATTCAGCGGCAATGCTTGAATCATCTGGCCCGGATCGGCGAGGTCTGGAGCCCTCCAGGGCGTGCAGCCGAGGGCTCCGTCCAGCGCGACGTCTACCAGTCGATTGTCGCTAGGGTTGCCGAGCGTCGCGGCGGTGGGGAACAGGACGAGGTTGGCTTGCGTTCTCTGGGCGAGGCCGTTGGACGTTACCAGGTAAGTCGTCGGCAGGTTATCGCTCTGGTCCTGATCGACCACGAAGAAACTCCGCACGGTCGGACAGGGGCGCCCATCGGCAGCGACACCCAAAGGCGGAATCGTCAACTTACCCTCGCGGATGGCGCGGTGCGCCGCCCGGAAAAAAGCGGGCGCGTTGCAGTAAGCGAACTGTCCGAAGTTGGCGCCGTCAATTCCATTCACACACCCAGCCCCCGCCAACACTCCATCAGCACCCTGCAGCGTCAGCGTGTCGCCGTTGTATCCAAACCAGAGAGCGACGATCGCGTTTGCGGGAAGAGTTGGCACCACCGGCGGCATGGCAGGAGTCGCGCCTTGGTCCACGACCAGCGGGTTATAGATGGCTATCTCCCCGCTCGCGGCATCGAACACCCCGGCCTGGACGAAGGCCGCTTGCGCCTTATCGGTTTCGTGGCAGTCGCCCCCGGTCGGATCGGTGGCTACCAACTGGTAAGGTGTCGCGAGTCCCTCCGCCGACAAGGGATTCGCGGGCACAATCAATGTGCAGTTTGGATTGGGGGCCGCACCGTTCTGCGCGATCGTGATCCTGGGCGCAACCACAAACAGAATGGCACACAAATATCGAACAATGACGCTGCGGTGCAACATGGCAGTCCTCCGAAGGACGGAGCTGAAGAAACTCCGGGCAGGCAGGGTCGACAAATTGGGGAGGACGAACCAACCGCTCGCTAGCGAGACTGGTCTCGGGCGAGAAAGACTCGACGTAAGATCGGATCGCGGGGGAGTGCGATCACTCGTCGCAGTTGCGGCGACTCAAGTCGATCCGGCTCACCTACCACTTGCATTGCAATCTTCCCGCACCTTAGTTCCGAAAAAATTCCGCAGCAAGGTTCAGTTAGTACATGCAGAGAGCACAATCTGCGAGCTTCGCTCGCCTGGGCAGACGAGGGCGTCTGCCCCTACGCGAGCTTCATGAGGAGAGAGGTTTGTTCAAGTTTATCGTCAATACCAATGCTCCACTCATGGCCAGTGCAGCCGCCACCACCAGTAGTCCGCCGCGGAACTGTCCCGTGGAGGTGCGCACCACTCCGATAATGTACGGGCCAAAAAATCCTCCGAGATTCCCCACGGAATTGATGAACGCGATTCCGGCGGCCGCGGTTGTTGCTGACAGAAGCGCAGTCGGCATCGCCCAGAATGGGCCCATCATCGAAAAGACGCCCACTACCGCGATACTGACCAACGCAACTGCCGTCGCCAGAGATGTTGTGCCGCCCGCAAGTCCGATAGCGATGGCGCCGGCAAGGGCGGGCACGGCCGTGTGCCAGCGTCGCTCGCCGGAGCGGTCTGAACTCAATCCCACAAACACCATTGTGATTGCTGCCGCCACGTAGGGAATTGCCGACAGCACGCCGATTGTGAAATTGCTCATACCGCCCAGACTTTTGATGAGATTCGGCAGCCACATGCTCACGCCGTACGACACTGTGTTCAGTCCGCAGTAGACCAGCGCGAGAACCCAGATCCTTCCCATGCGAAAAGCAGCCAATGCGTTCGATTGCGACTCTGGCGACGCGTTCGCTTCTGCAAGCAGGGTCTGTTGCAACCACTCGCGTTGCTCCTCGCTGAGCCAATGCGCCAGCGCGGGACGATCCACCAGGTACGCCCACACAATTGCACCCAGCACGATCGCGGGAATTCCTTCCAGCAGGAACATCCATTGCCATCCCGCGAGGCCAGCCTTGTGATGCAATCCCAGCAGCGCTCCCGACAACGGTCCCCCCAAGACTCCCGAAAGCGGCGCGGCGGTCATGAAGCGCGCCACCGTACGAGCCCGGGCCCTCGCCGGGAACCAATTCTTGAGATACAGAATGACGCCTGGGAAGAAACCCGCTTCCGCCGCGCCCAGCAGAAAGCGCAGAGCATAGAAGCTTCTCACGCTTGTGACTAATGCCATCGAGGCGGAGATAATTCCCCACAGGATCATCAGGACGGCGATCCAGCGGCGAGCTCCGACGCGCTCGAGCACCAGGTTGCTAGGCACCTGGAAGAGGAAATAGCCCGCGAAAAATACTCCCGCTCCGAAGCCATAGACGGCATCCGTGAATCCGAGTTGCTGCTGCATCTGCAACGCCGCAAACCCGAGGTTGATGCGGTCCAGGTAGGCCACGATATAAAGGAGAAACAGAAACGTCACCAGCCGCCAGGTGAGCGTTCGCACGATGACATCTTCCATACGGGCACTACTGCCGGCGGTGAACTGGCTAAGAGGCAAGATCGTAAGCCTAGGTCAAGTCTAGTTGTCTGCGAATCTCGCTCGCGATGCTTTCCGGCGTCGCGTTCGCATCCACGACGATAGCATCCAGCGGTGGTTCAAGGGTCAACAACTGGCTATCGAGCATCTGCTGTTTCATGTAGTGATGGTGCCGCTCGAGCAAACGTTGCGAGAAGAGATCGCGGTCTCCCTTGAGGTATACAAAGTGGACTCGTTCATCCACCTGCAGAAGGCTGCGATAGGACCGTTTCAATGCTGAGCAGGCCAGCACCGCGTTCTTGTTCTCTGCGATCCAGCGCGCAACCAGGGCGCGGAGCGTATCCAGCCAGGGCGCCCGGTCCGCATCGGTCAGTGGAATCCCCGCACTCATCTTCTCGATATTCGCGATGGAATGAAAATCATCGGCGTCGGCGAAGTCCCAGTGCAATTCCTGCGCCAGCAGCGAGCCCACCGTGGTCTTGCCTGCGCCGGATACTCCTATTAGTACGATCACCACGCGCGTGTGTTCACTTTCTGTAGATCTTGCTGAAGCGCCTGCGCGTATTCAGTTCGCGGGCGAAAATCAGGCGAGGCGAGCATGCTACCAGAATTTGACGCGTGAAAATCGCTCGCTTTGCGGCACTTTGCCGCCTGTTCGGTCCTCTGCATAGATCCACTCAGTGCTGTATGATCTTAAAGATGTAGAGTACGGGCGCGTAGCTCAGTTGGTAGAGCAATGCCCTTTTAAGGCATGGGTCGCAGGTTCGAATCCTGCCGCGCTCACGATTTCTTGCTCCAGTCGGTCTCCGTAGGGTCTCCCTTAATTTCTGTGTGCAGGTCCGTTTGTGTGGACAAACTCGTTCCCGAAAAATCAGGCTGGAGGAAGGAGATGCCTTCGCGCCGGCTGCTTGCTCTGATTCCGCACTCGTGATTTCCTGCGCGTGCTTCAATGTTCACGGCGACCCGCAAGACAGCAAAAGCGAAGCATCCTCTCCGGTGCCTGATTGTCGTTTTCCGGACTCCTAGACTTCTGAACTCACCCGGAGCATCGCGTCGCGTAGTCGGCCGTGTGCTTGCAGCAGATGCAAGTAGCGCATCTCCTCTGCACCTGATTTGGCGCGGATGATTCGCAGCAGATCTTTCTTTTCCATGGTGCTCCAGGATCGCAACTCGGGAATCAGGGCTGCGATCATTGCGAAATTCTCAAAGCTCTTGCGCGACATATGATCTGCGGGTATTCGTGTTGTTAGAATTTTGGCGAGCGATGTCGCGGACGCGTTCTGAAAACGCGCCATGTTCCCACCGAACCCGGTAGCCATGCGCCGGTTTACGCGCAGACCAATGTTGCGGGTTGAAAATCCATCCCACGCGCCCACCTCCTGCCCGGGTAGCTCGTAGAACGCGTGCCCCTCGGCCAGACGCCGCAAGGTTCGCGCTGGCGTTCGATATCTCGGGTCGCGTGCAATCCGCGTTTCTTCTCGCTCGACCAGGCGCCGCAGGTCTGCACGTCCCGGCCGAAATCCAAGCTTCCGATAGAACCAGAACGCGCCCGACTCAATTGCTTCCTCGTTATTGTGTCCAAGCTGATAGGGATACATCGAAATGCAAGTTGCGCCGGTGAAATGGCACAGGCAGCGCAGGACCTGCGCGAAGGTCCATGCTACTTCGCCGCCGCGAAACGTGTAGAAGGTATTGAATCCGACTTCGATCCACTCAAACAAACCGATCGCTTCGATGTAGTTGATAGGCACTCCGTTTTTGAGCGTGAGGCCGGCGACGTAAGCGCGCAACGGCAGTCGGCGCTCGGCCGGCAGGTTCCACAGGTAGATGGAAACGCCGCGACCGACTTCGGCATGCACTACCGAACGCGGATCACCCAAGGTGGTGCCATAGAGCTCGCGATAGCGCACCAGCATGACTTCGCGAATCAGGTCCATGATTGACTCGCCCTCGGATCGTGATAGCCGCCGGAGCGCAGGCGGCCGTCGGGCGAGTTCCGCGGCCAGTGAAACGTCCGGGCGTGGGATCAGCGGCCCATCGTGATAGAAGACCCGCGCCACAGGACGCGAGTTGCGCGTTCGTGAAATTCGCGAATTCTCGAGTCGCCAGCGAATGGGCATGTGAAGCGAGTCATAAAGACGTCCCTTGTCAGCCTCGGATAGGGGAAGTGCGGCGAATCGATCGATCAGCCATGCGGGACTTTTACTGCTGTTGCCTTGCGCGGACTCCAGCCATTTGCGCCATGGGATGTTGGCCTCGGCCAGAGTATCTTCCTCGAGCAGCGGCATCAGGTGGGGCCAGACGGCGCCCATAGCGCGCTCGCCGTCAAAGTCGTCCCATGCGATCTCCACTTTGCCGGGCAGGCGCTTTACCAGCCAGCGAGCCAGATCGAAGCCTAGTGCGTCCTGCATGGTCGTTCCGGCGATGCCCGAGACTTCGAGCGGATCGAAATCGTCCATGTCGGCGCCGGCTTTGCGCAGCCGCTCGACACGTTGCCAAAATGTCCTCAGGTATCGTTCCGCGCGACGAAGAACAGCCGCGTTCGGAGGGAAAGCGCGTAGCACCAGCAAAACTTCGTGAAATCGAATCAGGGGAGGGACGTCGTCGTAACGTGCGGCTCCTGCTCGGGCCAGAGCCTTGGCCACACGTGCTGCGTCGCCGCCAGCAAAACAATAGCGCAACCTCTCCAGCTCGTTGAGTGCGGTTCCTGTCAAGGCCCCTGGCATTCAGCGATGGTTGTACTGGATTTCGATATCGTGCGGGGTACCCGTCCACGGCACATCGTTTACTACGACGCTCCCGCTTCCCGCCTTCCAGTTTTTCGTGGGCTTTCCATCCAGCCGCACCTCGCGCACGCTGGCAGGGCCATAAACACTGACCTGCAGATCCGTAAACCAAGGATGGTAGGGCCCCTCGGCAGCTCCGATATGTAGCTTCACGTCGTCCGATGCCATTTCGCAGGTGAAATGTGTGCGGAGGAACTCGCCCTTCTGATAGGCGAACGTGTTGCCATCGTCCATGTACAGGTTGCCTGCGCAATTTGGGCCGGGATAGACGCGCAACTCAAGCGGACCTTTGGGTGTCTCATCGACGTTGTGCACCAGCGGTTGCTGCGGAATGATGCTGCCCGCGCGCACGTAGACGGGTAGAACATCGAGTGGGGGATCCACTTTAATGGTCTGGCTTCCGGCAAGTTTCTCCCCGGTCCAGTAATTCACCCAATCGCCCTTGGGCAACATGATTTCGTACGGCTGGAGAAATGGCCAGAGCTTGGGCGCAACCAGCATCGCGCTCCCGAACATGTATTCTTCCCCGTTCGTGGTGAGTGATGTTTCAGCGGGAAATTCCAGGAACAGGGGGCGCATCAGCGGGATTCCGGTGCGGCTGGTTTCTTCTATGCCGGTGTAGATGTAGGGCATCAAGCGGTAACGGGTCTCGATGTATTTCTTGCGAATCGCTTCATGCATTGGCCCGTCTACCCAGGGTTCGCGATTGCGCGAGCCCTTGGTGGCATGGTTCCGGTAAATTGGATTAAAGACTCCAGCTTCCATCCATCGGGTCAGCAGTTCCGGAGTCGAGCTGCCGTTGAATCCGCCGATATCGTCGCCCACGAAGGCATATCCCGAGACGCCCAGGTTCGTAAGCTGCGTGAGCGATAGCCGCATATGGTTCCAGGATCCGGTGTTATCGCCGGTCCAGGTTGCCGCATAGCGTTGCGTGCCTGCGAAAGCTGCGCGCGTGAGCACGAAGGGCCGCAGGTCAGGCTGGAGTTTGAGGAGGCCGTCGTGGGTGGCGTGCACGTTGGCCATGCCGAAGACGTTGTGAATCTCGCGATGATCGGTCTTCCGGTCTTCGACGTAGTGAACTGTGTCGAGCGGCATGGTTTTCGTCGGATTCACGAACACCGACGGCTCGTTCATGTCATTCCAGAAGCCCCGCACCCCATCCTTCACGAACTCGGTGTATAACGTGCCCCACCAGTCGCGCACGGCCGAGCGCGTGAAGTCCGGAAAGACGCTGGGCCCCGGCCACACCGGCCCAACATAGACCGAGCCATCCGGATTTTTCACAAAATAGTCGTGCGCCATGCCTTCGTCGTAGGGCTTATAGCCGGGAACTTTCGCGATGTGCAGGTCGGTGATGGTGACCATCTTGAAACCTTGCTGGCGAAGGTCCTTGATCATCTGCTCGAAATGGGGAAAGCGCTCGCGATCGACCGTGAACGGACGGTTCTTTTCCTGGTAATCGATGTCGAGATAAATCACGTCCGCGGGAATGTTTCGTTTACGGAACTCGCTGGCGATCTCGCGCACGCGCGCTTCCGGATAGTAGCTGTAGCGGCACTGCTGGTAGCCGAGCGCAAACAACGGAGGCAAGGGCGTACGCCCTACCAGCGCAGTGAAATCGCTCACTACGCGCTTGGGATCGGGACCGTAAAAGAAGTAGTAATTCAGCTCGCCACCCTCCGAGCCGAAGGAATACGCATCCCAAAACTGCTTGCCGAAATCGAAGCTGCTGCGATAGGTGTTGTCCAGGAAAATGCCGTACGCCGCGCCCTTCCGCATGCTCAGAAAGAAGGGGATCGATTTGTAAATGGGATCGGTCGACTCCTGGTATCCGACATCGGTGTTCCACATGGTGAACGCCAAGTCGCGACGATCGAGCGGCCCAGTTTTGTCTCCCAGGCCGAAATAATGTTCTTCGAGAGGCATCGACTTCCACACCCGGAATGCCGATCCGTCGAAGGAAACCGGATAGCGTGGGTCGTCTTCCGAGATCACCTGGCCTCCCGGATCCAGGAAGACAATGCGCAGCGGCGACTTCACGATGCGCATCTGCATCGCACCAGTGTCCAGAGTGACAGCATCACCGGACTCGTTAGTCTGGATTGTGGGTGGATTCGGAAAGGCGTCGGGCAGCACGGCAAAGGATTGGTCGGGCCCAAATGATCCCTGGGGCGAATAGCGCAGTCGCACTACGGTAGGCGCGAGCACGGTGACGCGAACGTGAGCCGCTCCCGCACGCAGTTCCACCCCATTCGGCAGCTTTTCGACGGCAGTCACGTCTCCCAGCGGACGCCATTGAGCTTGTCCAAAAGCAACGCAGGCACAGAGAACGACGAAAATCGATATTCGAGCGGCGGGTCTCATTTGTTTTTTTCCTGATTCGCGCAGAATGATAACTCGCGAAGAGAGAAAACAAACGACAAAGTGTGGTCTATTTTGATCTGCAGAAACATTTTCGGAGAATGCGCCGCTGGAAAGAGAATTGCGAAGGCGATTAGGACTGTTTCCGCCGTCGAACTTCTTTCTCCGAAATTGCCACTCTGATGAGATGTTGGCGACAAGCCCGTTCGATAGGGACAAAGGATGGCTGGTCGGCTCACGATGAAAGCTGAAAACGTTTCCCCGCGCACCTTCATCGGCAACAAAATACCAAGTTGACAGTTGCCCCCTCACCTCATACTGTGTCCATCTGCTGCTGCAACTAAATCGCTGGAAAATCATTCCAGCAGGCCCGGTAGTGCAATTCACAGATGGAGGCCGACCAAGCCGTCATGAATGCAACCGCAGCGACTGCTCACCGTCCGCTGGCCACGCTCGACCTGGCCATTATCGGCGTTTATTTCCTCATTGTTTTTTGTATCGGCCTCTACTTCGCGCGCAAGGAGCGCACCTCCACCGATTACTTCCTGGCCAGCCGCGACATCGGGTGGTTCTTCATCGGAGCGTCGTTATTCGTATCGAATATCTCTACGGAGCACTTTATTGGCCTGTCCGGGACGGGCGCCTCTTCCGGACTCGCGGTCGGCCATTTTGAGTGGCTGGCCTGCATCATGCTCCTGATCCTGGGATGGGTGTTCGTACCCTTTTATCTGCGTACGAATGTCTTCACGATGCCGGAATTTCTGGAGCGCCGATTCAACCGGCAATGCGCCGTATACCTCGCGGCCATCTCGATCATTGCTTACATCTTCACGAAGATTTCCGTGCAACTGTACGCGGCTAGCGTGGTGCTGGAGCGCATCGCCGGCTGGTCGCTGGTGAAGACCGCGATCATCCTCGTGATCGCGACCGGCATTTACACCATCGCGGGAGGTCTTGCTGCGGTCATTTACACCGATACCGTTCAGACCCTCATCCTGATCACCGGTGCGGTCGCGCTTACGGTGATTGGGCTGCATCGCGTCGGAGGACTCGAACATCTCCGCACCATGGTGCCCGCCAGCTATTTCCACATGATCAAGCCGGCCTCCGATCCGAGCTTTCCGTGGACCGGCATCTTCTTTGGAGCACCCATCCTCGGGATCTGGTATTGGTGCACCGACCAGGTCATTGTGCAGCGTGTTCTTTCGGCGCGCGATGAAGGCCACGCCAAAGCCGGAACCATCTTCGCGGGCTTTCTGAAGATCCTGCCGGTATTCATGCTGGTGCTGCCCGGCATCATTGCGTATGCCTTGTTTCGCGATCAGCTGGCCGGCAAGCCCGATTACGCCTATCCCACGCTGGTTCTGAACCTGCTTCCTACTGGACTGGTAGGTCTGGTAATGGCGGCCCTGCTGGCGGCCGTGATGGGCGCCATGAGTTCGGTATTCAACTCCGCGTCCACCCTGGTCACACTGGATTTTTATAAGAAGCTAAGGCCGCTCGCCTCCGAGGCGCAGTTGGTCAATTTCGGACGCGTCGCGACAGGCGTGATGGTGCTGCTTGGGCTGCTGTGGGTTCCGTTCATTCACCTCATCAGCAGCCAGCTGTACATTTATCTGCAGAGTGTGCAGGCCTACATCAGCCCGCCGATCGCCGCCTGTTTTGTACTGGGAATTTTGTGGCCGCGACTGAATGGGCAGGGCGCGATTTCATCACTGCTCACCGGGTTCGTGCTGGGTGCGGTCCGGTTTGTTGCCGAGCTCTTGGCCGCGCAGGGCAGCCAGTTCAGCGGCTTGATGGAGTGGCTGGTGAAGATGAACTTCCTGCACTACGCCATTTTCATGTTCGTTATCTGCTCGTTGGTTCTGGTCGTGGTGAGCCTGATGACGCCGGCTCCCGACCGCCAGAAACTTGCCGGATTAACCTTCGCAACGGTTGATCTGAAACTTGAAACCGTGCCCGTGGGAACACCTGTCCGCAAGCCGGCGCAGGAGACTCCGACGGAAAATCGCATCAATGTGGCGTTCAGCTTGTTGCTGCTGGCCACAGTCATTGGCTTGTGGATTTACTTCCGCTGATGCAAGAGAAAATCAAGAGACCTAGGAAGGGAAGACCTCCGCGCGCGCCTGGCAGATGGTCCGACCCAAATTCTCGACGTGGCTTTTGATTGCGGTTTTTGGAGATGTCTCAAACTTCAATCACGCCTTCAGCGCCGAGCTCTCCAATCTCCGTTGCGCAGATTTCAATTCATCTGCCAAATCCGAAAATTTAAATAGGACGCAAGCCCGACCCACGCAATATAGGGAATCAGCAACCATGCGGCCAGCAGTGAGAGGGAATAGAAGGCGACCGTGGTCGCTATGATCATCATCCACAGCAGCAGAATCTCTCCGAATGCCGGCCCAATTCTTCGCATGCCAAAGAACATCGCCGACCAGAGCATGTTCAGCACCAACTGAATCGCAAACAAGAGCAGCGCGAAGCGCGCTGCGGACCAATTCGAACCACGCCATACCAGCCACGAGCTGAATGCCATCATCAGGTAGAGCGTGGTCCATACCGGCCCAAAGATCCAATTGGGCGGCGTCCATTCCGGTCTGTGGAGTTGCGGATACCAGGTCTTCACCGAGCTGTTGGTGAACAATGCGCCGATTCCTGCTACCGCGAGACAGACGACCACGAATGGCAACAACGATAGCCACGATTCGCGGTCGAACATTTGTCCATCTTATATCCGCGGAGAAGTCAGGTGTAGTAGCGGGTCTCAGGTGTCACGCGTACAAGGACAGCTGGCGGGCGGGGACGCCCGCCTTTCCATTTGAGAGCAGACGTGTTGGTCCGGCATGCGTTATTGCGGCTTTTTCTTTCCCAGCAAGCCACCTAGAGCGTCCACGGCGCTTCCGGCCTTCGCGCCCGGCACTTTGCCGCCGCTCATCACCCCCTGCAACGCATTGCCCGCCATTCCGGTCGCCATCCCCTTGATGTCAGGCACAAACTCCGGCTTCGAAGTCGTCCCCGCAATCGAGAACGGAATGCCGCCCTTTCCGCTGCTCATGCCCGCCACTTGCGCCAGTCCTCCCGCCATACCGCCGTGGAGATTTGCGAGCATTTTGAACGCGAGCGCTCCCGCGGGGCTGACCGTGCCCGCTCCGGTGATCACCCCGATCGCCGGAACCGTTAGGTTCAGATTATCCGCGCGTGTGCCCTCCGGCGCGACGCGCGCATTGGTGCTGAAGTTCTGGATGGCCGTGTCCGGATTGGAAACCGCCTTGCCGGCAAATGCTGAAAGCGCTCCCAGCTTTGATCCCAGGTCGAATCCAGCCAGTTTCGTGTCCGACAGCTTGACTGGGCCAGTGATGACGAGCTTGTCGAGGGGGCCCACAATCGACAAATCCGCGGAGAGGGTTCCTCCCTTCAGTTGCGAACCGGAAGGCAAAACCACGCCCAAGGCCGGCAACATCGCCTCCAGTTCCTCTACCGGCATATTGGGAGCGTTGAGTTTCATGTTTAGGACCTGAGTCTCGTGATCTGTCTTGAACGCGCCGGTGAGATGTGCGACAGCTTTCCCGATCTCCACATCGCCTTGCGTGAGATTTCCCGACTGTTTATCGAGATCCACATCGACCGTGTGTTTGATGACCACGGTTTTCGGCGCTGGCGATCCCTTTGGGGAAAATTGCAGCTTGTTGCCGGTGAACGTGCCCACTGCCTTCGCGATGGAGCCATTCGAATTGAGCGTGCCATCGAAGTTTGCCAGGCCGGCAATGCCGCTGGCCGGATCGATGAATCCCGAAGCCACGATGTCCATATTGTTGACTTTTACTTTGGCCTCAAAGGGAGTCTTGGCGGCATCGGTCTGATTGATGGGACCGGCCTGTCCGCTGATGTCGGCAGTTCCGCCCGCGGGCAACTTCGCCGTCAGGCTGAAGGGGAACTGGGAGGTTGCGGAGAAATTCGTAATTTTGATATTGACCTGGTCGTAGACGTGCGGCTTTGCCTTGGAATTGGCGTTGCCGACGATCAACTTTCCATTGTTTACGCTCAGTTTGGCCACCGACAAATTTCCAGCCGTCGAAGAACCCGAATTCGATTTCTTCTCCGCCTTGGCTGCGGTACCGCCCAGGCTTGAGAAATTCCATTTCCCGTCCGCAGTCTTCAGCAAAGTAATTTCCGGCTGATCCAGCGCGATATCCGTGACGTGCAGTTCTTTCGACATGATGAGCGGCATCAG
>Ga0210384_10002351_pt1 | contig 23223 bp, 15 predicted proteins | sample IncBWH2MmetaG_FD_160574 | JGI IMG/M metagenome (GOLD analysis project Ga0210384, IMG submission 160574) | Forest soil microbial communities from Barre Woods Harvard Forest LTER site, Petersham, Massachusetts, United States - Inc-BW-H-2-M | ecosystem: Environmental > Terrestrial > Soil >...
GCGCAAGAAAGCTCAGGACAAGTATGAAGAAGAGATGCGCCTAGCGGAGAAAAAGAACCAGGAGCGTCAGGAGGTTCTCGAGAAAGCGTGGAGACAGCGTGAGGCGGAACTGAAAGAGCGCGAGGACGAACTGACGCGTTTACGGAGGGAAGGTGAGGGTTTTCCTGCACGTCTCCAGAGTGAGGCGGAGAGTGCAGCGTTGCGGGTGCGACGCGAGACGGAAGCTAAGTTCGAGCAGGAGGTGCTTGTTCTGAAGAAGGACGCGGAGAGCGAAAAGCGGCTTGCTGAACTGCATGTGAGGACCCTGGAGGAGACTCTGGCCCGCCAAGCTTCTCAGATCGTAATGCTCGAAAAGCAACTAGTAGACGCCAAGCTGCAGGTGCAGGATATTGCCTTGAAGGCCATCGAGGGGGCCTCTGGGTCGAAGGCGTTGTCACATGTCAACCAGATCGCTATGGAGCAAGCAAAGAATCGACCTCAAGGGTAGCAGAACGGCCTCGACCCGAATCTGCCCCCATCGCCCCGACCGACCATGTCAGATGCGGAAGATATAGGAGGTTTGTCGAGAAGGAAAATAATGGTATGGCCAAGAAGACGAAGAAGCCCACTCAGAAGATGCAGGCATGGATCGAGGCGCGAAAGCGCCACCATTTGTCTCACGCCCAGGTCCAAATGGCCCGCGAACTGGGGATGAACCCGGCGAAGTTGGGCAAGATCGATAACCACAAGCAGGAGCCGTGGAAGCTGCCCCTGCCGCAGTTTATCGAAGAGCTCTACTCCAAACGGTTCGGCAAGTCTTCCCCAGAAGCAGTTCTGTCTATCGAGGAGCGGTGCCGACGCGATGCAGCGAAGAAAGAGGAAAGGCGCATAGCCCGCCAGCTCGCCGTGGACGGCGCAACACACGTGAAGCTCCCCGAGGTTGGGGGAAACAAGTTACTTGTAAATCCCCATCAGGACTGACTGAGAAGGTTGGTTTGCGGCCTGCTACATTCTGCAATCCCCGACGCCAAGAGTAACTGGTACCTGAAAGGCTACGCGCGTGCTTTGAAAAGCCAGCGAAAATAAATGAGTGGCCTATTTTCGCCAGTGAAAACGGGGGAATGCGGTGATTGCAGAAATATCAACTGGCGTTGCCACTAGGGTGTGACCGTACCCAGAATGTCATGCTATACCCAGTACGCTTCGGCCTTCTTTTCCGCTGGGGGAACGTAAAATATCTGCTCGGGTCGACGAGGAAGGTCTCTCAATTCTTCCTTCCGGGTACGGCGAAGACGGATGAACCGCTTGCGGCTGGATCTGGTCCAAACCGAGATAGCATCCGGACACTTCCGCGATTTCGGAAGGCTGATCCGACGCCGGCGCCGTGTAGCAGAGTCATCTCATCTCGCATTGCTGCCTCTAACTTCGGCCGATCTCGCCAACGAGAAGCACTGAGAAGCACGATCTAGTCTGTGGGCGAGTTAGCACGCCAGCACGGCTTGCACTCTAACGGCATGAACTCTGCTTCTGGATTGCTCCCGCCTGAGGAAGTTAGCGCACCAAAGATGGCTGAGCGACCCAACTGGGTCGAGCCTATCGGGTCAACGGTGACCCGTATTCTGGAGTTCTCCTAAGGGACGATTGCGAGGCCGATCCTTCCGTGAAGACGATAGACCGTGAAATCGTCGCGGTCCACTGTGAAGATCCTCCTGATGCCTTCTCGCTCAGCCACTCTGACAAGTGCCGCGTCCGCGAGATCCATCGGGCGGTCGGCATACTTGATCATGAGCTCTCGTATGCGGGGTATGTCTACCAGGTCGAGGGTGAGGAGTCGCACGGCTCCTCGCGCCAACATCTCCCAGAGAGCTTCCTGGGCTTGTGGAAGATCCCCCAGCAAATAGACAGCTTCGACGAGGGGAGGCCACACGGTGACCAAGGGCTCTTGCAAGCTCTTCAAGCTATCGACGCACTTTTCGTGGTACTGATCGTCAGCATCGACCAGCGCCACGAGCGGTCCAGCGTCGATGAGGATCACTTGTGATTCCGCCGCTTCTGGAGGATTTCTGAGAATCGGCGGCCAATCTGAGTGGAGCGACCGGGCATCCCGCCATGGACCACCCCGATCAAATCCGCGATCGCCTCATAGGGCGCGGCGATCGGCTCTTGCTGCTCCGCCCACGCTGCGATCGCGAGACGTATCACCTCGGAGACGGAGACTTGTCTGCGGCGAGCGATGCGCTCGATCCGCTTTCTGGTCTTCGCGTCAAGTCTCAAAGTCAGAGGAGAAGTCATATCGCTAATACCCATCAGTCTACCGTATTACGGAGTGTAATACAAGGAAACTGTGGATCGCTACTATTGATGGCAGACTAAGTGACGGGGATGACCCAAGCGGCCGCGGCTCGGGCGGGCGCTTCGGACTGCGCCGCTTTCGCACCAAACTCACCCCAACCCCGTTTGGCACTCACCGCTTTCACTCACGCCCTGCCACCCTCCTTCGGCCTCCGTTCTGTCCCTTTCACCGTCCCGCCTTGTTTCTTCCCGCTGCCGCTCAAGTGAAGGAAGAAACAAGCCGGAAACGGCAGAAAGGGAAAAAACATGAAATTAGAAGAAGTCAAGAGCTCGAAATAGTTTGACGAGTTGAACAAACTGACCAATTGTCGGACAGCTTCGGCGGATATCAGAGCATCGTGCTGCGCCGTCCTGACCCAACTTGCCGGAACAGGTCGATGCATTTCTGGCAGCTATCCACTCGACCATCGCGGCGACACGGACTGTTCGTATAGCGGCAGAATGCGAGGATCGTCCTATCCACCTGCGCCTACAACTGGCTGATACTGTGGGATAGTCGAGAGCTCGGCATTGTCTAAGGACTCAGCGAGGCCCTCAAGACACGGTACGCTCTCATGAGCTGATCGAGATCTCGCTTGTCAAGTAGGTGACGCAATCGTTCCCTTACAGCCTTCGGATCGGCCTTAACATTCTCGAACGCGAAGAATTCTGATGGTGAAACACCCATTGCATTGGCTAGCGCGATGATGAGTTCGAAAGACGGCAGTTTCTCGCCCCGTTCAATCCTGCCAAGATGCTTGGCTCCTATGCCGACTTTTTCGGCGAGCTTTGCGAGGCCCACATTGTGGGCCTTTCGTGTTGCCCGAAGCAGCTGACCGAACAATGTAGCCTCATTCATGGATGGATAAGGGGACGATAACGGTCACAAGCAAAAGTGGAAACGCTCCGTAAGGGGTATATTTAATTGACAAGGTGATCTTTTAGGGGTAAATAAAGAGCTAAGCCATGTAAAAACGCGATTCTTCCATCTTGCGCATCACCGCGGACGGTTTCGTGTCAATGGCGCGGCACATTCTTGTTATGGTCGCCAGCTTAGGACTGACTAAACCGCGTTCAATAAGGCTGATGGTGGTTCGGTCACACTCTGCTTCCTGGGCAACTCTCTCCTGCGAAATTTGCTGCCTTCTTCGCGCGCTCCGAAAAGCTTCCCCAAACGCCTTCTCAGGTCCGGAAAGGGGCTGAACGTGCTTTTTGCCGGTCGGCATGAATGTGAGCAGCGTGACATGTTGATGAATGTATTCCCACGGAATGCATTCTGCATTTTGAGAAGACAAGCGTGCGCCTCTTTGGAGGCGGTTTGAGTTCCTCCATCACAAGTCGATTCCCAGGGCTCGCAAAATGTGAAGGTGAGGTGCAGACTAACGATTCCTGTTCGCTACGCACCACCTCCGACGAGCTATCTGACGAGCACTTGATCCTTAATATCTGCAAGGGCGACCTCGACGCGCTCGCATCCTTGTTTCGCCGATACGCACGTATCGTCCGTGGAGTCGGTTACCGCGTTCTGCGAGATGCATCTGAAACAGACGACCTGGTCCAGGACATCTTCTTACTAGTGCATCGCCTCTGCAGAACCTTCGACAGTTCCAAAGCCTCGGCGCAGTTCTGGATTCTGCAAATGACCTATCGCCGCGCCATTTCACGGCGGCGCTATCTCAATTCCCGCCATTTCTATTCGCAAGTCGAACTCGATGAGCAATCATTCGAGCTCGCGGAATCCCGATGTGGGCATTCCGAAGATCCAGTTGACTCAATTTTGGCTGAATTGGACTTGCAAAAGATGTTCGGAGCGCTGTCGGAAGACCAGCAGAAGACTCTTCGGCTGCACTTCATCGAGGGCTATACGCTGGATGAGATTGCGAACATGCTGGGTCAGACCAAGGGAAATGTCCGGCACCATTCATTCCGAGGATTGGAACGGCTGCGAAAGCAGATTTTTGGTGGCAAATTGCCGGGCACGAGAGCAGTATGATACGGGATTGTCCAATCTAGGAGCAGGGGCAGTGTCACAAAGCGGACCCCATTACGAGTTCCTAGAACTCTGCGCTGCGCCGACCACCGGCAAGCTATCCGATGACGAGCAGAAACGGCTAGAGCAGCACCTTTCCGTTTGTGCGTCCTGCCGCGAAGCGCTGCGGCAGTATGAATCGATCGTCAGTTATGTGATTCCCGCGATCGCCGCCAGCGAAGTGCCTGAAAACGTACCGACGACTACTGGCGATTGGTCTCAGGAAAAGGCGGAAAAAGCACTACTCGACCGCCTGGCCCGTGAGGAAAAGGACCGAGCTGATCGGACCGGTCGCCGAAACGGTTCTTCGTATTTTCCCCATCGCATCCTCCCATTCTCCAGCGAGTCCACCTGGCGGAACCTCTGGATGCTCTATGCCGCCGGAATTCTGCTTTTTGTGGCCATCGGTTTCTTCGCTTACCGTGTCGGCGTGCGGCGGGCGACTGAAACCGTCCAAGCCCCCCCAGCACAACCCGTCCAGAACGAGCACGGCCCTGCTCAAGCCTCTCTTGAAGAACAATTGAGCGATGCCGGCCATGACAGCGTGATCGCCAAGGCAGAGCTCGCACGCGACAAGATGATCACGGATCTTCGGCGGCAGCTTGCCCGACAGTCCGGGGAGATCGGCGAACTGAAAGTGGCGCAGACCCAGCTTGAGAGCAATCTGCGTTCCGGTGATGCAACGAAACAGGATCTCAGCGAGCAAAAAGCCGTACTTGCGCAAAAGCTGGAATCGGCGGAGAACAACTCCCATTCGCTACAAGAGAAACTCGACTCATTAGCTCAGCAATCTGCCCGGGATGCTGCCTGTACCAAAGCCTCAGAGTCCAAGCTCAACGACCTCACTCAGCAACTTCAAGAGCAACAGGCTGCTGTTGAGCAGCGAGATGAACTTCTCGCCCATGATCGCGATATTAGGGACGTAATCGGTGCCCGCGATCTTTACATCGCGGAAATCTATGAAGTGGCTGGCACCGGCGTAACCAAGAAGCCGTACGGTCGCGTTTTCTATACCCGAGGCAAGTCGCTGATTTTCTATGCTTACGACCTCGACCAGCAGACAGCACTGAAACGGGCGAGCACGTTCCAAGCATGGGGTCTACGGGGTCCAGACCGGCAGCAAGCCATCAACTTGGGCGTTTTTTACGAGGATAATGCCACGAAAAAGCGCTGGATTCTCAAGTGTGATGACCCGAAAACACTGGCACAAATCGATGCGGTATTTGTAACTGTCGAGCCCAACAGAGGCAATCACAAGCCCAGCGGCAAGTCACTGCTTTTCGCCTATCTTCGAGTTGACCCGAACCATCCCTGATTTTCGCTCCTCGGAAGTTCTCATCTTTGTGAGCTGAGGGATTTCGATGTCGCTAAATCGTCAATCGACTCAAGGCTGAGCGAGGCACGCTGCTAGACGACCGCTTGGAAGGAAACTACCGAGACTTTGCTGCATGCTGCCCGGAGACCGTCCATGTGTTTCTTGACATTAATATCAATAGTTTATATTGGTGGAGGCGGCGGGAGTCGAACTATTCAGCGTGTTGACAGCACGTAAGTTATTGATTCTTCGTATGGCCAGAGGGGCAAAAAAGGCACCATTGCCGATTCCATTGTACGTTTATTGTACGAAAATCTTTTCGCATTTCGACTCGAGAAAAGCCTGCCACAAGCGAGTATCCCATAGGTTTCGCTTCTTGAGAAGATAGCCACCAACGCTCCTCGAGGCCGCCGGGCGCTTTTAGCACTTGGTCACTTCGATTCCGTAATGATCGCGTTCGCCGCGTTGCCGGCCACGACCCAGCTTGCCGAACCCGCAACGACGGCTTCATCCTCAAACCAGAGGAATCCGAAGTCGTCGATGCACTCCGGAAAATCCGGTTTGATGATGATGTATCCCGGAATCACGGCACCCGGGATGTAAGCATTGTCGGCGCGATTGTTGCTGTACGTCATCGTCTTCGAGACCGTGCCTACTCCGGCTACATACGAAGTGCTCGATACCGGGTGCGTGCCGAGAATGTAGTTGACCGCGCGAAGTGTGTATTCGGGGCCCACGAGATCCGGAAACGCCTTGTGCAGGAAATACATGCGAATCGCCATGTCCACCACTGCGCCAGATCCGCCCCAAGTGCCGAGGCTCGGGGGCACGCCGAATGGCGTCTCGTCCAGCCGCTTGTCCAAACCTGCCATGTATGTTTTCACCGCTTCGCGCATTTGATCTTTCGCGCTCGCATCCAAGTAAGGCAACGCCCGGACGGCTTTCCAACCATTGAAGTCCATCTGTTCCGGAGTGATCATCTGAGGGAACAATTCCTTCAGGCGGGACTTGTAGGGCTCGGCACCATTTGTGGCGATGGTCAGTTCCAGAGCCGCGGACCAGTCCATGCCGACGAAAGATCGACTCCGGCCGGAGCCAGCGGGCGGAGCTGCCGGAGCGCCTGGCGCGCCAGAGTTTGCTGGCGTACCCGAACTGCTCTTTGGCTTACGACCTTGCGCGCCAGAGACCATACCCTGAGACGCCGCGAGCACACCACCTGCGGGAGCCTCTCGGTCTGGCCCGGCGCTTGTCGGATACAGCGTTGGATTTGCCGTCGTGTCCTTCCATGCTTTGATTGCGGTCTCTAGACAGTCTTTCGCTAATGCGTCGTCCCAGCCTTTCAGCGTATCCGCCGCTGCAGCCAGCGCCGCGATGGCATTCCATTGGAAGTACGAGTTGTTCGTGGTGAAGATCCAGCGATCGTCGGGCTTGCCGGAGTACTCGCCCTTGGTCTCGTTCGGGCCGAGCTTCGGGTCGTAAATGCGGCCGTCAGTTTTCGACGCTCCGTCGCCCACCTGTGTGTACTGGCGCAGATCTGGCTCATGAGTGCCGCGGATGGCGTGGCCGATGTTGTGGAACTGCGCCAGGATGAGCAGCGCGCCATGCTTGACTTGCTGCACCGTATCCGGCACGCCATCGGGACGGTGCATCTCAACCTCGCGGGCGGCTTCATCTACCATAAGCTCGTCGTACCTGAGGTTGAATTCGCGATATCCCAGCGCGAGGCTCTGAATCACGCTCAGCTGCGCAGGCTCCTCGAGGTCGAAGTCGCCGGCGTCGTACCAGCCGCCTACGTTCATCCCAGGGATGTGATTGCCGCCTTTGTACTTTCCGTCCGTTGCCGTAGCCTGGTTCCAGCCGTCGAATTGCTCCCCAACGACGGGCGCCATGCGGCCATCATCCAGGTGCGAGGCGCCATGCCACATGCGGTAACCTTCGCGAACGGAAACGTGATCCATCTGCGCCGCAAGGTGATGGTCCAGACTGTCCTGCCAGATGTTCGCGTATGCATTGTCTGAGATGGGGAAGGGTGCCGTACGCTGGTCTGCGTACTCGATCACATAAAGGCCGGGGTCCTTCACAGGGGTGAAGTCAAATTTCGAGTAGACATAGCGCAGCCACGGTGTTGGGGGCGGGATTGGCCCCTCGAACACCTGCTTGTAAGATCCATCTTCCGTCAGACGCAGCACTCGGGCCGTCTTCGGAGCGTTGTACTTCGGGTCGAGTTCGAGCACTGCCACCTTGGAGAAGCCCGGTGCATAACCAACCTGGCTGTGCGCGATGACCGCCGGCCGCGTCCAGTTCGGGATCACGTCTGGCCTGATGTGCCAGACGATGGCTCCGGTGGTCTTGTCCGAAGGGATCAGGGAGCGCAACACGAACCAGCCGTTTGGCGCGCGATCGCGTCCGTCAAACAGCATCAGGTTGGCTGTATCCGAAACGACGTTCACGCGGGCCAGCGCGTCGTCGATCCCAAGGGAGATGCTTTTGCCCTCGGCTAACGGCAGCGGCTGTGTGTATCCCTTGGCCTTATCCCAGTCTTCCAGGTAGTACGCCTTTTTTGGTTCATCCGGCAGGGGCAAAACCGTCGTCATCGGATCGTTCGGGGTACGCGGAAAGATGCCGGCTTTAGTTCCGTCCACCAGGTACGCCTTGCCCATGTAGATCGAAGGAAGGAACTCTAGGTTGAAGCCCGCGCGGCCTGCCAGTTTCGGCGGTAGCGGCTTGTCGAGATTGATGCTGACCTTCACGCCGCCGGGTTCCGCAGCCACTTCCAGTGTGTAACTGAAGTCAAAGGTCGGGAAAGCGAGGTCGGCGCTGAGCCGGTTGTTCGCTTTATCGGCATGGCGATCTTTGAGAGTTGCGACGAGGTCCCACTGCTCGGGCGTGGGCATCAGGCGCACGTCGCCGTTGGTGGCGATGCGCTGGCCGTGGAGAATCATCTCCATCGCCGTGTTCTTCTGGTCCACGAAAATGGGATGGTACGTGCTGTCGTAAAGAAATACGCTGAAGCCTTGGGTATCGAGGTAGTTCTTGTCGGTCACCTTCATCGTAAAATCAGCGCCAGACAAGCCTGGGGCCGAGATCAGGGTCAAGAGAAGACAAACGATGATTCGCGTGAACATGATTCGGATTGATACTGCTCCTTTGCCCAGCATGATATGACAACGCACATCTAATAAGCAGTAAGCAAGCAGGCCATGTGGCTCCGAGGGAATTCGATCTGGTGTTTGATCATCGACGAGATGAAAAGGCACAAGTGCGCCAATTCCCATGCTACCGGCAGTTTTGATGAAGCGTCTCCGATTTGTGAGCATATGCAGTTCCGTCAACGCCTGCCCGGACATCTCCGGCTCGCACAAGGTCTTGGGTGTGTCATAACAGCAGATATTACTCACGCTTCAAGGGAAGATCACGCGAAGTGCATAAGCGTATTTGGCTGGAGCCTGCGCCGGCATCCGGACGTGGAGGCCGTCCGGGCGCTGGTCGAACTGCAGTTTCGCATCGCTGCCTAACAAGGTTACGGACTGTACATGTTCGCTGCCGGCGGTCGACGCGAGCGCGTGAATCACGGCCTCGCCATTGGTCGGCCAGTCGAGCCCGATCGCGTACAGCACACTGCCCTTGGTCGTGAAACGAAAGTCTTCGGCTGTATAGCGCGTCGTGTCGGTATCGTGAAAGGATCCCGCCGTTACTTTGGTTGGACCTTCGCCATAGATCCTCCACGGCCGAGTACCGTAAATCGCATCCCCATTCGCATTCAGCCACGCGCCGACATCGAGAAGCACTTGCTGCACTTCTTCGGGGATGGCGCCATCAGATCGTGGACCGATGTTCAACAGCAAATTGCCATTCTTGCTGACGATATCAATGAGCTGATGGACCACGAACTCAGGCGACTTGAACGTGTCGTCTTTGATATAGCCCCATGATTTGTTACTTACAGAAGTGTCGGTCTGCCAATACAGGGGACGGATATCGCCAAGCTGTCCGCGTTCGAGGTCGAGCACGCCAGAGTGTTCTTGCATGGCATAGTCTTTGTAATTGATCACTCCAACGTGATCACCGTACTTCAGAGAACTGTTGTAGTAAAAGGCGGCGAATTTGGCGAGATTCGGGCGGATCGAAGCCTGTCCGATCCACCAGTCGAAGTAGACAATGTCGGGATGATATTTCTCCACAAGTTCCCCGCCGCGTGCAAGCCAGTCGTCGGCCCATTCAGAAGAGACGTAAGTGAAGTCATCGTTAAGAGGGACGCCCCAGGGGGCCGATAACCAGTTGTGAGCAGGTCCGTAGAATGCCGCGTATTGCGGATCGTTTACATCAGAGGAAATATTGCGGCCCACGCCGAGAAAAAAATTGTGTTCGACTCGATGCGATGACACTCCAAAGTGCAGTCCAACAGCCCGCACCGATTTGCCCAGTTCTCCCGTGGTGTCGCGATGCGGTCCCATTTTGGCTGCGGTCCAGTCGCTCAATCCGCTGTCATACATGGCAAAGCCGTCATGGTGCTCTGCCACAGGAACGACGTACTTTGCGCCTGATTTCTTGAATAGCTCAGCCCACGCAGCTGCATCGAAGTGTTCGGCTTTAAACATAGGGAGGAAATCTTTGTAGCCGAACTTGTCCGGAGGACCGTAGGTCGCCACGTGATGCTTATATTCCGGCGATCCTGGCACGTACATATTTCGCGGGTACCATTCGTTGCCGAAAGCAGGGACCGAATAAGCTCCCCAATGGATGAAAATGCCGAACTTCGCGTCCTTGTACCATTCGGGCACCTCATACTTCTGAAGTGATTCCCAGTCTGCCCGGAACGGACCCTGTTGATCCACGGTGTCGACCTTTTTCAGCAACGTAACGCGTTCTGAATCGTATTTGCTGCTCGCTTTCTGCCAGGTTTGATCGATGCTAGCCGGCTCCTGAGTGGCGGTTGGAGCCGTGGCACTCTGGGCGTGCGTCATAGAAACCGCAGACGACAGCAATAAAATTGCGTAAATTTTTAGAATTGAGAGTAAACGAGGTGAAAGCATTATTGCCCTTTCGTCAAACGCATCGTCGATTTCTGCCGGCTCAATTCGGCAGCAATTTCTGGTCGAGCAGCAACGCGGCTCCAAAAAAAGAACATCAATCCATGTTGACCATAATCTTTCTGAAACGTGATGGATTATCGCTCCAGGAGCGCAGTGCATCCGCTGCTTGCTCAAGGGGAACAACCAGACTCACGGCTTGATCAACGGGAAACGTCTGCGCTTCCAGAAGCTTGATGACGGCCTCGAAATCCGCCCGTTGTGCGTTTCTGGAGCCGAGAATATCCAATTCTTTTTGAACGAATAACCTGGTTTCGTAACTGACCGGTTCCTTTGCGTATCCGATGTACACTACGCGTCCGGTGAATGCGACTTCTTCGACCGCTGCTCGGAACGTAGCTGCGGTGCCAATCGCTTCGATGGCAACATCCGGTCCCCGGCCTTCGGTCATTTCCAGCAATCGGTCGTGTAGCGGCTCTCGCGTGCTATTAATGGTGAGTTGAGCGCCGGCCATGCGCGCCAGCTCGAGTTTTTCGTCATCCACATCAATACAGATCGTTCGCGCACGCCGGGAAGTCGCGGCTGCTACGACCCCAAGGCCCACTCCGCCACAACCCCAAATCGCAATCGTATCGTTGGCGGTTACACGTCCACGTGTGACGGCATGAAATCCCACGGTAAGAGGTTCCACCAGGCACAACTCCTTCAGCGTCAGCCTAGCGGGATACAGTTTTTCTCGCGGCATCACAATGAATTCGGTCAGTGCGCCATCCCTTTGCACACCGAGAGTCTGGTTGAACTGGCAAGCGTTCGAACGTCCGTGCAGACAGGAAGAGCATTTCCCGCAGCTGGTGTATGGAGAGACCGCTACGTTCGTGCCGGCGGACAATATGGCTTCGCGTCCGAGGTCTTGAAGGACGGTGGCCGCTACTTCATGCCCCAAAATCCGAGGATATGTGACGAGAGGATTGAGTCCGCGAAATGAATTCAGATCACTTCCGCAGAAGCCTACGAATCGCACCTTGAGCAGCACATTCGTGCCTGTGAGCACCGGATCAGCGACGGTCTCCAGATCAGCCTGGCCCGGTTTGCGAAGCACAAGCGCTCTCATGTCTGTACTTGGGGGAAAGTAATCGGTAAAGTTATCGATGTCAACAACAGAAGCTCGGGACCGAAAACTGGCTTCCGTGGCAAGACCCTATTACGGTCGAAGGTTACTTCACAGACGGCGATTTGAGCTTCTTAGAGTGACGGACTGCTTATGAACATACGAATGAAGGACATCGCGAAAGACCTTGGAGTATCCATGATCACCATTTCCAAGGTCCTGAGAAATCATCCTGACATCGGACAGGAGACCCGCGAGCGGGTTCTGGCGCGCGTGAAAGAGTTGGACTATCGTCCGAACTTCGCTGCCCGTAGCCTGGTGACCGGGCGCTCGTATCTTGTGGGCCTGGTTGTTCCTGATCTGCTGCATCCCTTCTTTGCGGAAATTGCCAAGTCTCTCTCCGAAGCCTTACGACAAAGCGGCTACTATCTGATCGTTTCCTCGTCCGACGAAGATCCGGATCTTGAGGAGGTCGAGATCAATCACCTGCTGGCACGCCGGCTCGATACCTTAATCATTGCATCGTGCCGCACGACCGTAGACGTTTTCTTTCACATCGAAAGACAGAACACACCATATGTATTGATCGATCGATGCTTGCCGGGTCTTTCGGCGAACTTCGTCGGTGTAGATGATGAATCCGTGGGAATGCTCGCCACGAAGCACTTGATTGATATCGGCTGCAAAACGATTGCTCACATTTGTGGACCGAAGATCAGTCCCGGGATTCGGCGGATGGAAGGATATAAGCGCGCGCTCGCGCAAGCTGGGATGAAAATCATCGACGATTACATCATCACGCAGCGCAAGGGAGATGTCGGAACCAAACAGGGCGGCGCAGAAGCCATGCGCCAACTCTTAAGCCTCGATCCCAGACCTGACGGGTTATTCTGCTTCAACGATCCTTTGGCAATGGGCGCCATGAATTATGCGCTGGATCACGGAGTTCGAATCCCAGAGGATTTGGCCGTCGTGGGCTGCGGAAATCTCCACTACGATGATTCGCTACGTGTTCCACTCTCCAGCATCGACCAGCACAGCCGGAAAATAGGAGAAGAGGCTGCGCGAATTGCATTGGGCATTCTGAATTTGAAAGTGCCGCCAAAGCCGCAAACTTTGGTGCTACAGCCCGAGTTGGTTGTGCGCGAATCGACACAACGACGCATGAGTAAGAACATTTCAAAAAAGGCGCGAACAGGAGTCAAACGAAACCAAAGCCGTTAAAACGGCTCCCTCGCTTGGCAGAACTTTGTTGTCGTCTGGATTTGCTTTGCGCAGTTCGTTACAGTTAGCGATAACGTCATGCGTATGAGATCGACCTTACTTCTATCGAGCTGGACTTCTCTTTTCTTCGGCCTGTGCTGCCTAACCTGGATGGCGAAACAGGCAACTGCCCAATTGTGGGATGCGCCCCCGCTACCTCCAGTCAAGTACGCGCAAGCTCAGGACGGTATTAGCGCGACGATCGGGAACGAGAGCGTTCACATCTCCGTTTGCCGTCCCTCCGTTATCCATTTCGTGTCTACGCCCGAACCGCCCACTACTCGACAAATTAAGCCGTGGATGCTCGATTCAAAGGAATCATGTCCAGGTGCAAAGTTTAAAGTGTCAGAAACAACTGATGCCGCGATCCTCACCACCGATACGCTGAAGATTGAGCTCTCGCTCAGGTGGGGCAATGTCCAATTCAGCACGGTAGGGGGCGATAATCTCTTGCGCGAGCGGAACACGATTCCCCGCACCTACGAACCTGCTGAACTGAATGGCGAGAAGACATTTCACGTTGAAGACAGGTTTGCCCCGGATTTCTCGGAAGGTTTCTACGGTTTGGGCCAACACCAGAGCGGAATGTTCAACTATCGGGGCGCCACCGTCGAACTTGGGCAAAACAACACCGATGTCGCAATTCCTTTGCTGTTGTCGAGCAAAGGCTATGCCTTGATGTGGAACACAGCCTCGCTGACGCATGTCGATAATCGCTTCCCGCTGGAACTTAATTTGGATTCACTTGCCGGTCATGCCGTCGACTACTACTTCATTTACGGCCCAGAGATGGGTCAGCTCATCCACGAGTATCGAAATCTTACCGGACACACCCCGATGCTGCCGAAATGGTCGTACGGATTCTTTCAGTCGAAGGACCGGTATGTTTCGCAAGAAGAAGTTCTGGCAATCGCACATCGCTATCGCGAACAGCACATACCGCTCGACGGAATTGTTCAGGACTGGTTCTGGTGGAAATCAGAAGGTGATCCGATCTTCAATTCCAATTTCCCCGACGTTCCCGGCGAACTCAAGCAACTCCATGATGAACACGTCCATGCCATGCTTTCCGTCTGGGGGCTGTTTGATTCCAAGTCTCAGAACTTCCTGCAAATGACGCAGCAACACCTGGATGTCCCCAATGCCCATGTTTACGATGCTACGAATCCCAAAGCGCGTGACTTCTATTGGAACAACCTTGCTGGCAAGCTCTTCTCTTTGGGTTGGGACGCATTCTGGCTCGACAGCGCGGAACCGGAAGAATATTGGCCCCACATGGGGGACGCTATTTTGCGGGATAAGAAGATCTCAATCGGCAGCGGCGCCGAATACACGAACATCTTTCCGTTCATGCACACGCTGGGGGTCCAGGAACACTGGAAAGCTTCCACTGAACAGAAGCGAGTTTTTCTGCTGACGCGGTCTGCGTTCCTCGGCCAGCAGCGAGTTGGAGCGGCAGTCTGGTCAGGTGACGTGTACGGCTCGTACTGGGGGTTGCGGCACCAAGTGGCGGCAGGGTTGAACTTCGCGCTCTCCGGATATCCCTATTGGACAACCGATATTGGCGGGTATTGGCCGCCGCATGACAACCCTGTCGAGGACCCAAAATTCCAGGAGCTCTATGCACGCTGGTTCGAGTACGGAACCTTCTGCCCGATTTTTCGCACGCATGGTCACCGTCCGCAGAATGAGATCTGGGCCTTCGATAAGGTCGAGCCGATTCTTATCAACTACGACAAGCTGCGCTATCGCCTCATGCCCTATGTCTATTCCCTGGCGTGGCGAGTAACAAACGACGACTACACGATCCAGCGGCCACTGGTAATGGATTGGCGCGCCGATGTCAGAGTTCGGGACATTGGTGATCAGTTCATGTTCGGACCTGCGCTCCTCGTCAACCCTGTGCTGCAGCCAGATGCTACTCACAGAACCTTGTATCTGCCGGACGCCCCAGCTTGGTACGACTTCTGGACGGGAGCTTCGACAAATGGAAGCCGCGAGATCAATGCTGACGCGCCTCTCGATCGCATTCCCCTCTACGTGCGTGCCGGTTCGATTCTTCCCCTCGGTCCCGAAATAGAGTACGCGGACGAGAAACCTGCGGGGCCTATCGAATTGAGGATCTATACAGGTGCCGACGGAGAATTCGTCCTCTATCAAGACACCGGCGACGGTTACGACTATGAGCACGGTGTGCACTCTGTCATCCCAATGCACTGGTCGGAGTCAAACCGAACTTTGACGATTGGTCAGCGAGAAGGGGAATACCCCGGAATGCCCGCCAGCATGGAGATGAAGGTGGTATTGGTATCTGCCGGACACGGGACAGGACTTGAACCGACCGCGAACCCGGACAAGCTCGTTGTTTACAACGGACAATCACTTTCGGTTCAAGCGCGGTAAGAACCGCCGCGAACAGCTAAGGACGTATTGGGAGCCCAGGAGTAGAAATGAACGATTACAGAATTTTCGCTCTGGCCGCAGTCATCATTGTCATTCTAGCCTCCACCTCATTGGCGCAGGACACTTCCGGCCTGCCATACATGAATCCCAAACTCTCTCCTGAAGAGCGCGCGGCCGATCTCGTCCACCGTATGACGCTCGAAGAAAAGGCCTCGCAGCTTGTGAATCAGGCACGAGCCGTCCCGCGCTTGAATATTGCTTCTTACGATTGGTGGAGTGAAGCCTTGCACGGCGTCATTTCCGATGGGGTTACCGAATTTCCCGAACCCATCGGTCTTGCCGCCACGTTCGATGTGTCCAGCATTCATGAGATGGCAACGGCCATCGGCATTGAAGGGCGAATCAAACACACTCAACACGAACGCGCCGGGCACTCCAACATTTTCGAGGGTCTCGATTTCTGGGCGCCGAACGTCAACATCTTTCGCGATCCGCGCTGGGGACGCGGCCAGGAAACCTATGGCGAGGATCCGTTCCTGAGCGCTCGCTTGGCCGTCGCGTTTGTGACCGGTATGCAAGGCGATGATCCCCATTATTACCGCGTCATCTCTACGCCCAAGCACTATGCCGTTCACAGTGGTCCCGAACCCACGCGCCATTTCACTGACGTGGACGTCAGCAAGCACGACGAGGAAGACACCTACTTGCCGGCATTTCGCGCGGCGGTCGTTGAGGGCAAGGCGGGTTCCGTCATGTGTGCTTACAACGCGATCAATGGCGAGCCTGCGTGCGCGAGCCAATTTCTCCTGCAACAGACTCTTCGCGGCGCTTGGAATTTCCAGGGTTATGTTGTTTCTGACTGCGACGCCGTTCGCAACATCTTTAATGGCCACCACTACCGCCCAACGCAGCCACAGGCCTCAGCGATCTCTGTGATCCGCGGCATGGATAACGAATGTATCGATTTCGCAAAAGTGAGCGACGACCACGATTACAAACCTTACGTCGAGGCTGTGCAGCAGGGATATCTTCCGGAAAGCTCGGTCGACACTGCTCTTGTTCGTCTGTTTACGGCTCGCATCCGTCTCGGCATGTTCGATCCACCCGCGACGGTGCCTTACATGAACATCGACGAGACGCAACTTGACAGTCCATCACACCGCGAGCTTGCGCGTCGCATCGCCAACGAATCGATGGTTCTGCTCAAGAACGATGGCGTCCTCCCGCTTAAATCTGCCAAGCACATCGCCATCGTCGGTCCGCTCGCCGATCAAACCGCCGTCCTGCTCGGCAATTACAACGGCAGTACCTCACACACAGTCACGGTGCTGGAAGGAATGAAAGGCGAGCTTCCTGAGGCGAAGATCACCTACGTGCCCGGCACTCAATTTCTTTCGAACAAGGCAGACCCCGTGCCCTCATCCGTTCTCACCACGCCGGATGGCAAGCCTGGCCTCAACGCCGAATACAGTTCGCGTCCCAGCTTTGAGGCAAAGCCGACTCCCATTACCTCGCGGGTCGAGTCCGCCGTGAATCTGAACGAGAGCAGTCTTCCCGAACAGGCGAAAGGAATTCACGACCTATCTGTGAAGTGGACTGGCTCTCTCAGCCCTACCGCAACTGGGGACTATCTATTGGGACTCAGTGTCGACGGCTTCGGTCGCCTGTCAGTCGATGGCAGGGAGATTACGACGCTCTGGGGCAAGAACATTAATCTGAGCCCGGTTCACCTCGAAAAAGGTCACCCTGTAAAGCTCGAGGTCCTCTATGGCCGCACCGGAGAGGGCAAGCGAGAAGCGCAGTTGCTGTGGACACGCGTAAACAATGTGCCCGATCCTGCGGCAGTAGCGGCTGCAAAGAATGCCGACGTCGTTATCGCAGTCGTCGGTATCACCAGTCGCCTTGAGGGCGAAGAGATGCCTGTGAGTCAGGCCGGCTTTTCCGGAGGCGACCGTACAAGCCTCGATTTACCAACGCCAGAAGAGGATCTGATCGAGGCGCTTGCCGCGACTGGCAAGCCTCTCGTCGTCGTGTTGATGAACGGCAGCGCGCTCAGCGTGAACTGGGCGAAGGAGCACGCCAACGCCATCCTCGAGTCCTGGTACTCCGGTGAAGAAGGCGGAGCCGCTATCGCTGAAACACTCAGCGGCAAGAACAACCCCGCCGGACGTCTTCCTGTCACCTTTTACAAAGATGTCCATCAGCTCCCGCATTTCGAAGATTACTCAATGAAAGGACGCACCTATCGCTACTTCGAGGGCGAACCACTCTGGCCGTTTGGATTCGGCCTCAGCTACACAACGTTCACTTACAGCAATCTCATGCTACCGGACGCCCTAGGCAACGCCGGTGATCCACTGCACGCCTCCGTCACGGTCGCTAACACTGGAAAGGTTGCCGGAGACGAAGTCGTCGAGCTGTACCTGCAGTTTCCCGACGTGTCCGGTGCGCCGCGGCGCGCACTCCGCGGATTTCAACGTGTCCATCTGGAGCCCGGAGCGAGCCAGAAGGTCGAGTTCCAGTTGAACCCGCGCGATCTCAGCATGGTCACTGATCTGGGGGAAATCATCGTGGCGCGAGGCAAGTACACAGTCTCTATCGGGAGCGGTCAACCCGGAACCGGAGTTCCTTCAGTGAACGGGAATTTTGAAGTCAAAGGACAAATCATTCTGCCGGAATAGTTTTTAGGTTAAGAGATTGAGGCAATATGGATACCAACTTCTTTAGAAACATGCTTTTGGTATTTGTCTCGACTGGTTATGCCTGGGCACAGGCACCGAATTCCTGTTCGAAGCTGACCAACTTCAAAGCCGAGAATGTTGAAATCACCAAGGCGTCGGCCATTGCTGCCGGAACCACCGAGGCCATTCCCTGGAACCAGACTCGCACCGCACCTTTGCCTGCATATTGCCGAGTCGAAGGTGTAATGAATCGGCGCACTGGAGTTGACGGAGAAGAGTTTGGAATCACGTTCGCCTTGGCCATGCCCGACCAATGGAACCGCGACTTGCTGATGCAAGGTGGCGGAGGTAGCAACGGCATTGTACTTCCGCCCGTTGGATTGAACGCCGCCGGAGACACGCCTGGGCTCATACGCGGATTCGCCGTTGTAAGCACGGACTCGGGCCATAGGAGCCGCCACCCAGGATTTGATTTCGGTTTCATGCGCGATCAGCAGGCGTATCTGGATTTTGCTTACCTCGCGAATGCTGAGGTCGCTGCATTAGCCAAACAACTCATCGCGCAACACTATGGCAAACCGGCAGCCTTTTCATATTTCTCTGGATGCTCCACCGGCGGGCGCGAAGCCATGATTCTTTCACAGCGTTACCCAACGGTTTTCAATGGCATCATCTCCGGCGATCCCGCGATGCGCACTGGGTTTTCCAATCTCGCGATCGGCCGATGGATTCCGATCGCCTTCAATCAAGCTGCTCCGAAAGAAGCAAACGGGAAACCAATCATCGAGCAATCGATTACAGACAATGACCGCAAGCTTGTCAGGGATGCTCTCATCAAGCAGTGCGACGCCAAAGATGACATCGCCGACGGCTTGATTTCCGATCCGCTCGCGTGCGACTTCGACCCCGAGATGTTGGCGTGCAAGGGCGAAACGAGTAACTCCTGCTTGGCTCCGGAAAAAGCGGCCGCCATCAAGAAGGCCCTGGGAGGGCCGAAGACGTCGAGTGGAACCCAAGTCTATGCTGGATTCCTTTACGACACGGGCATCACGAACGGGCCGCCGTTCCGAGGATTGCTTTCACCCGGACCCGGCATTTTCGGGCCTGCGACGACGGACATGACAATGGACGTTGATAAGGAAGATCTATCAGCCAGCCAGCCGCTCGTGGATTCGATGTCCACGAATTTGACGACATTCTCCGCACACGGAGGGAAATTGATTTTCTACCACGGCGATAGCGATCCGTGGTTCTCGCCTCTCGACACGTTCGAGTACTACAAGAATATGGCGGCTGCAAACGGGAGCCTCGACGCCGTGGCGAAGTGGAGTCAGTTCTATTTCGTCCCAGGAATGGGCCATTGTGGCGGAGGGCAGGCGCTGGATCAGTTTGATCTCTTGGGCGCAATGGTGAACTGGGTAGAAAAGGGCACAACGCCAACATCAGTGGTGGCGACTGGAAAGGCCTTTCCTGGGCGCAGCCGCCCGCTGTGTCCTTATCCGAAGCATGCTCACTACAAGGGGCAAGGAGATACGGAAGACGCAGCCAACTTCGAGTGCCGTTGAATTATTACTTCTGTTTCAAAGGACATTACTTCTATGCGTTCACTTCTTGTCGTCTTCGCGCTGATCGTTCTGGTTATCACGCCGATAATCACGGCCCAAAAAGTTGAATTATCGATTGACACATCCAAAACCGGTGCGAAGATCGACCGCAACATTTTCGGGCAGTTCGCAGAGCATCTTGGACACGGCATTTACGAAGGCATTTGGGTCGGGTCCGATTCCAAGATCACGAACACTCGTGGAATTCGTAACGATGTTGTGGGCGCCCTAAAAGCGATCAAGGTTCCGAACGTTCGTTGGCCCGGTGGCTGCTTCGCCGATGAGTATCACTGGCGTAAGGGCATCGGCCCTCAGCGATCAGTAACTCTCAACCCCAACTGGGGCGGAGTGACTGAGGCAAACACGTTTGGAACGCATGAGTTCATGGACTTCATCGATCAGATCGGAGCGGAAGCGTATGTCTCCGTCAATGTCGGTTCCGGGACTCCCCAGGAGGCGGCCGAGTGGCTGGAATACATGACGGCGGCAGCACCGACGACGCTGGTCAAGGAACGTGCCGCCAACGGGCATCCAACTCCATACAAAGTCGCCTTGCTCGGCATCGGTAACGAAAGCTGGGACTGTGGCGGAAACATGACGCCCGACTACTACGTGAGCCAGATGAAGATTTACAGCCGCTTCGTGCGCAACTTCAATCCGGAGCAGCAAGACAAGCACCAGATGCTGAAAATCGCCGTCGGCCCTGGCAGCGACGGCCCGCGATGGACCGATTGGACGGAAACCGTCATGAAGGCCTATCAGCAACACACGTGGAGCTGGGACATCAACGGTCTTTCCATGCACAACTACACGGTGGTGCACTGGCCGCCTTCCTATACGTCGGTGGGATTTGGTGAAACTGAGTACAGCCAAATCCTCAAATCCACCTTGGAGATGGATGGTCTCATCAGCAAGCACTCGGCAATCATGGACAAGTATGACCCTGACAAAAAGGTAGCGCTCATTGTTGACGAATGGGGAGGCTGGTACGCACCGTTGCCGGGTAGCAATCCGGGGTTTCTGGTCCAGCAGAATAGCCTGCGTGACGCGATCCTCGCAGCCCTGAACCTTAATATCTTCGCCCGCCATGCCGACCGGGTACGCGGCGCCAACATAGCGCAGATGATCAATGTGCTGCAGGCGATGATCATCACAGACAAAGAAAGAATGGTCCTGACTTCGACCTATTACGTCTTCAAAATGTATGTGCCGTTTCAGGACGCAACATTCGTGCCAGTGACCTTTGACGCCGGTTGGTACACACATGGGGCTGTGGCTTTGCCGCGCCTGGACGCGATCGCAGCCAAAGACGCGAACGGCAAGTTGTGGCTGGAGATCACCAATCTCGACCCCAACGAGCCGGTCGAAGTCGAAGCGGGTCTGGCTGGTATCACAGCCAAGTCAGCGAGCGGAGAAACTCTGACAGCGCCGAAGGTCGACAGTGTCAATACTTTCGACGCAGCTAATACGGTCATACCGAAGCCGATCTCAGCGAAGGTTCAGGGTGGCAAGCTGACTTTGAAATTGGAGCCTAAGTCTATAACCGTCGTCTCAGTTGAGCAGTGACGCCCCCAGGCTGATCCGGCGGATGGCAAGTCTGAACCTGCAAAATTATCGCTGGGCCGGCGCTATGGTTCACATTCGATAGCAACGAAGGAGAAAACATGCGGCCATTCGCAATACTGGTCTTCTTGTCTTTGAGTTTTTGTTGGGCACAGGAATCAGGCAATTTTCAGCTCTCTACGACGAATGTCTGGGCAGCAGAGTATCCGCGGGTTGACGGTGCCGGGAGAGTACAGATTCGCGTGAAAGCTCCAGACGCTACGAAGGTACGATTGAACTTCTGGAGCGGTCCGAAACTGGACATGGAGAAACAGCAGGACGGATTCTGGACGGTTACCACTGCGCCGCTGGTTCCTGGTTTTCACTATTACACGCTAATCATCGACGGCGCCGAGGTCAGCGATCCCAACACTCACGCCTTCTTCGGAGGAGGAAAGCCGGCAAGTGGCGTAGAAGTTCCGGAGCCGGGCTCGACATATTATTCGCCTCAGGATGTGCCCCACGGCCAGGTCCGGGAGGTTTGGTACAGCTCGAAGATAACGGGTAGCTGGCGGCATGCGCTGGTCTATCTGCCGCCGAATTACGATGCGCAAACAAAAGAGCGCTATCCGGTGCTCTATTTACAGCACGGCGCCGGTGAGGATGAGACCGGCTGGGTCCGTCAGGGCAACGCGAACTTCATCCTGGACAACTTGATCGCGGCCAAGAGTTGCAAGCCAATGATCGTCGTGATGGCCTACGGCTACGCGCACCGCGCGGGCCAGGCGCCTGTCGATCTGTTCGCAAAGGGGTTTGGATCACCTGAAATGTTGAAGGCGATGCAGGATATGGCGGCGGCATTCGAAGATGATGTAACACAATCCCTGATCCCCTACATTGATTCCACCTTCCGCACGTTATCCGACCGCGACCATCGTGCGATGGCAGGTCTCTCGATGGGAGGTATGCAGACCTACCAGATCACGCTGGATCATCTCGATCTCTTCTCTTACATCGGCGGCTTCAGCGGAGCGGGCGGGATGCTCGTGCTCGGGAATCGCAAACTGGATCCCAAGACCGACTACAACGGAGTGTTCGCTGATCCAGCAGCGTTTGCCAAGAAAGTGCATTTGCTCTGGCTCGGTGTTGGAACCAATGAGCCGGAGAGAATGCGCGCAGGACTCCAGAAACTGCATACGTCCCTGCTGGAAGCAAACATCCAGCACGTCTTCTACGAATCACCTGGTACCGACCACGAGTGGCAGACCTGGCGCCGCGATCTGAAGGATTTTGTACTGCGACTCTTCTGATCCAGCCCAAGCGCGAGGGTCGGGGCACCTTTCCCGCGACCCTTACTTGCTTCGTCCTTCGATTCATGAAAGTTTTCTGCGCCGATGCGTGGGCGAACATCGGCTGGTCACTGAGTGGGTCACGACAACGGCCACTCTGACGGGTTGAGTTGTTGATCGGAAACGCGGTGGAGGAGCTCTTAGAAGCCCGTGAGTTGTACGAAACAAAAAGACGTCAACCGAAGCCACCGATTTTAAAAGATTTGAACGCGGCGGGTAGGAACCCGCCGCAAATTGCTTGTAAGCTATAGATTATAAATAAGATAATTGGTGGAGGCGGCGGGAGTCGAACTATTTAGGGTGTTGATAACACGTAACTTATTGATTCTAGGAACTGCCACAACGGCTAAAAAGGCCCCATTGCCCGATCCATTGTACGTTTATTGTACGAAAATACTCTCGCTCTGAGTCCGGCAAATCCCATCAGTGCCCACAGTATCCCATAGATTCACCGGGCTGAATTGGGAAAAAAACTCTCAGCCCGCAGGCCACCGACCTGCCATTTCCTCGCTACGCCTTGCTTGCTCTCTCGTAACTTCCGGCTTGCCCGATCCGGGCAGAATCGTCAGGCGACACGCGAACTACAGGA
>Ga0210384_10002353_pt1 | contig 23191 bp, 22 predicted proteins | sample IncBWH2MmetaG_FD_160574 | JGI IMG/M metagenome (GOLD analysis project Ga0210384, IMG submission 160574) | Forest soil microbial communities from Barre Woods Harvard Forest LTER site, Petersham, Massachusetts, United States - Inc-BW-H-2-M | ecosystem: Environmental > Terrestrial > Soil >...
AAACCGACCTGCTTCTCCGCGGCCCCGGCGAATTCTTCGGCACCCGCCAGTCCGGCGACATGGGCTTCCACATCGCCAACCCCGTGCGCGACCGCGAATTGCTGGAACTCGCCCGCCGCGAAGCCTTCACGCTGGCCGACGATGCCGAGCAGAAGGAAATGCTGCAGCGCATCTTGCGCACACTCCCCGAGCAATGGCAGCGTCGCTACCACCTGGCCCGTATCGGCTAACGAATCAGCCGGATTTCACGCCTGACCGACAATATGCCCTCGAAGGTTACTACTAGACTCGGTGTGTGTCGTATTGAACAGGCAGAATATCGTACGGAAGCGCACACTTCGCGGCGAAGCCGTTCAGCCCGGTGGAGACCAAATAGTTTCGGGATTCGATATTTTCCGCGTCGAAGCTGACGAATTCAGGTGGCAAGAATCCTTGATGAACTTGTGGTGAGTTTCATATGTATCCTCCTACTTCTCTCCGCGCGAGCATCATGGGCGTGACCGAGGCTCGCGCTGCGGCTTCCTCTCTGCCTTGGAAGCGCGCTTTGAGAAATGCAGCGCGCCCCTGCCTTCATGCTGCTCTCGCAAGCGCGTCACTCCTGCCGTGTATGGTTCCTCCAAACGCAATCGCTCAGCTACAAACTGCCGGACGCGGGATTATTAGCCGCTCCCTCCCGGATGCACCTCCACGCCATTCAAACCCACAGAATTCGGCTCAGCAAATTCCCCCTGCGGAGGGGTCAGCCAGCGTCGCAGGCACCGTGCTGGACGTAAGCGGAGCCGCCGTTTCCGGAGCAAACGTCAGTTTGATCCATGGAGACGGAACACAATTGCTTACGATGGTGTCCGAGGCGAACGGCGAATTTAATTTTACAAAGATTCCTGCCGGCTCCTACCTCGTGACCGTCAACGCCATGGGTTTTGCGCCCTTTAAATCTGCGGAGTTCGCCGTCGCGGTGCAGCAGGCCTACGCGGTTCCTGACGTTTCATTATCAATTGCGTCGGCCAACATGGAGGTGACGGTCCGTCCCACTGAGTTGATCGCCGCTGAGCAGATCAGGGCTGCAGAGAAGCAGCGTCTGGTCGGCGTCATCCCAAACTTCTATACAAGCTACGTTCGTGATGCCGCCCCGCTCAATTGGAAACAGAAATTCTCGCTGGCTGCACGGAGCGCTTTCGATCCCGTTGTCTACATCGGCGTCGGCTTCGGTGCCGGCATCGAACAGGCAACCAACGCCTATCCCGGGTACGGGCAAGGTGCTGCGGGATATCGCAAACGTTATGCTGCGACGTTTGCCGACGGACGCATCAGTGACTTCTTGACGAATGCGGTCTTCCCCACGCTGCTTCACCAGGATCCGCGCTACTATTATCAGGGCTCCGGCTCCTTTAAGTCCCGCTTCATGCATGCGGTCAGCTCTGTATTTGTCACACGCAGCGATAGTGGGCGGACGGTGCCAAACTCTTCTTATTTTCTAGGCAACCTGTCATCAGGGGCACTTTCCAATCTGTATTATCCCAAAGCGAATCGGGGAGCGAACTTGGTCTTCAGCAATGCCGCCGTTGGCCTCGCCGGGCGAGTGGGCATGAATTTATTCCGTGAATTCCTCTCGAAGCGCCTGACGACGAACGTGCCTGGCAATGGAAAACTTTGAATACCGTGTATGACCAGGAAAGGAAGGCCCGAGGATAGCCATTTCGCAGTTGGCTATTTTTTTGTTCCTGGGACCAGGTCCGTAATGCCGCCCGCTAACGACTTCTTGGCACGTGCCCGCCGCTTTCCACTAACGGAACTTGGGGTGCGGCGACCTCTTTAAACAGCTCAAGCCAGTCCCGCCTGGATTCTTGTTCCTTGACTAAAAACTTGAAACTGACAACTAATAGCTGCACTCATGCGCGTCATCGCCGGAGCTTACCGAAGCCGCATTCTGAAGAGCCTCAAGGGGCTCGCCCTGCGCCCCACGAGTGATCGATTGCGCGAAACGCTCTTCAACGTGCTGGGTCCGGGCCTATCCGGGGCACGCTTCCTCGATCTTTTCGCAGGAACCGGTGCGATCGGCATAGAGGCGTTGAGCCGGGGAGCTAAGGAAGTCGTTTTCATCGAGAATCACGCGCCCGCCGCGAAGCTTATTCGCCGAAACCTGGATTCGCTCGACATCCGCTCCGGCATTGCCATTATGGCTGTGGATGTTCTTCGGGGACTCGCTGCGATAGCTTCCCGAAAGCCGCAGTCCGGAGCCGGCTTCGACTGCATTTTCCTCGATCCTCCTTACGCTGCTGCGGAAGAGTACGCTCGCGTGCTAGAATTTCTTGGTACCGTGGAACTTCTCGCGCCCGGCGGCATCGTGGTCGCCGAGCATCGCCGCAACTTCGACTTGTGCGAAGAAGCCGGCTCATTGAAGAAGTTTCGCGTTCTCAAACAGGGCGATGCCGTCCTGAGTTTTTACCGCCGCCGCAGCGGCGAAGCTGGCGGTGAAAAAAACTCTGCCGAGTAAACCCCCGCTGGCAGGGTCTCATCTATTATGAAGTATTCGCGTATCCTTGCATGTAGTGGCGGGTCTTCAGACCCGTACGGTTCACCGCGCTAAGCCAGCTGCGCGCGGCGTACTCTTGAAGAAAGCGAAGTGCCTTTGAGCCAGGTAGGCAGGGCATTGGACCTCTTGGGACAGCAGGCTGCCAAGCATGCCGCTCCCGTGCGCCTGCGAACCGGGCATGAACCGAAGCTCGATCTCGCTTGGGGAAGTTTTCATCAAGGCATCGGCAGTAGCTTCCGCGCTGTTCTCAGCCGCACCCGCGTACCAAAGAATTTTCTGGCGGAGAGTTTTTTCAAGGACAGCTGGATTGAACGGAAAATTCCTGTTCGCGCGGTAATCGCGGCGGCGTTGTGGCATTTCGTTTTTGTACTGATGCCAACTCCAAAAATTCCTGCTGCGGCTCGCCACACTTCTCCTTTTGAAAACGCGGAACTCACCTGGTCCGGGCCGATCAACGATCTTCCACTCCTGGCGATGGAACGCCCCAAAGCCAAGCCCAGCCCGCGTGGTGAACCGGATAAGCCGCTCCCCCCGGCAGGCGCCGACGCTTTTCATCCGCGCCAGCGCATCTTCACCGATCCCGCGCATCCCAATCATCCGCGCCAAACGCTGATCAACTCTGCTGCGCCCCCGGAGCCGCCGAAAATTCTCCCGAACCTTCCGAACATCGTTCAACTCCAGGAATTGCCTGGGCCAGCTCGTCCGCGGCTGCAGATCAGTGAAGAGACGCTCGCCAAGCTGCACCCGCGAGAACATCGAGCGGCTACCGTGACCGTTGCGCCACTGCCGGATGTGCCAGCGTTCGACCAAAAACTTGGAGACGTCGCGATTCCGCTTTCGCCCAACGCTCCTGCGCGGCCCAAGCTGGAATTGAATGCGGGAGCTCAGCCGCGCCTCGGGCCACGCGCGCAAACGGGTGACACCGGCCCCGCGCCGGAAATTGGCATTACGCAACCAAGCGCCGCGAATGGGAATCCCGCGACAATCATCGCGCTCTCGGCAACTCCGGCGCCTCCCGCTCCGGCCGTCCAGCCTCCACAGGGAAATCTTGCCGCGCGCGTTTCCATTTCGCCGGGAGGGAGGCAGCCCGGCGTTCCTGGCGGTTCGCCGAATGGAACTGCGAGCGCAAGCGGAGGAGCAAGCGGAGGAGCAAGCGGAGGAGCAGGCGGAGGGCCAGGCAGCAACGGAGGAACAGGAGCAGGTAATGGCAGCGGAAAAAATGGGCTGGACGTCAGCATCAGCGGGGGAAATCCGCCGGCAAACAACGGTGTCTCCGGCCTTGGCGGAACGCCAAAAATCACTTCGTCCGCTCCACACACGCTAATCACCAGGCCCGAGGCGCACCCAAGGGTCGATGACACTCCCGAGAGAAAAGGACCGCCAAATTTTGCGGATCTTCCTGCGGGAGCACAGCCGGAGCAAATCTTCGCCTCGAAGAAGATTTACAAAATGCTGGTGAACATGCCGAACCTGAACAGCGCGACTGGAAGCTGGATTTTGAATTTTTCCGAACTGCGCACCAACTCCGACGCTCCTCGAATGGTTTCCTCGGATATTTCCGGCCCGTCACCGCTGCGAAAAGTCGATCCGAAATATCCGCCCTCGTTGATCAGCGAACGCGTGGAAGGAGAAGTCGTGCTCTACGCCGTGATTCGCCGCGATGGCTCGGTGGACAGCATTCAATTAGTGCACGGCATCGACGAACAACTTGACGCTAACGCCATAGAAGCGCTCAGCCAGTGGAAATTCCGTCCTGCGGCCAGGCAAGGATCACCGGTCGAGCTCGAAGCCATCGTGCACATTCCCTTCCGGCTCAGAAACGATCGCTAGGAAATTGGATTTTAGATTTGGTTACGCGCGGCCTTCGGCGAGCTTCACCAGTGCATAAAGCGTGTGATTTACGGGCATGGAAACGCCAAGCTCAGCGCCGCGCCGCGAAATGTATCCGTTCAGCGAATCAATTTCCGTGCGCTTGCCGCGATTCATGTCCTGAGCAGTGGAAGAGAGTGCTTCGGCCATCTGCGTGGCGATCTTCATCGCTCCCGCTATTGCCACTTTCGGGTCTTCCAACCCCGGTGGATGGATGTTCGCAGCGCGCGCGACGGCCAGCACTTCATTGACAACGGTCTCCACTACTTTGCGCGCATCGGCGCTCGCGGCAATCTGTCCGTATTTCGCATGGCCGAGCGCGGAGACGGCATTCAACGCGCAATTCCAGATGAGCTTGGTCCAGAGTTCGCCATCAATGTTGTCGGAAATCCGGCAAGGCACATTGGCACGTGAAAACAACGCGGCGACTCGTTCTGTTTTTGTGCTCTGCGGACCGAACACCAGATCGCCACGGCCTACATGTTTCACCCGGCCAGGTTCCGGCACGGAAGCCGCCACATAGACGACCGTCGGCAGCGCGTCAATTGCTGCCGCGGCGCGAATCTGTTCCACATTGTCGACACCATTTTGAAAACTGAGAACCACTGCGCCCGGCGCCAGCAGTGGAGCTAAGGCCCGCGCCGTAGCCGCGTTGTCCGTGGTCTTGACGCAGAAGAGAACAATTTCCGCTCCGCGCGCCGCGCTCAATTCGGTTGACGCTTCGACGCGCACACTTTCCTGAAAGTGCAGCGTGTCTAGAAAAAGTCCGTGCTTCTTCACCGCTTCAACAAATGCCGGTCGGCCGATCATCACCACCGGAGCCCCTGCGTGCGCCAGCAATCCGCCAAAGTATCCGCCCACGGCGCCCGCGCCAACGACTGCGATCTTGGGCCAGCCCTCCTGCTGCTGCGTCACGGAGTAACCACGCTGATAAGCCGGTCGATGTCCCGCTCCGAGCTAAACAGGTGCGGCGAAACGCGAATGTTTCCTTCGCGTAAGCTGACGATGACATTTTCTTTCCGCAAGTGCGTGTACACTTCCGCCGTTTTTTCCGGACTTCGTGCGGCGAAACATCCATACGGCCCGCGCCGCGCGGCATCCACCGGACTCGCTAGCACAAACCGGTCTTTGGGCAGGCGTTCAAACATCAGCTCAATCAATTTCCGGTTGTGCGCCAGCACCCTCTCCGGCCCCATGCGCTCCACGAAATCAACGGACGCGTCCATGGCCGCAAGGTTGAAATTAAAATAGCTGGCCCATTCCGGGGCGTCCCACCGCTTGGCGCTCGGCGCCGGCTTCGGGTCGTTAAAATTCAAGTTTGCAAAATTGTCCGACCCCGCCACTGCCATCCAATAAAACGGCCCCGGCCGGACCATTTGCAGGTGCTCGTGCTTGATCCAGAAAAATCCGGTGCCAAAGGGGCCGAGCAGCCATTTGTAGCCGGCGCTAACGACAAAATCCGCCCCCAGTTTGTGGACATCCATCGCCATCGCGCCGCAGCACTGGCTGACGTCCAGCAGCAGCAACGCGCCTTGCGCGTGACACGCGGCGGCAACGCGCGCGGCATCCAGTAGCGACCCGTCGTCGAAACGCACCAGGCTCACGGAAACCAGCCTCGTCCTCGGTGTTAGCGCTCCGATCAAGTCATCCGCGGTGATGAATCGTTCGCGCGGCGAAACGATTTTCAGTTTCAGCCCTTCGCGTTCCTCCATCGGTTTCCAAGTCGTGTACTGCAGAGGGAATTCACCCTTCGCGGTGATGACTTCGTCGCCCGGCTTCCAGGTTAAGCCATAGGCCACCGCCGCAACTCCTGCGCTAGCTCCGCTGGTCACCGCAACCTCTTCCGGTTTTCCGCCGATCAGCCTCGCGATCGTGGTGCGGATGCGGTTTGGCACTTCGAAAAACGTGGAGTCCGGCTTGTGATGCGGATTCTTCTTCGCCTCCAGTGCGGCCTGCACCGCGCGAATCGAGACGCGCGGCATCGGCGATTGCCCGGAAACATTCAAATAGGTCGCGTCTTCAATTTCGAACCACTCCTGACGCCAGTCGGTTTGCAGGGAAGTCGTTGTCGCTGACATGGGCCTCTCCTTGGAGGGAATCTCAAGGAATCAGATTGGGGCATGCGCGGCCGGGTACAACGTCCAAATTGGGCAGTCAGCCCGCGTCTAGAAGTGGCCGCGAAGTTCGCGAAAGGCCGGCAGAATCACCAGCTTTCCCGACCCGCTCGTGACCGGTTCGTGCTCCAGGGTCCAGGTGTGCTGGTGCGGGATGTACACAGCGTTCAGCCCGATCTTCATCGCTGGATTGATGTCGCTGCGCGGGCTGTTGCCGATCATCCAGCCGTGGGACTTTACGATCTTGTGTTTGTGAACCAGTCCGCCGTAAGTCTCCGGATCTTTTTCCGGCACGATCTCGATGAATTCGAAAAATCCCTGCAAGCCGGAACGCTCGACCTTAGCCGCTTGCTCTGCGGGCTCGCCTTTCGTAAAAAGAATCAGCCGATGCCGCTCCGTGAGATATGCCAGCGTTTCAGGCACGCCATCTAGAATCTTTGGCGGCGTGCGTTCCAAATCGACAACCCGGCTGTGAATCTGCGCCAGCGTTTCGCGCTTGGCCATCTGTTCCGCCAGTTTGATGTAGGTCTCTTCGAGCGAGCGGCCGAAGCTGCGCACCCCATACCCGTACTGGCGGATGTTCTTGCGTTCCGTTTCGTTGAGAATGTGGCGAATGTACGCGCGCGTATAGCCGTAGGGTTCAACGATGCTGATGAAATCTTCGATCAGCTTCTCGAAGAAGACGTTGTTCTCCCACAGCGTGTCGTCCGCGTCAATCAGCAGCGTGTTGCGTCGCATTGATATTGGCTCGTTGTGCCGTGCGCGGTCGGCGTGTGCACCGGCCGCGGCCCCCGTTTCAGTCTAACAGCCGCAGGGCATCTTCCGCGATGGCCGCCGCCGCGCCGGGCCGGCCCAGCCCACGCGCCGCCTCACGCATCCTGCTCAGACGTGCCGGGTCGTCCAACAGCTTCGCAATCTTCCATGCGGCTGCAGGCAAGTTGTTACAGCGGATCGCGGCTCCCGCTTCTAACAGATGATCGGCGTTGCGTTCCTCCTGGCCGGGGATCGGTTCGATAAGCGCCATGGGCAGCGCACGAGCCAGAGCTTCCGAAGTCGTCAAACCTCCTGCCTTTCCAACCAGCAAATCCGCCGCGGCCATGTATTGGTCCATCTCCGTGGTGAAACCCACCGGGCACAATTTCGAAGAACCGTCCTGTAGCTTCCCCGCCGCCTTTGCCACCTCTTCCAGACGTTTGCGTATTTTTTCCGACTTCCCGGCAATCGCCACGATCTGCCACGGCCTCTGCAACGCCAGCAAATCTTTCACCAGTTGCTCGACCGGCCCAATTCCATAACCGCCCGCGGCCACCAGGATGACAGTGGCCTCCGCCGCGAGCCCGAGGTGCTTTCGCGCCGCCGAACGCTCCAGCGGCTTCGCAAAAAGCGGATCGATCGGAATCCCCGTGATGCGCAAAGTTTCCCGCGGCACGCCGATGCGCGCCAGATACTCAGCCGCTTCGTCGATCGCCACATAGTACCGGTCCACTGTGCGGCAAAGCCACATCGCGTGCACATCGTAGTCGGTCACTACAATTGCATTGCGCGCACGCAGTTTCCGCTTGGCGATCAGCCACGCCATGATTTCAGCGGGAAGAAAATGCGTGGCCACGCACAGATCCGGCTGGACGCGCTTCAACAGGCGGATCATCGGCTGAGTGTTCAACCGGTCGAGTGCCAGCCGACGCCGCGGATGATGCCACGGCTGATCCGTGCGGTCATAGAGCACGCCCATCAGCTCCGGCACACGCTGGACCATCGAAATGTAGGACTTGTTGTAGATACGCTGAAAAATCTTGCTGACGTGCTGCAGCGCATCAATGTGTTCCACAACGCAGTCGCCGCGCGCGGCAAAGGCCTTTTCCAACGCTTGCGCGGCGCGCACGTGCCCCGCGCCCGAAGTTGCGGAGAGCAACAGGACCCGCGGCTTCGGTTTCATCGGCGGGATATTCCCATGCTTGCGGCTAGCATTACGCGGTCTTGCGCTGGCCCGCCGCCAGCTTCTCGAGGATTCCGCGCGCGACTTTCTGGATTTCACCGAAACGCGTCAGATAGTCCTGAAAATCATGGTTCAACAATTGCGCGTCTTTAGGCCCAAGCTGCGTTCGCAGAATCATGTCGCGCAGTCTAACAGGATGCGGAAGCAACGCTTCTTCCTGCAATTCTTCCAGGGCGATTTTGACGTCGTAGTGATACATGGATTCCCCCAACGAGAAAAATTCTCCACTCCACGTTATTGTACTCAGTTCGTGCTGCTCTGCGTGATTTCCCCCGCGGCAGGAGGGTGGAGAGGTTTTACGCCGCGGTTGCCGCTACTGGCAGGAATTCATAACGCGCGATTTTTGCCGCAATGCCGATTCGCCCATCTTCGGACGGTTCGACGCGCACGATCTGCCCCTGGCAGCGGATATTCACGTCACCCGATTGCGTAATCTGTTCGGGAAGCGTAATGACAAATTCAATCTCGCTGCCGATAGCGAACTTGGCGTCGGCGAGAAAGTAGAGCCCGCGGTAGCTGACATCCCGCGTTTGCACGCTTAATTCTCGTTCCAGGCCGTCCAGCGGCAAAACACGCATGGGAAGACTCATCGTGAATCGCCGTGCTTCGCGGCGATCCGCTCCATCACTCATGAATGCCCCCTGGGTCTGGCTGGGTTCGGCGCAAAACTAACATCCGCGTCCGCAAACTGCAACGCGAAAATCAGGCATTTTTGTCCTAGTACGAGGTCTTGCCCGATTCGGTACCTCAGAAATATACTTCAAGATATCCAGCCTGCGGGGCAGTACTGTTACGCCCATGGACAGCCGCGAGCATCGACGCGTGCGAATGCGCCTTCCGGTGCGCTTGCGTTGGACCACGCCGTTCGGCCAGAAAATCGAATTAGTTGAAACGATCGACGTTTCACGCCGCGGTTTGCTCGTCTCAGCCAGGGAGCCGCACGCCTCCGGCCTTCGGCTGTGGGTTACGCTTCCTTTCGATTCCTCGCTAGGCGAGGGCCAGCCGGAAATGTCCGCACACACTGTCCGATGCCAAGAAATGCTGGAGGTCATCAACGCATCCAACATACGCGAGAGGATTCAAGCAGCGAGCGCGTCGGCTGCAGAACGTTCCGCAAGACCAGATCAAACTGTCAGCGCCGTCGCTGTCTGTGATGCTCCTGCGACTTTTGCCGTTGCCATTCAGTTTGAGGAGCACGCGCACACTTCTGCCAACGGCAATGGCCATCGCCATGAGCCCGAGCGTCGAGGGAGCCAGCGGCGCACCTTGGCCGTCCCCGTCCGTGTGCGCCCGCAAACAATTCCTTGGTTTGAAGAGGCCATGACCGTTGATTTTTCGGCGACGGGCCTGCGTTTCCGCAGCCATCGTGAATACCTGGCGGGAGATTATTTGGGAGTTGCTTTTAAGGAGTCCACACCTGCGCTTTGGCACGGCACCGGTGAATTCCGTTCCCAAGTCGTCCGCGTCGTCCCCGCCCCGGATGACTTTGCCCTGGATGTCAGCGTTTGCCTCGTGAAATAGCTTTTTCGGAGTCGTTTGACCATTCGTTATTTTCCCGCCCGATGCGTTACACTCCCTTTCATTCAAAGCTCTTCAATGACCGCAACTCACCACTCGCGCAATTTTTTCCTCGATGGCCCCGCTGGACGCCTGGAATCGATTCTCTGGACGCCATCCACAGTCACGCGCCCTCCGCTCGCCGCCGTCGTTTGCCACCCGCATCCCCTTTTTGGCGGCACCATGCACAACAAAGTCGTCTATCAAACAGCTAAGTCGCTCGATGCCCTCGGCATTCCCGTGCTGCGATTCAATTTTCGCGGCGCCGGTTTAAGCGCCGGAGAACACGACCGCGGCCACGGCGAGCAAGGCGACGCCCGTGCCGCGCTCGACTTTCTCCATGCAGAATTTCCTGGCGTACCGCTCTTGCTGGCAGGTTTTAGCTTTGGTTCTCTGGTGGGATTACGCGTAGGCTGCGAAGATCCCCGAGTCTCTCACCTCATCGGACTCGGCATTCCCGTAAACAGCTCCGATTTTTCTTTCCTGAACCAGTGCAACAAACCCAAGCTTTTCCTCCACGGCAGCAGCGACAAATTCGGCGCCGCGGAAAAAGTCAAAACTCTTGTCGCCTCATGGCCCGGTGAAAACCGCCTCGTCATTGTGGAAGGCGCCGATCACTTCTTCGCCGGCAAACTCGACCAGCTCGATCATGCCATCAACTCTTGGCTGACCGGCGAAGTCTTCCGTCTTCGTCACTAACGCGCGCGGAGCCTCTTTCTCCGTGAACTCTGTGCTCTCCGCGGTCTCTGTGTTAAGTCTTTATCTTAGGCACCCTCGCCCCTTGAGAATAGCTTCGTGAATTCATCGACCGTCGCCGGAGGCACACTCACGAGCTTCGCGTTGGCCTTCACATGCTCCACGCGCGACATCCCCACCAGCGCCGTGGTAATTCCCGGCGAAGACCGCACAAACTGCAGCGCGCGCTCCGCGTCATCCCCCAGCCCCAGCGCCTCCGCCACAAACTTCGGAAGATTCCGCGCCACTTGCCCCTGCAGTAGTGAAGCGCTGGCAATCAGCGTGATATCCAGTTCGCTCGCGGCCTCCATGATCGTCCGGTCGCGCCCCCGCAACGATTGATTGCCGAGCGTCAGCGCTTCCGTCATTCCCAGGTTGAACGGAAGCTGCACGAATCGGAAGTGGTGCAGTCCGCCCGCAATTTCCTGTGCAATCTGCGCGATCTCTCCCAGTTGCATGGCATCGCGAGCCCGTGCATCCTGCCTGAAGCCGTTCCACGTGGCCATCCCGTAATACTGAATCTCTCCGGCCTCCACCGCAGATTCGAGAAACGTAAACGCCTCGCGCACGCGGTTTAAGAACTCTTCCTTGCTCACTTCCGCGAACTGCGCTTCCGGATTGTGGAGGTAGTAGACGTCCACGCATTCGACGCCAAGATTTTTCAAGCTGCGTCCCAGCTGGTTCTTCAGGAATTTCGGCGTCATGCAATGGCTGCCCCCCGCGATGTCTTTCGCGCTGAATACGCCCGGCTGAATATACTCGCGGAAAAAATACTCGTTCGGATCGGCGGGCATCGATCCATCCGGCGTCAAATAACCGCCCTTGGTGCAAATCACGAATTCCTCGCGAGCAAAGCCGCGTGTCGCCAATTGCGCAATCGCCGCGCCAATGCTGCGCTCGCTCCGCTGAAATCGGTAGTTGATCGCCGCATCCATTATATTGAAGCCGCTCTCCACCGCCGCCGCAACCGACGCCGCATAGCCCTCATCCGTCCGCGTATCCGGCTGCCCTAGATACGTCCCGATGCCGATCGAAGACAGTACCAGCCGTTGCGTTTCTCGAAAATGTCCTTCCGCCGCGCGCCCCGCAAACCTCTTCGCGTAGCGAGTCGTTCCTTCCTTAGTGGCAGACTTGGTCATGACGCTCCTTCTGTGGATGGCGCTGTTCCCGGTGTCTCCGTTGTTCCCGCGTGGTCAGACTTCGGTGCCAACAGCCGCGAACACGCCCGAAGAATCCTACGATACGGCCAGTCCTTTTCGCGGAAGAAAATCTCGCCCTCGCGCGGATTGCTGAAATACCACCTCGCCAGCAGCCAAAGGTGCTCTCCAAGATCCCCGTCGCTAATGCCCGATTCTGTTTCGAGGCAATCCCGAAACAATTGCTCCGCCGACCGCGGCTGGCTGGCCATCTCCGCGAATCTCAGGAAGAATGGCTCCGCTAGCCGTCCACCGCGCACGGCATAGACGCCGATCGTTTGCTCTTCCGCCGCACGCTGCAGAATCACCGCGTCCAGGTCCTGAATCCGCCGCGTGATTTCCGGCCTTCCGCGCAGCACTTCATCAAGCTTCTCCACTTTCTTGTGCAACGCCGCTGCGCGCTCGAAGTCCAATTCCTCGCTGGCCTTTTCGCGCTCCCTTTCGAACGTAGCGCGCAGCGACTCCCCGCTGGTTTCCAGAAATTGCACGAGCCGCTGCACTTCCTCGCCGTATTCTTCTTTGGAGCACCCCGCAAAGCAAGGCGCCAGGCACATTTTCATTTCGGAGTAGATGCAACCGGGAAATGTGGGGTCGCGGCGGATTTTGATTTGGCACCGCCGCACCTTGAAGAAATCCAGCCCGCGTTCCGCGAACGCTTGTGCCGAGCGCCGTGATGCAAAAGGGCCATAATACGTGCCGCCCGTCGGCACGCCGCTGTCATCCACAGGAATGCGCCGCGTCACGTAGCACCGCGGATACGCATTCCGCAAATTTACCTTCAGCACTGCCGGCGGCCGCAAACGCATCATCGTGCGGTAGCGTTTAGGAAATAGCTGCTTCGCCTGCATGTAGTACGTCAGCGTCTGTTCGAATGCGGACCCCGTCAGCCGGTAGCGCACCCCACGCGCAAACGCGCTCAGGTTCAATCGCTTGCTCGCCGGATCAACAGGGCCCAGCAGCCGTTGCAGCCGCCGCTGCAAGTTCTGCGTTCGAATCAGAAACGGCTCAGCTTTTTCCTCGCGCGGTTCAATCAGGCAAACCGCCGGCAGCGGCGGCAGCGAAGCGAAGAATTCCTCCGCGCGCTCCCCGTCAAATTCGAGTCCGCAATCGAGTTCCAGCACGCGGTCAGGATACTACGGTGTGCCTAAGACTTCAGAGCCCAGGAAGCAATAACGAGTCGCTGGATTTCACTAGTGCCTTCATAGATTTCGGTGATGCGCGCGTCGCGGTAATTCCGCTCAACCGGATATTCTCGGCTGTAGCCATTCCCGCCATGGATTTGAATCGCTTTGTGTGTGACACGCGTGGCCATTTCGCTGGCGAACAGCTTCGCAATGGCCGCATCCATCGTGAAACGCGATCCCGTGTCCTGCTTCCACGCAGCTTTGCGGATCAGCAATCGCGCCGCATCAATTTCCGTGGACATGTCCGCCAGCATGAATTGGATGGCCTGAAATTTTGAAATCGGGTGCCCGAAAGCCATGCGCTCCTGCGAATATTGCAGCGCCGCCTCGAACGCGCCCTGCGCAATCCCTGTTGCTTGCGCGGCGATCCCGATTCTCCCGCCGTCCAACGTGGAGAGCGCCACCTTGTAACCTTCGCCTTCATTCCCGATGCGATTCGCGACAGGAATTTCGCAATCGGTAAAAATCAACTCGCTGCAAGCCGTCGCGCCGATCCCCAGTTTCTTTTCTTCCTTGCCAACCTTGAATCCCGGCGTCCCTTTTTCCACCACCAGCGCCGTAATCCCTTTTTCGCCCTTCGCCGGCTCCGTGTTCACGTAAACAATCGCCGCATCTGCCGCGCCGCCATTGGTGATCCACGCCTTCGTTCCGTTGACTACGTAAACGTCGCCCTTTTTGACCGCCTTGGTTTGCAGCGCCGCCGCGTTCGAACCGGCCTGCGGTTCCGTCAACGCATAGCATCCAATCTTTTCGCCCTGCGCATACGGCAACAGGAATCTCTTTTTTTGCTCTTCGCTGCCGAGCCTGTGGATGGGGTCGCAATAAAGCGAGTTCTGCACCGACAGAATCACGCCCGTCGAAGCGCAGCACCGTGAAATCTCTTCAATCACAATGGTGTAGCTGACGTGATCAAACCCCGCTCCGCCCTCAGACTCGGGAAACGGCACACCCGTCAACCCGAGCTCTGCTGCCTTCCTGAAAAGCTCACGCGGAAAATGGCCCGTCTCATCCAGCTCTTTCGCAAGCGGCTTTACCTCGGACTCCGCGAACTCGCGCACGCTCTTCCGCAGCAGCTCTTGTTCTTCCGTAAGCTCCAGGTTCACCGTCGTCCACTCCCGTTCACGCAAACATCCACTTCAAGCCTGTATTCTACCGCCCACGAAGAATCCAGCGACTCACGCAAGTGCCTTGGCGAGACGCTCGTAGGTAACCTTCAGTTCTTCAGGATGCACGCGCGTTTCCCCCGTCACCGTCATGAAATTCGAATCCCCGATCCAGCGCGGCAGCACGTGCAAATGCAAATGCCCCGCCACCCCGGCCCCCGCGGCTCGTCCCAGATTCATTCCCAGGTTCATCCCATCCGGTCTGTAGTTTTCGCGCAACGCCTTCTCCACTCGCCGCGCCAGCTGCATCATTTCGCTTAGCGATTCCGCATCGCACAAATTCAATTCCGCTACGTGCGCGTACGGCACGATCATCACGTGCCCCGAGGTGTAAGGGAACCGGTTCAGGATGACAAAAGTTTTCGCGCCGCGATGGACAATCAAGGTCTCCGCATCGTTATTCCGCGCCACCGCATCGCAAAAAATGCATCCCGGCTGCTCGCCGCGCGCAGCTTCCGCCATGTACTGGTAGCGCCAGGGAGTCCAGATGTAATCCATCGCTTCGTTTCCTTTGTGCTCAATGCTGCGCGGACAGCATAACGCAGAACGACGCCAGCTGCGGCACACCAACCCTCAATTCCGCTGAACCAGCCGGGCGCCTCATTCTTTTTGATTTGAATTGGAACGGGCTGTCAGTTCGAGTGACGCCCTATGCGCGCGGCGAATCGCCCGCAGCGGAAGCTTGCGCCCCCGAGTTATTCACAAAATCTTTCAGTTCTTTACTGGGCTTGAAGAAGGGAATCTTCTTCGCCGGCACTTCGACTTTCGTACCGGTCTTGGGATTTCGTCCTATCCGTCCACGGCGATTCCGCGTCCGAAAACTTCCAAACCCGCGAATTTCGATCTTCTCCCCTTTTTGCAACGCTGCGATGATGCTGTCAAAAATTGTTTCGACGATGGTCTCCGACTCTTTGCGAGGGAGCTCCGTCAACCGCAGCACCTCCTCGATGAGGTCGGCCTTTGTCAATGTCGGTTGCTTGGTCATCATCGCTATGCCTCTTCGCGCAGAGCTGGGAAAGACGGCTTCCACTCGTCCGCCGCTTGGCGGTCCCTAAACTTTGAATCCAAACGGCTTAGAGGGGGCTGGCCCTTCGCCGGAATGCACCCTTCCTATCACTAAAATGACCCGAAGGTAAATGAAATTGTGACGGTAGGCCCTATGGGGCCCGCTTATGCAAAACTACCGCGCCGACAGCTTGGACTTCAGCGCGTCCCCAATCGTGGCCGTCGACGAGGACTTCGACGTCGACGTCGATCGATACTGTTCGATTTCTTTGCGCTCGATCTGTTTCACCGCCGCGCGATAGCTTAGCCCTATGCGCCGCGTCTCCGGGCTGATCTTGATGATTTTGAAATCGTATTCCTTGCCTGGCTCCAGCGGCCCCGCGCTCTTCAGCGGGCCCGTCGTCGGACGGAAGCTCGATGGCCCTTCATCGCGGCGCTTGCGCTCCTCGATCTCCGTGTTGTGGCAGAGCGCTTCGATGTTCTCGCCCAGCTCCACGAACGCCCCGAACGTGGCGATGCGAGTGACTTTGCCCTTCACAATCTGCCCGACGCGGTTCTGCTTGAACCAGTCGCCCCAGATATCGTTCACCTGCTTGATGCCCAGCGACACCCGCCGGTTTTCCGGATCGATCTTCAGCACCTTGGCCTTAACGTCATCGCCCTTTTTGAAAACCTCGTGCGGATTCTTGATGCGCTCCGTCCAGCTCACATCGCTGACGTGCACGAGTCCGTCGAATCCATCTTCGATCTCCACGAACGCGCCAAACTCCGCGATGTTGCGCACTTTGCCCGTGACGATCGTCCCCACCGGATACTTTTCCGCAACCAGCAGCCACGGATCCGGCTGTGCCTGCTTGATCCCCAGCGAAACGCGCCGGTCGCTCGGTTTGATGTCCAGCACCACCACATCCACTTCGTCGCCCACCTTCACGAGCTTCGAGGGATGCGTGACCTTTTTGTTCCAGCTCATCTCCGAAACGTGTACGAGCCCTTCGATCCCCTGTTCCAGCTCGACGAACACGCCGTAGTCCACAACACCGACGACTTTGCCCTTCACCTTGCCGCCCGCAGGATACTTTTCCGACGCGCCCACCCAGGGATCGGCCATCAATTGCTTCAGCCCCAGCGATACGCGCTGTTTTTCCTTGTCGAACTTCAAAATAATAACGTCGAGTTCCTGCTCCGGCTTCACCACGTCCGAAGGATGCTTCACGCGGCCCCAGCTCAAGTCCGTCAGGTGCAGCAGGCCATCGATGCCGCCCAGGTCCACGAACGCACCGTATTCGGTCACGTTCTTCACGTGCCCGTGCACTACCTGGCCTTCGCTCAGCGTTTCCATCAGCGCGCCACGCTTCGCTTGCAGCTCTTCTTCCATCAATGCGCGTCGGCTCACCACCACGTTGCCGCGGCGCCGGTTCAGCTTCGTAACGCGCACTTGAACTTCCGTGCCCATCAAGTCGTCAAGATTCTGCGTCGGGCGCAGGTCGTATTGCGAACCCGGCAGAAACGCGCGCACACCGATGTCTACCACCAGGCCGCCCTTGATGCGGTCCACCACTTTGCCGGTAATCGTTTCTTTGGCCTTGAACGCCGCGTCGATTTTTTCCCAAGTCTTGCGTCGCAGCACTTTCAAATAAGACAGGATCGTGAAGCCGTCCTTGTGTTCCCCGGTGCGTTGCACTTCGATCGTGCTGTTCGGTTCGGGACGTGGAATCTCCGTGTCCGAAAACTCCGCCGCGGGAATCAGGCCTTCCGTCTTTCCGCCCAGATCCACCACCACGCCGTGTTCCGTGTACGCAACAACCTTGACCTCGATGACCTCGCTCGAAGCCGCCGCTTCCTGCTTTTCGTCGTACTCCTGCAGCAGCTTGCTCATCTCTTCCGAACCGGCCGCTTCTTCATCCGCGGACGTGGCTGCGGCATCCGCCGCCTTCGTCTCGGTCTGCGCTTCCGCAGCTGCGTGCGCCTCTGCCACGTCCGTCTTCTGCACGGAGCTCACCGCTTCGGCTTGTTCCGTTACCGCAGGAGCAACCGGTTCAGCAGCGTTTTCCACCGTTGCATTGGTTTCTGTGCTTGCGCTGTTCGGAGTGTTCTCAGCTTCAGGCGCGGGAGCGGCTGCGGCCGCATTGGCTTGGTTATCGTGGTCGGAAAACATGGTTGTTGGCCTCCGGGATATATATCCCTGTTTGTCGAAAATATTCCCTGCGAAATCCCTGTTGGGGGTCCGTGCAAGGAGGTTCACCGCTGAGCGGTTACTGGGACACAGATGCTGCGGGCGTCGAAAACGCTGCAACTGTAAAAGGATACTCGCCGCCTCAACCTTGTGTCAATGAAACTGCCGCTCCGCGTCGGCCGCCAGCGCTGGCTCTGCATTTGCTCACTGCGCAAGAGTTTTCAGCTGTTTCCGCGCTCGCGCCCGCATCGCCGGCGTTCCTGCGCGCTCCGCTTCTGCAAGAATTTCCCGGACTTCAGGAAGAAGGCTTCGCTCAACCGCGGCGAGTTCCGTCAGCCCTTGCAACGCAAACGTTTTCACGATCGAGCTGCGATCCTCCAGGTACCGCCGCAGTCCCTCCGCCGCGCGCTGCCGCTCTTTTTTCGTCAGCGGCAGCCGCGGAATCATCAGCGCCAGGTGCCAGCGCAGTTCCTGCTGCTCTGCTTCTAAAAGCAGCCCCATCAGTTCCGCTTTGAACGGCGCCAGCAGCCCGGGTTTTCGTGCAGAAATCTTCTCCGCCGCGTCTGCCGCGCGCATCCGCACGATGAGATCTTCGCTCCACAAAAATCCAATCAATTCGGGAAATCGTCGCGGCTCTCGCAAAACCAGCGCAACAGCCTCGTTCGCGCGCCCAATCGACCGCCTGTCTGCGCCACTCAGCAAATCTTCCAGTCTTTGGGGAGACACTTTAGGCCACCAATTGAAGAGTAGATTCGGGCTTATGTCCGCGCGTGCAACCTTTCGCAACGAAAATCGGAAGCAGTGCCCTTACCAATCTATTCCCAACAACCTGAGGAATTTCTTGGCACGCTTCGGCTCACCAGATAGGTTTTCACCACGCTCGGAGCATAGGAGCAGGAACCTCTCGCAGAGCGGGTTTGGCTGCCCGAACTCGGAGCGGGTTGCTTCGATTTCCTTGGCCATCTCTTCTTTCAGCCGCTCGGCCTCTGACCAACTGAGCGCTGAAACGGCCTCGGGGTTTTGATTCTGACCGAACAAACCCAATCGTCCGTTGGCACATTCTTGCAGGCATGAAATGAGGAGTGGTTTGAATTCGATTTCCAAAGCTTCTAGGCGTTGGTCTTTTGGCGATGCCCGCATGATTATGCCCGTGCGTGCCCGGCTTGCGTTTTTTCCCGGCGAAAATCCGGAGCAGATACTTCCACCGTGCGGCACATCTCATACAATCTCGAGCGCATTCGCGTTCCGATGCGCTGCTCTAGCGAATCCTCGCGCGTTGGCAATATCAGCTTGCCGCCCGGAAGCCGCGCCGGTTCGCCTTCCGTAGCGGGATTATCTAGGTAATTCGTCGTGATAATCGTCGTCCGGTTCTCGTTGTACCGCGCATTCAAAACAATCCCCACGATGTCGCGCACCCAATCCGAAGGTTTGCTCGCGCCCAGATCATCCAGCACCAGAATCTCCACCGTTCGAATCGGCTCCAGAATCTTCATCTCCGTCGATTCGCTCGCCGGATTGTAGCTCGCCTGAATCTCCTTCAACAGCTCACGGTAATCGCAAAACAACCCGCCGTGCCCGCGCTTGATCAACTCCTTCAAAGCCGCCACCGCCAGATGCGTCTTGCCAACTCCCGAAGGCCCGATGAACAACAATCCCTTTTCCGAAGATCCGGGATACTCCCGCGCAAACCCTTGCGTCAGCAGCTTCGCTTGCTTCAAAGATTGCGCGTGCTGTGCCATCCACGTCTTCCCATCCGTCAGGTCCGTCACGTAACTCTCAAAATCGCAATGCTCATACCGCTTCGGAATCCGCGCACGCTCCATCACCCGCGTCGCGCGATCCTCCATCCCGCAATCGCACGCCACCGCCACGCTGCCCTCCGCGCCGTCCCCGCGCGGCACCATCTTCCATCCCGTCCCCCTGCAAAGCGTGCAATTCTCCAGCGCCATAGTGTTTGTCAGTGTAGGCGCCGGGCTTCAGCCCGGCGTTCTTTCTTTTGTAGTGGCCGGTCTTCAGACCGGTCAGCTTTTCTCCGCTTTTGTACCCGCCGCGCGTCCGTCCGGCCCTTCTACACATTTGCGCAAACAGCATACGAGCACACATCGCCCACAGCAAGCCACCCTCATCGGGAAAACTGTGGAAGGAACTACGAGTGTTCTTCTCCGAGACTGATTCCTGATCTCTGTTCCCTGATCTCTATCTTCCAACCCGCGGCGTCGCCCGCACAATCGCATTCTGCGGCTCTCTCCCCCGCGCATGCGAAGCCGCCACCCGCGACAATTCCTGCTGCACCACGTGCGCGAACTCCCCCATCTGCCGTTCCATCTCAATCATCTTCTCGCGCATGTTCAAAATAATTTCGATCCCCGCCAGGTTCACGCCCATATCCCGCGCGAGCGTCAAAATCACGTCCAGCCGTTCCAGGTCCGAATCCGTGTAGAGCCGTGTGTTTCCCTGCGAACGCGACGGCTTCAGCAGCCCCACACGCTCGTAAAGCCGCAGCGTCTGCGGATGCAGCTTATACAGCTCCGCCACCGCGCTGATCATGTACCCGGCCTTCGCCCGCTTTTTCGCTTTCACCGGCATCGCCATTCTCTGCAGGGGCGGCCTTCTGAGGCCGTCCGCTCTTTCACACTCCGGCCTTCGTGAACAAGTCCTTCCGAGGATCCTCGGGCGCCACACTCTCCAGTTCCTTCATCAAATTCCGCACCCGTTCATCCGTCGGCGGCGGCACCACCACCTGAATCTCCACGTACTGATCGCCACGCTCTCCATTCCGCGCGCTCGGCACACCCTTTTCTTTCAGCCGCAGCGTCTTCCCGCTGTTCGTCCCCGGCGGGATCCGCACCAGCGACCGCCCGTCAATCGTTGGCACTTCAATCTTCGCACCCAGCGTCGCCTCGCTCACCTTCACCGGAATCTTCGTATACAAATCATTCCCGCGCCGTTCGAAAAACTCATGCGGCTTCACCACCACTCGCAAATACAAATCTCCTGCCGGTGCGCCCATCGTCCCCGAATTACCTTTGCCCGGAACCCGTACTCGCCCCCCATTCGCCACGCCCGCAGGAATACGCACGTCAATCGTCTCCGTCCGCCGCACGCGCCCTTCGCCGCCGCAAGTCTTGCACGCCGTCCTCAGCTTTCCCGTCCCGCCGCACCGTGTGCACGGCACGTTGAATTTCATCTTGCCTGCGGCTTGCTGAATCGTTCCCGTCCCGTGGCACACCGGGCAAGTCTGCGGCGAACCCACCGCCCCCGTCCCATGGCACGTCTCGCAAGTGTCCAGCCGCGTGATCGAAAGTTTTTTCACCGCGCCGCGCACCGCGTCCCAGAAATCAATCTCGATCTGGTATTCCAGGTCGCCGCCCGCTTCGTGCTCCGGCTCCATGGCGCCTTGGCCGCGCCCGCCGCTACTGAAAAACTGGCTGAACAAATCGCGGAAGCTCGCTCCGCCGCCCGCCGCGCCCGACCCGCCGCCGAAATCAAATCCGCCAAAATCAAAATTGACGTCCTGTCCTTCATCCCCGCCGCCCGGGTGTCCCCCACCCGGCCCGCCCGGAGGCAGATTCTCGCTGTAAAAGCCGTACTGGTCGTACATCTGCCGTTTCTTCGTATCGGACAGCACGTCGTATGCTTCTTGCAGCTGTTTGAATTTTTCTTCCGAGGATTTATCGCCGGGATTCAGATCGGGATGGTACTTCCGCGCCAGCTTCCGAAAAGCCGCGCGAATATCCTTGGCGCCCGCCTTGCGCTCCACTCCCAGCAGCTCGTAATAATCCTGTTTCGTTGTCGTCGCCATCTTCGCCTTGACAAACAATTGTAGGGGCGCAACACTGCTGCGCCCCTACAACCACTACTTCACTTAGTTCGGTCTCTTCGTCTCATCCACGTCCACATACTCCGCGTCAATCACGTCGCCCGGTTTCTTCTCCGGTCCGCCGCCGCTCGACCCGGCCGGAGCGCCGCCTCCCGGACCAGCGCCGGCGCTCGCTGCGCCAGCCGCTGCCTGCGAGGTCTTGTACAGCTCTTCCGCGATCTTGTGCAGCGAACGTTCGACGTTTTCCGTCGCCGACCGTAGCCGCGGCACGCCACCTTCGTTGATTGCTTTCTTGGCGTCTTCGATCGCTTCTTCGGCTTTCTTGACGTCCGCTTCCGCAATCTTCTCGCGGTTCTCGCGGATCATTTTCTCCGCCTGATAGAGGATCCCGTCCAGGCGGTTGCGCGCCTCGACCTCCTCCATCCGTCGGCGATCGTCTTCCGAATGCGATTCAGCCTCCACGCGCATCTTCTCGGCTTCTTCCTTCGTCAAGCCGCTCGACGCCGTGATGGTGATCTTCTGCTCTTTGCTCGTGGCCTTGTCCTTCGCGCTCACATTCAGGATGCCGTTCGCATCGATGTCAAACGTCACTTCGATCTGCGGCGTCCCTCGCGGAGCGGGCGGTATTCCGTCCAGCTTGAATCTGCCAAGAGAACGGTTGTCATTGGCGAACTTGCGCTCGCCCTGCATGACGTGGATCTCCACCCCCGGCTGATTGTCCGCCGCCGTCGAATACGTCTCCACCTTGCGCGTCGGAATCGTCGTGTTGCGCGGAATCTGCACGGTCATTACCCCGCCCAGAGTCTCCACGCCCAGCGAGAGCGGCGTCACGTCCAGCAGCAGGATGTCTTTTACCTCGCCGCCCAACACCGCGCCTTGAATCGCTGCGCCCACGGCCACCACTTCGTCGGGGTTCACGCCCTTGTGTGGCTCTTTCCCGCCGAAGAAGTTGCGTACCAGTTGCTGCACCTTCGGGATGCGCGTCGACCCGCCAACCATCACCACTTCCTGGATGTCGTTTGGCGACATCTTGGCGTCTTCCAGCGCCTGCTTCACCGGCTTCATCGACCGGTCCAGCAAGTCGCTAATCATCTGCTCCAGCCGCGTCCGCGTCAGTTTCTCTTCCATGTGAATCGGCCCGCTCGCGCCCGCGGTGATGAACGGCAGGTTGATTTCCGTCTCCATCATCTGCGAAAGCTCGATCTTGGCTTTTTCCGCCGCGTCCTTCAGCCGCTGCAGCGCCATCTTGTCCTTGCTCAAATCGATGTTGTGCTGCTTCTTGAACGCGTCGATCAGCCAGTCCACGATTCGCTGGTCCACATCGTCGCCGCCCAGGTGCGTGTCGCCGTTCGTGGACTTTACTTCCACCACGCCAGCACCCACTTCCAGAACGGAAATGTCAAACGTGCCGCCGCCCAGGTCATACACGGCGATCGTTTCATCGCTCTTCTTTTCCAGGCCGTACGCCAGCGCCGCCGCCGTCGGCTCATTGATGATGCGCACCACTTCCAGCCCGGCGATTTCGCCAGCCTGCTTGGTCGCTTGCCGCTGCGCGTCGTTGAAGTACGCCGGAACGGTGATGACCGCCTTGGTCACCTTCTCGCCCAGAAAATCTTCCGCAGCCGACTTCAACTTGCCCAGAATCATCGCGGAAATCTGCGGCGGGCTGTACACCTTGCCCATGATCTCCACGCGCGCGTCGTCGTGGTCTCCCTTCACGACCTTATAAGGGATGCGCTTCATCTCTTCCGTCACTTCGTCGTAGCGCCGCCCCATGAATCGCTTGATCGAATACACCGTGTTCTCGGGGTTGGTCACCGCTTGGCGCTTGGCCACTTGCCCCACC
>Ga0210384_10002354_pt1 | contig 23184 bp, 20 predicted proteins | sample IncBWH2MmetaG_FD_160574 | JGI IMG/M metagenome (GOLD analysis project Ga0210384, IMG submission 160574) | Forest soil microbial communities from Barre Woods Harvard Forest LTER site, Petersham, Massachusetts, United States - Inc-BW-H-2-M | ecosystem: Environmental > Terrestrial > Soil >...
AGGTTCCGGGCCGGCGGGCCAGCGCGCGGCGATTCAAGCGTCCAAGTTTGGCAAGCATGTAGCGCTGGTGGAAAAGCTGGAAGTCGTCGGCGGCACGGCCATCAACACCGGAACGATTCCGAGTAAGACCATACGCGAAGCCGTGCTGCATCTCTCCGGCTTCTATTACCAAAACATTTACGGCGTGAACTATCGTGTGAAGGATCAGATCAGCATGGCCGATCTTTCCTTCCGCGCACAGCACGTCATCAAGACGGAAATCGATGTCATTCGCGCGCAACTCTCGCGCAATGGCATCGAAGTGCTCACCGGTTTGGCCAGCTTCACCGACCCGACCCACATTCACGTGGTGAGCTCCAAGAATCAATCGGACTATGAAGCCGCCAACGTTGTCATCGCGACCGGCACCAAGCCCGCAGAATCGGCGCTGGTTCCCTTTAACAACCGCAACATCATTAATAGTGACCAGATTCTGCGCATGCCGGAAGTGCCCAAGACGCTGATCGTGGTGGGCGGCGGAGTGATCGGCGTTGAATACACATGCATGTTTGCGACCCTGGGCGTGCGCGTCACGCTGATCGAGAAAAGGCCGCGGCTTCTGGAGTTCGCTGATTCCGAGATGGTGGAGGCGCTGTGCTATCACCTGCGCGACCGGCGGGTGACCATGCGGCTGAACGAAGAGGTCGAAAGCGTTGAAGAAACTCCCGACAATGGTGTAGCGGCGGTACTGAAGAGCAAGAAAAAAGTATCTGGCGATGCTCTGCTATACGCTGTAGGAAGGCAGGGCAACGTTGACGAATTGAATCTGGCCGCCGCCGGGCTGGAGGCCGACTCGCGGGGACGCATCGCGGTCGACAACGATTACCGCACCAAGCAGCCGCACATCTTTGCTGTCGGAGACGTCATCGGATTCCCCAGCCTTGGCTCGGTGTCCATGGAACAAGGGCGTATAGCCGCGGCCAATGCTTTTGGCATTCCGATCCACTCCAATCGCGCCAACTATCCTTATGGCATTTACACCATTCCGGAAATTTCTTTCATCGGAAAAACGGAAGAGCAACTCACCGAGGAAGGCGTGCCCTATGAAGTGGGCATCGCTTTTTTCAGGGAGATAGCGCGCGGCCAGATTCGCGGTGACACTACTGGGCGTCTCAAGCTAATTTTCGATCCTGATTCCAAAGAGCTGCTGGGTGTGCACATCGTCGGAGAAGGCGCGTCTGAACTGCTGCATATTGGGCAAGCTGTGTTTGCTTTTAAAGGCACGGTCGAATATTTCGCGGACGCCGTCTTCAACTATCCGACGCTGGCGGAGTGCTACAAGGCCGCGGCGTTCAATGGCCTTAACAAACTGAGGTAACCGGAACAATGCCCAAATCCGTCGGCGTATTGGTAATGGAGCACATCGCGGTCGGCCTGGTGGAGAACAACCAACTGGTTGGGCCGGTGAACGTATATCCGGATAAAGGCACTTCGCTGGACGCCCTGCAATCCATGCCCGCGGAAAATATCGGCGACTGTGTCCAGCAACAAATCGATGCGGCCGCAAAGGGGCAGACGATTCAAGCGATCGGGCTGGGATTCCCTGGCGTGATTCGCGACGGAATCATAGAGGACTCTCCCAACCTTCATCAGGTGAAGGGATTCAATTTGCAAGCGGCATTGTCGGCGCGGGGTTTGTCCGCTCCGATCCGCGTGTTTAATGATGCCGACGCGATGGCCGCCGGCATAGCCGCTACGCGGGACAAGCTCCAAAAGCTGATTCGCGTATGGACGCTGGGAAACGGCGTAGGCTTCGGGCGTTATCCGTGGCGGGAGGGAGTTTGGGAAGGTGGACACTCCGTTGTAACCTTGGACCCCAAAGAGAGCCTGTGCGGGTGCGGGGGCCAAGGACACCTCGAGGGAATCCTGGGTCATCGCTCGATGCGTTTGCGTTTTCTCGATCTGGAGCCGGAAGAGGTTTTCGCCAACGCGCGCGCCGGCGATGCACGCTGTTCAGAATTCGCAACCATGTGCCACCGCGCGCTGGCCGCCGCTACAGCCACCAGCATTCATATGGACGGCCCTGGGCAATTCTATATTACTGGACACAATGCGAAGTTCATCGATATTGGGTTGCTGGACCGCTTCGTGCACGAAATGGTGAAGATGAGCCCGCTGCAAGGCAGCCGCTTCGAAGAGGTCCCCACGAGCGATGAGGTCGGCATCATTGGCGCAGCGCTAAACGCCGAGCGCACGGCCTCTGTCTAACAAAACTTCGCAGGCTAATGTCAGTTGTTTGCTGGTCATAAATGCATCAGAGGATGCTCTATGTCTCAAGCCGTCGCCGAAAGAATGGAAGTCGCCGAACAAACGGTCTCCACCGTTTCCCCTGCTTCCGGTGTTCCTCTCGGCGAGCGCCTAAGCTCCGGGCCGGCCATTGTCTTCTACATCGCGGCAGCCAAGCTGGCCATCCATTTGTACGCCGCGCGCTTCTACGGATATTTCGCCGACGAACTGTACTTTCTGGCGTGCAGCCGGCACTTGGAATGGGGCTATGTCGACCAGCCTCCCCTCATCGCCTTAATCGTAAGAATCGAGCGAGTCCTTTTCGGCGATTCCCTGCAGTCGATCCGTTTGTTTGCCGCACTCGCGGGCGCAGGCACCGTGCTGATCGCCGGAGGCATCGCGCGTGAACTCGGCGGAAAGAGATTTGCCCAGGCCACCGCCGCCTTGGGTGTGTTGGTGGCAGGGGTTAGCCTGGCGATGAACCACTATATTTCGATGAATGCGTTCGAGCCGCTGGCCTGGGGCGGATGCGCATGGATCCTCATCCGGATCATCAAAACGGGCAATCAGAAATTGTGGCTATGGTTCGGCCTGATAGCCGGTGTCGCGCTAGAAAACAAGTACGGTATCGTGTTCTTTGCAATCGGGGTTGTCGCCGGCCTGTTGCTCACCCATCACCGGTCGATGTTCCTCAAACTGTGGATCTGGCTCGGAGCCTTGCTGGCGTTTGTAATATTTCTTCCGAACCTCGTTTGGAATATCCGACATCGCTTCCCATTTTTCGAACTACTTGCCAACGTCCGCCACAACGGACGCAACGTACCACTTACGCATTTGCAGTTTGTTGGCCAGGTGGCGATGCACATGAACCCAGCAGCCGTCCCACTGGTGTTGGCTGGTTTGTGGTTCTTTTTTGCGCATCCACAAGGGAAGCAGTTTCGGGTACTCGGCTGGGCATCACTGGTTCTGCTGGCGGTCATCATGTTTTCGGCAAATGGGCGGCCTTATTATGTCGCGCCCGCCTATCCGATGTTGTTTGGAGCAGGGGGAGTGGCCATGGAAGGGTGGTTATCGAGCCGCCGCCTGCGATGGCTAAAGCCGGCCTATGCGCTGGTCCTCCTAGTTACCGGCGCCATAATCGCGCCGTTGGCGATACCAGTGTTGTCTCCCGAAGCTTACCTTCGTTACTCGCAGGGCCTGCATCTTGTTCCCCCGCCTATTGAGACCGATCGACTCGGCCCGCTCCCTCAGTTTTATGCTGACATGTTCGGATGGGAAGAGATGACTGCAGAAGTTGCGCGGGTCTTCAACACACTTCCACCGGATATCCGTCCTAAAACGGCGATTTTCGGAAACACCTTCGGGCAGGCCGGGGCAATTGATTTATTCGGGTCAAAGTACGGTCTCCCCAAGGCGATCAGTAATCACCAAAGTTACTTTTTTTGGGGACCGCGTGATTACACGGGCGAAAGCGTCATTGTTATGGGGATGGGCCGCCGGGAACTGGAGAGCTACTTCAGCTCGGTGGAAGCGGTGGGTAACGTCGGCCATCCCTTCGCCATGCCCTACGAGCACTTCCCCATTTACTACTGCCGCCAGCCGAAAATTCCTTTGCAAGAAATGTGGCCACGGATCAAGAAGTGGGACTAACTGCCAACTGCAACAAGACGATTTACGATACGCGGGCGAGAGAACTTGGTCTAGAATTCGTCTTCACATACGGGGGTTGCACGCATGACTCACCGCGGTTTGTGGAGAGGCGGCTTGCTGGCGATGGCGCTTTTTGCAGGCATTCCCGCATCGGCGCAGTTTCCGGACAAGTTCACGAACCTTAAGGTCCTGCCCAAGGACATTCCCAAACACGAGATGGAATCCACGATGCGTGGATTTGCTTTTGCGCTTGGTGTGCGCTGTGAACACTGCCATGTCGAAAAGAAGGCGCCGGAGAAAGGTTTCGACTTCGCCGCCGACGACAAAGATGCCAAGAAAACCGCGCGGGTGATGCTGCAGATGGTTTCAGCCATCAACCACGATTACATCAGCAAAGTGCCCAAGGCGCCTTCCGACGGCGCAGCGATTCAAGTGCAATGTATGACCTGCCATCATGGGCTGACCCAGCCCCGTCCACTCAATGCCGTTCTTGCCGAATCGCTGGAAAAGGATGGTCTGGAGAAAACTGTGGCGCTCTATCGCGAGCTGCGTGGGAAGTATTACGGCTCGGGACAATATGATTTTGGCGAGACTTCACTCAACCAATTCACCGAGGCTCTGCTTGCACAGAAAAAGAGCACTGAAGCGCTCGCCATCATGGAGTTGAATTTCGCCGAAAATCATCCGGACTCGATGTGGTCATACCACATGTTGGCGATGACACATGATGCGAACGGGCAGATCGACAAGGCCATCGCCGATTACCGCAAGGTCCTGGAGCTGCATCCGGACGACAGATGGGCGAAAGAGCAGATCGATGCCCTCTCAAAGAGCAAATAGGTCTGAACTACGTAATTTCGCTTGTGTTACGTATTCGCGGCGGATTGCCGAGAGAGGTCCACTCGGGTTGCGCGAGAAGGAGAGCAAAACGAAAAATGTACATTCACACTTTCTTGTTTCAATGGCACCCGAGCGTCACCGAGGAAATGAAAGAGAGGGCCGCGCGCGAGATTGGCGCCTTGCAAGGGCAGATTCCCGGATTGCTGGAATCCAGCTACGGCACAAATATTTCACCGCGCTCGCAGGGCTTTACGCATGGCGGCGTCATGAAATTTCGGGACAAGGCGGCGCTGGATGCGTACTCGCCGCATCCGGTACACCAGAAGCTGGTCGATTGGCTGATGCCGCTGCTAAAAGTGGCTGCGGAGCTCGATTACGAAATGTAGTTCGGCTGCGCGGACATGCAATTAGACGTCGCAGAGGTCTACCGCCTGGCGCAGCGACGTGAGCGGATCACGAGTGGGCACGAATTCATGCGCCACATAGCCCCCGTAGCTGGTAGCGGCGATCCCGCGCATCACGCCATCCCATTGCACTTCCTGAGTGCCATCCAGCTCGTGGCGGTGCGGGACTCCACCGGTGTGGAAGTGCCCGAACCAGTCGATGTTCTTTTGAATGGTCGCGACCAGGTCGCCTTCCATGATTTGCATGTGGTAGATGTCGTAGAGTAGCTTGACGCGCGGCGAGTTCACCGCTTGTACCACTTGTAAGCCCCAGCCGGTGTGATCGCACATGTAGTCCTTGTGGTCGACCTTGCTGTTAAGCAGTTCCATGCAGATAGTGACGCCGTGGTCCTCGCCGATCTTCTTGAGCCGGTTCAGGCCCGCGATGGTATTCTTCGCGCCTTCTTCGTCAGACATGCCAGCCCGGTTTCCCGAAAATGTGATGACGTTGGGTACGCCAAGTTTCGCTGCTATCGGGATGTTCTTCCGGAATGCCTCTTCGATCTTGGCGTGATTTTCCGTGCGATTAAGGGCGCTGGCAATCTCGCCGCCACCTGCGTATCCCATGCTGCAAATTAAGCCGTGCTGCTTGGGCACTTCCCACTCATCGACGTTCAACAGGTCGATTCCCTTAAGCCCGATTTCGGCGCCAAAAACACACAGCTTTTCCAATGGGATGTCTTTATAGCACCAGCGCGACGCCGATTGGCGGATGCGTCCTTTGCGGGAAACTTGCGTCGCCTGCTGCGACGAAGAAAGTGCAGACCAGGCTGGACCAACGGCAATGGTGGCTCCTGAAACTACGGTTTTCAGCAAATTCCGTCTTGATAATGGATACATAGTTCGGTGAGTGTAACGAAGAATTGGAAACAAGGGTAGCTATTCAGCGACCGGACACAAGCCCGCTTCAGTTTCGGCGACTCATGGCCGGCGATCGAGCAAGATCTTTACGCGCACACACTTGCAGCGACCCAATCCATGATGGCCGCGTTTCCGAGGCGAAGTTCCTTATGCAGCAGCTGGAGTGTGAAACCGACGATGGCAGTGTGCACAGAGCGCGCGATGCCCGTGCCAAATCACGCTCACCGGTTCGGAACAGAATGGGCAAGTGGCCGACCAGGAAGAGCCGCATTCCGGACACTGGTTGAGGAATGATCCGGACAGCGGCTTTCGCGCTTCTTGCAGATCGAGAACGAAACGACAATAGGAATTGCTACAAACAAGGAAGTCTGGCATGGGAAGGGCTCCTTAGGGGACGCCGAAAGCTATTTGACGATCAAATATTCGTCAATACCGCAGAATACGTCCGTACTTATACCTAGGTGTTTCCACGCGCAGGCCAGTCATGGCTGAATCAGGTGGTTGCGAACTGCATAGCGAACCAGTTCGCTGAGAGAATGCAGATCAAGCTTGAGCATGATTTTGGCGCGATGACTCTCCACAGTTCTCGTACTAATCACCAGTCGAGTCCCGATCTCCTTGTTAGTCCGGCCGGTGGCAAGCAGCGCGGCGACTTCTCGCTCGCGAGCAGAGAGCAGACTGTAGTCCAGTTCATTCTCAAGGGGATGAGCGACCGCAAAGTCTTGCCCGTGTTCCGGTTCGAGTTGTCTTCTGGGCTGAACCGAAGTCATCGGCGGAGCGTCATGTAACAATTGCGAAATAGCGCGAGCTTCCGACCTGCAACTTTCCAACAGCGCCAAAAAATGCACGTAGACATCACCGACGCCGGCATGCGCGGTCGCGATACCGAAGGGCTCTAGGCGATTAGAATCCTTGCAGAGCGAGGAGCTTATTCTGGTCAATTTCTCTGTGAGATGGAGCAGTGCGGCGTCGATCTCCTTTCGTTTTGTCAGCTCCTGGACGATCGCGCCAACCTGCCGCACCTCACCCGACGTATCCTTTATCGGGAAATAGCTCTCATTCCAGTGACCTACTCCATGGCGCGCAGGTAGTTCAGCGGTGACTTCGAAATTCGACAACGGCTGGCCGGTAGAAAACACATGCTCGAATGCGGGCTGAATTTTTGCGGCAGCATTGCCAAGGACAGCATGTAGTGTCTTTCCGAGATGCGCCGACGCCGGAAGACCGTTCATGGAAGCGAGGGCGTCATTGATAGCGCGGTAGCGGAATTGCCGATCGCAAATCGCCACGCCTACGGTAGAACTGCTAAAGAGAGCCGACAATAGGTGATTAGGCTCACCCAGGGCTTCCGGCAGGGCAACTTGCCTGCCAATGCTCGACGCTTTCAGGGATTGCTTGAGTCCCATGCTCCGGACCGCCTGACGATCTGAATTACCCGACCTGCTTCAAGTTTGGGGACGTAGCGCTACTTTATGTCTAAGTAATGTCACTGTCAACCATTATTAACTATACTGTACCATACAGATGCCAGTATGATGGTGTACGGATTATAGCGCCGAGTTCCTAACCGAGATAGTAATCCTCCGCACCCAACTCTAACAGTGCGACTGAGCGAGGTTTGCAAATCACGCTGGGTTCGCGCATGATTACTGGCTTGTTTGGGCGCGGCGGCGCGGATTGGGGAGCCGGCGTCGGTGACTTCCTCCAAGCTCAACGCAATTTTCGTTCCCAACAGCAGACCTGACGGTGGGTTGCGTTCCGATTTGCAACTCAATAAGGAGTGGCATGGAAAAGCCAGCGAAGATAGTGCCGGCAAAAGGAAAGCTAGGGGTGTTGTTGCCGGGAATGGGCGCCGTAAGCACGACCTTTATGGCCGGCGTCGAGCTAGTGAGGAAAGGAAAGGCGCAGCCAGTCGGCTCCCTTACCCAGCTCAGCACCATTCGTTTGGGAAAGCGCACGGACGCGCGCTCGCCGTTAATCAAGAAATTGGTCCCGCTGAGCGATCTCCAGGACCTGGTGTTCGGCGGCTGGGACATTTTCAAAGACAACGCGTATCAGGCGGCCAGCAACGCCGGTGTGCTGAGCGCACAAGACCTCGATCAAGTGAAGCCGTTCCTCTCCGGGATCACACCGATGAAGGCAGCGTTCGACCGCGAGTATGTTAAGAAGCTCGACGGCACACACGTTAAGAAAGGCAAGAGCAAATACGACCTGGCGGTACAAATTAAGGAAGACATCGAAAGTTTCCGCAAAGCCAATCGCGTAACACGTTTGGTGACTTGTTGGTGCGGTTCGACCGAAGTGTTCATCACGCCGGAGGAGGTGCATTCGACACCGGCGAAATTTGTGGAGGCCATGAAGGCCAATCACCCGGCCATTGCGCCGTCCATGTTATATGCGTGGGCGTCGGTGACCAGCGGAGTGCCTTTCGCCAATGGCGCGCCGAACCTCACGGTGGACATTCCGGCCATCCAGCAGCTCGCGCTGGAGCACGAGGTCGCCATTTGCGGCAAGGATTTCAAAACCGGGCAAACGATGATGAAAACCGTGCTCGCGCCAGCCTTCAAGGCGCGGATGCTGGGGCTCGAGGGATGGTATTCGACCAACATTTTGGGGAATCGCGACGGCGAGGTACTCGAGGATCCCGGATCATTCAAAACAAAGGAAGAATCGAAACTGGGTGCGTTGGAATATATTTTGCAGCCGCAGCTCTACCCCATGCTGTATGGAAAGATATTCCACAAAGTTCGCATCAACTACTATCCGCCGCGCGGCGACAACAAAGAAGGCTGGGACAATATTGATATTTTCGGCTGGCTAGGCTATCCCATGCAGATCAAGGTCGACTTCTTGTGCCGCGATTCGATCCTCGCGGCGCCTATCGTGCTGGATCTGGTTCTTTTTCTGGACTTGGCGCAACGCGCCGGAATGCGCGGGATTCAAGAGTGGCTCAGCTTTTACTTCAAGTCTCCAATGACGGCTCCGGGCCTGTACCCAGAGCATGATCTGTTCATTCAATTGATGAAGTTGAAGAACACGCTGCGCTGGATGATGGGCGAGGAATTGATCACGCATTTGGGGCAGGAGTATTACGACTAATCGGGGCGAGACACTATCGGAAAACACGATTCACGCCATTCATTTTTCTTCTGGATTGCGGTGGGTTTTTCGATTTGACGGTTGAAAACACGGCGCGATACGCTATCCGCTCCATGGCCAGCCATTTTGCGCCTTTAACTTGCCGACCGAATTCTTTTACAACTCAAATTGAGGAGAGACATGTCGACCGAACTGCGTAACTTTCTTGCTCTGCCGTACGACGAGCTGGAAGAACTGAACTTGAAGGCCAAGAAACAGCGCTTGGATCGTGTTGCGCCGCACAAGGTGCAAGAGGAGCGCATTAAATACTTGAGCGACGAGAAGCGCATCAAGGCCGTCACGGTGCTGTTCAGCGATCTCGAAGGCCGCTTGCACATGCTCGACTACGACAAGAAGTTTTTGGTCAAGAGCTGGGACAACTTGACGTTTGATGGGTCGTCAATTCGCGGATTTACGGCGCAGCGCGAGAGCGATTTGCGGTTGGCAATGGACTGGGGCGCGTTTTATTGGGCGCCGGCGGATGTGTTTGGCTCCGGAAAGATTCTTGTCTTTGGGCAGGTAATCGATAAGGACGGCACGCCGTATTCGGCGGACATTCGCGGCCGGCTGAAAGGCTACGCTGACGATCTGCATGAAAAGAAGGGCTACACGCTCAACGCCGCTAACGAGATCGAAGGCTTTCTGTTCAGGGGGTCCGACGCTGAGCGGCGCTATCACGAAACGCTGAAATTTGAGTACGTCAATACCGGCGGTTACTACCATTCCTTGCCGGGCGATCCACTACGTACTTTCATCGACACGACGGCGGAAGTGCAGCGTGCGATGGGCTTCCAGAACGAGAAGGACCACCCGGAAGTTGCGCCCTCGCAGTTCGAAATCAATTATGGCTACGGGGAAGTGGTTGCGGCGGCCGATCAAATTCAGCTTTACAAATTGATTTGCAGGCAGGTGGCCACGAATATGGGCTTGACGGCTTGCTTCTTGCCGAAGCCCGTAGTGGGCGTGAACGGCAGCGGCATGCACACCAACGTGTCGGTCAGCAAAAACGGGAAGAACCTGTTTTGGGATCCCAAAGGGGAGGAGAAACTTAGCGAGTTTGGCTGGGAGTTTGTGGACCGAATTCTCACGCACGGCAATGACATTTGCCTGCTGTTCAACTCGAGTGTGAACGCCTACCGCCGGCTCGACCCCCATTTCGAGGCGCCCAACCAGCTGAATGCTTCCGCAGTCAACCGCGGGGCGATGGTGCGCATTCCGATTGGCAACGAACGCAGCATGCGGACGGAGGTGCGCGCCGTCGCTCCGGATGCAAATCCTTATATGGTCATGTACTCGATCTTCAAGACCGGGCTCGACGGCGACACGGCCAAGATTAAAAATCTGCGGTCCGCGCAACGCTTTCTTCCGGACAACATCTATACTGCCCTGGAGAACTTCGAGAAGGCGGAGTGGACGACCAAATTATTCGGCCCGGACGTGAAGGGCCGCTTCGCAGAGCTGAAGCGCACGGCCGCCGACCGCTGCCCCAGGGTGCTAGGAACGGTCGTTAAAGCGCCTGAAGTGCAGTTCCACCATGAGGTGTACAACCAGTTCCTGTGGAACTTGTTCTAGGGCGAAGCTCCCCGTAGCATTGCCAACTTGTGCCAGACAGGCACGCTGCGGCACTTCGCCGGGCTTACGCAGTGCGGACTTGGGCACTTTTGGCGTTAACGGCGTCGAGCACGCGCGTTGAATAAATCAGGGCGGCCCCGGCATTCATCGACACCGCAACGCCCAAAGCTTCGGCGATCTCTTCCTTGCTCGCGCCGGCCTTCAGAGCCGCCTCGCTGTGCACCACAATGCAGCCGTCGCATCGTGTAGTTACCGCGCATGCGAGGGAGATCAACTGCCGCGTCTTTTCATCGAGCTTTCCGGTCTTGGAATTGGCGGCACTTAGCGTTTGGTAGCCACGGACGGTATCCGGGCTAAGCTTCATTAGCTCGCCGAGTCTGGCGCCAATCTCTTTGTGGTATTCATTCCAATCGATCATCATTGGGTTCTCTCCTTCTGGCTGACGTAATTAACGCCCGGAAAGTATACCTCCGGCCCGTTCTGGCGGCGCGCAGGTTTATCGGTTTATGGTATCTTCTTTGATTCGCGTTAGACTCCGGTCGGATCTGCCGAGCATCGCCTGCAACTCAACGACCGCACTTGCAAGGGGCACGTATATGAAAAACACGTATAACGGGCAGGCCATTCCTGCCGACGGAAGCGGCATCGAGTACAGCGGCGGCGAGCTGCGCGTGCCCGACGCGCCAATCATCCCATTCATCGAAGGCGACGGCACCGGCCGCGACATCTGGAAGGCTTCGCGCCGCGTATTTGACGCCGCGGTGGAGCGCGCCTACGGCCGGAAGCGGCACATCGCGTGGTTTGAAGTGTTTGCAGGTGAGAAAGCGTTCAACGCATTCAAAGAATGGTTACCGGACGACACCGTCGAAGCCATCCGCGACTTTCGCGTTGCGATCAAAGGGCCACTGACCACGCCGGTCGGGGGGGGAATTCGCTCGCTCAACGTAGCTCTTCGACAAATTCTCGATCTGTATTCGTGCGAGCGCCCGGTGCGCTATTACGCGGGAGTTCCCTCCCCTGTGAAGCATCCCGAGAAGATGGACATCGTGATCTTTCGCGAGAATACCGAAGACGTGTATATCGGGATCGAATGGAAGTCCGGGTCGCCGGAAGCCAAGAAACTCCTGGAATTCTTGAATGGCGAGATGCTGAAGGATGGGAAGAAGCAGATTCGCTGGGACTCCGGTGTCGGCATCAAACCCATCTCGCCAACGGGAACAAAGCGGCTGGTGCGCCGAGCCATCAAATACGCGCTGGCCCACGGGCGCAAAAGCGTGACGCTGGTGCACAAAGGAAACATTCAGAAGTTTACCGAGGGTGGCTTTCGCGATTGGGGCTACGACCTTGCCCGCGAGGACTTTCGCGCACAGACCGTGACCGAGCGGGAGAGCTGGATCCTCGATAATCTGGACAAGAATCCCGGGCTGACCGTCGAACAAAATGCAGCGCTGATCGAACCGGGGTTGGAGCAGGCCACCGACGCTTTCATGAAAAGTATCTATGCGGAAGTGAAACAGACTCTTGACGCTATCTACTCAACCCACGGCAAGGGCCAATGGAAAAAGAAATTGATGATCAACGATCGGATCGCGGATTCTGTATTTCAGCAAGTGCTACTGCGCGCCGATGAGTACAGCGTGTTGGCCACTTCCAACTTGAACGGAGATTATTTGTCGGACGCTTGCGCCGCGCAGGTGGGCGGCTTGGGCATGGCGCCCGGGTCGAACATCGGTGACGGCTACGGCGTCTTCGAGGCCACTCACGGGACAGCACCGAAATACGCCGACAAGGACGTGATCAATCCAAGCTCGGTAATGCTTTCGGGCGCAATGATGTTTGAATTTTTGGGGTGGAGTGAGGCTGCGCAACTGATCGAGGATGGCATCGCGCGTACCATTCAGCAAAAGCGCGTTACCTACGACTTGGAGCGGCTGATGCCGGGTGCAACGAAAGTCGGCACCTCCGCATTCGCCTCAGCAATTATTGAAAATATGGCAGCCCACGCGATGGCCCGCTAGAGCAAAAGAGAGTGATAACGCAAAGGCGCAGAGAAGAGCGAGGAGCGACGCGGGATGCGGAAGAAAGTGACAGTAGTGGGCGGTGGGTTCGTTGGTTCAACGACGGCGCAGCGAATTGTCGACAAGGAACTGGCCGACGTCGTCTTGACCGATATCTTAGATGGGCCGCCCTCCGGGAAAGCGCTGGACATGATGGAGTCTGGCCCCATCACGCGCACCGACGCCCGCGCAATCGGAATTTCTACCGCCAATGGAGACTACAGCGCAACGGCGGGCAGCGATGTTGTTGTTATCACAGCCGGGTTTCCGCGCAAACCGGGCATGAGCCGCGACGATTTGCTGAAGGCCAACTACGATGTGGTGAAGGCCGTGGTCGAGCAGATCGTGCGGCACTCGCCCAACTGCATCATCATCGTAGTGACCAATCCGCTGGACGCCATGGCGCAAGCGGCTTGGAAGGTTAGCGGCTTCCCCAAGGGTCGCGTTCTGGGCATGGCCGGCGTGCTGGACTCCGCGCGCATGAGCACGTTTGTGGCGATGGAGTGCAAGGTCAGCGTGGAAAACGTGCACTCGTTCGTGCTCGGCGGACATGGCGATGACATGGTTCCGCTGCCCCGCTATTCCACTGTCGCCGGAATCCCCTTGCCCGACTTGCTTTCCAAGGAGCGTATCGACGCGATCGTCGAACGCACGCGAAAGGGCGGCGCCGAAATTGTGAATCTGCTAAAGACGGGCTCTGCGTACTACGCGCCCTCAGCGGCAGCCGTGGAGATGGTGGAAGCGATTTTGAAGGACAAGAAGAAGATTTTGCCGTGCGCCGTGTATCTGGACGGCGAGTATGGAATTAAGGGGTTGTTTGTCGGCGTGCCCGTGAAATTAGGAGCCAAGGGCGTGGAAGAAGTTATTCAGATCAAGTTAACCTCCGAAGAAAACACAGCGTTACAAAAATCCGCGAGTTCTGTGAAAGAGCTGGTCACGGTGCTGGGACTTTAGAAGTGACGCTTTGATCGCCGGATCGCAAAGAGAACAGATGAAACGTTGGATTGCGATGCTGATGTGGTTGGCGTTGCTTCCCTTCTGCTCTTTCGCTCAAGCTGGCAACGGTAGCCCAAATTCGCTCCGCGTGGCACTCGTCAAAATGCCCTACGTGGGTGAGCGCAACGTCCCCGAACTCTCCGGCGGCCCCGATTACCTGGAGCAAGGAGGCCTGCAGAAGCTGCTCGAAGAGCACGGCTTGGCAGCAAAGCAGGGTCCCTCCGTCAGGCTAACACCCGATGAGGACAAGGCATATGGCGCTTGGAACCGGCTCGCGCTCGCCAATGGTGATCTAGCAAAAGTCGTTTCGGACGACCGGCGCGCCGGAAGCTTCCCGGTGGGGCTTCTCGCCAACTGCAGCTCCATTTTGGGCATGCTCAGCGGGTTGCAGCACTCTGGTCCGACTGCGAAGCCACTGCGCGTCGGTCTGGTCTTCGTCGACGCGCACGGCGACTACAACACTCCCGAGACCACCTTGAGCGGAATGCTCGGCGGGATGCCCGTGGCTATCGCGGGTGGGCTTTGCCTCACACGAATGCGCCTCAAAACCGGCTTGGAGCCAGCCATCCCCGGGCGTCACATCGTCGAGATCTGTGTGCGCGATACGGATCCGCTCGAGCAGGAACTTCTGGACCGCTCGGAAATTCAACAGCTCTCTTTAGAAGATGTTCGCACGCGATCCGCGAATCTCCAGCGAGAAATGAAGCGGCTTTCGGAAGCCACCGATGTCATCTATATCCACGTCGATATGGACGTACTCGATCCACGCGAAGTGGCCGGTCATCCGCTTGCGGTACCCGGAGGACCAACGAGCGTCGAACTGGCGGCTGCGCTGACCGAAATGTTCAAGTACGATAAGGCCGCGGCGTTCGGCGTGGCGTCTACGCCGTATGGAGATCACGATAAAGATGGACTCTCACGGCAAGCCGCCTACAACTTGATTCTTGGCGCCCTCAAGGGCGTGCAGCAGCGCACTAACTAGAAGCCGAAAAGTTTTCCCGCTCCCGCCACCAACGCCAACGTAAAGACCGCAATCACCACTTCGCCGATTGCTCCCACCGCAAACGGACGCAAGCCCTGCTTTCTCATTTCTCGGAAGTTGGTCCGTAGGCCCACTCCGGCAAAAGTCAGAAGAAATGCCCAGCGGGAGAGGTTGGCCAGCGCCGTGGTCTGTTCCTTGGTGAAGAAATGATAGGTGGCGAGAATGGAAATAAGCAGGAACCCCAGAACGAACTTCGGAAATTTCTGCCACAGGAAAGCTGCTTTGTTTCCGACGGTCTTGGCCTGGCCGCGACTGGCCCAGTAAATCGCATAACCCAGCACGACGAACCCAATCATGGCATTGCGCGTGGTTTTCGCCAATACAGCCAACTTGCCAGCGGCGTCAGAGTAAAGCGCGCCCGCAGCGGTGGCTTCCGCCGTGTTATCCACCGCGAGTCCCGCCCACAAGCCATAAGCATGATCGCTGAGATGCAGCGCGTGGCCGATCAGCGGAAACGTGAAAAGGGAAAGCGCGCCCAACGCCAGAATCGCCGCGATGGCAAACGACGAATCTTCGTCGTCGGCTTCGATAGCGCCCTGCGTGGCGATGATGGCGCTAACCCCGCACACCGCCGACCCGACCGCCAGCAGCGACGTCAGCTTAGGACGTAGACCGAAAGCGCGGCCCAACACGGTCATAAACGCGATGGCGCCGGCAATTTCGATGGCCACCAGCGCCAGGCTCACGCCGCCGAGCTTGAGCACATCACCCAGCAGAAAGCGCGAGCCGAGCAGCACGATGCCGGCCTTCAGCCAAAATTCGTAAGTGGCCACGCCGGAGCGGAAGATTTGTGGAACGCCGACCGTATTCGAAATCGCCAAGCCGATAAGAATGGCCCACAGCACGTACTCAATGTTCGGAAAGGTCCAGTGATGCGCTTTCGCGTAAGTTCCGACGTTGCGCTCCAGCAGTTTGCCGGCATAGCCAACTACAGCGAGCAGCAATACTCCGGGAATTACATAGAGAAATTGCAGTGCGGGCTGGGCTGGTTTTGCTTGAGGTAACGCGATTGCATCAGCCATCGTTTCTTCCTTTCACAGCAAAATCTGCCCGTCACCAAGGGATGCGCGTGAAAACGCCCGCGCGGATCAGCAGCGCTGCCAACAGCGCCGCAACCACCGCCCAGCTATCGAGCGACAACAACCAGCTCTTCTTGGAATTCAACGCTACGGTATTTGTGCTCATCGACTCTCTCCTTCACAACTTCAACTCACGGCAGTAATCCGCGGCGCCTGACCATCGTTTGCATCACGACGCCAGAACGTCTCGCTAATCTGTCGCACTCTTTGCGATGCCACCCGGCCTACAATCATCAACGCCGGTGCGGGGAGCTTCTCCTCTTGCGCCAGCCGCGCGACACTGGTCCATCGAATTTGCTGTTCGGCGGCAGTGGCGTTGGAGACGATCACGCATGGAACGTCTCCCGGCAGACCACCCTCACGCAGCCGCTGCGCAACTTCGGCATAGTCCGGTCCCGGCATGTATAAAGCCAAAGTCGTCGTGCTGGTAATCGCGTCCCAATCCATCGACGCGCCTTCCGTTCCTCTCGAAAATGTGCTGATCACCACTTGTGACGCCGCCCGCCGGTCGGTGAGTGAAATTCCCGCCGCTGCGGCAGCGCCGAGCGCCGCGGTAATGCCCGGGACGATCTCAAAATTAACGTCCGCATTACGCAGCGCCTCGATCTCTTCCCCGGCGCGTCCGAAAATCAGCGGGTCTCCACCTTTTAAGCGAACGACCACAGAATAGTTCGCGGCGGCCGACACCAGCAGCGAGTTGATTTCGTCTTGCATGAGCAACTTGCGTCCGCAGCGCTTACCTACATCTATGACTTCGGCTTCCGGCGCAATGAGTGCTAGGACTTCACGGCTGACGAGCGAATCGTGGAACACGATGCCGGCCTGCTCTAGCAGCCGCGCCGCTTTCCGTGTGAGCAGCTCCGGATCGCCGGGACCCGCTCCGACCAGATACACTTTTCCCATCATGCCGCTCCCTGTCCTGCGCGCTGCCGTCGCGCTTCCTGAAGAAAACGCTCGAACATCGGCTGGCTGGCCAGGTGGTGAAGCAAGATTTTCTTGGAATCCCCGCTGCTATCGCCGGCGCGAAGCAGTTCTCGCGCAGCGCCCAACCACTCTAGCCACAACTCGTACTCCGGGCCAAATTCCTTTTCCAGGCGCAAGCGCAGCCGCTGCGCGAGGGCCGGGCTCTTGCCGTTCGTGGAGATCGCGATCTGCAGGTCCCCGCGCTGCACCACCGAGCCGTAATAAAAGTGGCAGTGCTCAATATCGTCCACCGCATTGCACAAGACCCCCCGCGCATCGGCCTCGGAAAAAACAGCTTCGTTGACCCCTGGCGCGGAAGTTGCCGCGATGACGAGGTATACGCCCTCGAGATCCGCCGGCGCGAAAGTCTTGGCATGCCATTCAATTTTTCCCTGCGCGATCCATCCAGCGATCGCTGGCGCGACTTGCGGGGCGACAACACGAACGCGAGCCTCCGCCGCAAAGAGACCCTCGATTTTTCCTTCTGCAATCGCACCGCCTCCGACCACCAGCACCGGGCGATCGCGAAGCTTCACGAAAATCGGTAACAAACTCATGACTAGCCTTCCACTCCCATCGGAACTTGGCCGGCCGGTGCGTCTCGTTCCACCGGCGCGACCGATTCTCCCGCGAGCAGGCCGCGAATTTGCTCGTTGCTGTGCCGCGCAAAAAAGCGACGCAAATTGTCGCCGGGCATGCGCTGCTCGTTGAATTCGCGCAAGAGCCGCTCAATCGCCTCCGGCACCTCCGAAGCCGCGCACCGATAACCCACTGGCCGCGCAATCGCCGCGAACTCGCCCACCCTGCCGCCCACACAGAAGTAATAGGCGTCGACCATGCGGCCATCGACCTTCAGCTTCTTGCCTTCGATTCCGATGTCCGCAATCCAATGCTGCCCGCAGCTGTTCGGGCAACCCGTGATGTGAAGCTTGAGCTGCTCCTGAAATCCGGGAAGCCGTTGATCCAGCTCTTCCGTAAGCCAGCGCGCAAACCCTTTCGTCTCGGTCAGCGCCAGCTTGCAAAATTCTGAACCCGTGCACGCAACCGTCCCACGCGCAAAAGCCGAAGCGCGCACCGGCAAGCCAACCGCGGTTAATTCGCCCGCGACTCGCGCCGCCTGTTCGCTCGGAACATTCACAATCAGCAGGTTCTGCATGATGGTGTTACGCAGATGTCCATCGGCATAACGGTCGGAAAGATTCGCAGCTGTGCGCAATTGCTCCGGCGTGATGCGGCCGCGCAGCACGTTTGCACCGACATAAGAAAGCCCCGGTTGTTTTTGGGCGTGAATACCGACGTGATCGCGGTGAACGTTGGAGGGCAGCTCTTCGGGTTCCGCGGCATCAAGCGCGAAGCCAAGCCGATCTTGCAAAACCTCCAAGAAGGACTCCGCTGTCCAGCCATGCTGCAAGAATAAGAATTTGAGCCGCGCGCGCTCGCGGTTTTGGCGTAGCACCTCGGATTCGCGAAAGAGCTCCGCCACACCGCGTACCACGGGCACAGCTTGTTCCCACCGCACAAAAGCGTTCAAGCGGACGCCGAGGTGTGGATCGGTGGAAAGACCGCCGGCGACACGGAGCGAGAATCCGACTTCATCGTTGGCGTGCAAGCGCTTCCGCGTGGTAGCGGTAAGCCCAACGTCATTGATCTCGGGATACGTGCACCAGGACCGGCAACCCGTGATGGAAACCTTGAATTTACGCGGCAAATTGTAGAACTCGGAATTGCCGCCAAGCTGCCCGTTCAGCTCCGTTGCCAGAGGTGAAGCGTCGCAATATTCGTGCGCGTCAAACCCGGCTAGCGGGCACCCTGTAATGTTTCGTACAACGTCGCCACACGCGCCGGTGGTCGACAACCCCACCTTCCAAAGCGTCTCCAGGACTTCCGGCAGCGATTCGATCGTCACCCAGTGAAATTGGAAATTCTGCCGCACGGTAATGTCCGCAACGCCGCGCGCGTGACGCTCGGCAAGGTCGGCGATGGTGCGCGCCTGATGACTGCTCAGGAGGCCGTTGGGAATTCGAATGCGCACCATGAAAAATGGCGTCGCTTTGCCTTCGCCATTCTTACCGCCGACCACGCCGGCGCCGTCGCCCTGCGTGTAAACACCCCAGGAGCGAAAATACGTGCCCAGCCATTCCGGTGGAATCGAGGCGTGCCCCTGCCGCGCAAACGCGCGGATCTCATCGAAGTGCTCCCAGGCATTTTTCTCGCGCTTCAGGCGTTCGACCCGCTGCGCCTTGGTTTCCTTGATTTCGCTCATGTCTGCCCCGAAAAGTGCGCTGAAAAACAAAAAACCCACGTTGGCCTGAACTCTGGCAACGTGGGCTTCGGAACTTTTGCTTACTTTATATCTAAGTCCGGAAACTCCTCTGGCCAGAGCTGTGCGCCTTGCGACACGCAGCGTTGCACGCGCAAGAACAACACATCGTCTGGCAACAGATATTCATCGAGTCTTGAGAATACGTGCGGCGGCCAGCAAAAGTCAAATCAGGGCCAACGCAAAAAACAAATCCATCGCATCGAAAAACCTATAACGCGGTTATGGCGACTTCTTCGTGGTTGCCGCCGCAGGTTTAGACGGGGTCGCCGGCGCGGTGGTGAGCAACGTGGCCGACTTGATGGTATCCAGCTTAGGCCAACCGCTATCCACGTAGGTTTTGCCCTCTTTCTCAATCTTGTTTTGGTCGGGCCCAGAATCGTCCCCGTATTGGTCGTAGAACATGTTGACCACCTTCATTCCCTCCCCTTCCACGACCCCGAACGGTGCGAAGCCCATGCGATCCAGGCGGATGTTGTCCGTCAAATTGATGAACACCTGCGTAGTGCGGGTATTGGGCCCCGATGTGGCAAACGTGATGTATCCCTTTTTATTGCTTTGCGTTACGGGATCATCCTTGATATCCGTTCCCCGCCAGGCGGTGGTGACAGGGGGATACGCGCTGATCCCAAATTGCGCCACAAAGTTTGGCACCACCCGAAAAATACTGGCGTTGTCATAGAAGTGGTGCTTGACCAGAGTATAGAAGCGGTCGGCCCCCAGCGGCGCCCACGAGCGCGTAACCGCCAGCGTGAATTCCCCCCGCGTGGTCACGAATTTCACCTTGTATTGTTCCGGAGCCTTGTCTTTCAACAAAGATGGCTTCAGCAGCGCTCGGTCATAAGCAGGCCGAGTCGCCGTGCCCGGGCCTTTCTTCGTAGTGCTCAGCGGTGCCGCTCCCTTCTTTTGCGCGGGAGCAGGAGCTTGCGCCCACCCCGCCGGCCACGCCCCTAGTGTTGCGACCATCATTGCCGCACCAAATAGAACTCCGATTCTCCCCCTCATATACCTCACGATCATCGCGGTTCCTCTCCTCCGTTGTCTTTACAGTGCGGAATTCAGTTCCCTGCTAACGCGTTCCACCTCTGTCATCACACGCAGCGTATTTTCTCCCAGAATCTTGCGCACATCGTCTTCCGAATAACCCTTGCGCAGCAACGCCTCTGTAATCTGCGGCAACTTGCTCGCATCCTCCATCCCGAACGGCATATTGGCGCCGTCAAAATCGGAGCCCAACCCGACATGCTCGGCGCCCACCAGCTTCACCGCGTGATCAATATGCTCGATAATCTTCATATACTCTACCCGCGGCAGCTTCCCCTGCCGCACGTATTCCCGCGTAATCCGGTCGCCCTCAATTAATTGGCAGCCTTCCTTGTCGCCGCAGCGTTTCTGAACCTCATCGGCAATTGCCTTCATAATTTCCGGGTTCTTGTCGGCATTCATGAATTCTTCGCTGAGAAATCCGACGTGATAATTAATCTGGATAACGCCGCCCTTGGCTGCGAGATCCTTAATCATTTGATCGGTCATGTTGCGCTTGGCGTCGCAGATGGCACGGCAAGAGGAATGCGAGGCAATGAGTGGGGCTTTGCTGACCGCCAGGGCATCGTAAAAAGTTTTGTCGCTGACATGCGAAATGTCCACCATCACGCCCAGGCGGTTCATCTCGCGAACCACAACTTTGCCGAAATCGGTCAATCCGTTGTGTACCGCCGTGTCTGTCGAGGAGTCCGCCCATTCGTCATTTCCGCTGTGCGTCAGGGTCATGTAGCGCACGCCCAGCGCCGCGTACGACCGTAGCACGCCCAGATCGCTGGCAATCATGTGCCCGCCTTCGACTCCCATCAGCGCCGCGATCTTGCCTTGCTCGCGCGCCTCGCGCACTTCCGCCGCCGTGGCCACCAGAACGATATCCTGTGGATGTCGGCGCACCTGCTCGCGCACCGCGTCGATTTGATCGATCGCGTGTTTAACGGCCTCCGGCCCGGTGATTTTGCTGGGAATCCAGATGGAGAAGAAAATTGCGCCCAGCCCGCCCTCCTTCATGCGCGGAATATCGATGCTTCCGATCGAGCTACGTACGCCGAGGTCGAAGTCGCCGTCCAGGAATCGCTGGGTTGTGTCATCGTGCGTATCGACCACGATGGACGCAAAGTGCAGCTTGCGCGCACGCGCCGAAATATCATCCGCTCGCGGCGTCGCCGTCATGAGCACACCGGTAAATACGCACAACCCGCCACTCGCAATAAGCCCACAACTCGCAATAAGAATGTTCCGCAGCATTTCACCTCGCCGCATTCCCTTCAATTTAATTTTGCGCTTGAAGTTCGTGGCTTACGCGCTCCACCTGCTCCATCAGATTCAGTGTGTTTTCACCTAAGATTTTCCGGATGTCTCCGTCCGAGTAGCCCTTGCGGAGCAGCGCCTCCGTTATTTTCGGCAGCTTCGAGCAATCCTCCATCCCTTCGGGCATCGAAGCTCCGTCAAAATCTGACCCCAGACCAACGTGCGCAGCGCCAACCAGTTTAACCGCGTGATCGATGTGGTCCACAATCCGTTCCCAACTCACGTGCGGCAGTTTTCCTTCGTCGGTCATTTTTCGTTCCAGGGCAATCGCAGCTCGTGCCGTGCACTCCTGGTCATCGCCACACTCCTTGATGGCCTGGCTCAAGGCTCCCACAACACCCGCGCCACCCGTAGCCTTGTCGTATGCGTTCTTGTAGTCCTGATCTATGAAGCTCTTCTCATAGTTAATCTGAATCACGCCGCCCTTCGCCGCCAATGCCTTAATCATCTCGTCAGACATGTCGCGCACATGATCGCAAAGGGCTCGACAAGAAGAATGCGAAGCGATGAGCGGAGCTTTGCTGACCTCCAGCGCATCATAGAACGTCTTGTCGCTGACGTGCGAAATGTCCACCATGATTCCCTGCCGGTTCATCTCCCGGACGATCTCTTTACCGTAGTCCGTCAATCCGTTGTGCGCCGGCTTATCGGTGGAGGAGTCTGCCCACTCGTCATTGTAAAAATGCGAGAGAGTCATATAGCGCACGCCCAAATCGCCGAAAATGCGGACCATGCGGATGTCGTTCCCGATCATGTGCCCACCCTCGACTCCTATCAACGCCGCGATTTTCCCTTGCGCGTGAGCGCGGCGCACCTCCTCTGCCGTCCGCGCAAACATCATGTCTTTCGAGAGCCTCTTCACGTTCTCATGGACCGCATCAATCTGATCCAGCGCCTTTTGCACCGCGGGCGGGCCCATGGTTCGCCCATCGATCCAAATCGAAAAGAAAATGGCATTCATTCCGCCCTCGCGCATCCGCGGAATGTCGATGTGGCCGTCCGGGTTCCTCTTGCCAAGGTCAAAGCCTTTCGAGAAAAAACGCTGAGTGGTATCGTCGTGAGTGTCCAGCACAATCGATGAAAAGTGCAGTTTGTGGGCCCGATCGGCAATCGCGTCTGCGGCACTGCCACGAGCCAGCAGCCCGCCCGCAATCGTACAGACCACTACACACACCAAGGAGAGAATCCGACGCATATCACCTCCGACACCAAGTTGTGCGAGAGAGTTTACCCTACCAGCCAGCCGAACAGCGCTTGTTTCCACGCCTGGCGATTAATTTCCGCCAGCGATTCGGTCAAAGGAATCTCCTTGGGGCAGGCCTTCACGCAATTTTGTGCATTCGCGCAGTCTTCAATGCCGCCGTTGCCCATCACTGCCTGAATTCGCTCCTTCGCATGCATCGCCCCGGTAGGATGCATATTGAACAGCCGCACCTGGCTGAAAATGGCAGCGCCCATGAAATTATTGTGCTCGTTCACCTGTGGGCAGACCTCCAGACAGTTGCCGCAGGTAATGCAGCGCGAAAGCGGATAAGCCTTTTCCTGGACCTCCGGCGCGATACGCGGACCTTCGCCAAGATTGTACGTACCATCAATCGGGATCCACGCC
>Ga0210384_10002355_pt1 | contig 23182 bp, 21 predicted proteins | sample IncBWH2MmetaG_FD_160574 | JGI IMG/M metagenome (GOLD analysis project Ga0210384, IMG submission 160574) | Forest soil microbial communities from Barre Woods Harvard Forest LTER site, Petersham, Massachusetts, United States - Inc-BW-H-2-M | ecosystem: Environmental > Terrestrial > Soil >...
TCGGATCGTATGTCGGCTGGCTTTGTTGGGGGCGGCGGGACGTGGATGATGGAAGTGGTACGGTCCAACGGACGGAGTGAATTCTGGGCATCACGGTGGATTGTGTGGAATAAAGACGCCCCTGAGCGCCGAATTTGGAGGGTGACTTACGGTCTTGTTCAGGAGCGTCAAACCAAGCTGTACAGAGGGCGAGCGCTCTCCGACGTTAAGCGAGATTTCAAGTCGAGCCTCGAGACGATTCACGCATTCTCGGCGCGGGAGAAGTGTGATGGATTCACCAAGTGCTTTGCCGATGCCCTGAAGGCCTTGGATGACCCGGCGGCCGACATTGGTTATCACAAGGATTTGGCTTTGCCGGGGCAACTGAATCCAGAAGCTAGCTCGATGCTCAAGGCTTCCGTGAGCGCATGGGTTTTTGGTGGGATGGGGTCATGGAATGACATGGGCTTCGAAGGAGCGATCCAGCAGGAGTACGAAAAGGTATCGGAAGGCCTCTTCAATGTCCTTAATGAGGCCATCGAAGTTGCCGCGACAAGCTCCGGATTCGGATCCCCCGAGGCGTCCCTCAGCGGCTAAAGCCGCCAAAACGGGGGCTTGGAATGGCGCGGCCGGAGCCGTGCCCTGATACGAATCGCATATATATCACGGTGCCCTGCGAGAACGCGGGCGAGGCGCCCGCGCCACACGAACTGGAGCCGAAAGCTGACAGGTTTGAGCTTTTCGTGCTAGCTTCATATCGCAATCACATTAATAAAGAGGGAAATTTTGGCTAAAGGTCTAGTTATCGTCGAATCGCCTGCGAAGGCGAAAACCATTCAGAAGTATTTGGGGAAGGATTACGAGGTCGAAGCCTCGCTTGGGCACGTGAAAGATCTGCCCAAAAGCACGCTGGGGGTGGACGTCGAGAACGACTTTGCCAGTGAATACGTTGTCATTCCCGGCAAAGAGAAAGTTCTCGCCAAGCTGAAGAAGATCGCGCTGGGCGTGGACCATATTTATCTGGCTCCTGACCCGGACCGCGAAGGCGAGGCCATTGCTGCTCACTTGGCCGAAGAACTGGGCGGAGATAGCTTCAGCGGCAAGAAGAACAAAAAGAAAAAGGGCGCCGCGACCATCCAGCGTGTGACCTTCAATGAGATCACCAAGAAGGCCGTCGTGGAAGCGTTCAGTCATGCCCGCGATGTAGATCGCAACCTGGTGGACGCGCAGCAGGCGCGGCGGGTATTGGACCGGCTGGTGGGGTATCAGGTTTCGCCGTTGTTGTGGGATAAGGTGCGGCGCGGAATTTCCGCTGGGCGTGTGCAGACGGTCGCGTTGCGGCTGATTGTGGAGCGCGAGCGCGAGATTCGCGCGTTCGAGAAAAAAGAATATTGGACGATTGACGCGGCTTTATCTGGGCCGAAGCCTCCCGCCTTCGATGCCCGCTTTGTCGGCAAGGGCGAAGAGAAGGTCGAAGTCACAAACGGCGAAGACGCCGAAAAGATTAAAGCGGCTCTGGAGAAGGCCGATTGGAGCGTTCGCTCGGTTGAGAAGAAGGAGCGCCGCCGCAACCCTGCTGCTCCTTTCACCACCAGCAAGCTGCAACAGGATTCCGCGCGCAAGCTGCGCTTCAGCGTGAAACGCACCATGGGGCTGGCGCAGCGTCTCTATGAAGGCGTGGAACTCGGGGAAGAAGGCCAGGTCGGTCTCATCACTTACATGCGTACAGATTCCACCCGCGTTTCGAATGATGCGCTGACGGAAGTGCGGGAGATGATTGGGACAGAGTACGGCGCAACTTACCTGCCCGCATCAGCCAACGTCTACAAATCGAAGAAAGACGCGCAGGAAGCGCACGAAGCGGTACGTCCGACTTCGGCGCTGCGGACTCCTGACTCCATCAAGAAATATCTACAGGAAGACGAATTCAAGGTTTACAAGCTCATCTGGCAGCGCTTTATCGCGTCGCAGATGACACCGGCGGTGTTCGACCAGACGACCGTGGACATCGACGCGAAATCCAGTGATGGTCCTGCGAAAGACACATTCTGGTTCCGGGTCACCGGGTCGGTGATGAAGTTCGATGGCTTCCTGAAAGTGTACGAAGAATCCAAGGAAGGCAAGGATGAGGACGACGAAGAGTTAAAGCACAAGCTGCCGCCGCTTGAGGCCGGGCAGAAGCTGACGCTCAGGAGCGTCACGCCGGAGCAGCATTTTACAGAACCTCCGCCGCGCTTCAACGAAGCCTCACTGGTGAAGGAGTTGGAAGAGCGCGGCATTGGGCGGCCTTCTACCTATGCGGCGATTCTGTCGACGATTCAGGAGCGGCAGTACGCGCAGAAGATTGGCGGAAAGTTTACGCCGACGGAAATTGGGTTTGTGGTGACGGATTTGCTCGTCGAAAATTTCCGCGACATCTTTGATCCGCAATACACGGCTGGACTGGAAGAAGAGTTGGACGGGATCGAAGAGGGCAAGGAAAAGTGGACGGACGCGCTGGCGGGATTCTACAAGCGTTTTGAAAAGGATCTCCGGTATGCGGAAAAGCATATGGAGAACATCAAGCGCATGGAGAAGCCCACGGACGAGAAGTGCGAACGCTGCGGCTCTCCGCTTGTCATCAAATGGGGCAAGCACGGGTCATTCTTTGCGTGCAGCACGTATGACAAGAAAAACCCGGATACATGCACGTTTACCAAAGAAAATCCAATTGCTCTGCCGGATCTGGACACGGCCGATGTACAGGAGACGACGCAGGAGGAATACTGCGAGAACTGTGGCCGCGTCATGGTGCTGAAGCGCGGGCGCTTTGGACAGTTCATGGCGTGTACGGGGTATCCGGATTGCAAGACGACGCGGCGGCTGGATGCGGGCAAGAAGGTGCCCGATATTCCGCTCGACGAGAAGTGCCCGAAGTGTGACCGCAACATGATTCTGCGCCACGGACGTTTTGGGGAATTTACTTCCTGCAGCGGATATCCGGAGTGCAAGTACATCAAGCAAAACTTCATTGGGGTGAAGTGCCCGCTTTGCGAAGACGGGGAAATTGTTGAGAAGCGCGCGCGCAAAGGAAATACGTTTTATGGATGCGGGAACTATCCGAAGTGCAAGTTTACTTCGGCGCACAAACCGATTCCCGAGAAGTGCCCATCGTGCGGGAATGCTTATTTGGTGGAGAAGTTTTTGAAAGCTGGGCCGGTGATTGCTTGTCCGAATAAGGAGTGTGAGTACGAGCGGGAGAACCCGGGTGCGATCGCGGCGGGATCGACGGGGTAGAAGAGCTTTGCCCTCAGGGGCTAGAGCCCCTAATTTTATAGGGTTTTCACGGCACGGCTGAAGCCGTGCCCCTTCAAAACTCTGAAGCAGAGCGTATCGGGAGAGGATCGTGTCACCCGCCCCTTCGACTTCGCTCAGGGCAAGCTCTGTCGCGAAGAATGCGACAAGGGTGGGGTACCCGGGCTATTGGCTTTCGTGGGCGAGGCGCCCGCGCCACACTTGCTACATAATTTTTGCTTCCGTAGGCCGGGCGCGACATCCAAGGGGATGCGGTCCGTGCTTATTAACATCGTTTATCACTATCAACCCACAAATATTTTGGAGGAAACATGCCCAAGAAGCCGACGCACGCTGATGCCCAACTGATTCTTCAACTCTATGAACTCCGCCGCGAACCTGAGATGCGCAAGGCGCGCGACTGGTCGACCATGAAATTTTGGCCCCAGAGTGCGGATGACGTTATTAAGATCTCGACCGCGATGGGGACCCCAGAAAACCAGCATATGCGGCAAGTGAACAGCTATTGGGATATGGTGGCTTCGTTCATTCTGCATGGCGTGCTGAGCGATGAGCTGTTCTTTTCTCCTGGCGTCGGGAACGAGATGTTGTTTGTGTTTGCCAAGGTCCAGCCTTTCCTGAAGGAAATCCGGGAGAAGACGCAGAGCCCCATGTCGTTTACCAACATCGAGAAGGCCATCAGCAAGAGCAAGGCTGGCAAGGAACGGTTTGCCATGATCTCGAAGCGTGTTGAGGGCATGCGCAAGACGCAGAAGGCGGCGTAAAACCGCTGTTGGCTATCGGCTGTCAGCTATCGGCCAAGTCAATGGCTTGTCACCGGTAGCTGATCGCCAACGGTGCGGGATTTTTCGCCCCGCGCCGGATGGTGCGGTGTACTCCGCAGTCCGTGGCAAGAATCAAATTTCAAAACCGCAGCGCCTAAAGGCGACTGAAATTACACCACTTGCGGCACGGCTGAAGCCGTGCCCTGATACGAATCTTGCTTTCACCACGGGCTGCTCGGACCTGAGACCTTAAACCAAACCAATGACAAAACGCCATGGCGTTCTTCTCTCGCACGCATTTCTCGTGGGGCTGCTCTGTTTAAGCTCCATCCCCGGGTTCTCACAAACCGCCGTGTCCTCCGCAGCGGCAGTTGCGTCGCCGACTGTGTGTGCGGCATGTATTCGCGCGCACATGGACTTCCTCGCGTCCGATGCGCTGCGCGGGCGGGGCAGCGCTACACCCGACGAGTGGGTTGCCGCTACGTATGTCGGCGCGCAGCTCGAACAGTATGGGATCGCTCCTGCGGGCGATGATGGCACCTACATTCAACGCGGGGTCATCCTACAGCCGAAATTAAAAGCCGCACCCGTCCTGCGATACGGGGCTACATCCTGGACCTACGGCCAGGACTTTGAGGTTAGGTACTTTCCGAAAATGAGTTTCCAGGGTCCGCTGCAGCACATCGACGGAGACGCCCAAACCGATCCTGGCAAGATGAAGATCGACAAGGGCGCAGTTGTGTTGATCGTGGGCAAAGATCGAGAGAAGCTGCGAGGCTTGGTGTTCGCGGCGTTGAGCGCTGGCGCCGTGGCGGCCATGACCGTTCCTGGCGATGACAGTAAGGCCTGGCAGCAGGCACATGAGTGGCCGAAGCCTCCCAAGCAGCTCGAAGGAGAAGCCGGCGGATTGGGTGGGGACAACCTTGGCGATGTAATTCTACTGAGTGAGGCTGCGTTCGCGCGCTTGAAAGATGTTCCCGACGGGACCATGTTCACCCTCGCGAGCGAAGCAGGCGAACCCGAGAAGTCGTTCACCTGGAACGCGGTGGGAAGGATCGAGGGAAGCGACCAGGCGCTACGAGCGAGCGTCGTTTTATTGAGCGCACATCTCGATCACCTGGGGATTGGCCGGGCAGTGAACGGCGACTCGATCTACAACGGCGCGGATGACGATGCTTCCGGCACCACAGCTGTTCTGGAACTGGCGCGCGCTTTGGCTCTCGGACCACGGCCTCGTCGCACCGTCATCTTTGCCCTGTTTGGGAGCGAAGAGGCGGGTGGGCTGGGATCGACCTGGTTCCAAAAGCATCCGCCTGTACCCCTCGAGCAGATTGCGGCAAACCTCGAATTCGAGATGCTGGGGCGGCCGGATCCGAAGTATTCGCATGACACGCTCTGGCTGACAGGATGGGAGCGGTCGAACCTGGGACCGTCACTGGCGGCGCACGGCGCCAAGCTTGAGGCGGACAAGCGGCCGGAGGAGCATTTTTTCATGCGCTCCGACAACTACGTGCTCGCAAAGAAGGGCGTGGTTGCGCAGACCGTCTCCAGTTACGGATTGCACAAGGACTATCACCAACCGAGCGACGATCTCTCGCACATTGACTTCCAGCATATGACCGCCGCGATTGGATCAATGATCCTTCCTGTGGAGTGGTTGGTGAATTCTGATTTTGCGCCCTCGTGGAACGCCGGAGGGAAGCCGTAGAGCAAGCTGTCGGCCTTCGGCTGTCAGCTATCGGCTAGATCAAAGGCTTGTCATCAACAGCTGATAGCCGAAAGCCCTACGAGATGTATTCACGGATGTATTCGTCGGGGCAGCGGGCTAGTTCATGAGCGTTCCCGTCGAAGATTACTTTCCCATCGCGCAGAATCAGGAAGCTCATGGAAACCTGCCCACGGCTGCCGGGGGGCAGGGGACGCATTTGATTTTCGCTGCGGTCGAAGTTGTGGCTGGCCATGGTGAAGGCATCCTGGAGGCGGTGCGTGACGAGTAGAGAGCTGCTGTTGTAGACATCGCGCTGTTTGACGAGCAGTTCGATGATGGTGGTCGAAGTAACCGGATCGAGCCCCCCGGTTGGTGAGTCATAGAGCAGGACTTCAGGCTGCGTAATCATGGCGCGAGCGATGGCGACGCGCCTTCTCATGCCACCGGAGAGTTCGCCGGGAAACAAGTCCAGGGTGTGCTCGAGTTCGACGAAGCGCAACGCCTCGCGGACACGGCGTTCGATCTCCTCACTGGAAGCGCCTCCTTCCTCGAGCAAACGGAACGCAACATTCTCCCGTACCGTGAGCGAGTCGAAGAGCGCGCTCTCCTGAAATACCATTCCGATTCTGCGGCGCAGTTCGAACAAATCCTCTTCTGGCAAGGCGGACACTTCTTCACCCAGAACCCAGATACGTCCCGCGTCCGGCTGGATCAGCCCGAGAGCGAGCTTCAGGATGATGCTCTTCCCTGCCCCGGCGACGCCAAACAGCGCCTTGGTTTCTCCGGGCGCGAGGTGAAACGAGATGCTGTCGAGCACCTGATTTTCTTCAAACGCTATCGACACGTTCTCGAAGACGATGGCGTGCGTCGCTGGCGATTCGGCCACGGCTGCGGGTTGTTGAGGGGCGGCGGTTACCATCTCAGCGGTACCCGGCAAAAGTAATCATGAGAACGCGCGTGATCACGGCATCCGTGAGCAGGATAAGAACGGACGCAGCCACCACAGCCTGCGTGGTGGCGCGGCCCACACCCTGGGTCCCGCCGCGGCTGTTCATGCCGTAGTAGCATCCCACGGTGGCGATGAGGAAGCCAAAGATGGGCGGCTTGATGAGACCCATGATGATGTCGTCCATCACCAGCGATTCCCAGGCCGTGGTCCAGTACTGGTGTAGGTCCAGGCGTAGTAGAACCTTGGCGACGACCATGCCTCCGGTCAAACCCATCAAGTCGGAAATGATAGTCAAGAAAAACAACATGAAGACGGTAGCGACAACGCGGGGCGCAATCAGCTTTTTCAGAGGGTCGGTGCCGAGCGCGCGCATGGCATCGATTTGCTCGGTCACCTTCATGGAGCCAAGTTCGCTGGCGATGCCTGAGGCGTTCCGGCCGGCGACCATGAGTCCGGTGAGCACGGGGCCGAGTTCGCGCACCATGGAGAGCGAGACGAGCTGTCCGATGAGGGAAAGAGACCCGAAGCGCTGTAGAGTGTTGGCGCTTTGGAGGGCGAACACGAATCCGGTGAAAAATCCGGTGAGAATGACGATGGGCAGCGAGCCCACGCCGATGAGGTCGCACTGCTGTAGGATGTCGCGAAAGTAGCGTGGGCGCTGGAACAGAGCTTTGATGGAGCTTGCCGCGAGCAGGCAATACTCCTGCACAGAGAAAACTTTTTCCTTGGCAATGTCTGATGGAGAAATCAGTTCCAAGCAATCACCTGGCCGATGGAAGCAAGCGGCGCTCCAAGAATCGGCATGATGGGAACTATAACAAAGGCTGGCGGCTTTCGGCTGGCGGTTGTGGCCGGGCTGTTCCTAGTCCCGCACTTTCTTCTTAATTTCGATGCTGAGGCGCTTGATCTTCTGGTTCAGGGTGGAGAGCGGGACGCGGAAGCGTTCGGCGGCATCGGTCTGATTCCAATTGCATTTCTCGAGCATGGTAACGATGATGCGGCGCTCGCATTCCTCGAGAATGTCGAACAGCGAGGAATCGCTGGAAGCATCCATCAGGGGAATCAGTTCCTGGCGGTTGGTGATGTGGTCCGGGAGGAGTTCGATGCCCACTTCGGTGCCGGTTGAGAGCACAACGGCGCGCTCCATCACGTTTTCGAGTTCGCGCACGTTGCCGGGCCAGGCGTGATTGAGCAGCGGGCGCAGTGCGTCGGGGACGATGCGGCGTAAGGGGCGTTCGTTTTCCTCGGAATACTTCTTGAGGAAGTGGTCTACGAGCAGCGGGATGTCTTCCTTGCGCTGGCGCAGGGGTGGCAAATCGATGTTGATGACGTTCAGTCGGTAGAACAAGTCCTCACGGAAAAGGCCATCCTTGACCTGTTGGCGAAGATCGACGTTGGTGGCGGCAAGGATGCGCACATCGACGGAAATTTCCTGCACGCCGCCGAGGTGCATGAACTTCTTTTCCTGCAGTACACGCAGGATCTTGGCCTGGGTTTCCATACCCATGGCGCCAATTTCGTCGAGGAAGAGCGTGCCCTTATCCGCGACTTCAAACAGGCCCTTCTTGGAGGCGATCGCGCTGGTGAATGCGCCTTTCACGTGGCCGAAGAGCGTGGATTCCAGCAAATCCCCCGGCATGAAGCCCGTGTTGACGGGTACGAAGGGCTGGTCTTTACGTTGTGAGGAGAGGTGAATTGCCTTGGCAATTACTTCCTTGCCAGTACCGCTTTCACCCTGGATCAGGACGGTGGAGCGGCTCGGGGCGACTTGTGTGATCAAGTCGAAAATCCGCAGCATGGGCTCGCTCTTGCCCACAATGTTGTCAAAGCTGTAGCGCTGCTTGAGTGCGCGCTTAAGTTGGACGTTCTCCTCTTCCACGCGGCGGCGGCGGACAGTCTCGCGCACGTCGGCGAGGAGCTTTTCGTTGTCCCACGGCTTCTGGACAAAATTGGTGGCCCCTGCCTGCATGGCGTGCACGGCATTCTCCAGCGTGCCGTAGGCGGTGATCATGATGACCGGCAGGTGCGCGTCGCGTTCGCGAATGGCGCTCAAGACTGCAAATCCATCCTGATCGGGGAGAGCCTTGTCGAGAAGGACGAGGTCAAAGGGCTTTTCACCAACCCGCGCCAGACCCTTGGCGCCATTGGGCGCGGTAGCTACCTGGTAGCCTTCGAGTTCGAGCAGGGTTTGCAGCGATTCGCGGATTTCGGCTTCATCGTCGATGATGAGGATGCGCCCCGAGGCGGGAGCGGCACTATCCGGCGTAAATCGCGGTGTCATGACTCCGGCTTCAGACATGGAGTGGCCTCCTGCTGAGCGGGAATTCCAAATGGAACGTTGTACCCTGGCCTACGGCGCTTTCGACGCGAATCTTTCCGGCATGTTCCTGCAGAATGCCGTAGGTTACGGCGAGGCCGAGTCCGGTGCCGCGATTCTGGCCCTCGCGGGGCGCGTTCTTGGTAGTGAAAAAGGGATCGTAAATACGGCCGATGTGTTCTTGGGCAATGCCGGAACCGGTATCGGTGATGGCGATGCGCACGGCGTCGCCATTGGAGGTGGCAATACGGAGGGTCCCGCCTGCACCGGCCATGGCATCTTTCGCATTCAGGAACAGGTTGAGGAACACTTGCTGCAGGCGGCCGGTGCTGCCGTAGATCAACGGCAGGTTTTCGTCGAGTTCGGCTTCGACTTCGACACGCGCGGTTTTGAATTGATGCTCGAGCAGCGCCAGCGTATCGCTGACTACTTTGTTTAGGTCCACATCGCCAAATTCAGCGCCGCTGGTACGGGAGAAGTTGAGCAGGTTGTTGACAATCTCGGAAGCACGGAAGGTCTGGCGCGTGATTTTCTCCAGTAAAGCGGCTTTTTTCTCGTCGCCCTGAACTTGCTTGGAAAGCATTTGCGCGTAGGAGGAGATGACCGCCAACGGAGTGTTGACTTCGTGGGCCACGCCCGCCGCCATCAGTCCGATGGAGGAAAGTTTGTCCGCCTGAGCGAGCTGGGACTCAAGCTCGACGCGCTCGGTAATGTCATCCACAATGATCAGCCGCCCGATCACACTGAACTTGCGCGTCACCAGAGGTGCAATGGCGACGTTGACGCGGCGCGTTTCGCCTGCCGGCGTGTCGAGCCGGAACTTGTAGAGGTTGTGGATGCCGGTATGGTGGCGCACATGGTAGAACTCCTCGACAAACGCAGCCGGCATCACTTCACTCAAAGGCCGGCCCACGGCGCGCCAGCGGGGCAGCGCGTACATCACTTCCATCTGCGAGTTCCAGGATTCGATGCGGTCTTCGAGATCCACTGCCAGAACGCCTACGCTGATGGATTCCACGATGCTCTCGTTGAAGTCCTTCAGCCGCTCGTACTCGGAGACTTTTTGTTCGAGAGAGGCATAGAGGCGGGCGTTCTGAATCGCGATGCCGATATACCCCGCAAGGGTTTCGAGCAGCGCAACGTCATCGCTGGTGAGGAAGTCCCCGTCAACAGTTTTGCCTAGACCGAGGACGGCGATGGTACGGTTCTGTACGACGCAGGGGATGTAGTAATTCAAATCCAGTTTGGCGATCGTGTCGCGCGAGGAGGGCGTTTCCCGCGGCAACATATGGGTGTTTTCGAAGAACAGGTGACCGGCGTCGTCTTCCGGGCGGTGCTGGACCAGGAAGCTTAGATCCATAGCTCCAGCCGGAGCTATCCCAAACGATTTCGCTAGTTGAAACTTGGCAGGGATTTCACTCGATGTGAGGAATACACCCATGCGGTCCACCAGCAAAGTATGCGAGAGCCGGTCGACGACGGAGCCAAGCATTTTGTCGAGATCTTTTTCCGAACTGAGCTCGCGACCGAATTCCACAAGTGTTTTGCGGTAGTCGTAGCGCGTGCGATAAAACATTTGGTCGAGCTGCTGCTGAATCCAGTTCTTGACCGGATCAAAGAGCAAGGCGGTGACGACCATGGCCAGGATCAGACCTACAGGACCGCTGCTCGGGGCGCGGGCGTGGATCAATGCCGCAGCTCCAGCTACAACGGTGAAGTACACTCCGACGATGGCGGCGGCGGACAGCGTGTAGACCACGCCACGCTTGAAGATGAGGTCCACATCCATCAGCCGGTAGCGGAAGATGGCGTAACCGAAAGTTAGTGGTAACAACACCAGCGATAACACGGACCACTGCATGAGCGCGGACGGAACAAAATCATGCAACGCCGGAATCACAAAGGGGAGCACCCAGAAGAGGGTGAACGGCGCGACGGAAAGAATGGTACCGCGCATCAACCACTTCATCTGCTGCCGCAGAACGGGCTGGGTTGCCTGCCGGTAAGTGCGCCGCATCACAAAAGCCGCGCCCAAGAAGTACATTGCCAGGTACGCCATCTCCAAACGGTCGAGATTGAAGAGGAAACTTGCACTGGCCTTGAGTGTGGTCAGCGCCGATACCTGGATGGCGAGCAAAATCGCACCTGGCAAATACACGAACCACAAGACGGAGTGATGGTCTCGCACCCAGGGACGCTTTTCCGGGAAGACGAGCGCAAAATGGAGGAACAGGGCGGGTTGCAACAGCCCCGCCACCACGTTGCTTTCGAGTATGATCCAGTCAAAAGGGTTCAGTTTGCCTGTGTACTTGAACGCGTAAAAGACGAACGACACTAGGCAGAAAATGTAGAAATGCAGGGAACCAGGCGCCGTCCACCGCCGCAACAGGATGTACATGCCAATGAGCAGGTAGATCAGGGCGATGAAGCGCAACCAGTCGTTAGCCGAGCGGTCGGCGGGGACGAGCACTACCACCGTATCCAGAGGAATTCCGCCTCGTACCAAGGAGTACGTGGCTTTCGCCCACACACCTTTCTGGTACATCTGCCGCATAAGGGCCGGAATGCCGGGCGTGTCCTGCCGCTCCACGGCCACCAACTGATCACCAACTTTGATACCTGCATGCTCGCCAGGACCCTTGGCTTCTACGCGGCTGGCGACTAGGTACCCCCCGCGCTCATCCCAGACGATACCGTCATAGGGAGCTTGAGACTCATGTTCTTTGGCAAAATTCTTACCGGCAAAGACCACGGCCCCTGCGGTGAGCAGGATGAGGAGGACAACTGTAAAGCGGGTTTGAAATTCGTGATTCACTGGCTTGATTGGACTCTGCTGGATTCTCGGCTCAGGTCCTCTCGCACTTCCTCTTGGGATAAGCAACTTGAATGCCACCGTCTCTGAAATTCTGAATCTCTAAGTCTATAGAAACATTCTGCTTATCCCATTGTAGACAGGTGAGTCTCAAGAAGATACGTATTTTGGAAGCATTCTCCTGGAATACGGATTCTACTGCCGAGTGAAGTGCAAGGTTCCTTTCTGCACTGGGTTACGGTTAGAATCGCAAGTCGGATAACCGAAAAGCATGTTGGGCCGCAAAAGTGCATTGCGAAATAGCGCATGGAATGCCGAAAGCCCCGTGGCCGAAAAAAGCGGAGAGCCGAAGCTCCCCGCAAATACGACAGAGGCGATATCTTGACTCATAGAACCCTCGCGCCCAATTTAGGTTGCCCGACTGACGAAATCCCGACGGACGAAATGCTAAGGAGAATTTGAGAGTGGGAACAGAATGCACCGCTCCGGCTGGAATTGAAGCGCAGTCGGGTGTCGAGGAGTGTTTCGCGAGCGTGGGCGGAAGCCGCATGCGATATTTGCGCGCCGGTTCCGGGTCGCCTTTGGTGCTGCTGCACGGTCTGTTGGGCTATTCGTTTTCCTGGCGGCTGAACATGACCGCACTCGGGGAAAACCGGACGGTTCTTGCCATCGATCAGGTGGGCACGGGATTTTCGGACCGTGTGGCGGAGCTGGACTGCTCCATGCGCGCGGTAGCAAACCGAACTCTGGCTTTCCTCGATCAGCAATGCCCCGAGCCGTTCGATTTGCTGGGCACGTCCCACGGAGGCGCGATCGCCATGTGGGCCGCGGCGCTGATGGCGGAACGCGGCGACTCGCGCTTGCAGCGTCTGATTCTGGTGGCTCCGGCAAATCCCTGGTCGCCGAACGGCCGCCTTGTGGCGCCATTCGTCACACAACCTCCCATCGCAACCGCAGCCCGCTGGACACTGCCAAGAGCGCGTTTTGCCTGGAACTTTTTTCTGCGACGCCTGTACGCGGATACCGGCAAGATCCCTCCCGGCACGCTGGAAGGCTATTCCGCTGCGTTTGATCTGGATGGGAGCTGGGAATATGGCTTGCGAGTCCTGGGAACCTGGCTGGAAGATCTGGAACAGATGAAGGCTCTCCTGCCCAGGTTGGCCGATGTTCCGATTTTGCTGCTCTGGGGAGGCGCGGATCCGGCTGTCTATCCGGAATCTGCTGAACCTCTGCGTCGGTATTTCCGTAACAGCGAGCACGTGAGCTTGCCTGGAGTGGGCCATTTGCCTTACGAGGAAGCGCCTGAGGAGTTCAATCGCGCCGTGAAGGAATTCTTGCGGAAACCGATTTAGGAAAGAATCTTGATAACGTTAAGGATGGAACCGGGAGTCTCCCGCACCTCAGCGCCTAAAGGCGCTCTCACAATGCTCCACCTACGGCAGGCCTGAAGGCATGCCCTGATACGAATCTTACTTGCGGAACGGGCTGATCGATCGACTGCAGATCACTAGACTGCTGAACGAAAGACTGCAGATCGATAGCCCTGGGAGAGCACCAATACATGGGGCAGCATCTGCTGGAAATCATAAGGAGTCACCTGGCTCACCACGGCTATCTCACCGTGGCAGTGGCCTTGCTGCTGGAGAATGCTGGGCTGCCGGTTCCGGGCGAGACCGTCTTACTGCTGGCGAGTTTCGTTGCCTACTCCGAGCACCAACTCAGTCTGCCGCTGATCATTCTCACCGGGATCATCGCCGCCACCGTGGGAGACAACCTGGGCTTTACGCTCGGTCACTACGGCGGACGGCCGCTGCTGGATCGCTATCAACACCTGTTCCGCATTTCTGACAAGACCATCAGCCGCGGCGAGCGGCTCCTCGAACAGTATGGTCCGCGCATCATTTTTGTGGCGCGATTCATCTTTGGACTGCGCGTGGTGGCGGGGCCACTGGCTGGCGTACTGGGCATGAATTGGGCGCTATTTGCTCTCTACAACTTTCTGGGAGCGGCGCTATGGGTGACCGTGATTGCGTCCGTAGGCTACTTTTTTGGCAGCCAGTGGGAAACGCTGATGCGGGTGATGGGACGGGCGAACCTCCTCGTATTCTTGCTGGCCGCCGCTGCGGTTGCGATCATTTGGTGGCGGCGCAGGCGGGCGTAGCCCCCGCGACCTTATCTTCTAAACAGGTCATACTGCTGCCTCTTCTGGGGACGCTTCATCTGTACGACGGAGCGTTTTTGGCAAGCGGACGCCAACCAGGATCAGCCAGGCGAATCCAACGAATCTCGTTACTGGGATTACCAGGTTTGCGGGATAGGCGATCAGGCTCAAGGAAGACAGCTCGCCGGCCACGGCGACGATCATTCCTAGCACGACCAACCAGCCCGGCAACAAGCGGGCAAAGTGGCTGGTAACCGAGACTCCAGCGGCAAGAAGCCCGAAGGCCACCGCGAAACCAGCGCCACCGAACAAGAACGACATGAAGAACAGAACGCGCGTAGCCACGAGCGATGCCGACACCTCGGGCACCGAAAGCACCCACGTGCACAAGCCGGAGATTACGATCGCTCCCGACGCGGCGAAGCCGCCAAAGAGCGCGATGTTCGTTCCCGCGGCGCGCACACCGAGATAACGCAGTCGGCTAACAACCGTGGCGGTGTAGATGCCGAGTGGCACTGCGGAGCCGAAGAAGAAGAACGCGCTCATTTTGATTGCGAATGGGTTCGCAGCAAAGAACGCACGTGCGGCCTCGGCGTCGCCGAAGGGGGTAACGAACGGCGAGCCATGGCGCAGCAGAACCGCAGAAGCGATATTGGCGGCGAACAGCAGAGTGTGAACAATCGCGAGCGGCAAGAGTGGAGGTCCGGCAAATCGTGTTGAAGGAGTTGGTTTCATAATACAATCATTTATAGACTAAATGATTTATAAATGCAATAATATATTATGCAAAAGACAAAAGCTCCCCTGGCCTTCCTGCTGGCCCAGGTAGGGGCGCATGCAGCTACGCGATTCGGCGAGCGAATTTCCCGCCTCGGTCTCACACCGCCTGACGCCGGGATCCTTCGCATGCTGAGCGCCTCCGGCGGACTCAGTCAGCAGGAGCTGTCGACGAGACTCAGCATCCATCCCAGTCGTTTGGTGGCAATACTCGACGCGCTCGAGGAACAAAGGCTGGTCGAACGCCGGCCAAACACCGATGATCGCCGCCAATATGCACTGCACCTGACCGAGAAAGGCCGGGAGACGCTCAGCGAGATAGGCCGCATCGCTCGCGAGCACGTGGAATCGCTATGCGCCTCGTTGACCGCTACCGAACGTGAACAGCTCGGCGAGCTCCTTCAGAAGATCGCGACCGAGCAGGGACTTTCTCCCGGCGTTCACCCCGGATATCGGCGCATGAGACCCGGCACGAAGGAGACCTAATTATTCGGTCTTGCTCAGGAGAATTGCGCCCGAGACGGTCAATCCCCGCATCTTCCCAGACTGGGAACACACCGCACAATATCTCCGTCCAACCCGCTTTTGGGCGGCGCAGGGCTTCAGCCCTGCGATACTCTGTTCCTATCCATGCGGCTTCAGCCGCTGAGGGAAAGGCTATGGTCATTCCAATTCGCGGAAATACCGGCCTCAGTTCCTATTTCATTACCTCAGCCACTGCTCAAAGAAAGTCTCTCCTGCAGAGCGGCAGAATGGCCGAGCTGCTGCTGGATATCTTGTTCCACTATCGAGATCAAAACAAGTACCGATTGCATGAGTTTGTCATCATGCCCAACCACTTCCATTTACTCCTCACTCCGACCGACACATTGGAGAAAGCGATTCAACTCATCAAAGGCGGCTTCTCCTACCGCGCGAAGAAGGAACTTGGTTTTGGAGGAGAGATCTGGGAAACCAGCTTTCATGACTGGCGCGTGCGAGACTGGGAGGAGTATTGCCACTACCGGGACTACATTCACTTGAATCCGGTAAAGGCAAGACTCAGCATCGAAGCCGCACTCTACTCCTACAGCTCCGCAGCCGGCAGATTCCCACTCGACCCCTGCCCTCAGCGGCTAAAGCCGACGGTTCAGGCCAGCTAATCGCAGCGCTAAAGCGCTGCGCCGCCCAAAAGCCTTCTCAATTGTTTTTTCCTGTCGTCTTGAGGGCAGCGTTCCTGCGTTCCGCGCGGGAATGCTTGCCGAAGAGCCTGCCCTCAGCTTGCCGAAGGGGATCTGCTCTTTTGTTTTTGGGCGGCGCAGGACTTCAGTCCTACGATAACCTGCCCTCAGCGGCTAAAGCCAACGGTTCAGGCCAGCTAATCGCAGCGCTAAAGCGCTGCGCCGCCCAAAAGCCTTCTCAATTGTTTTTTCCTGTCATCTTGAGCGCAGCGTTCCTGCGCTCCGCGCGGGAATGCTTGCCGAAGAGCCTGCCCTGAGCTTGCCGAACGGGGCCTCCTCTTTCTCTTTTGGGCGGCGCAGGACTTCAGTCCTGCGATAACCTGCCCTCAGCGGCTGAAGCCGTCGGTGCAGGCCAGCTAATCGCAGCGCTAAAGCGCTGCGCCGCCCAAAAGCCTTCTCAACAGCGATGCCGAAAGATGCCGCCTAGCTCCCCGAGACTTGTTCTCCCGAGCAAAGGGAGGGACCCGCAGCTCAGCTTTTGGGCGGCGCAGGACTTCAGTCCTGCGATCCCGCCGCCCGAAACCGACGGCTTTAGCCGCTGAGGTGAGAATGTTAGCGTAATGGAACGACCCAGGAGTTGTGCCAGCAGTGTCGCTTCCCGCCCTTGCAAACGCCAAGACCCTGCTCTGAGCGTAGCCGAGGGGTGGGCACCCAGAATTTCGTTGTCGGAAAAGAAGTAAGAAAACCGCCAAGGGCGGGCCAGCCCCCCTTAGCTAGCTTTTCTCAGCTTTCTTCACCGAGTTCAGAAGAGCCTCGACTTTGTGAGGCACAGCAGAGTAGACACCCTTTTTCGAAGAGGTGACGAGTTTGTCCTTGGTCAGTTCCGCGATTCTCGCAGTTATCTGCTTTTCGGGTAGACCGCTGATGAGCGTCAACTCTGCCATAGACACGTCGCTCTTTATTGTTTCGTCCATCTGTGAGGCTATCGCGCGAGCCGCTAGTGTCAGAGACAGCTTTTCGCGGGCGCTAAGGTTCGAGCTGTTGAAGTGAACGTTCCCCTTCATGTCCACCACACAATGCTCCAACGCCTTCGTTGCGATGTCTTCCAATCTGTTCTTAAGAACATCATCGTCAACGATGAACTTCTTTTTCAAGTCTTCAATGCTCATCTGCTGCCTCTCTTCTTTGTAGAAGTGACTGCAAAAGTCCCTGTCCTTAACCAGTCGCCATTCCCCGTTTCAGGTTCGCATCCAGCTGTTTTCAATCGCTGAGCCAACTCGTTGCGCCGCTCAGCCGAACCGTCCATCGTCACCACATGCCTTCCGTGGATGTCGCTAGCAATGTTGACCGTCCCTACCTTCACCAGCAGTGTGCGGTCCTCCGCCCGTGCAAGCGCCATCCCTGCTTCGATGAGGACGTTCGCACGGGGCTGAAATCCCCGTTCCCTTTCGAACTCATCATCGTCGGCGCAGAGTTCACGACGCAGCTGGACTGATTCATCAGGCGAGAGCAGGACCACGACAGCCTGCGCCATCTTGAAGGCGGCGTCGAGAATCTCACCGACGTAAGGAGACGCCTTCCCCGTGGCTCTGACCGCCTCGTTCCACTCGATCGGGTCCAGCTTCAGCGCTCTCAAGAAGTCGAACATGCTGTCGCGAAGCGCCTGATTCCGACCGTAGACGACCATCACCTTCTTGGTGAGTCCGGGAACCGGAGCGGCCTTGGGTGCGGGCGCGGCCTCGTCCTGAACGTTGCCGTTGTTCGGAACAGCGGCCATGGCGATTGGTCCGAGGATCGCTTGAGGGAACACTCCGGTCGCACCGACTATCTGTTCGCGTATCTCGCGCCGAAGCTGTAGGCCAGACTTTGTGTTGACGAACGATCCCGACTTCCCGACAACGTCTGAAATATTCTTCGGTGCGGCGAGAAGCGCTGTATCGAAACACTCGCGGAGTCTACGCGTCTGTACGGATGGGTCTTTGAGCACCTCGGTCAGAAAGAAACCGAAAAACGCCACCAGTTCCTTTTGTGACATGCGGTGGAGGTTGGGAATCCTAGCGAGAAATTGCTCAAGCTGTTGCTTCATCATTAGTCACCTTCGCGGCGCGGCAAATCAAAGCGCACGGTGCGGTCGCCGTGCGCCGACAGGCGATACCGCCCTCGCCCCACCGGCTCAAGGAAATCGTGCTTTCGCTTTGCGTCGATAAGAGCCTGTGCGACCACCTTCGGCGGACGCACGCCGGCGCGAATGTATGCGCGCCGAATTTCCTCCTCGCCGAATTCTCCGTGGCCGCTCTCGGTCAAGCTGAACGCCAGCACGGCCACGATCTCGTGGTGTCCTCGGGGCTGTTTTGCCGCGATCAACTCACGCTCGGAAGTTAAATTCGTCGGCGACGGCGCCGAATCCCCCGCTGTCAGCAAGAACTTGCTGACTTGCTTGCTTGTAGAAGGAACATCTGTGCGCGGTGCATACTTCGCGATCTGTCCTTCGATGAACTCTTCTGGTCCCTCAACTACAATTTTTACATCTCCATAGGTGATCGTCGCTTTGCAGATATTAGACATGGCCCGTGCTCCTCGTCAACTATTGTTGTTACAAGAAAGTCAATTGTCAAGCACTTTCTTGGAGAGTAGGATTTGGCAGAATCGCTGACGCATTTCACTTCTGAGCGTGAGCTAACCGCCCTGCCCAACTCCCGGCACTCGGTAAAACCCACCCAAAACCGCGAATTCCACGAAAATAAAGTCTCCGAAGTTGGCGAGCGCATTTTTGAACAAGTTCAAAATATCGCCTAACCTCTTCTGAATGAGACGCTTGCCGGGAAATTTACAAATTGTTCCACGTGGAACATTTTTTCCATCCCCCAGTCCTAATCTAGGCCGCCCGCCGTAGTCCGCCGCCCTTGGTTACTTGCGGACGCATCTTGGCTTCATGGAAGCTGGATGAGTCCGCATGACGAACTCCACTCCAGTCCTGCCCTCGCGCGCACCCCTCCCAGAGCTCTGGAAGCGCTCGTTGATTGCCGTCCTCGGCCTGGGCTCTGCTTTTGCCGCAGCTCTTTTCTCGACGGTGACGCGCGAAGCCGGAAACGTTGGGACGACGGCTGTCCTGGCGGGAGCGTCGCTGCTGCTCTCGGTTTGGGTGGGCATCACTACTGTTCCGTATTTGGCGCGAAGAGTTGTGTCCGGAGCGCGCTGGCAGGATGCTTTCGATTTCGAAGTGACTCGTGCCGGGATGATTTACGTGCTCGCGACACTTCTCATTGGCGTGGCGGCGCTGAATACAGCCAACAATCTCCTCTACCTGATCGTCTCCGCCATGCTGGCGGCGGTTCTGATTTCCGGAGTCTGTTCGAGTCTGGCCCTGGGCCATCTTGAATTGAAAGTGGCTCTGCCGCGGCATGTTTTCGCGGGGGAGACCACGTCCGGCAGTTTGGATCTGGGCAACTCCAAGCGCTGGATACCGTCGTTTTCTGTCAGCGTGGTGCCTCCCAAGGCGCGCAAGCAGAAGGAACATTGGCGAGCAGAGCGCAGCACCTTCGGATTTCCTCCCAGCCGTCCTCCCGAGCGGCAATGGCTGCGGCTGACGGACTGGAAAATCCGCCGTGTGCCGGACTTGCCTGTCGCGCCTAGCGTGTTCCGTGGATCCCTCCACTTTGCCTTGATTCCGCCACGCTCATCGGTAAAGGCCGACCTCGACCTGCGCTTTGAACGTCGCGGTCTGTATCGACAGGACGCCTTTGCGCTGGTCACGGCTTTTCCATTTGGATTGCTGGTCAAACGCCGCCGCATTGAGCTTGCGCACGAGCTGATTGTCTATCCGGCGATCGATTCCACCGCCGAGGTGTCACGAATTCTCCCGCTGCTGGCGGGCGAGGATCAGAGTCTGCACGCGGGAGCAGGACAGGATCTCCTGCGAATTCGCCCCTACGTGCCTGGGGATTCCGCGCGCCACGTCGACTGGAAGGCCACGGCGAAATCGGGGGCGTTGAAAGTGCGTGAGTTTGCCCGCGACGAGGAAACTCGCGTCAGAATTGTTTTCGACAATCCGGAACCGGGCCAGGTTTCCCAAAACGCGTATGAGAGCGGTGTTCAGCTAGCGGCTTCGCTGGCTTGGCACTATGCCGCGACGCGTAGTCAGGTGTCCTTTGTCTCCGCCGGGTTCGGCCCGTCTTCGGACGTGTGGGGGTTTTTGCGCCACCTCGCCCTCGTCCAGCCAGCGGCTAACACGCTGATACTGCATGGTTTACCGGAGACCGGCGAGTACAGCGTAATCGTTACGGCTCAGCCGGACGCCAGCATCCCCTCGGCCCTAAGAGCTGCTTCGCACATTTGCCGCCTGTAGGTTGGGGGCGAAGACCATCCTGGTAACCTATTAACTAAATCGTTAACGTTACTTTCGTACTTTGGCTCCCAGAGTGACCTACTGGTACTTTTCACTACCAGCGAAATTCCCCAGCTTGTGGCTAGGTTTCGTCGTGGTTCAGTAAGGAGAACCCGATGGCGTCATTTCTTACGATTTCGAATGTTTTGTGGGCCGCGCAGCCGGTACTCGAAGGCGCGGTGGTGTTCTCTTTGTGGCGGCGGAAGCTGCACAAGGAGTTCCCCGTTTTCACTGCGTATCTGCTCACGCAGATGGCGACCGTGATCGTGCTGTTCCCGGTCTACAACTTCGCCTCGGATCACTTCTTCTATCGCTACTGGTTTTACTTGAACTGGGCCGCTAGCCTCATCGAATTCCCGCTGGGGTTCAAGGTTTTGCATGAGATCTTCATGGACGTTTTCCGGCCTTTCCCCGCCATGAAGGACCTGGGAACTGTCCTTTTTCGCTGGGGCGCGCTGGTCATGCTGCTGGTAGGAGTGGTGGTAGCGGCATCAGCAAAAGCAGACTTGCCGGTAATCGAACAAGTGGTGGTAGCGGTCCAACGCTGCGTGCGGCTGTCGCAAATCGGATTGGTTCTTTTCCTGTTGAGTTTTACTTCTCATCTCGGTCTGCATTGGCGTCATCGCAGCTTTGGATTGGCCCTAGGCTTTGGGTTCTTTGCTTTTGCGGAACTGATTGTGTACGCGCTGTTCTTTGACGGCAAGGGGTACATCCTGCAGACGACTGCAACGTTTGTGAACATCCTTGCCTTCGATGTGACGATCCTGACTTGGCTGACATATTGCTGGATGAAGAGTCCGGCGGTGATGATGGAATCCGCGCGGCTGAAGACGAAGCGTTGGGACAGAAGCTTGAGCGAAATCCAGCATCCAGAGCCTGCGGAGTCCCTGATTCCGATGTTTGAAGATATGGTGGAGCGAGCTCTGGCTCGCTCCGCCCCCGCAATGCCGCGAGAGGCCCCGGAACTTGTGGGACGGGCGGTCGCAGGCAAATAACTTGCCTGGCTAGGGAGTGGGCTCGCCACTCCCTGCGATTAGGCGAAGTAAGCTCTTCTTAGCAGTAACCTTCCCGTTAGCCCGATTTCCGCGCAAATTAGGGAAAAGGCCTTAGTAAAAGGTCTTTTGAACGCGCATACCTCTCGCGCTGCAAATTCTCTTGCGCTTTGTCTGGTTACTTTGGTAATACTGGTTGGCCGCACGATTCCATCGCGCGGGTTTTTCCCCAAGGAGAATACCAATCCATGAAGCGTTCCCTGAGAGTTGCATTGTTGCTGTGTGGTTTGGTTGTCACCTACGTTGCCGCGGCCGTTGCAAGCGGTCCGACAGCTGCCGGTGGTCCGATTGTGTGCAAAGAGTGCTGCCGCAGGATCAACTGCGTCAGGTAACTTTGTCTCAAGACATACGCCGGAGCAAGATTACTTTAGTAACCGTACTAAAATTTTTGCACTCAACATAGAGTGCCTTCCCCCCAAGGAATCGGCCGGAGAGGTTATAACCTCTCCGGCCACTGTTTTTTGGATTGCTAAAAACTTCTGCAATGCTGGTCTAGCTTTGCAAATGGGCTTCGAGGAACCACAAATCCTTATCCGCCTGCCGCACAATTTCGGTAAATACGTCCGCTGTTGCTTGATCGTCGAGTTTTCCAGCTTGGTCGATACCAGTGCGGGAAGCATTGGCAACCGCTGCAAGACTTTTCGCGAGCGCCCGCACATGCTGTTCGCCCGCGACTGCGTTTAAGTCGTACTCAGCGAGAGTCGAAGTTGCCGCCACCAGTCTGGCCGTACCCAGCGCTACGCCGCCGAGGGCGGTTGCGCGTTCAGCCAGCAAGTCAGCGGCGTCGTCCGCGTGCGTGGCCACGCTGTCGAACAACTCGTGAAGTTGCATGAAGTGAATTCCCTTTACGTTCCAGTGGGCCTGCTTGGCTTGCGTTTTCAGATCAATGGTGTCGGCCAATCTAGCGTTGAGCAAGTCGATGATCTGCAGTCGCGATTTCTCAGGAAGGCTGATGCTGGTGGAAAAAATTTGGTGTTGAGTCGTGGTAGCCATACGATTCCTCCTTTCCGGTTCGATTCTGCGCCGTCCATGAAGGATGCACTAATGTAGGCGGCGGGTCAGTTTCCGAGCAGCCGACCAACCGGGAGTTGGCAAAAGATGAGTCACCTTTCTTCAGAGCAACAATTGAATCTTGTCAAACTGCTGAGCCCAACCAATCTTAGACAGGGCGTACACGATGAGCGGAATGCCTACTTCTGCAACAGCGACTCTGGCCTTCCCCTCAGATTCACTGAATTCCACGATAACGGTGATCTCGTTAGGCCACTGCCCGGGAACCGATACTTGCGAGCCGGGAATTGTTTTCCCGTTCTCGTTCGAGAAAGACATCGTTGACACGATTCTCTTGTTTGCGACGACTTCCTTGTAGGTTCCGGTGTTCCAAAACATCCTTCCTTGCGCAGATTTCATCGCCCAAAGATAGCTGCCACCCTCTCGCACGTCGTTCCGGACGACGAGTGCGGTGTAGCCCTTGGGACCCCACCACTTCTGAATAGAGTCCGCATCGTTCCAAACCCTCCATACGTCCGCTACTGAGGCGTTGAAGGTACGTTCCATGCGGACGGTCGTATGGAAGTTCCATGCACCGAAGACCAACAGGGCCAACATCAATGTGATACTGCCCGATATTTTGTAAATCATGCTGAACCTCCCTATATTCGGCCTTGACATTCCTCCCTAGCTGGTCAGGGCTAGAATATTCCTTCCAGCCGAACGTAGCTCGCTTCCATTCCACGTTCCATACCTGTTGCAAGCATCGCCGCGCGCGTCTTACCATCGGGCAGCGTCATTCGCATGGTCATCAGCGTTCCTGCGCCGTCGGCTT
>Ga0210384_10002356_pt1 | contig 23175 bp, 21 predicted proteins | sample IncBWH2MmetaG_FD_160574 | JGI IMG/M metagenome (GOLD analysis project Ga0210384, IMG submission 160574) | Forest soil microbial communities from Barre Woods Harvard Forest LTER site, Petersham, Massachusetts, United States - Inc-BW-H-2-M | ecosystem: Environmental > Terrestrial > Soil >...
GGTCCGCTGTTCACGACTGATGCATGGAGTGGCTACGTCATCTACCGCGAGTGGCCGAAGCTGCGCGTGGTGGTCGATGACCGGCACGACATGTACGGCTCGGAGTACATGAAGCGTTACTTGAAGATCGTGGATGGCGAGCCCGACTGGCACGCGCAGTTACAGGCGACGGGAGCGCGATCGGTACTGGTGTCGTCCACCAGCGCTCTAGGAAGCTTGCTGCGCCTGTCCACAGACTGGAAGCTGGTCTACGACGACGGCCAAGCGCTGGTGTTTGAGAGCGTCCCGCGAAGGAACTGACTGGGTTCCGGAGAGACGGGCGGGTGGCCCACTCAAGCCTTCTTTTGGCTTGAGTGGGGCAGTTCGCAGGAGTAGCCTGACCGCATGCCTTGGGGACTGCAACGCTTTCACCAATCCCGGCAGAGTCACTTCGTGACATTTTGTTGCTACAATCGTCGCACTTCGTTTACTGCAAACCCGTCTAAGAGAATCTTCGAGAACGCGCTGGAGCGCGTCCGGCACAGCTTCGGGCTCTCTGTCTATGGCTACGTGGTCATGCCCGAACACGTTCACCTGCTGTTGAGCGAGCCGCTCCAAGGGACGCTTGCCGATGCGATCAAGTCGCTGAAACAAGGCGTATCGCGGCGCCTGATTGGGGAAGCGGAACACTTCTGGCAAAAGCGCTACTACGATTTCAACATCCGGAACCACTCACAATTCGTGGAGAAGCTTCGCTACATTCATCGCAACCCGGTGAATCGCGGGTTATGCGAACGTCCGGAGGACTGGGAATGGAGCAGTTTTCTTCAGTGCGCGACGGGCCGCGAAGGACGCGTATTGATTGAATGTGAGTGGACGGCAAGAGAGCGTGAACGGGAAGCCGGCAGGCTCCCCTCAGTGATTGAACTACCCCACTCAAGCCAAAAGAGGGCTTGAGTGGGCCACCCGCCGATCACCTCGCGCGTGATTCCGGCTCTCTGGAACTTCCAGTACACGTCAATCTGGTGCGTTATTGTCTTGCCTTGCAGAGTTTTATTGTGTTCAACGGTCAGATTGGAGACTTGCTCTTGATCATTGATAGCTTGGAAAATTCCGCGTACCAAGAGTTCGTAAGACAGCCCTGTTTTGTTGTGGCTTGGGCGGCCTGCGCGTCTGCGGGCTTTGATTACTTTGTCCAACACGAAGCCTCGCCTACAACTCTGAGTAGCGTAGAAACAGCTCGTAGGAATACTGGCGAAAGAATTTCAAATAACGATAGAAGAGGCTGATCGCAGCAAGCAATGCCAGAACCGCCCAGCTCATCCGAACTTGCTGCGGCCCGTTCCAGCGAGCTATGACGATGCTGATGGCGGCTAAGAAAAATGCAAATGACATATTACGCGCAAACCCATACTGGTTACGGAACTCATCTAACCGTGCTTGGAATTTTTCATTCTTAGTCACCAGTGGGTATGCATGAAGAAATATCCCGTCACCCTTGGAATTGCAATTTCTTGCAGCGGCCTGCTCGCGGATACGTTGTTGGACATTGCTGGGCAGCGGGCGATGGTAGTTTGGAAACATCCACTTCAAGACCTTGTTTCTCGGTGTTCCGCCAAGTAGCAGGACTGAAGGGCGATGCAGTATACGGCCCGCAATGGTGTGCTCTAGCAAGGCCGAGGAAAAATGCGCGACGATTTGGCCAATAACATAAGTGAGAATTATCAATGCAACGCCTAGCACTGGTCCAATATCTTTTTGTGTCAAAATTCCAAGCTTCCAAATGTAGTCTGCCGTCGCCAGAACCACAGCTCCGGAAGATAAATATGCAAAGAAATCGTACACGCTGAACGGTATGCTCAAGAGTGCGCTCCGTTATCCCGCGAGGATTTTCTTTAAAGAAGGCAGCGCTGGCATGGACAGCGGTCTTGGTTGGATTTTCTGTTGCACATCGCTGTTCCGGTACAAGACAAACGTTCCGTCCATCTGGGCGTCAATAGAAATGCAGCCGTCATTTCGCGTACTGAATACGTATCTGGTCTCGCGGGGTTCCCAAGGATTCGCTAAAATCTTTTGCAAACCCCTAGCATGCTGTCGATACCACGCCGTAGTTTCCTGTGTTTCGTGAATCATTTCTTTATCTGAAATGATGAACGCATACGGGTTGCAGAGTGAGTGCTTGAATATGTCGGCGCAACAGCCGCTTTCACGGCCATGGTGTGAAGGCACGAACAGGCTCACACGCTGCAAGAGGGCACGAAAGTTGGGGTTTGAAAGCGCGTTCTTCCAGCCTGCTTCCTCGAGGTCGCCGGGAAACAAAATACAAAACTGCCCATACTCAATAAACGTAATCAAACTTAAGTTGTTGGTATCGGTGAAATGTCCGAATGGGAAACGGAACATGCTCACCGTAATCTGCGGCAGGCCAAATTGTAAATTTAGGTAGGGCTGCTGCAAATACTTGTAGACCGATTCCACGCCTGCACCCATCCCATCGAGCTTCATCATCTTCAACCGTGGGGCATCAATCGTGTCGTTAATGCAGACCGCAGCGACGTTGAGATGTTTCAGCGTGCTTTCAAAATCCGCAACATGGTCTTCATCGAGGTTGGTCAAAATCAATCCGGCAAATGTCTGGCCGAGAAACTGGACCGATGGCCACCAGTACGGCGGGGCAGTCTGCGAGCCGCAGTCAATCATTAGCCGTTGGCCGTCAGGACAGGTAATCACACTGCAAGCGCCGTGACCAACGTCAAAAATGTCTACCCTCATCGAAATTCCCTCCAACGTTAATCAAGGGAGTTGCCCTACTTGGCGGCTATTGGAGGCGGAAGCTCTTGGGCGCGCAAAAGTCGTCAGAAGCAACTACTTACCTATTAGAAATAGTGCTCCCAACAGACAGTGGTGTCAAGTATAAAAGATCAAGATGTAGTGTGTGGTTTGCACATACAGGGGCCTAGGGAACAGACGGAACGTTTTCGGGAAACCGGGCTTCCCATCGTTACCTCAGTGGCTAAAGCCGGAGACCAAGGCAGGCTTGATCGCAGCGCTGAAGCGCTGCGCCGCCCAAAAGCGGAACTTGAAGTCTCTCGCGGTTTTCGCGGGCGGGGCGCCCGCGCCACACATCCCTACCTCGTATCAATATTGAAACCAAGAATGGCGGTAACTTCGACGGGCTTCTCGCCGCGGAGGACTGGGCGGAAGCGCCAGGTCTCCAGCGCGGGGAGGATTTTTGTGGCGAGGGCGGAGGCCTTGCCATCGACGACCTTGAGGTTCTTGAGATTGCCGGCGCGGTCGATGATGCAGGAGATGACGACCCTGGTGTGGTCGGCGCTTTGCGGCAGGGTTTTGCGCAGTGGCTCGGGGGCCAACAGTTCTTCGGAGTAGGCCTGCGTCTCGGTGCTCGGGTCGGCGAATTGCAGGACGACCATGCCGAGCGTGGTATCGAGATAGATGGTGTAGACGCGGTCGCCCTTGAGCGCGCCGTAGAAGTTGAAAGCGCCTCCGGAACGCGATGTGGCGACGACTGTGATGCCGGGGCCGCGCGGGCCGGAAGCCGAGCTTCGATTAGCGGCGGTAGGGTCTGCGGGAGTGTTGCCGAAGCTGGGTAGCGTCACGATACTGCCGCCTTGGACCGAAATGCCCTGCGTATTGGGGACGCCGGGGCGGCTGCCGGTACCGGCGCCGCCGGAGCCGGGAATGGTCGAGGTACCGGTTTTGGCTGTGGTGCTTGCTCCTGGGCCTGCGCCGGATTTCGCCGCTCCCGTTCCAGTGGCTGTACTCGCACCCGCCTTGGCGCTGCCGGAGTCCGGGCCTGTTGCGTTTCCGGAACCTCCGCCCGATCCGCCGATGCCGGGAGTGCTACCGCCTGCTGGCGACATGGCCAACGCTCCGCGTGTGCCCGTGGTGGGCGTGCCGAGGCTGGTCCCCGGCGTACTGGAGATGATGGCTGCGGCATTCGTGCTATTACCGCCCGCGTTGGCGGGTGGGGCAGTGGGCGTGCCCAGGTCAAGAGGCGCTCCCGCGCCGCTGCCCGCGCGTCCCATGCCGCGAGCGGAAGCCGACGTGCCTCCTGAAACATTCGGCGGCGGTGGGACGACATTGGTGGCTAGAGTGGGCACGGTTCGTCCGGTCACCATGCCGGCATTGGCTTGCACCGGCGGCGGAATGATGTCCTCACGGGGACTCACAGGAAGCTGGCCGGCCATGCGCGAAATGTCGCGCGCGACCGACGGCGGCGGCGCAATCACGCTCTGCGTAGGCAGGGTCAGGCGCGCATTCGAACTCTCCTGCTGCGGAGCGGACACGGGCGGCGGCACGACATCCGTGTGCATCTGCGGGAAGCGGGCTTGCGGCAGCTCGCGCGGAGTGACGGGAGCGGGCGGAATCACAGTCGCCGTAAGCGTGGGATTCTTACGCGCATCCTCGCGGGCGATCTCGGGAGGCGGAGGTACAGGCGCAATCTTCGGCAGCGGCGTTGCCCGAAGCGAGGAGCGCAAACCCTCGGACGGTGGCGGACCCTGAATCTTCTGAATGGCGAGAAGATTGGCCACCGGCAGCGCGGAAGCGGGAAGGTGGAGTTTAGGAGCGTCCAGAATCTGCTCGGTCAGCTTTTGTTCGCGGGCGACCTTGATGACCTGGGTGCGATGAAAGGCTTCGCGGCCACCAGGTTTTCCGGAACGTCCGGCTGGCGCGCCACCGGAATCTTCGGTTTGCGGCAACTCGATGCCGGAGTAATAGATAACGTCCGACTTGGGGCGAGGCGGCGGCATATATGGGTGGAGCGACGCGAGCTTTGCCGGCAGGTAGAGTGCAACGAACAGCAAAAACACCTCGGCGGCCCAAGCGCCAAGCACCCGCCAGAGAGGAAATATCTGGGTACCGATCTCCCCGGCCAGCGGAAGCTCTTTGCGGTTGAGGGCGGGGCGGATGGAGGTGACAAACGAGTGCCAGCGCGGCGTCCACTCGATGAGCAGCTTGAGTTCGCGTTCCGAGGTGTCGAGTTGGAGGTCGGTGGTCATTTCTTAAACGAACCAGTCTTGAACGAACCAGGATTGGACGAATTACCACCCCTGTGAATTTGGATGCAATCCCCCAGAGCCGTGCCGGTTGCCTCGATTGTGGTCGCAGGCACTTCCAGCACCGTTTTCGCGTTGAGTCGAACTGGCGCGAATCGCCACGGTAGCAAATTCCTCTCCAGGTGAACTACTTTGGAGTCCGCGCTCAGGTAGATGGCATCAATGGGAAAGCTCATGCCTAGAGTGTGTACGCCCCGGCAGGGAACGATCCACAGGCCTTGGCCTTGCGCGAATTGCGCGGCGCTGGCCCCGAGGAGACCGCGCAGGCGGGTCCAATGGGTGTCGGCGATGCGCAGGTCGTCCGCCAGATTAGTCTGGCGGGTCGCATTGAAGGCAGAAGAACGGTCGGCTGGGCCGGACATTGATGTTCCTAGACATTGAAATTCCTAGACATTGAGGCTCCCAATCCACGTCACGCAAGCCATGTCCCACATGCAGTGACGGTGTGGCGTCCGGAATCAGTGTCCGCCTTCGGAGAAGACGGTACGAACCAGCTGAATCACGGCTGGACCTAGGGTAACAAAGATTACCGAGGGGAGGACGAAAACGACGAGTGGGGGAACCAACTTGATGGTGGTTTTTGCGGCTTGTTCTTCCGCGCGTTGGCGGCGTTCGGTGCGCAACGAGTCGGAGTGGATGCGCAAGGCTTGCGCAATGCTGGTGCCGAAGCGGTCGGTCTGAATGAGCACGCCGACTAGCGAACGGATGTCATCCACGCCGGTGCGCTGCGCCCAGTTGCGCATGGCCTCGGTGCGGGGTTTGCCGGCGCGCATTTCTAGATTCACGAGGCGCAGCTCATCGCTAAGTTCCGGGTGAGCGTGGTCCAGGTCGGCGGCTACGCGCATGAGGGCTTGGTCGAGGCCGAGGCCGGCTTCCACGCAAATTACTGTCAGGTCGAGCGCGTCAGGCAAGCCCAGACGAATCCGCATTTGCCGTTTTGCAATGGCGCGCTTGAGCAGGAAACGGGGAAGAATGAACCCCAACAGCGGCCCGCCTAGCAGCAAAAGTGGAGAGGTGATGCCGATTCCGCTGATCAGGCAGATGGCGAATCCAAGGATTGCTCCGAACACGCGCAGACCAGTGTAGAAAGTGACGTTTTTGGCTTCCCGGTATCCAGCCTGCATGAGCATGAGCCGCGTACTGGTAGCTTGATCCGCCGAGAGAGGGAGCGCTTTGCTGAAGGGATCGAGCGCCTGCTCAATGCGTTCGCGGATCTGCGGTTTCTCCTCAGAGACCTTGCCGGGTTCGCCGCCCAGGGCCCGGAGACGAGCGCCAAGGACGGAGAGCGGCGTGGAGGCTGCTGCGCCAAAAAGAAAGATCACCGCGGCAACGGTGAGGAACACGATGATGGCGACAACGATTTCCATGGCTAAAGTCTGAGTCTACCTAAACCTGAATCTGAATAATCTTGCGAATGACGAAATAACCAATCGTTTGCAGCGTGATGCCACCTGCGATCAGAGCATGGCCAATGGGATCGGTAAACAACGGCTTGATGAAGCCGGGGCTCATGAAGAGCATGATCATGATGATGACCGGTGGCAGCATCATCAGCAGTACCATCGTGAGTCGTCCCTGCGCGGTGTAGACACGCACCTGCCGCATGATTTTGAAACGCTCGCGAATCATGTAGGAGAGGTTATCGAGAATCTCGGCCAGGTTGCCGCCGGTTTCCCGTTGTAGCATGACGGCGGTCACGAAGAACTTCACGTCGACGAGGGGTACGCGGTCGACAAAATTCATAAGGGCATCGCGCACGGGCATACCAAACTTTTGTTCTTCAAAGAGCTTGCGGAATTCGGTGGAGACGGGCTCGGGAACCTCGTCGGAAATCATCTCGAGCGCGGTGGTGAAGGCGTGTCCTGCGCGAACGGCGCGGCCCAGGGTATCGATGGCTTGTGGGAAGATTTCTTCAAACTTGGCGAAACGGCGCGTGCGCATCACCGTAGCGTAAGAGTAGGGCGTGAGCAATCCGAGCATCAGGCCCACCCAAGCAAGTGGAAGGATGTGAGTGAGGACCAGTAAGAGCAGGGCTCCAGCCAGTCCGCAGGCGAGGGAGAGCATGAAGAAGTTGCCTACGCGGAAGGGAAGGCCGGCTTGATCGAGCAGCTTCTGCACCAGGGAAGCGCGGGCGGAACGGCGCAGCAGGGTGTCGAACGCCGGAATCTTGCTGAGCATTTCATCGCGCAGCAATTGCAGGTTGTCGGCGGCGCCGACTGTGGCGCCCTGCGCGCCTCCGAGACGTTCGCGTAGAACACGCGCCTGGGCGTTACGTCCCTCCAGCCACGCGCCGATCAGAAAGATGGCGAGAGCCGCGACCAGGAATACGAGAATTGCAAAGATAAGGGCCATGATGGAAGCTGTGTCCGCTAGACCTCCATCCGTGCTTCGAATAAGCCAGGCCGGAGGCGGAAGCCGGCGGTGGCGAGCCGGTCAACGAACGCGGGCCGTACCCCGGAAGCGGAAAAAGTCCCGTGAATTTTTCCATTTTCGTCCATGCCGCGGCGCTCAAATTGGAAAATGTCCTGCAATGTAATGATTCCGTCATCCATACCGGTGACTTCGGAGACGGTCATGATGCGGCGCGAACCGTCGGAGAGACGCGCCACCTGCACCACCGCATGGATGGCGGAAACAATCTGGTGCCGGACGGCGCGCTCCGGGATATTGAGATTCGCCATGGAAACCATGTTTTCGATGCGCCCCAAGGCGTCCCGGGTGGAGTTGGCGTGAACCGTAGTCAGCGAACCCTCGTGACCGGTGTTCATAGCCTGCAACATGTCAAACGCTTCCTCGCCACGGACTTCGCCCACCACAATGCGGTCAGGGCGCATACGCAAACTGTTGATGACGAGCTGGCGCTGTCGCACTGCCCCCTTGCCTTCGATGTTCGGCGGGCGGGTCTCGAGCCGGACGACGTGTTCCTGCTTGAGTTGCAATTCGGCCGCGTCTTCGATGGTCACGATGCGGTCGGTATTCGGAATATAGCCGGAGAGTACGTTCAGCAATGTTGTCTTGCCCGCGCCAGTGCCGCCCGAGATGAGCAGATTGAGGCGGCCCTTCACCATCGCCGAAAGCAGCTCCAGCATAGGTTCGGTGAGGGTCTTGTTCTCGAGCATGTTGCGAGCCGTGATGGGATCGCGCCCGAAACGGCGAATGGAAAGGCACGGGCCATCGAGGGCGAGTGGAGGAATAATGGCGTTCACACGCGAGCCGTCGGGAAGACGGGCATCGACCATGGGCGAGGACTCATCCACGCGGCGTCCCACGCGAGACACGATGCGGTCGATGATCTGCATGAGGTGGGGGGTGTCCTTAAAAGTATAAGTAGTAGCTTCGAGTTTGCCTCCACGCTCGACGTAAACCTTGTCGAAGCGATTCACCAGAATATCGGAAATCGTGGGGTCTTTGAGTAACGGTTCGAGCGGGCCCAGGCCAAAGATCTCATCCAGAATCTCGCGCGCCAGACGTTCGCGCTCGGCGAAGCTGAGGGGCACGGCCTCGCCGCTGACGACATTGCGGATGAGGGTAAGTACCTCCTCCCGCGCCGTGTCCCCGGGGGCGCGGCCCAGCTTTTCCAGATCGAGCCGGTCCAGAATCTTACGATGGAGGTCGGCTTTGACCTGTTGATATTCAGTGCGCTCGAACGATCGAACGTCGGCCATGCAGGGTCCTAGATCTCCTAAGAGCTCGTTCTCCTAAACGCTGGCTCTCCTAAAGCGAGAGTCCCTAACTAAATGCTCCGGAACATCGACTTGGAGGAGCGCCTGGATACATCATCGTATTCCGTGAGGGCGCTGGCAAGTCCTGAAAAGGCACGAGCTACTTCCGAGCTGCCGTGCCGCATGGGAGGGTTACCGCGGTCAATGGCAGCGGAGATGGCAAAATAGTTGTTCGGAATCTTCCAGATGAGCTTGGCGCCAACGGCGTTTTCGGTGTCGCGATCCTCGAAACCCGGAACCTTCCGGAAGCGGTTGAGCACCAGGCGAATGCGCTCGCGTCCCCCCGTCTCGCCGAGATATTGCACAATGCGGGCTGCGCTCCAGAGCGAGGCGACATCCGCCTGCGCCACGACCAGCACGGTTTGCGAAAGATTGCAGACAAGGCGCGCAGTGGCATCGAGGCGCGTGGAAAAGTCCACGACCGTGTACTGATAGTGCCCAACCAGCAGATCGAACAGACGCGCCAGCTCGGAATTCGAGGTCTCGCCCGCACCGGGGCTTGTGGTGCCCGCCAGCAGATGCAATCCCTTGTCTTGCTGGCTCATAAAGCTTTCCAGCAGGGAACTGTCGAGGCGGTGCAGATTGCGTAGCGCGTCCGCTACCGTGAACTGCGGCTTGGCGTTCAGGTGCAGAGCGGCGTGTCCGAGAGGCGCAAGATCCACCAGGGCCGTGCTGCCCAGGGAACTTTGCAGCGCCAGGGCCACATTGACGGCGGTTGTGGTCGCGCCGCTCCCTCCCTTGGCGTTGATGACCGAGAAAACCTTACCGCCCCGGTTTGACTCACCCCGCGATTTGCGCTGAGCCGAGGTCAGACGGACAAAGGCTTCAAGCAACTCCGTGGTCGTCGTGGGACGCTCGATAAACTCCCTCGCGCCCGCACGCATAGCATTCACGATGAGTTGGGGCTGCGAGATAGGGCCGAAGGCGAAGATCGGTGTCTCCGGCATTTCCTGGTGCATCAACTCGATGGCGTGCAGCGCGGGAAAGGGTTCATCGCTGGCGATGTCTACGAGTACCACATCGGGAGTTAAACTTTGCACGCGGCGCAGCGCGGAATCAGTCGAGGCGACGGGAAGATGTGCTCCGGCAAAACTAGCACGGGCCACACTGGTGCCATCGACAAGAACCTGCAATACGGCCCGCTGTTCGTTGTCTGCCGCCAGAATCACGACCGAAAGTTCCGGCATGGCTACCACTGCACTCCTCGCAATTTCTCAAGGCAAATTTCTCAAGCCTATTTTTCAGGCTTATTGGCTGGTTTCGGGGCCTTTTTCCCGTCGAACGGACCGTTTTCCAGGAAGGGCTGTGGATACGTGGGCAAGGGCGAAAGTCCCGTGGTTGGCGATATGCGCCGTGCCGTAACCAGTACCACCAATTCCGAATTGTTGCGCTGATAGCTCGTACTACGGAAAAGATTTCCCAAAATCGGAACATCTCCCAGCCCTGGAATTTTATCCACCAGCTTGGTGACCCGGTTGTCCATCAAACCGGCAATGACGAAGCTCTGCCCATCCTGCAACTCGAATTCGGTCTCCGCCTCCCGTGTGCTAAGAGCTGGAATGGAAGTCCCGCCAATTGTGATGCCATTGCTGAAGTCCAGCGTGCTGACCCTGGGTGCAACATGCAGATGTATCAGCCCAGCGGGTGTAATGACCGGCGTGAATTTGAGCTGCACGCCAAACTGCTTGAACTGAATGGTGACGGTGTTAATGCCATTGGCCGGTTGGACGACCGGGAAGGGGAACTCGCCGCCCGCCAGGAAGCTGGCCTCCTTGCCGTTGACGGCAATCAGATTCGGTTCGGCCAGAATCTGCAAGAGGTTTTTCGACTGTAGAGCCCTGATGGTGGCTCCCAGATGAATTTCCGGGCTGAACAAGAATAGGTTCAGCAGGTCGGTAACGGTCGCAGCCGTAGTTGTCGTCGGGTTGGTGCCGCCGCTGCTCTGCACAAGACCGGTAGGCTGTGAGCCGAATTGACCAGTGGATACGTTGCCGATGATGTTGCCCGCACCGGTGGACAGTACATTGATCCCAAGCTGGCTGATCGCGTTGCGGTCGACTTCTGCGAACTTCACCTCCAGCAAGACTTCCTGTGCGCCGACGGGACCGAACGTGAGCACATTCACTACATTCTTCGAATAAGCCTCACCAATCAAGCTTGCGCGCTTTGACACGTCCTCAGTGGAGACATGCCCATTGAGCACCATGGCATTGCGCGAGGGAGTGACTGTGATGCGTTCGTCGGGGAAAATACGATGGATTTCCTCGGCGGCCGCCGTCACGTCCACATCGACCCGGAGATCAAAACTGCGGGAGCGTTCGAGTTCATCCCATATGAGCAGAGAAACTTCTCCCGGTGTGCGGCCGTGCACGAGCACCTGGGTGGGAGTGACGACTAAGGCGTCAGCGACGGCCGGATCGGTAACCGAAATACGCTTAAGGCGTTCGCTGGTGTTGATGAGCAGCGACTTCCCGACCATAACGCGCAGCGGCGCCGCGCCTTGCGGTTCGGTGGAAGCTGAAGCCGTCTGCGGAGGCAGCGTGGCGGTGGGCGCGTCTTGTGTGGTTGCGGGCGTGGTTGCCTGAGCCGGTGTGTCCGCCGGAGCTGCCGGCGGAGCCGTCTGCGCGGCGGCAATGCTTACCAGAGCGGCCAGTAGCCAACTCCTGGCAGCCAACTTGATGCCATGATCCATGGTCTTTTGTTCTCCGGCGAAAATGGTCAAGAGAGAATACCCGTGTCCATAGCTTTAGAAGTTAGTTCTAGAATTTCGTCGTCGAAAGATCGTGGCCACGAATCACTTCCACCGAATAGACGGTCGGCGGTAGAGGTGCTGTGGGCCGGATGACACGGGAGCGAACAGCAACAACGGGCGCGGGCGCGGAGCCCCGATACAGAGTCCCTGTGCGAACCGCATTCAGATTCTGCTGATCGGAATCCGACAGGTTGCGCAATGCCAACTGAATTTTTCCTTCGTTGGCCGCCAGAGTGAGCTTCTGCGCGTCATCCGGTGAAACTTCCAGGGTGATGACCGGAACCGTCTGCGGATCGCCGGCTGCGCTGTGTTCCAGGCGCTGTCCCGCCGCCAGCACGAGTGCGTTTTCCAGAACCGTAGTGGTCACCGGTTCCTTGCCGTCAGTGGGTGTTCCTGTGAGCAGCACGTCCACGCGCGTGCCGGGGATCACGAAGCCGGCCACGGCAACCACATCGTTCACACGCACGGACACGGCGCGCATGCCCTGAGGAATGAGCGAGGGCAGCCCAGAGCCACCATTTTTCGCCGCCAGCTTGTTGGGCAGAATGAACTCGCCCTTAGCTATAGGCTGCACGGCGGCGCGGCCTACAATCGTGCTCGCGCTGGAGTAGACGCCATCCGGCAACTCCGCGGCGGGGAAGCGGGCCACCTTGAGGTCACCGCTACCGACCAGGGTTCCAATTTGAATATCGCGAGTTGCCACAACAACGTCAGCGCCCGGCTGATTGGAGGCATTCGTCTTGGATTGCAGGGCGCGGTACGCCGACAGCGCCAGGAAGCCACCGAACGCCAGCGCAATCAATCCGAGAATGAACAAGCGTCCACGGCTCATTGAGGCTCCTTAACTGCGTGCAACACTACTCCACTCGGCCCCCAAAGCGTGTTGAACCTCGCGGGCTTCTGGAAGTTCCAGTCGGGTTCGGTTTCCCAACTATCCGACCGAGCTTGCCACTTGCGAAAATACAGTATTCGCGTTGGTTCCGATCAAACGAACCGTACCAATCACGATCACCAGAATCACGGCCAGCATCACCGCGTACTCGGCAATATCCTGACCCTGTTCGTCCTTCCAAAACTTGCACAAAAACGTCATATGTATCGCTCCTGAGTTTATCTGCGGCGGCTACCCTCGGCAGTGAGCAGAGGCGGGGCACCACATCCCGTGAGCAGTTTGCCCATTCCTGGCCAGAAGACGAAATCGCGTTGCCCCATAGTCTACCGTTTACGGGCTGGAGGTCAAGCGCGCAACCAAGGAACGAACCATCAACGAACCACAATGGAGAAGCGGGCGTCCTCGCCCGTGCGCTTCGGAAGAGGCAGAGCTCATGGTCAAGATCGAGACCTGCGACCGAATGAGAGGTTGCCAAGCTGGTGCATGTGATACGTTGTGCTGCCCGAGATTGCGCGACGAGCGCGCAATCTGAGAGCCTACCATCCGATGCCACAGTATAAAAAACTGCGGGTCTTTGCCGCGATGTTCTTTTGGGGAATGATCCTCAGCTACGTCTGGGTAGCGCCAGGAGTCTACGGCCACGCTGCGAGCGGGGCCGCGGATTTCTCCACGTTTTATACCGCCGGCAAAATTGTGCAGAGAGGGCAAGGCCATCAACTCTACGACTTGGCCGTGCAGACCCAGGTACAAAGCGAATTCTCGCGGACAGCGGCACTTCGCAACCGCGCGCTGCCCTACATACGACCTCCGTTCGAGGCACCTCTGTTCCTCCCACTGAGCTATTTGTCTTATGCACGGGCCTATGTCGTTTGGGTTTTCTTGAACATGCTTCTGGTGGGTATGACAGCCGCGTTCCTGCGCACGCGAATTCCCGACCTGTCAACTATTCCGTGGTGGCTCTACTATCCAGCAGTCTTCAGTTTTGCTCCGATTGCTTTTGGATTTGTATTGGGGCAGGATTCGGCGCTAGTGTTGCTTCTGTCCGGCCTAGCCATGGTTCATTGGTTGGAACATAAGGATTTTAGGGCAGGTTGTTTTCTCGGACTCGCTCTGATCAAGTTTCAACTTGTGCTGCCGCTGATATTCATTCTGTGTCTGAAAAGGCAGTTCCGGGCGCTCGCTGGGTTTTCAGTCTTGGCCGCACTGCTCTCTGGGGTTGGAGTGTGGGTTGCTGGCTGGGAGGGTATGGCGGCATACCCGGTGTACTTGTGGCGGCTGAACCTGTCGCCGCCCGCTGCTGGGATGTGGCCCTGCATGATGCCTAGTCTGCGAGGACTGGTACAAGGCTGGGGGGGCATGCATTCGTCGCGAGGCCTCGATATGCTCACAGGCGTGCTTTCGCTCGGCATACTAATTTGGGCGGCACGGCAATGGAATACCACTGTGGCGCGCGAGTCGAAGCTATACCTAACTGGGGTTTCTATAATTTTTCTAGCGACGCAATTGGCGGGCTATCATGCTTCCGGCTATGACTTGAGTCTGCTGCTTCCATCTGTGCTGCGAGCTGCCGATACCGGATTGCAGGATAGCGAATTGGACGCGAAGACGCGATGGGCACTCATGCTGGGAGCATCTGCGCTGTTATGTGCTCCGCTTTATCTCCTGCTCATTGCCAAAGCGCAACTGAATTTGATGGCGGTGCCGGTGCTCGTGCTGGCATGGGGCTTGGCGCGCGCTATCCGAAGATGGCAACCTGAGAGACCCATTGTCGTGCCAGCTTCGTTTTTTCGGAAATCGACCTCATGAAACGGGGCCCTAGGGCAAATGTGCTAGGTTGTGCAGCATGAGCAGGAATCGTCAAATGTTTGCCGCGATGTTCTTCTGGGGCATCCTACTCAGCTACTTCTGGACAGCACCGCGGATGTACGACTCAGTGGTGCTCGGATACTCGGACTTTTCCAATTTTTACACCGCTGGCAAAGTCGTGCAGATGGGGCAAGGCCGCCGACTCTACGACCCGTCTCTGCAGACTCAGGTACAAAGCCAGTTTTCCCAGGCAGCGCGTCTTCGCAACCGGGCGTTGTTCTATATGCGGCCTCCTTTCGAGGCGCTGCTCTTCTTGCCGCTATGTTACTTGCCGTATGCGCGCGCTTACCAAGTTTGGGTCGTGCTCAGTCTACTCTTGGTAGGAGTGACGGCTGCTTTCCTGCGCAGGCGAATTCCGGACCTGCCCATCATTCCCTGGTGGATCTACTACCCGGCATTTTTCAGCTTTTGCCCAATCGCCTATGGTTTTGCCACGGGGCAAGATCACGCGTTGATCTTGTTTCTATTTTCGATGGTCATGATTTACTTGTGCGAGGCCAGGGATTTCTGGGCAGGCTGTTTCCTTGGCCTCGCACTGATCAAGTTTCAAATTGTGTTGCCGCTTGTCCTGGTTCTGTTCTTGAAGAAAAAGTTTCGCGCGCTAGCAGGTTTTTCTACCGTGGCTGCCTTGCTTTTTGGGGCAGGCGTCGGAGTGGTTGGCTGGGAAGGCATGAAGGGCTACCCCACTTACTTGTTACAGCTGAACCAAGTCCCCGCCGCTTCGGCGATTTATCCCAGCATGATGCCGAGTCTTCGGGGACTGGTGCAAGGCTGGGGTGATCCCATGCATTCGTCCCGGGCCCTGGATTTGCTCACAGGTTTGATTTCACTGGCCGTACTGATTTTGGCTTCGCGGCGATGGAGTACTGCCGCCCCCAGCGGGTCGAAGATTTATATGGCAGGAATTTCCATTGTTTTTCTTGCGACGTTGCTGGCTGGGTATCATGCCTTCATTTACGATTTAAGCTTCCTCGTTCCCATGGTGCTATTGGCTGCCAACAGCGGCTTGCAGGATCGCGGGTTAGGCACGCCCACTCGCGGTGTTCTGCTTCTGAGTGCGGGTGCATTACTATGCGCCCCACTTCATCTCCTGCTCATTGGGAGGGGTCGGGTGAATTTGATGGCGATCCCGGTCCTGGTTTTGGTTTGGGGATATGCCAGCGCCATTCGGATGTGGCAGAACCAGGGAACGCAAGACCAGAAAACGATAAACGGTTCAGTTCACTCGGTCGCCTTGTGAGGAACCCCAATAAACCGCTCTTCACCGTGACCCTAGCTGTACTGGCCGCAGCCTGCATGTGGTACTACATGCGGGGCATCGTCATTCCACAACAAGAAAAGTATGCCGCCCAGCTGGATATTCCGCGCGGCAACCTTTCCGACCTCTACCCGCGCTGGCTGGGCGCCCGGGAACTGCTCCTCCACGGTCGGGATCCCTATAGCCGGGAAATTACTCTGGAAATTCAGCGAGGCTACTACGGGCGTGAGATTGATCCGGCGCGTCCCTATGACCCCAGGGACGAGCAAGGGTTTGCCTATCCGGTTTACGTTGTGTTCCTTCTGGCGCCCACTGTCCACATGGATTTCATGACGGTGCGTTTGCTCTTTTTCTGGTTATTGATCGGCTGCACCGTGTGCAGCGTTCTGTTTTGGATGCAAGTTGTGGGAGTGGGATTTCTTCCCTGGACTACGCTGGCCGTCGTTCTCCTGGTGCTAGGAAGCTATTCCTTCGCGGAGGCATTATCCCAGCAACAGCCTCTGCTGCTGGTTGCCTTGCTGCTCGCAGCGGCTTTTTGGGCACGCCAGCGTGGACGGCTTTTTCTTTCTGGCGTTTTACTGGCTGTGGCAACCATCAAGCCACAGGTCGCACTGCTTCCAGTCATCCTGATGCTGCTGTGGGTGTTGGGAGGATGGCGGGAGCGGCGGCGATGGCTGTGGGGATTTGTCGTGACGATGTTGCTGCTTCTGGGCGCAGCAGAATACGTGCTTCCTGGCTGGATGTTCAGGTTTTATGCTGCGGTCCGCGCCTACAGCAGGTACATGGCTGGCACATCCTTCCTGGATAGGCTGGTGGGTCCGTGCTGGAGCCTGATCGCCGGAGTGATCATCGTCCTCCCAGTGCTCTCGGCGTGCTGGAAGTCTCGTGTGGAGGGAGCGGGCACGATGGCTTCGCGCCGGGCGTTGTGTCTTGCTCTGGTTGCAGTCGTATGTCTCGCTCCGACTTTGGCGATCTACAACCAGGTCTTGCTCCTGCCGGGATTGCTCCTTGTGTTCGATCTTGTGTTCGATCAGCGACAAGCCTTGCCGCACGCCAGAGTGGCCGTTCGCTATCTGGGTAAGCTTACGGTGGCACTCCTTGCCTGGCCTTGGGTGGCCTGTGTCAGCCTGGTCGTTGTGAAGGTTGTATTTCACGCAGAGTCCCTGGTGCACTGGGCCTGGCAAGCGCCCCTCTACACGACGCTCGCCCTGCCTGTAGCGCTGTTTGCGTTTCTGCTGCTATTGCCGTCCGCCGCGGTATCCTCACAACAGACTTCTCCTACGTCTGAGATACTGGCATGATGGCATTGCTTGTGCCGAGGAGCCCCGCTTACCAATGAACGCGAACTCGTCTTCTTTGAACCCAACCTCCTTCAGCGACCCGAAAGTTTCCTACAACCGCCTTCTTCTCTTGGTAGCTGGCCTCGGTGGCCTACTCTACGGCGTCGATGTGGGCATCATCGCTGGTGCGTTGCCTTATCTGGAGGCCACCTCTGGCTTTACTTCCGGCCAGTTGTCTTTTGTGGTGGCCGCGGTGCTGCTTGGCAGCGTCATCTCCACAATGTTTGCGGGCCTCTTGGCCGACTGGATGGGCCGCAAAATCGTGATGACCCTCAGCGGCATCCTCTTTGTGGTCAGCATCCCGATGATCGCTCTTTCCCAAGGCTATGGGTCTCTGGTTCTGGGGCGTCTTTTGCAGGGCATCAGCGCCGGATTGGTTGGCGTAGTGGTTCCGTTGTACTTAGCCGAGTGTCTCGTCGCCGCGCATCGCGGGAAGGGGACAGGGATCTTTCAGTGGCTACTTACATTCGGGATTTTTGCCGCTGCTGTCGTGGGAATGTATTTCAGCTGGCGCGTCGACGAGGTTGCGAAGCTCGCCGATCCCGCCAAGCTCCTGGCTTACAAAATTACGGCTTGGCGCGGAATCTTCTGGGTTTCGTTTCCTCCCGGCGTGTTGTTCGTAATCGGCAGCTTTATGGTGGCGGAGTCGCCTCGCTGGCTATTCCGTCGTGGCAAAACCGATGCCGCCCGCACCGCGCTGCTTCGTTCGCGTACCAGCGAGGAGGCTGATCTCGAGCTTCGGGAAATGGAAGAGTCCGCCGCCGCGAAGGCGAAGTCCGCGTCCGAAGGCAAGGTTAGGGAATCGCTGCTGCGCCGCAAGTACGTGATCCCGTTTTTGATGGCCTGCGTCATCCTGGCCTGCAATCAGGCGACCGGCATCAACTCCATCATCGCTTATAACACCAACATCCTTTTACAGAGTGGTCTCTCTGATGTGGCAGCGCACTGGGGCTACGTCGTCTTCACTCTGATCAACTTCCTCGTGACTTGGGGTGGTGTCATGTTGGTGGACCGCAAGGGGAGAAAGTTTCTGCTCGTGCTGGGCACCACCGGGATTATTCTTTCGCTCGTTCACGTGGGGCTGCTCTTCCACCAAACTGAAAAGCTACGCATGGATGCCAGAAGCGCGGTGCAGTCCATGGTGGCCGCAGATGCAAATCAAGAACAAAAACTGACGCTCGTCTATAACCAGCAGATAGCGGGCTCGCTCCTCAGTGCGACAGGGAATTCCACCACGGCGCCCGGAAGCGAGCCCACATCCCTGGTCGTCATCTATTCCTACGGAGATTTTCGCGCCGCCTCCAAAGTTGCCCGCTCCAACGATCCGGCGGCCAAGCCCATCGAGATCACACGCGACGGCTGCGTGCCCCCTAACAAAGTAGTGGCATTTTTCTCCAATCCCTTCGGCGATCTCGATGCCGCACGCGTAGCTCCGTTGCGAATCGAGAACGCGCTCATCACTCCCATACCGAATACGCACAACGGTTGGCTGGTGGCCATCAGCCTTTTTGTTTTCATGGCGTTTTTCGCCGTTGGCCCGGGAATCTGCGTCTGGCTAGCGCTTTCCGAGCTAATGCCAACCCGCATCCGCTCCAACGGTATGAGCATCGCCTTGCTCATCAACCAGGCGGTTTCGACGACTATCGCCGCCATATTCCTGCCCACCGTAGGCAAGTATGGCTATTCCACGATATTTTTCGCGTTCGCCGCCTGCACCGTGATTTATTTCATTACAGCGGCATTTTTCTTGCCAGAGACTAAAGGCAAGACGCTGGAAGAAATCGAAGCGTTCTTCGCGCGCTAGATACGTCTCGCGCGGCGTTACGGGTGGTTCCATAAATGGGTTCGTATCAGGGCACGGCTTCAGCCGTGCCGTTAGAACCAATAAGCTCTGGGGCTTTAGCCCCCGAGGTAAGGGGTTGAACTCAGAAGTCATTCTTTCATCTTCTTTTTTGGTGCTGGGTTTCAAGATTTGAATTTCTCTACTGGCGGCTAGGCTGATTTCCGGTTTTCTGGCGACAAAAGCTCGGGGAACGCGAAAGTACCGGAACGAAAGGATGGCGAAAAAACCCAGCTTTGGCAGTATGCTTATCCAGGTGGGCACGCATCGAACTAGGTAGGACTATGATGTTTCGGCTATTTAGACCGTGGCTACAGCTATTGGTCGGCACTCTGGCAATAATGGCATCAGCGCAGGCGGCCCCCAGTGTGCCTCCGCCCACTCTCGACCACGGCTTCAGCCTGCTGTACAGCCTAAAATTCGACGAAGCGCAGCAGGATTTCACCCAGTGGCAGCGGCAGAATCCTAACGACCCGATGGGGCCGGCTAGCGAAGGCGCCGGTCTCCTTTTCTCTGAGCTTGATCGCCTGGGCATCCTGGAATCACAATTCTTCGAAAACGACTACGCGTTCGCCGACCGCAAGAAGATGTCTCCCGATGCCGCCGTGCACACCCGTTTCGAAGCCGCTTTAGGTAGAGCCGAAATTCTGGCCAAGGCGCATCTGTCTAAAGACTCGAAAGACCATGACGCCCTGCTTGCCATGGTGATGGTCAACGGCCTGCAAGCCGACTACGCGGGCCTCATCGAAAAGCGCAATTTCGCTTCTCTCAGCTTCACGCGGCAAGGAACGGCGTGGGCGCAGCAGTTGTTAGCCGTCGATCCCCACGCCTACGACGCGTACCTCGCCCGCGGCCTCAGCCGCTACATTATCGGCAGCCTCTTCGCTCCATTTCGCTGGCTTCTCCATCTCGGAGGCGTGGAAGGTACAAAAGAAGATGGTCTCGCCGATGTGAGGCTCACCGCCGAGCATGGCCGCTACTTCGCGCCCTTTGCACGTATCCTCCTCGCCATCGCCTACGTGCGCGATAAGAATAAGACGCAGGCCCGTCAGGTTCTTTCCGCTCTGCACGAAGACTTCCCGGAGAACAGTCTATTTGTCCGGGAAATCCAGCGGCTAACGCCACCGTCGCAAGTCCACTAGATCGCACTCCTCGAATTCACATTCCCGTAACCGCTCTGTAACGCATTCGTAACATTCGCCCAATAGACTCCAGATTGAATTCAGTCAAACAACCTTTGGACTCGACAGGAGCGAAACGAGTGATGCGTCGAATCTCTCTACTTCTCTGCTTATTTCTCGCAGTCCCGGCGTTCAGCCAGCAAGTCAAGCTGACGGGCGCGGGGGCCACGTTCCCCAACCCGATCTACCAGAAATGGTTCAGCGAATACAGCAAGCTGCATTCGGACGTTCAGATCAACTACCAGTCCATTGGCAGCGGCGGCGGGATTCGCCAGGTTTCCGAGGGCGTGGTCGATTTCGGCGCCAGCGATGGCCCCATGACCGACGACCAGTTGAGCGCGGCCAAGACCAAGCTTCTGCACTTCCCGACCGTTCTTGGTTCCGTCGTCCCGGCTTACAACGTGCCCGGTGTGACCGGAGAGATTAAGTTCACTCCTGAGATGCTGGCAGGAATTTTTCTCGGCAAGATCACCAATTGGAACGACCCGTCGATTGCCAAGGCGAATCCCGACATCAAGAATTTCCCCAACCAGGCCATCATTGTTGTTCATCGTTCCGATGGCAGCGGAACCACCTACATCTTTACCGACTATCTCTCCAAGGTCAGTTCGGACTGGAAGGACACCGTAGGCAAAGGCACCTCACCCAAGTGGCCTGTCGGTCTCGGCGGAAAAGGTAATGAAAGCGTCGCGGGTTCTGTTCGTCAGCTCCCCGGTGCCATCGGCTACGTCGAGCTGATTTATGCCATCCAGAACAAGATTCCCTACGGCAGCGTCAAGAACTCTTCAGGAGCTTTTGTGAAGGCGACCCTGGACAGCACTACGGCTGCGGCGGCTTCGGCTAAGACGATGCCTTCCGACTTTCGCGTCTCCATCACCAACCCGCCAGGCAAGGATGCCTATCCAATTTCCAGCTTTACCTGGTTGTTGATTCCGGCGCAGTCCAAGGACGCCGCCAAAGGCAAGATCCTTGCTGACTTCCTGACCTGGATGGTGAACGACGGTCAAAAGCTGGTGACCGATCTTTCGTATGCTCCGCTGCCCGCCAATGTCGCGGACAAGGTCAAGGCCGCGATCAAGCAAGTAAAATAGTTCCGCTGACGAATCCATTAACCAAGCTTCCTGCTACGGAGGCTGAGGAGACGCAATGAATACCGTTATCAAATGGGGTGTAGTACTGGCGCTGGCAGGCACAATGGCAGCCCAGGCAGCTCCGAAGAAGAAAGCCCACAAAGCCGCGAGGCCCGCCGAGCCGGCAGTCACGCAGCAAGACGTACAGGCCCTGAAGGATTCTTTGTCAGTCCAACAGCAAGCGATCGAAACGCTGAAGAGTGAGCTGGCGAAGCGCGATCAGAACTGGCAGGATGCGCAGCAAAAGCTGCAACAAGCTCAGGCAGATGCTGCCGCCGCGCAAGCGAAGACTGCGGCCGTCGAGGCCTCGGCCGAGCAAGACCGAGCAGCCTACAACCAGTTGGCCAGTGACATGGCGGACGTGAAGACCACGCTCACCAACAGCGCTGTGACCACCATGGACGATCAGAAGCGCATGACAGCCTTTGAGTCGGCTATGGCACGTTTCCGCTTCTACGGCGACGTCCGCGTCCGCGGTGAGTCGTTCAATCAGCAGGGTACTGCCGATCGCAACCGTGCCCGCATTCGCGCCCGCTTCGGCGTTGAAAGCAAGCTCGGTGAATCCTTTATCGGGGGTCTGGCGCTTGCCACTGGTACCCTCGGCGACCCGACCACCACCAACGAGACCCTGACCAACTTCTTCGGGCGCAAGACCATTGGTCTGGACCGCGCCTATATCACCTACAATCCCAGTTCCTTCAAGGCGCTGCAATTGACGGGTGGCAAGTTTGCCTACACCTGGCTTCGTTCGGGCGTTACCTTCGATCCCGATATCAACCCGGATGGGTTCAGCGAAAAGCTTTCCTTCGACCTCCACAATCCGCTGGTGAAGAACCTCACCGTTGGCGCCTATCAGTTGAACGTGAACGAAGTGAGTGGTGGCCCGGACGCGTTTGCCTTGGGTGTGCATGCTTCGGCGAAGTTGCAGCCTCTCCCCTTCTGGACCGCGACGCCTAGTTTCTCGGCCACGAAGTGGAACAAGCCCAATCAGATCTTGAATGCCAGTGCCTTCGCAGTTGGCGCCACCACCACTAGTTTTGTGGTGCAGCTCCCGATCGTTCCACAGCCTGCTCCGGGTTCCCAGCAGACCCAGCCCACAGTCTTTACTCTGAATGTTCCGGGCGAGGGTCCCGGTTGCTCGAATCCAAAGATCACGCTTTCGGTGGACGCGAATCCGGCAAATCCGGCTAAGCCGATCACGGTTCCGGCCACACCCAATTGCGTGTTTGCGCCGAACGGTATGACGAACGCCATCCTTTTCGACGTGACCACCGATGCATTCGGGAACATATCGAAAACAAATCAGCGATTCGCGTCGGGCTTCTTCTACGCCGATTTCATCCTCAATAACACGTTCAAGACGCCCTTCAAGCGTCTTCCGCTGAACGTAAACTTGGAGTACGAAAACAACCTGGACGCGGTGGCGCATCCTTTCTCCGGAACACTGGATCCGGTGACCCATCAACTTGTTCAGCTGACCAATTTAGGCAGCCAGTCGAAAGCGTACGGTGCCGACATCAGCGTAGGCCAAACTGCGCACAAGGGCGACTTCCAGATTGGTTACGCGTATCTGCGGCAAGAGCAGGATTCCGCTATCGCCTCTTTCGTGGAAAGCGATCAACGCGCTCCCACGAACATCCTGCAGCACCGCTTCTACGCGCTGTACAAACTCAATGCCAACACAACGGCTTCGTTTACGTTCTGGCGTGGCCGTACGTTGAATACATCGCTGGAGAATGCGGTCATAGCTCCGGGCGTCAACGGTACAGTCAGCCAACTGGATCACAGTCTGAATCGCTTGCAGTTTGACTTGATCTATAGCTTCTAACCTCAGCTTCTAACTTCAACGAAGAAAAAGGCTTTGAGGCGCCAGTCAACCAACTGGCGCCCCTTTTTCTTGAGCCAATGCCCCAATCCCGGCGGCCTGCTTTATACTGAAGGGGAACAGGAGATGCCCGCGTGAGTCGTTGGATGCTGGTCCTTGCAGTTTTCCTCAGCGCCAGTGCTGCGACTATCGCCAACGCCGCGGAATCCCTGAAGAAAAACCAGCCGGGCGTGATCTTAACCGTCGAGAAAAAGGCCCACACGCGCATCCAGTATTACGTCGTCAACACCCCAGTCACCACCGACGAACCCT
>Ga0210384_10002358_pt1 | contig 23156 bp, 21 predicted proteins | sample IncBWH2MmetaG_FD_160574 | JGI IMG/M metagenome (GOLD analysis project Ga0210384, IMG submission 160574) | Forest soil microbial communities from Barre Woods Harvard Forest LTER site, Petersham, Massachusetts, United States - Inc-BW-H-2-M | ecosystem: Environmental > Terrestrial > Soil >...
GTTGGTCCCCGGCGAGAGGGCCATGCCGGAACTTGCCGCAAGCTTGGCCGCTTCAGCGATGGACACATTGTTCGCCCGAACGTTCACGTTCAGGACTGCTGCAGTCGGCTTGCTATCGACGGTGCCGCTCAACTCCAGGGGGGTGTTCCCGAGCTTCACCGCAAGTGAGCGGATCGTCAGCAGATCAGCAACCAGATCATCGTTAAGGTCGTAGGAGGCTGCGATAGGGAAGCCGAGCTCCGAGCCATGCACTTTGCCGCTCTGAACCTGAAGGTTGCCGGTAGTCGTGAGTTTCCCGCCTTCGCTATCGATCTTGCTATCGCCACTGATTGTCCCGTCGGTTCCATTCAAGGCTGGGGAGTTGAGAAACTTTGATAGATCTCCCACCTGAACTTGACGCAAAGTGATCGTGCCGTGAAACGGCGTCTTCGCTGGCTCATTGCTGGCGATCGGACCTCCATCGCCTTGCAGCCGAACCTGGGAATTTGAACTTGCCATACGAACCGCAGCATCGACCGAAAATTTGCTGGTGGGAGAGAAGTTCAGCAGGGTCACGTCAATATGGTCGTATACCGAGGGAGTCTTGCTCGTTTGCTGATCGAGAACAGAAATCTGCCCGTCACTGATGATCAACTTGCTCAAAGAAAATTGTTGTTGGCCTGATGTTGAAGCCGGCGCCGTTTGGGGAGCCGGAGACTGACTCGTGGGCGCGGCTGGGGGCGCACCCAAAACACCCTCAGTCGGATGACCCAAAGATGCAAAATTCCAAATTCCCTGTGCGTTCTTGATGAGGTTTACAGTCGGCCGCTTCAGATCGACAGATTCGATCTCCACCTGCTTCCGCAGCAAAGGCAGCAGCTGCACCGAGACGTCCAACTCCTGGGCTTTGATGAACGCAGTGTCTCCGCCGAAATGAGGGTCCTCACCGACTGTCGGCGACTGCACGCGGAAACGTAAGGGGAGAACGCTGAGGTGCATGTCGCCCAGCGAAACCTTCCGTCCTAGCCTGGATTCAAGCTCCGACTGAATTGTGGGGCGATATCGGTTCACATCGAAGGTCGCGGCAAAAATCAGCAGGCCGGCGATGACAACAACGACAAGAATTCCAATGCCCGCAAAAACCTTTCGCATGACGCCCTCCCGGAAAACAGAATCCTCAAGCGGCCTCTCTACGTTGGATGAGCTGAAGGACCGCAGGTTTGGCCGATTCTGCTCAGAACGCAACTATACCGCTTTCCGCGCGTCAGAGATGTCCGTAGGGGAAAGGCTTGACCTACGCCAACTAGGGCCTTTTTGCGCGGCAATGCCGCAGAAATCCGCTAGAATACGCAGGCGTTCGCGGAGGGCGGATGCCCGACAGTGCAGCCAATCGAACCGGTCAGGCACAAGCAGGCGACGTCATCTCCGAGATCGACATCCTGTGGCTGACGGCCGGACTCGGCTGCGACGGCGACACCATCGCGATGACCGGCGCCACCCAGCCCAGCCTCGAAGATATTGTTCTGGGCGCCTTGCCATGGACTCCAAAGGTGCGCTTCTACAACCCGTTTCTCGCCTTCGAAAACGGCGATGACTTCGTACGCCCGTTTCGCGAAGCCGCCCAGGGGCAATCGCAACGACCCTTCATTCTGATCGTCGAGGGCTCGATTCCGAATGAGGCCAATAAGACGGAAGGGTACTGGGCTTCGTTTGGAACTGATTCCGCTACGGGTCAGCCCATCACTACCTGCGAATGGATCGATCGTCTCGCCCCTCATGCATGGGCCATCGTTGCCACCGGAACGTGCGCCACCTACGGAGGCATTCACGCCATGGAGGGCAATCCCACCGGATGCATGGGCCTACCCGACTACCTGGGATGGAAGTGGCAATCGAAGGCGAAGATTCCGATCGTCTGTGTGCCCGGCTGCCCCGTCCAGCCCGACAACATGATGGAAACCGTGCTCTATCTTCTTTATATGGCGGTTGGGCGGGCGCCAATGATTCCGTTAGACGACGCGCTGCGGCCTACATGGTTGTTCGGCAGCACCGTTCACGAGGGATGCGATCGCGGTGGATATTACGAGCAGGCAGAATTCGGCGAAGAATATGGTTCACCACTCTGTATCGTACGGCTCGGCTGCTGGGGACCGGTGGTGCAATGCAACGTCGGGAAAAGAGGATGGATGGGCGGTATTGGCGGCTGCCCCAACGTGGGCGGCATATGCATTGGCTGCACCATGCCGGGATTCCCCGACAAGTTTATGCCCTTCATGAACCAGCCTCCCGGGTCCCTGCTCTCCTCGCACGCAGTACAAACCTACGGGCGGGCGATTCATGCTCTGCGGCGATTCACCCAGGCATCCTTGAATAAAGAGCCGAGTTGGAGGAGTCGGCCGCGCGAAGGGCAAATTCCGTAGGAGTCTTTTCCAAGGCACGTCATGAGTTCGTTCTGGCAAATCGGCGGCGCAGGGGCGGAGGGGAACCTTCCCGTGTCTGACGATAACCTTTCGCCTGAAAGCGCGGAAGCCATTCTTACGGAACTCGCGAGTACTTATTCCAAGGACGTCGTAACTTCTCTGTCCGCTCTCCACCATTTCTTCGAGCGCCTCGACCACAAACCAATTCCCGAATCGCAGCTTCCCAATGTCGAGGCCAAGTACCGCGCACTCGTCGAGCAGCTTCCGGCCGTTGTGTTCATGGCATATCTCGATCGCGGCATCGGAGAAGCTTACGTCAGCCCGCAAATTGAGGCGACCCTGGGATTCTCCCAATCCGAGTGGCTTGAAGATCCGGTGCTGTGGTACCAGCAGATTCATCCCGACGACAAATATCGTTGGAGCATTGAAGCGTCGGAGATGTTCCTGAGCGGGAAAGCGCTGCGCTCCGCCTACCGCGTGCTTTCGCGCGATGGTCGCGTGATCTGGTTTCATTGCGAAGCCAAAATGATCTGTCGGCCCGACGGCAGCCCATGGTTTATTCATGGCATCGCCTTCGACATCACCGATCTGAAACAAACCGAACAGGAACTGCAGGACGAACGCAACCTGATTTCCGCGATCCTCGACACCGTCGGCGCATTAGTGGTGGTTCTTGATTGCGACGGTCGCATCGTCCGGTTCAATCGTGCCTGCGAGTTGATGACGGGCATGTCGTTTGCACAGGCGCGTGGCAAGAGCGTATGGGACCTCTTTTCCAGCCCGGAAGACCGGGAGCAGTTCAAAGTGAAGTTCCAGGAGATCGCTGACAGTCCTGCGCGGGGTGAGTACGAGAGCAGTTGGGTTGCAGCCGACGGCAGCTGCCGCACCATCGCATGGTCAGCCGCCGTGTTGCCCGGCCTCAAGCAGATGCCGACTTACATCATTGCTTCCGGCATCGATATCACGGAGCAAAAGCGGGCCCAGGCAAAATTCCGAGGCCTCCTGGAGGCGGCGCCGGACGCGGTCGTCGTCGTGAACCAGAAGGGAAGAATCGTTCTGGTGAATGCTCAGGTGGAAAAGCTCTTCGGCTATCCACGCCAGGATCTGCTGGGCGAGGAGATCGAGAAGCTGGTGCCGCCACGCTTGCGGGGAAACCATCCGGCGCATCGCAGAAACTTCTTTGCCGAACCACGCGTCCGGCCCATGGGCGCCGGCATTGAACTCTACGCGTTGCATCGCGATGGTCACGAGTTTCCCGTGGAAATCAGCTTGAGTCCGCTCGAGACCGAGGAAGGAGTGCTGGTTTCGAGCGCGATTCGCGACATCAGTGATCGCAAACGGCTCGAGCGAACGGTTCTCGAGATCAGCGAACGCGAGCAGCGCCGAATTGGCCAGGACCTTCATGACGGCCTCGGCCAGCACCTTACCGGAATCGCCTTCATGAGCAAGGTGCAGGAACGGAAGCTGGCAGAGCGGCAGGTTCCTGAAGCTGCCGATGCGGCCAAGATCGTCCAGTTGGTCAACGACGCAATTCTGAAGACGCGCGAACTGGCGCGGGGACTGCTGCCGGTCGTTTCCGATGCGCACGGTCTAATGTCGGCGCTCCAGCTTTATGCTGCTGAGATTCGGGACCTTTTCGGCGTTAACTGCCGTTTCCAATGTGAAGAAGCCGTCTTGATCCACGACGCTGCCGCTGCGACCCACCTGTACCACATCGCGCAGGAAGCGGTGAACAACGCCATCAAGCACGGCCACCCGAAAAATATCTCGATTCGCCTTTTTGCTGGCGAGCGGGAAGGAACGCTGGTAATAAAGGACGACGGGGTTGGGATTGAGCGGCCTCTGGCTCGGCATGCCGGAGTTGGATTGCACATCATGAATTATCGCGCCGGGATGATCGGAGGAAATCTCGAAGTCCGGCGTGAGCAACCGAGTGGCACGGTAATCACCTGCCGTTTCCCGGTGACGACCGACAACGGAGGTTCAGGAGCACGCAAATGAACCAGAGCGGCGTACCAGCAAAAAAGAGCAGGGTCTTCGTTGTGGATGATCACCCGATCGTTCGTCAGGGGCTCGCCTTGCTGATCAACCGCGAAGCTGACCTGGCGGTCTGCGGCGAGGCCGAGGATGCCCACGCGGCGATGCAGTTGGTCATGAGCACCCAGCCCGACATCATGATCGTGGATATCTCGTTGAATGGACCCGACGGCCTCGACCTGCTGAAGGACATCCGCACACGATACCCGGATTTGCCAGTTCTTATCCTCTCCATGCACGACGAGTCCATCTATGCCGAGCGCGCCCTTCGCGCCGGCGCCCAGGGCTACATCATGAAGCAGGAGGCGACCGACAAAGTCCTGGTCGCCTTGCGCCGAATCCTCAGCCACGAAATCTATGTGAGTGAGCGCATCGCCAACCGCATGTTGCAGCGTTACATCGGCAGCCCAGGTGCGGCCAAGCCTTCTTCCATTGCCGATCTCACTGACCGCGAACTGGAAGTCTTTCGCTTGATTGGAGAAGGGCACTCCACCCGGCAAATCGCCGAGGAATTACACATAAGCGTCAAAACAGTTGAGTCCTATCAGGCACACATCAAGGAAAAACTTTCCCTTCGTAGCGCGCGTGAGCTCGTGCAACATGCCATCCAGTGGAGCATTAGCGAAAAATCTGCCTGAGCGTTATTTGCCCCCATTTGGTGAAAGTAGTTCCTTCAACTTCCTGCCCACTCTTATCGGGGAATCCCCCATCGCCTCGTAGGAAATGATTGGGGCAAAAAAGAAGGTGCCTCCTGCTTGTGCGCCAGCACACATTTTCTCGATTCTATGCATCAGTAATTCCGCGAAGTGGGTGGGTGACTTGTGCGGAGATTCTTGAGCCAAGGTCTTTCTCTACACACATTGACTTGTAGCGAAGCCGACGGCTGGCCATATTGAAAATCGGAACTTCAGCAAGCACTCAGTATTAATCCGCGTGACTACCGAAATTCGAAAGGAGACCCAGCTATGGCAGCGGAATCTGTTCCGTACGGTCGATCCACGCAACACGCGCCGGCCGTGCCCGAGGTACACATAGTCTGGATTACGGCCGGTCTGGGCTGTGATGGAGACTCAGTTTCAATCACGGCGGCGACTCAACCCAGCATCGAAGACGTCTTGCTGGGTGCCATTCCTGGGCTGCCGAAAGTCCACTTGCATAATCCCGTGCTCGCCTACGAGGTGGGCGACGACTTTCTTAAATACTTTTACCGTGCGGAGGAAGGAAAGCTCGATCCTTTCGTCTTGGTGGTCGAAGGCTCCATCCCCAACGAAAAAATCAAAAAAGAGGGGTATTGGGCGGCGCTCGGAACCGATCCGAAAACAAACCAGCCAATAACGACCAACGAATGGATTGACCGTCTCGCTCCGAAGGCGCTCGCTGTTGTAGGTTGCGGGACTTGCGCGACCTACGGCGGTATCCATGCCATGGAAGGCAATCCCACAGGCGCCATGGGACTGGCCGATTACCTCGGATGGCAATGGACTTCGAAGGCCGGCCTGCCGATCGTGAACGTCCCGGGCTGCCCCGTTCAACCGGACAACTTCATGGAAACGCTTCTCTACCTGCTCTACCAGGTCGCAGGGCGTGCCCCGATGATCCCGCTCGACGACCAGCTTCGTCCCATGTGGCTCTTCGGAAAGACTGTCCATGAAGGCTGCGACCGCGCCGGATACTACGAGCAAGGCGACTTCGCCGAAAATTACGGTTCGCCAAAATGCATCGTGAAACTCGGTTGTTGGGGGCCAGTCGTCAACTGCAACGTACCGAAGCGCGGATGGATGGCTGGCATCGGCGGCTGCCCCAACGTCGGCGGCATCTGCATCGGATGCACCATGCCCGGCTTCCCGGACAAGTTCATGCCCTTCATGGACGAACCGCCGGGCGCCAAGATTTCTTCCGGAGCTGTGGGTGCTTACGGCCGCGCCATCACAGCCCTGCGCACGCTTACCATGGCGACCGTCAATAAAGAACCCAAATGGCGGCATCCGCGGGCTGAACTGACCACCGGCTACCATCCCAGATCCTACTAAGAGGAGCGATCGTAATGAGCACGATTACCGCACCGACCAAAGAAGTTGCAACCAAGGGCAAAAACCTGGTTGAGATGAACTGGGATCCGATCACTCGTATCGTCGGGAGCCTGGGCATCTTCACCAAAATTGACTTTGCCAACAAGAAGGTCGCGGAGTGCCATAGCACCTCCTCGATCTTTCGCGGATACAGCATCTTCATGAAAGGCAAAGATCCGCGCGACGCACACTTCATTACCAGCCGCATCTGTGGCATTTGCGGCGACAACCACGCCACCTGCGCCACCTACGCGCAGAATATGGCCTTCGGAGTTCGGCCGCCCGCGATGGCGGAGTGGATCGTCAACCTCGGCGAGGCTGCCGAGTACATGTTCGACCACAACATCTTCCAGGACAACCTGGTCGGTGTCGATTTCTGCGAGCAGATGGTCAAGGAGACGAATCCTTCCGTCTATGCCAAGGCAGAGAAAACCCCCGCTCCCCACGCCAACCTGCACGGCTATCGCACGATCGCCGACATCATGAAGGCTCTGAACCCCTTCACCGGCGAGTTCTACCGTGAAGCGCTGCAGATGAGTCGCATGACGCGCGAAATGTTCTGCCTGATGGAAGGCCGCCACGTTCATCCATCCACGCTGTATCCGGGCGGCGTCGGAACCGTGCCGACCATCCAACTCTTTACCGACTATCTTGTGCGTCTCATGAAGTATGTCGAGTTCATGAAGAAGGTCGTTCCTCTCCATGATGATATCTTCGACTTCTTCTACGAAGCCCTGCCCGGCTATGAGGAAGTGGGCAAGCGCAGAATCCTTCTGGGGTGCTGGGGTTCGTTCAACAATCCCGCGGTCTGCGATTACACCTACAAGAACATGACGGAGTGGGGCCGCGCCATGTACGTGACCCCCGGCGTGGTTGTGGACGGCAAGCTGGTGACCACCGACCTGGTGGATATCAACCTCAACATCCGCATCCTGCTGGGCAGTTCCTACTACGACGACTGGCAGAATTCCGAGACCTTCGTGAAAACCGATCCGCTCGGCAATCCGGTCGACAAGCATCATCCCTGGAACCAGACCACGATTCCGCGTCCGCAGAAGCGTGATTTCGGCGGCAAGTACACGTGGGTCATGTCGCCGCGCTGGTTCGACAAACGCACTGGCGATCATCTGGCGCTCGACACTGGGGGCGGACCGATTGCCCGGCTGTGGGCAACGGCGCTCGCCGGACTCGTCGACATCGGTTACATCAAGGCCACTGGGAACAGCGTCAAGATGTATTTGCCTAAGACGACGTCGCTGCCCGAAGTCGAGTTCGAGTGGAAAATTCCCAAGTGGAGCAACGCCATCGAGCGCGACCGCGCCCGAACCTACTTCCAGGTGTATGCCGCCTGCTGCGCTCTGCATTTCATGGAGCAGGCCATGGAAGAGTTGCACGCGGGACGCACTCGAACCTGGACCGATTTCAAGGTTCCGGAGGAGGCCATTGGCTGCGGCTTCCACGAAGCCGTGCGCGGCGTGCTCTCGCATCACGTCGTGATCCGCAGAGGCAAGATCGCCAATTACCACCCGTATCCACCGACACCCTGGAACGCGAACCCGCGTGACGTTTACGGCACGCCGGGTCCGTACGAAGACGCGGTGCAGAACACGCCGATCTTCGAGGAAAACGGTCCTGACAAGTTCAAAGGGATCGACATCATGCGCGCCGTACGCAGCTTCGACCCTTGTCTGCCCTGCGGTGTTCATATGTACCTTGGCGACGGCAAGACGCTGGAGACTCGCCATTCGCCGATGTTTGGTCTCCAGCCTTAACGTTGTGTGGTTGCATCAGCGGGAAGCGAAAGTACGGCGTTCGAAGCAGAAACGGTTCGATGCCGCGCTTTCGCCCTGCTGTCTGTGAAGGAGGACCGTGCCCGAAGACAAAGACTTCCAGGCCCGTCTGCAAACACTCGGCTCGCTGCTCCATGACTTGGAGACGATCACCGATCCTGCCTCCCGATCAGCCGCCAAGGAACTCGTCCAGTTGTTGATGGACCTGCACGGGAGCGGTCTTGAGCGGATTCTGGAGATCGTCTTTCAGTCTGGGGAGGTTGGGGGCGAGATCATCGACAAGCTGGGCCGCGATTCCCTGGTGAGCAGCCTGCTTGTGCTCTACGGCCTTCATCCCGAGGAACTTCAGACCCGCGTCGAGAGAAAGCTTGAGCAGATTCGTTCCAAGCTTCACAAAATGGGGGCGCAGGCGAGGCTCGTCAGTGTAAACGGAAGCGAAGTGCGAGTGCACGTGGCAATCGACCGCCATTCGTGTGGCTCGACCGCCCGCAGCATTGGCTCCGTTGTTGAAGAAGCGATGTACGAAGCTGCTCCCGATCTCACATCTTTAGTCGTGGAAGGGCTGGAGGAACCTTCCGCTTCCGGCTTTGTTGCGTTGGAGAAGCTCTCCACGTCCTCTCCCACGGTTTCTCTACAGGCAACGTCGGCGGAGGGGATGGACTGAAGGAAAGTTTGCAGGCCACCTGGAATGACGAGAAGCGAGCAGCTTCGGGACCCGGCAAAAGCGTTCGAGACACTGCGCCATTTCGCGCGCAAGCCACAGAAGCGTGTGGAGCATTGTCAGCTATGCAATGTCGCTGTCATCACCGACCACCCCCATCTGATTGAACTAACCCGGCGCAGAATTGTGTGTGCCTGCGATGCCTGCGCGATGCTTTTCAGTGGAAACCCCGGTTCTAAATATCGCCGCGTCCCCCGCCGCGTGCGGCTTTTGGCGAATTTCAAAATGTCCGACGCTGAATGGGACAGCCTGCTCATTCCGATCAACCTCGCCTTTTTCACGCAGAGTAGCCTCGATGACCGGGTCAGCGCGCTCTACCCGAGCCCTGCCGGGGCCACCGAGTCGCTCTTGCCGCTGGAAGCGTGGACGAACATCGTCGAAGCCAACCCGGGTTTGCGCGAGCTTGAGCCCGACGTGGAAGCGCTACTGATCAATCGCGTCGGCCACGCGCGCGGAGCGACCCCCGCGGAATATTATGTCGTGCCCATCGACGCCTGCTACCGCTTGGTCGGCCTGATTCGCCTCCACTGGAAAGGGCTGTCCGGCGGAACCGAAGTGTGGCAGGAAATCGGCGGCTTCTTTGCCGGTCTTCGATCGCAGGCTGAAATCGTCAATGAGGGGATTCATGCCTGATCTTGCATTCAAGGTCGAAGGCGTGGAGGTGGCCAGGTTCTCGGCCGCTCCCCAAATTGTGCTCAAGCTGCGCGTCACCAATGCCAATCCTGAGGAGATCATTCACTCCGTCGCACTCCGTGGCCAGATTCAGATTGAGGTGACCCGGCGCAGGTATTCCGAACAGGACCAAAAGAAGCTGCGGGACCTCTTCGGCGAGCCCGAGCGCTGGAGCCAGACCCTGCGCAATCTGCTCTGGACGCATGTCAGCGTGAATGTTCCTCCGTTTCAGGGTGGCACTCTGGTCGATGTTCCCGTCCCTTGCACCTTCGACTTCAACGTCGGTGCCACCAAGTACTTCCACGGTCTCGGCGAGGGCGATGTCCCTCTTTGCGTGATGTTCAGTGGCACGGTGTTCTACGCGCATTCCGACGGAATCATGCAAGTCGCGCCCATCTCCTGGGACAAAGAAGCCCGCTTCAGCATGCCGGTCAAAGTCTGGCGCGACATGATGGATTTTTACTATCCCGGCAGCGCCTGGATCTGCCTCCGTCGCGACGTTTTCGAACGTCTCTACGACTACAAGGTGCGCCACGGAATTCCCACTTGGGAGCAGGCCCTGGAAGCCATGCTCGAGGCCGAAGAGGCGGTGCGCTCATGAATCTTGAGCGAGTTGAGCAAATCGCGAAAGCGGTGCTCTACGAGGGATACATGCTTTATCCCTATCGGCCCTCGTCGGTGAAAAACCGCCAGCGTTGGAATTTTGGCGTGGTCTATCCGAATGCCTACAGCGAAATGCAAGACAGCGGCGAGCCCTCCACCGTGCAGGCCGAGTTTCTGGTTGAGGGCAGTGACGATACCGCGCTGGAAGTAAAGTTACGGTTTTTGCATCTCCGTACACGAACCAGCGAAGGCATGATTCAAGGCCCCGGTGGGTCGTCCCTCCCCGATGGCTGGCAAGAGGCCGTCGAGCGCGATGTCAGCCTTCCCCCTACCCCTCTCGCGGACATCGCCACCGAGTCTCTGCATCACGAATTCTCCTTCCCCGGCGAAACTCGCTTCGATGCGGAACGTAACGGGGACCGCTCGGTTGCGACCGTGGTGCGAAATCAGGATACGATCCAGGGCACAGTCGCACTGTCGATCATCCGAATCGGTCCTTGTTTGTTCAAAGCGTCTGTCCTGGTGCGTAACGCGACTCCCCTCAAAAATCCCGCTGCGCACCGGGACGACGCTTTGATGCAATCTCTGGTTTCCACTCACCTCGTTCTAGGAATCACTGGCGGCGAGTTCGTCTCGCTGCTCGAGCCGCCGGACGCGTTTCAAGACGCCGCCTCCCAGTGTCACAACGGCGGTGTGTGGCCGGTGCTGGTCGGTGAGGCAGGACAACGGGACACGATGCTGGCATCCCCCATCATTCTTTATGACTATCCGCAGATCGCTCCGGAAAGTGTCGGCGACCTGTTCGACGGAACGGAAATCGATGAAATCCTCTCGCTCCGCATCATGACCCTGACGGACGAGGAGAAGCGCGAGATTCGAAACTCCGATCAACGCGCGCGCCAGATCCTGGAGAGAACGGACTCCATGCCGGCTGAGCAATTCATGAAGCTTCACGGAGCTGTTCGTAGCCTGCGACCTCTCAAGGAGGATGCCGCGTGAACGAGTGGGAATGGCAGCTGCTCGAGGACAAGACTCCTGTCGATCGCCTTACGATTGACGGCGTCGAGGTGCGAGTCGGCGATAGCGTTCGCCTTTGTCCGCGAAAGGGCGGTGACGTCATGGACATCGCACTTGCCGGGCAGATTGCCATCATCGAAAGCATCGAGCAGGACTACGAAGGCAAGATTCATGTTTGCGTCGTGCTCGATGATGATCCCGGACGGGATCTGGGACTGCTCCGACAACCGGGCCATCGGTTTTTCTTCGATGCCGATGAGGTCGAGCCCCTGCCTGCCGGAGAAGCCCGTCCGCGGCGCGAGATTCAGAGCGCATGCATTCTCATCGCCGGTATTGGAAACATTTTCCTCGGTGATGACGGATTCGGCGTCGAAGTCATCCGTCGCCTTTCCGCGTGCAGCCTTCCCCCGGAAGTTCGTGTCGCTGATTTCGGCATTCGCGGCTTCGATCTCGCATATGCCTTGCAGGATGGATACGAAACCACCATCCTCGTCGATGCCTATCCCCATGGTCAGCCGCCGGGCGCAGTTTCCCTAGTCGAGCCTGACCTCAGTCAGCTGGATGAACCGCAGCCTGGCATGGTGGACACCCACGGCATGAATCCGCTGAACGTTCTCCGCATGGTAGTTGCCATGAACGGACGGCTCCGCAAGGTTCTGCTGGTTGGATGTGAGCCGGCAACTTTCGGCCCCGAAGAAGGCCACATGGGATTAAGCGAGCCGGTAGAAGCGGCGGTCGAAGACGCCGTGAAGCTCATCAACGACGTCGTTCAACGAATCTTGGAGAAACCCAGTAGTTAAGAAGTCATTTCTGACTGACAGAAGGAGACCAACGTGGCTGAGAACCATAACCACTCTGATTCTGCAACTGACCGGGACACTTTGTTCATGCTCAGTGGCGTGGCGTTCATGGTGTTTGGAGCGGGATTGATTCTTTCCAACCCGCTGGTTCGTCGTTATCTGGGAGGTGTCGGTATTGGCAGTCTCGCCCAGGCCGCCTTGCCTGATCTCGATCGTTACCTCAAGTTGCGGGCGATGTGATTTGATATCAGGTGAACGACCCAATTCTGTTCAGGAAAGGGGTTTTCATCGTCGACGTTGTCAGTTGGGGCTGACGGTGGCATCCGTCTATGACGCCGGAAAGCGGAGTGCGCTATGCGATTGACCCGCGGGCAAGCCAATTTACCGTGCAGGCTTTTGCCAGCGGCTTAATCTCGGCAGTAGCTCACAGTCCGAAGATCGCGATTCGCGAGTGGACGGGGGATATCACCGTTACTCCCGAGACTTTGCGTAGCACCAAACTCAAAGTTGTTGCCAAGACAACGTCGTTTGAAGTCTTGGACGAACTGCGAGACAGCGATCGGCGGGAAATCCATCGCGTGATGAACAACGAGGTGCTCGAATCGGCGCGCTATCCGGAGGTGGTTTTTGAGAGCTCCAATGTTGGCGTCGACAAGTTGAAAGAGTCACTGCATCGGGTGAATGTCGTGGGGCAATTGGCCCTTCATGGCATCACCAATAGCCACGCGTTCTTTGCCCAGGTTGCGTTTGGGGTGGATTCGTTTCGTGCCTACGGCGAATTCACCCTGTTGCAGACCGACTATGGCATCAAGATCGCTTCCGTCGCCGGGGGGACCTTGAAGTTGCAGGATGAACTCAAGTTCACCTTCTACGTGGTAGGCAGGAAGAAAGGCTGAAGAAAGGAGAGTCGTCGATACGTCTGAGTCAGATGAGTTTGCCGATGAGGATGGGATCGTGGCCTACGTCGCCAATGCAGCCTCGTCGCTGCCGGAGGGTGCTGCCGTTCGCTACGTAATCGACGCCAGGGGGAGTTCATTCATCGTGCAGGCATCGTCTACCGGCTTGCTCTCTGCCTTCGGACACGATCCTCGGATTGCGATCCGTGATTTCCAGGGCGACGTTGAGTTCAGCCCGGGAAGCGCGACGCTCGACGATGCGCGGCTTATGTTGCGGGTGCGGGCCGACTCGCTCGAGGTGACCGATGACATCAGCGAAAAAGATCGCGACGAGATCGAGCGCAGAATGTACGCCGAGGTTCTCGACACAGAACGCTTTCCCGATATCGTCTACGACTGCCTGCGAGTTACTGGCAGCGGCAGCATGGACCGTTACTGGGTAGCATTGAACGGAGAAGTGACTCTGCGTGGAGTCACTCGCACGCTGCCCATCACCGCGCGCTTGAATCTCAACGGCAATTCGCTGCGCGCCTCTGGCGAATTTGCCATGAAGCAAAGTGATTTTGGAATTCCACCCGTTACCGCGGCGGGAGGAACCATCCGGCTCAAGGACGAGCTGAAGTGCATGTTCGATGTCGTGGCCCGCAAGCAGGAGTAGCGCGAATGAACGACGACCGCCACGATTCGCAGCAATTTGGAGGATGCCGTATGTGCCTGGCCATACCCGGAAAGATTATCGAGATCTCTCCTGACAATCCCGACTCGGCCCTGGTCGACGTGGTCAGCGTCCGGCGCAGGGTCGATCTGGGATTGTTGCAGGACGATCGGCCGCAGCCTGGTGACTGGGTTTTGATTCACGTCGGCTTCGCCATGAGCAAAATCAGCGAGCAGGATGCTCTGGACCAGATGCAAACCCTTCGCGCTCTCGGCGAAGAAGAAGCTGCGATGCAGGAAGTCCAGGGATACAGCGTCGACGAAGCCGGCAACTCGAAACCAAACTAGAAGCCGCTTCGCGTGCAAAAGGGAGTTTCCACCAGCCATGAAGTTTGTTGACGAGTTTCGTGAACCTGAATTGGTCACTCGAACTGCGGAAGAGATTCGCCGGCTTGCCGATCCCAAACGCCATTACCGCTTGATGGAAGTGTGCGGCGGCCACACCCACGCTATCTACCGTTTCGGACTCAAGGACCTGCTCCCGGAAAACATCGAACTCATTCACGGACCCGGCTGCCCCGTCTGCGTTTTACCCATGGGCAGAATCGACGATGGGTTGTCTCTGGCCGAAGATCCAAATGTCATCTTCGCCGCCTTCGGCGACATGATGCGCGTCCCGGGCGCGAAAGGAAGCCCTCTCGAGCATAAGGCCCGCGGCATGGACGTGCGCATTGTGTACTCGCCCTCCGATGCGCTTAAACTGGCGCGCGCGAATCCTGACCGCCACGTGATGTTTTTCGCCATCGGCTTCGAAACCACGGCGCCCTCGACCGCGCTCACCATGATGCGCGCCAAAGCCGAAGGCATGCGCAACTTCTCGGTCTTCTGCAATCACGTCACAATCATCCCGGCGATCCGGGCGATTCTCGACTCGCCCGACATGCGCCTCGATGCCTTCATTGGGCCCGGGCACGTCTCCACCGTGATCGGCTGCCGCCCTTATGAATGGATCGTCAAAGACGAGCGCAAGCCTATCGTGGTTTCGGGCTTCGAACCGCTCGACATGTTGCAGTCGATCGTCATGCTGCTGCGCCAGCTCCGGGACGGCGAAGCCAAAGTCGAGAACCAATACAAGCGGGTCGTCCCCTGGGAAGGCAATCGGGCAGCTCTGCGCGCGATGGCAGAGGTATTCCAGCTGCGGCCTTATTTTGAGTGGCGCGGCCTTGGATTCATCTCGCAATCCGCGCTACGCGTTCGCGATGAGTACGCGGAGTGGGACGCCGAGCGGCGTTTCAGCGTTCCGGGCGTGCGCGTGACCGATCCCAAAGCCGCACAGTGTGGAGAAGTTTTGAAAGGTGTTCTGAAGCCTCATCAGTGTAAGCTCTTCGGCCGGGAGTGCACCCCGGAGCACCCGATCGGCGCTCTTATGGTTTCTTCGGAAGGATCATGCGCAGCGTATTACAACTACGAACACCGCAAAGCGGCAATGGTGAACATTCTGAGCCAGACGGCCTGAATCGCGACGCTGGCGCGGCGAGCACTCCCCCACGTGTACGCTTCCGCGACCCGCAAATCGAGATGGCCCATGGCGCGGGGGGTAAGGCCAGCCGTCGTCTCGTCGAAGGCCTCTTCGCGCCACTCCTGTTCGGGGCATCCACCGAGCCCCTCGGCGACGCGGCTCACGTGTCTGTCGGTGGCGTGCCGGTTGCCATCACCACCGACGCCTTTGTAGTCAAGCCTCTTCGTTTTCCCGGTGGATCGATTGGTGAACTTGCGGTGAACGGCACCGTCAACGATCTTGCTGTCTCCGGCGCCAAGGCGGAAACGCTGGTGGTCAGTTACGTCCTCGAAGCCGGTCTGCCCAGCGAGATATTGGAAGCCGAAGTTCGTGCCATGGCTGACGCCGCCCGCAAGGCTGGAGTGCAGATCGCGGCTGGCGACACCAAGGTCGTCGAGCATGGCAAGGCCGACAGTATGTACATCACCACCACCGGCATCGGCAGCCCGATGCGCGGCATTAAGCTCGATCCGCGCTCGGTGCGCACTGGAGACCGTGTATTGCTCTCGGGGCCGATCGGGGATCATGGCATCACGATTCTGCTCGCGCGCGGCGAACTTGACCTCGAAGCTGATCTTCGCTCCGATACTCGCTCGGTTCTCCCGCTCGTCCAGGCCCTGGTGCGCGCCGCAGGGCCCGGATTGCGCTGGATGCGCGATCCGACGCGCGGCGGCGTTGCCACCTCCTTGAACGAGCTGGCTCGCGACTGCGGATTAGGAATCACGCTTCACGAAGAAGCCGTCCCGGTGCGCGATGCCGTTCGTGGCGCTTGCGAGTTGCTGGGACTCGATCCTCTCCACATCGCGAACGAAGGGCAGTTCCTCGCCGTCGTTGCGCCCGAGTACGCCGACGCTGCAATCAACGCGTTGAATCTCGCTCCCGGCGGAGAGGACGCGCAAATCATCGGCGAGGTTAGCGAACAACCTGCAGGTTCGGTTCTCGTGACCACCTCCTACGGTGGCAGCCGCATTATCGACATGCTGGTCGGAGATCCTCTGCCGAGAATCTGCTAAGGAAGTTATGAAGACGGGATATCAACTCGCGACCCAGATTGAAGACCGGCTGGCGGAAAGGAATCGGCTCTTTGAAGAATTTTTCAGCCGCGAGGCCTTGCGGCTGGCACACGCCTGTCGCGAAATGTCGGAGCGCTTTCTGCGTGGCGGGCGCCTCCTGGCCTTTGGCCGTGGTCCTTACGCCACCGATGCCCAGCACGTGTCCGTGGAATTTGTTCACCCGGTAATCGTCGGCAAGCGCGCCCTGCCTGCGCTCGATCTTTCCATCCTGTTTCGTCCCTGGGTGCAAACGATTCTTCGTCCCGAGGACATCGTGATGGGCTTCGGTCCTCCCGAAGGCGATCCCATGGTTTGGGCCACGCTCCAGGAAGCGCACGCACGCGACGCGATGACTTTCGCACTTCCCGGCAAGGAAGGCTTTTACACCCTGGCGCCCGTCACCGAAGATCCGTTCATCCACCAGGAAATGATCGAGATTCTCTACCACACGCTGTGGGAGACCGTTCACGTTTTCTTCGAGCACCGTGAACTCGGATACGACGTGGGCGAATCGGAGTTCCTTTATCCCTTCCTGGGGCGCGAAAAACAGGGAACTGACAACCTGGTTGCGGAAGTGGCGAACTCGATTCAGATGAAAGTCCGCGACGATGCGCTTCTTCGCGAGCGCGTAGCCCGCGAGCAATCGGAGCAGATCAGCGCCACGGCGCGCGCGATCCAGGAGCGTCTGCAGCGTGGCGGCAAGCTGATTCTGTTTGGCAACGGCGGCTCGGCGACCGACGCCAACGATTGGGCCATCGATTGCGTCCTTCCGCCTGGCGGATATCGGGCGGTGCCTGCGGTCTCGTTGTCGATGGAACCGGCAAACATCACCGCCGTGGCGAACGACGTTGGAACCGAAGTCGTCTTCCTCCGTCAACTGATTGCGCAAGCGCAGCCGGAAGACATCGCCGTCGGCATCTCCACCAGCGGTGGCTCGCGCAACATCATCATGGCGCTCGAAGAGGCTCGCAAGCGCAACCTGCTGACTGTCGCCTTGTTGGGCTACGACGGTGGAGAAATCTCGCGGCGCAGTCTCGTCGACTTTCCTGTCGTCGTCCATTGCGACTACATTCCGCGCATTCAGGAAGTGCAAGCCTCGATTTACCACATCATTCGCGAATTGGTGGAGGTGCTGGGCCGTGGCCACGCTTGAGCTTTTTGGGACGGCACGCTGTCCCCACACGCAGGAAATGCGGGAGTGGCTCGAATGGCAGCGCCGCGATTTCGTGGAATACGATGTCGACGCCGATGCCCATGCGCGTCGCCGCCTTCAGGAGATTTCCGAGGGCCAGCGCAGCGTCCCCGTTCTGGTCGAAAACAATAAAGTCATCCAGGTCGGATGGCAGGGCCGCACCTGCATGATCGAGGCGATGTAGCGTGGCGAGCGCCTGCTCCATTCGCGTGCGCGGCGTGGTGCAGGGCGTCGGCTTCCGCCCCTTCGTGTATCGCCTGGCGTGTGCCAACACTCTTTCAGGTTGGGTCCTCAACGGCGAGGAAGGCGTCGAAATTCACCTCGAAGGTTCCGAGCCAGGTCTCGACGCGTTCGTGCGCGATCTGCGAACCCAAACCCCTCCCGCCGCCACCATCGCGGAAATCGAAATCGAGCCTGCAGAGCCCGTCGGCCTGCGCGAGTTCACGATTCGTGCCAGCGAACGCCACGCCTCTCCCACGGTTCGCATTTCACCCGACCTGCCGGTTTGCGAGGAATGCCTGCGAGAGCTCTTCGATCCCGCCGATCCACGTTGCGGTTACCCCTACATCAACTGTACAAACTGCGGCCCGCGCTTTTCGGTGATCCGTAGTCTGCCCTATGACCGCTCCGGCACGACCATGGCCTCGTGGGCGCTCGACGACTATTGCAGCTCCGAGTATCACGATCCGCGCAATCGACGGTTCCATGCGCAACCGGTTGCTTGTCCCAACTGCGGACCACAATTTTTTCTCCGCGCGGAGAACAAAACGATTGCCACTGGGCACGACGCGATCGAGCACACCGCCCGCTTGCTATGTGAGGGAGGCGTCCTCGCGATCAAGGGTCTGGGCGGGTATCATCTCGCCTGCGATGCCCGAAATGCCGCGTCGGTCACGGCTTTGCGCGAACGCAAGTTCCGCAAGGAAAAACCCTTCGCCGTCATGGCACGGAATATCGAGGTAGCGCGTGCGCTCATCGAACTTGTGCCTGAATCGTTAGCCCTTCTCACCTCGGTGGCTCGTCCCATTGTCCTTGCACCCGCCCAGGTGAATCTGGAAGGCGTTGCTCCCGAGAACAACGAATTGGGCGTGATGTTGCCCTATACGCCGCTGCACTACCTGCTGTTCGCCGCTGGCGCGCCCGACGTGCTGGTGATGACGAGCGCCAATCGCTCCAGCGAACCGATTGCGTATGAAGACGAGCAGGCCATCGATCGGCTTGCGGGGATCGCGGATGCGTTTCTGGTTGGCGAACGTCCCGTCGCCCGTCGCGTCGACGATTCCGTGGCTCGGGTCGGGACGTTCGGTCCGACGATTCTTCGCCGCTCCCGTGGTTACGCTCCCGCCGCCGTCGTGACGCTGCCCACCAAGCGCCCAATCCTTGCCCTTGGGCCCGATCTCAAGAACACGATCACCCTTGTGGTCGAAGGCCAGGCTTTCGTCAGTCAGCATGTCGGAGACCTGTCGCACTACGATGCATTCCGCGCCTTTCGCGAAACGATTCAAGACCTGGTTGCGATGTACGAGGTGGACTGGGACGAAATTCTTGTCGCTCACGATAGTCATCCCCAGTACGCTTCGACACTGCATGCCTTTGAGCTTCCCGCGAAGGCGAGGCATGCCGTACAGCATCACCGTGCCCACATCGCCTCGGTCTTGGCAGAGCGGAGGGAATGGGAGACCCGCGTTGTGGGCGTCAGTTTCGATGGAACCGGATACGGCGACGACGGCAGCGTCTGGGGCGGGGAGATTTTTGTCGGCAGTGTCGCGGCAGGTTTCGAGCGTGTGGCTCACCTTCGTACGGCGACGCTGCCCGGCGGCGATGCCGCGGCGCAATACCCGGTTCAAGCCGCGGCCGGTTTCCTCGCGCAAGTCGACCATCTTCCGGACCTCGAAGCCGCGCCGTTTGCCTTCTCCAGCCGTTATAGCAGCGCGCTGGAACTGGTTCGTAAGAATGTGCGCGCTTTCAAAACCACATCCGTCGGCCGCTTGTTTGACACGGCCGCAGCTCTTCTCGGGTTCACGCGTCCCATCAGCTTCGAAGGCCAGGCCGCGATTTGGCTTGAACAGTTGGCGCGTTCCGCTTCGAACCACGATGCGTATTCATTCCCGTTCGAAGCCAATCAACTCGATTTCCGCCCCCTCCTACGTTCGATTCTCGACGATCGCGTGGGCGGACGAGATCCTGCGCAAGTCGCTCGTGCCTTCCAGCGCGGAGTTGCGCAAGGACTGCTTGATGCGGTCCGGCACGTTAGCGCTGAACATGGAACCAAAACTATCGTTCTTTCGGGCGGTGTATTCCAAAACGAGTTGTTGCTCGAAGATCTGCAATCCCTGACCAGGAACGAAGAGCTGAGAATCTGGACGAACCTTGCGGTTCCTCCCAACGATGGCGGGATTAGTCTCGGGCAGGCAGCACTGGCAGCATTTGCGTCATAGCAGCAAACATAAGCATGCATGAGCTTTCCATCGCGATGAGCATTGTGGAGATGGCCGAGGAAGAGGCCGCGCGCCATGGCGGCCATGTTTCCGCGGTGCACCTGAAACTTGGTGCTTTGTCGGGCGTGCTGAAGGAGGCGTTGCTCTCCTCGTATGAGATGGCCTGCCACGACACTCCGCTCGCCGGCTCACGTCTGGTGGTCGAGGAAGTTCCGGTCGTAGTCTTCTGCCCGCAATGCCAGGCGCAGCGCGGGCTGACGTCGATGCAATGGTTTTGCTGCCCTGAGTGCGGTACGCCCGCGTCTGAAGTGTTGCAAGGCAAGGAACTCGAGGTGGTCGCGTTGGAGATACAAGAATGATTCCCGAGCCCAGACTCGTCGAAGTTCGCAAGAACGTTCTGAAAGCGAATGATGTGGTGGCACGGTCGCTGCGCGAAAAGTTTCGTGCGGCAGGAGTTCTCGTGGTGAGCCTGGTTTCCAGTCCTGGCTCGGGCAAGACAGCCTTTCTCGAAAAGACCCTTGCCCAACTTCGATCTCGATTTCAAGTAGCCGCCCTGGTCGGAGATCTTGCCACCGAGAATGATGCGATTCGCCTGGCACGAAGCGGCGCGCGCGTGCAGCAGATCGTTACTGGAACCGTATGTCACCTCGAAGCAGCGATGGTCGAGAGAGCCCTCGAAGGCTGGAATCTCGACGACCTCGATATTCTCTTCATTGAGAACGTCGGCAACCTGGTCTGCCCGTCTTCTTACGATCTCGGGGAAAATCTGCGCATCGTATTGATCTCAGTCACCGAAGGCGAAGACAAGCCGCTGAAGTATCCCACCATCTTCAATAGCGCAGACGTAGCCATCATCACCAAGATGGACCTGGCTGCCGCCGTTGAGTTTGACTACCCAACCGCGTATGGAAATATTCAGGCGGTGCGGCCCAACATGCAAGTCTTCCAGCTTTCCTCCAAGACCGGTGCGGGGATGGAAGGGTACTTCGAGTTTTTATCCGCGCGCGTCTCCGAGTTACGCGGAACCACCGCTGCCTGACCCCATCCTGTCGAGTGTTCGCTTCCGCGCATTCGAAGCGCTCTGTATCTCGGCGAACGGAATAACTACATGCTTTGCCTGAATGACTTGAATCGGTACCCAATGTTCTGCTAGAACTTCAAGATCGCATCTGGGGACACAATCGATAGATCGCCTCATTAATTAGATCGCATCACTAATAAATGGAACGCATCGTTGATAGATCGCATCACTAGTAGATCGCACCATCGGAACTGGGGTTACGTTGTTGGGGATACGTTGCAATTCATGATTTAAAGCTTTCTTGCTCCATCCGGCGCCCACGGGACTTCCATGTAGCAGTTCCGCCGGTGTAAGACCTCGAACCTCCTGACCGATTTTAGGAGTTTCGGATGTTGTCGTGTTTTGTTAGCAGGCTGACCGTGGCCGGGAGGCTCCCCGCTTCCCGTACGTCTGCAGGGCTCCGTGTATTCACCTCTCAGTCGTTCACCATCACTAAAACCGAGTTTTGCGGAGGAAGACATGGCGACGAATCTCGTTCGAATCGAAAACGATTCTGAAATCAAGGAGCGGTTGGCCGCAGAACGCGCGCGCTTGCGCAAGATCGCCGGTCTCGATCAGGCCACGCACTTCCATCGTCCAGTGGAGCGGCCCTTCACGGCCGAGCAGCGAAAGCACGTCACCATCCTGTTCGGTGGCTTCACCTGGAAACACGAGGACCTGATCCGCTCGGTCTTTCAGGGTTGCGGCTATCGTTGCGAAAAACTGCCCGTCCCCAACGTCGCCGGCTTCCAGACCGGTAAGGAATTCGGAAACAACGGCCAGTGCAATCCGACCTACTTCACCGTAGGAAACCTGGTGCAATATCTGCAGTTCCTCGAGAAAGAAGGATTGTCGCGCCAACAGATTCTCGACGATTTCGTCTTCTTCACCGCCGGCTCCTGCGGGCCCTGCCGCTTCGGCATGTACGAAGCCGAGTACCGCTTTGCCCTGAAGAATGCTGGTTTCGACGGCTTCCGCGTCCTGCTGTTCAAAGACAGCGACGGCATCAAGGCCGCCTCGGGTGAACCCGGCCTCAAGTTCACCATCGATTTCGGATTCGGCATGCTGAACGCCATGCACCTCGGCGATGTGTTCAACGACTTGATCTACCAGATCCGTCCTTTCGAGGTGAACAAGGGCGAAACCGACCGCGTCTTCCGCGACGCTGTCGATGGACTTTGCGAAGACCTCCGCAATCGCCACTCTTTCGAAATCGAAGAAGCCGCTCCCGACTGGGCGAAGCCGAAATTCAAGAGCAATAAAGTCCTGCGCAATACCTTTAACGTCTTCGGCAAATGGCATGAGCACATGTGGGGCAAGGACTATCTGAAAGCCCTCAAGAGCGCCCGCGACAAGATGGACTCCATCGAAGTCGACCGCACGCGCGTTAAGCCGATGGTCAAAATCACGGGCGAGTTCTGGGCGCAAATCACCGAAGGCGACGGAAATTTCCACATGTTCGATTTCCTCGAGCGTGAAGGCGCGCAGGTGATCGTCGAGCCAATCGCCACCTGGGTCGCCTACCTGATGTATCAGGCCAAGGCCCATGCCAAAGCCAAGTGGCCGGTGAACCGTCCTCATCGCAACCCCGAGTGGTACGAGTTCAAGAAGCAGTTCGCCAACTACATCGGCCTGCACAAGAAACTCTGGGGCATTGGCGCCGGTGAGCGCATGTGGAACTTCTTCTATCACCGCACCATCGAGAATCTCGGTGGCATTACCCATCACCTTGTTCCGCAGACCGATCTGGCCGAGATGGCCCATCCCTTCTACAACCAGTTTGCCCGCGGCGGCGAAGGTCATCTCGAAGTCGGCAAGAATGTGTACTACACCGTACACAAGCTCTGTCACATGGTGCTGGCGCTGAAGCCGTTCGGTTGCATGCCATCTTCGCAGTCCGATGGCGTTCAATCGGCCGTCGTGAACAAGTTCAAAGACATGATTTTCCTGCCCATCGAAACTTCGGGCGAAGGCGAAGTGAACGCGCACAGCCGCGTGCAGATGGCCCTCGGGGAAGCCAAGGTCAAGGCCAAGACGGAATTTGAGCAATGCCTGAGGTCAACCGGGAAAACCATGGCCGAGATACGCGAATACATCGACGAGCATCCGGAACTGAAGCGCCCGTTCTATCACGTACCGCACAAAGAGGGCGTGGCCGGAACGGCCGCGCAATTTGTGCTTCACGTGAACGACCGCAT
>Ga0210384_10002359_pt1 | contig 23155 bp, 21 predicted proteins | sample IncBWH2MmetaG_FD_160574 | JGI IMG/M metagenome (GOLD analysis project Ga0210384, IMG submission 160574) | Forest soil microbial communities from Barre Woods Harvard Forest LTER site, Petersham, Massachusetts, United States - Inc-BW-H-2-M | ecosystem: Environmental > Terrestrial > Soil >...
CTGATGGAGGCGGAGGCCTGAGATGGCGCGACGCGCCTTCACCCGGACCCGTCTGCTCCTCGCCCGCCTCCTCGTCGTCGCGCTCCTCGGGGGCCTCGTCGCCGCGGAGCCGGCGGCCGCCCAGCAAGGCGCCGCCCAGCCCAAGCGCGGTGGGGTGATCCGGGTGGCCGAGCGCGAGGCACCCGGCCTCGATCCGCACCTCTCCATCAGCTTCCTCACCCACTCGTACGTCAGCCTGTCCTACAGCCAGCTCGTGCGCTTCCCCAACGGGCCCGAGCAGAAGTCGCCCACCGATTTCTCGATCCTGCCCGACCTGGCCGAGAAGTGGACGGTCTCCAAGGACGGCAAGGTCTACACGTTCAGCCTCCGGAAAGGCGTGCGCTTCCACAACAAGCCGCCGGTGAACGGGCGCGAGGTCAACGCGGAGGACGTCAAGTACTCGATCGAGCGCTTCATGGCCAAGTCCGGCTTCCGCGAGCGCTTCGAGCCGGTGCAGTCCATCGACGTGGTCGACCGCTACACGGTGAAGATCACGCTGAAGGAGCCCTACGCCCCGTTCCTGAACCACCTGGCCAGCCCGAGCTTCTGCGCGATCCTGCCGCGCGAGGCCGAGGAGAAGTTCAAGGACTTCAACAATCCGGACGCGGTCATCGGCACCGGGCCCTTCGTGCTGAAGTCCTACGAGAAGGGGGTCCGGCTCGTCTTCGAGCGGAACCCGAGCTACTTCATGAAGGGGTTCCCCTACCTCGACGGCGTGACGATCGACATCACCCCGGACGCGGCGGCGCGGCTGGCGGTGCTGCGGGCGGGCAAGGCGGAGCTGCCCCACATCTGGGGCTGGATCAGCCCGGAGGAGGCGCGCTCCCTCAAGCAGACCAACCCCGAGATGGTGGTGACCCCGTACAAGGTGATCGGCCAGGGCTTCATCTACATGCGCACCGACCAGCCCCCGTTCAACGACCTGCGGGTGCGCCGGGCGGTGTCACTCGCCATCGACCGGAAGGCGTGGAACGACGCGCTGCTCTTCGGAGAGGGCTGCGTGGACGCGGGGCCGGTGCCCTGCGCGCTCACCGACTGGAAGCTCGACGTCTCGAAGATCGACCCGGCCAAGGCCAAGTATCTCGTGGGCTACGACCCGGCCGAGGCCAGGAAGCTGCTCGCGGAGGCCGGCTACGCCAAGGGCTTCACGATGCCGATCTACCACTGGCCGGGCTACGTGGTGCCGTGGCGCAGCTACTACGAGCTGGCCGCGGAGGATCTCGGCAAGGTCGGCATCACCGTCGAGCTGAAGCCGGAGGAGTACGGCAAGTACATCTCCACCACCGCGCTCGGCAAGTTCGAGAAGGCGGCGATGGGCCCCTCCACCCCCTTCACCGAGGTGGACGACTTCCTCTTCGGGCGGTTCTACCCCGAGCTGCCGACCAACCAGAGCCACGTGGCCGACGGCGAGCTGACCAAGATGCTGGTGGCCCAGCGGCGCGAGATGGATCCGAAGAAGCGCAAGCAGATCGTGGACGACATCCAGCGCTACCTGGCCGACAAGGCCTACTACGTCTACGTGCCGCAGTGGCCCCAGTATGTGGCGCACCCGCCCTACGTGAAGGGCTTCCGCCACCACGACGGCTACGGCCTCGGCATGCGCCTCCTCTACACGTGGCTCGATAAGTAGGCGCGGCCGGGTCGACCCGTGAAGCGGTACGTCCTCCGCCGGCTCCTCCTCGCGGTGCCGACGCTCTTCCTGGTGAGCGTCCTCGTGTTCGCGCTCATGCGCTTCATGCCGGGCGACGTCGCCACCCGCATGGTGGAGGGCCACGCCTACGCGCCCACTCTCGCGGCCCTGCGGCACGATCTGGGCCTCGACCGGCCGGTGCACGTCCAGTACCTCGAATGGATCGGCGGCATCGTGCTCCGGGGCGACTTCGGCACGTCCTACTGGACGCGGCAGCCGATCCTCGACGAGTTCGCCCGGCGCTTTCCGGTCACACTCGAGCTGGCGCTCCTGACCATCGTAGTCTCGGTGGTGCTGGGCGTGGCGATCGGCATCGTCTCCGCCGCGCGCCAGGACACCGCGTCCGACTACGTCGGACGCGTGCTCGCCATTCTTGCGCTCTCGGTCCCCTACTTCGGCCTGGCGGTGCTGGTCGTGGTGCTGCCGTCCATCTATTTCAAGTGGACGCCGGTGTGGACGTACGTGCCCTTCACGGTCGACCCGCTCGAGAACCTCAAGATCATGCTGGTGCCCGCGCTGGTGTTCGGGGTGACCCGCGCGGGCCCGGTGATGCGCATCATGCGCTCGGCGCTGCTGGACGTGCTGCGCCAGGACTACATCCGCACCGCGTGGTCGAAGGGGCTCGCCGAGCGCCCGATCATCCTGCGCCACGCGCTCAAGAACGCGATGATCCCGGTGATCAGCCTGATCGGCCTGCAGATGCCGCTCTACATCGGGGGCTCGGTCATCATCGAGTCGATCTTCCGCCTGCCCGGGGTCGGCCTCTTCTTCTTCGAGGCGCTGACCCGCCTCGACTATCCGGTCGTGCAGTCGGTGAACCTGATCATCGCGGCGCTGGTGGTGGGCCTGAACCTCCTGATCGACGTCTCCTATGCGTTCCTGGATCCGCGCATTCGATACTAGGCCGGCGGCAGCCTCGACGGGCGCCTCCGATACCTCCCCCCGGATGGCGCCGGCCAGGCCGGCGCTCGACGCGCGGAGCCGGGCGTGGTGGGTCGACGTGTGGATTCGCCTGCTCTACGGCAAGCCGCTCGGCGCCATCGGCGGGGCCATCGTGCTGGCGATGCTCGCCGCCGCGGTGCTGGCCGAGTGGATCGCGCCCTACGGCTTCGCGCAGACCAGCCTGCGCGAGCGCTTCATCGCCATGAACGGCGCGCACTGGCTCGGCACCGACGAGCTGGGCCGCGACCTGCTCACCCGCCTCATCTACGGCGCGCGCATCTCGCTCTACGTGGGCTTCGGCGCCGTCGCCATCGGCAGCGTGCTGGCCACCGTGATCGGGGTCGTCTCGGGCTACCTGGGCGGGCGGTTCGACCTGGTGGTGCAGCGCGGGGTCGACGCGTGGATGGCCTTCCCTCCGCTGCTCCTGCTGCTGTCGATCATGTCGCTGCTGGGGCCGAGCGTGTGGAACATCACCATCGTGCTCGGGATCGCCTTCGGCATCCAGAACTCGCGGGTGGTCCGGGGCGTGGCCCTGCTCGTCAAGGAGCACACCTTCGTGGAGAGCGCGCGGGCTCTGGGCGCGGGCCACCTCCGCACCACCCTGACCCACATCCTGCCCAACGTGGTGCCGACCATCATCGTGGTCGCGACCACCGGGCTCTCCACCGTCATCCTCACCGAGGCGAGCCTGTCGTTCCTGGGCCTGGGCGTGCCGCCGCCCTACCCGACCTGGGGGGGCATGCTCTCGCTGGCCGGCCTCGATCACATGTACCGCGCGCCGTGGCTCGCCATCTGGCCCGCCGTCGCCCTGTCCCTCGCGGTCTTCGGCTTCAACATGCTGGGCGACGCCCTCCGCGATCTGCTCGATCCGCGGCTGAAGGGCGGCTGAAGGCCGGTCAGAAGCGGATGAGAGAATTCTCATCCGCTTCTCAGATCCCGCTCATGCGACTCGCCTACGCTACGCCTGGGATCTCGTTAGGCAGCCGATCCACGGGAGATCGGGACAACGGAGGGAGCGATGGAGACAGCGCGGAAGCGCAGCATCGGAGAGCGGTGGAGCGGAGCCCGTCCGACCAAGACGGCGATGTTCTGGTCCTGGGTGGGAGTGGTGATCCTCACGCTGGTGGTAGGGTTTCACTGGGGCGGCTGGGTGACGGGGGGCACCGCCCGCAGCATGGCGGAGGCGGCCGGGCAAGACGCGCTCGTCGCGCGGCTGGCCCCCATCTGCGTCCTCCAGGCCAAGCGCGATCCGAAGGTGGCCGCGAAGCTCAAGGAACTGGAGGGCACGGATTCCTGGAGCCGGACCGACTACGTGATGAAGGAAGGCTGGGCGACGATGCCCGGCGAGCACGACCCGGACCGCCACGTCGCCGAGCAGTGTGTCACGCTGCTCCTGCCGAAGTCGTGAGCGGCCGCGAGATATTGGCCCTGGGCGCGGCGCGGTTCGGCGCCGCCTTCTGCGTGCCGAACCGCGCCGTGGTCACCCAGATCTGCCCGAACTAGCGCTTCTTCGTCTTCGGCAGCATCTTGAGCGCGTCCTCGCAGGCCTGGAGCGTGGTGGCCACGTCCTGCTCCGAATGCACCAGCGAGATGTACATCTTCTGGGTGTTCTTGACCACGCCGCGCTTGATCAGCTCGGTCGTGAAGGCCCGGCCGAGGGCGCCGTCCGCCTTCTGCAGTGAGCGGTAGTCGGTCACCGGCTCGCCGGTGAAGATCAGGTCGAAGACCACCGGCTCGCCCACCACCTGCGCGGGCAGGCCCGAGCGCTGGGCCAGGTCGGTGAGGCCGGCCATCAGGCGCTTGCCGGTGCCGTGGATGGTCTCGTAGGCGCCGGGCTTGCGCAGCTCGGCCAGGGTGGCGAGGCCCGCGGCGGCGGCGATCGGATTGCCGTTCAGCGTGCCCGATTGCGAGATGAAGTCCCCCTTGCCGTCCTGCCCCGGGTCGAACGGCTGCATCAGGTCCGCGGAGGCGCACACCGCGGCCAGCGGGAAGCCGCCGCCCACGATCTTGCCCACGCACGCGATGTCCGGAGTCACCCCGTAGTACTGCTGGGCGCCGCCGTAGGCGAGGCGGAACCCGGTGACGACCTCGTCGAAGATCAGCAGCACGCCGTGTCGCCGGGTGATCTCACGCAGGCCCGAGAGGAAGCCGGGCTGGGGCGGGATCAGCCGCTGGAAGGGCTCGATGATCACCGCGGCCAGCTCGTCAGCGTGGGTGGCCACGATGCCCTCGACCGTCGCGAGGTCGTTGTAGGGCGCGATCAGCACCTCGTCCTCGATGGCGTGGGGGATGCCCGAGGAATCGGGCACCGGCGCGGGGAAGGCCTTCGGCGAGCGCGGGGAGGAGCTCATCATCCCGTAGTCGTGGGCGCCGTGGTAGCCGCCCTCGAACTTGAGGATCTTGTCTCGCTTGCGGTACGTCCGCGCCACGCGCAGCGAGAAGAACGTCGCCTCCGACCCGGTCGAGGTGAACCGCACCTGCTCGGCGCACGGCATCGCCCGGCAGATCTCCTCGGCCAGCTCGATGATCGGCTCGTTCACCATGAAGTAGGTCGAGCCCGCCTCGATCTGCCGGCGCACCGCGCCTACCACCGCCGGGTGGGCGTGGCCCAGGATGAGCGGCCCCGAGGCCAGCACGTAGTCGATGTACTCCCGCCCGCTCACGTCGTAGATCTTCGAGCCCCGGCCGTGCTTGACGACGAAGCCCACGTCGTCCGCGTAGCGGGAGGTGCCCAGCACGCCGCCGGGCAGCCGCTTGCGCGCGCGCTCCAGCAGCTCGGTCTCTTCGGGGGATCGGGGCGTCGTCGGGTTGGCCATGGCACACCTCGGTCTGGGTTGATGAAGACGGTGCTCGCAGCTCCTCGCTCGGGACCCCGAGAGCGTACGGCTCGGGTGCCGACGCTGTCAAGGCGAGGCCGGATCTCGTGATTGGCAAGGCTGCACTTTACTGGTATACATGGCGCACCCAAGGACACCCTCGTCAAGGAGACGTGCATGCGCCTCTGGCACCGCGCCGGTCATGGCCCCTGGTATCTCTGGACGGCGACGATCGCGATCGCATTGGCCGGGCTGGCCGCCTGGCCCGGGTCGCTACCGGCCCAGACCCCGAAGGCCCAGTGGGTGGTGGCCATCGGCGAGGAGGGCGAGAGCCTGGATCCGCCCACCAGCATGCTCTTCACCTCCGAGATCTATCAGCAGCACCTCTTCGATTGCCTGGTGGGCATCGAGGGGGAGGAGTTCAAGCCGGTGGGCCTGCTCGCCGAGAAGTGGGAGATCCTCAACCCGACCACCTGGCGCTTCCACCTCCGCAAGGGCGTGACCTTCCACAACGGCAAGCCCCTGGAGGCGGAGGACGTCAAGTACTCGTTCGAGCAGTACGCGGACCCGAAGAACCGCCGCTCCGTCTTCGCGCGGGGCATCGCGCGGGTGGAGATCCGCAATCCGCAGACGGTGGACCTGATCACCTCCGAGCCGGTGTCGGCGCTGCTCTTCAACCTCACGCGGCTGCAGATCCTGCCGAAGGAGACGCGTGAGAAGGCGGGGGTGGCCGCCTTCGCGGCGGCTCCGGTCGGCACCGGACCGTACCGCTTCGTCGAGTGGAAGCGCGACCAGCAGCTGGTGCTGGAGGCCAACCCGAGCTACTGGCGGGGCCCGGTCAATCCCAAGCGTCTCGTCTTCCGCACCATCCGCGACGCGAGCACCCGCGCCGCCGAGCTGCGCAGCGGCGGCGTCGACATCATCGCCACGCCGCCCGCGCCCCAGCTCGACATGATCGACAGCGGCGACACCCAGGTGGTGCCGGTGAAAGGCGGGCGCATCATCATCTATCCGTTCAACGTGGCCGCTCCGCCCTTCGACAACCGCAAGGTGCGGGAGGCCGCGAACCTCGCGGTCAACAAGGACGCCATCGTCAAGAACGTGCTCGGCAACCGCGGCATCGTCATGGCGGGGCCCTTCACGCCCGCGTGGCTCGGCTACGACCCGAGCGTGAAAGCCTTCCCCTACGATCCCGCGAAGGCCAAGCAGATCCTGGCCGAGGCCGGGTATCCACAGGGTCTCGACACCACGTGGTCCATCTCCTCCGGCGTCTTCCTCAAGGACACCGAGATCGCCGAGGCGGTCGCCGGGCAGCTCCGGCAGGTGGGCATCCGGGTGAAGCTGGTCCCCACCGAGCGGGCCAAGATCCAGAAGGACGCGCAGGAGAACACCTTCCAGGGCATCACCTCGGTGGCGTGGGGCACCCAGTTCGAGCCAGACGTGATGCTGAACTGGGTGATGATGCGCCCCCACATGTCCACCCCGCGGCTGCAGGAGCTGGTGCTCCAGGGCCGCAGCGAGGTGGACCTGGAGAAGCGGCGCAAGATCTACCAGGAGCTCTACCGGACCGCGCATGACGAGGCGATGTGGCTCTTCGTGCACGCCCAGGACGAGCTGTGGGCCAAGCGCCGCGACATCCCGTGGGTGCCGTACAGCATCACGGGCAGCAAGGCGATCGTGTACTACTACACGGTGCCCGGTGGCCGCTGACCGTCGGCGGTCCGGGCGTGGCAACGGCCCGGGCGCGACGACCGCGGCCCGGCCGGCGCGGATCTATGACCGGCTGAAGGACGCCATCATCACCGGCACCCTGCGACCGCTCGAGCGCATCACCGAGAACAAGGTCGCGGCCGACTTCGGCCTGAGCCGCACGCCGGTGCGCGAGGCGTTCCAGCGTCTGGAGGCGGAGGGGCTCATCCAGGTGGTTCCGAAGCGGGGCAGCTTCGTGTCGCGGCCCACCGTCGAGGACATCCTGGAGATCTATCAGATCCGCACTCCGCTCGAGGGCACGTGCGCGCGGGTCGGGGCCCTACGGATCGAGGAGGACCAGCTCGCCCTGCTCGATCGCCTGGTGCGGGCCGAGCAGGCTCGCGGTCCCGGCCGCTCGCCGGAGCGCTCGCTGCGGGCCGCCGCCCAGTTCCACGCGGTGATCTATGCGTGCTCCCGCAACCAGCGCATGGCCACCCTGCTGATGGATCTGCAGAACCAGGTGCACCGGGTGCGCGTGCTGTGGCCCTCCACGGTGGCGCGCCTGAACGACACCTGGGACGAGCACGCGCAGATCCTGGCCGCCCTGCGCGCCCGCGACGCGGACGAAGCCGAGCGGCTCATGATCGAGCACATGGAGCGGGCGCGGCAGACCACGCTCAATCGAATCCTGCCCACCGCGGGGTTCTGAGAGGCCGGCATGACCATCGCGATCTCCGCCCGCCGCCAGGTCAGCTTCACGGTCAACGGCCGGTCATGCTCCGTCGAGGTGCCCGCGCGACGGACCCTGGCCGAGACCCTTCGCGAGGACCTGGGCCTCACCGGCACCAAGGTGGGCTGCAACCGCGCGGAGTGCGGCAGCTGCACGGTGGTGCTCGACGGGCGCGCGGTCTTCTCGTGCTCGGTGCTGGCCGTGGAGGCGGCGGGACGCCGGGTGGAGACGGTGGAGGGCCTCGCCGGCGCGACCGGCCTCCATCCGCTGCAGGAGGCCTTCATCGAGCACGACGCGGTCCAGTGCGGGATCTGCATCCCGGGCATGCTGATGTCGCTGAAGGCGTTGCTCGACGCCTCGCCGAGCCCGTCGGAGGACGACATCCGCCAGGCGGTGGGCGGCAACCTCTGCCGATGCGGAACCTACCCCAACACCGTGAAGGCCGCGCTGGCCGCGGCGAGCGCGCTGCGCGCGCGGGCGGGAGCGGGACGATGAGCACGCCACCCCCGGGCCGCCTGCTCGTCCACGGCGACGTGCCGCCGCCGCTCGGCCGCGACCTCGCGGTCATCGGGCGCTCGATCAACCGGCGGGACGCGCTCGAGAAGGTGACCGGCCAGGCGGTCTACTCCTCGGACATGACGCTGCCCGGCATGCTCCACGCCAAGATCCTCCGCTGCCCGCACGCCCACGCGCGCATTCGCCGCATCGACACCTCGCGCGCGGCCGCGCTCCCCGGCGTGCACGCGGTGCTGAGCCTCGAGAACACGCGCGGCTGGCACACCTACTGGTACATGATCGCGCAGCCCGCCTTCCCCGAGGAGATCGCCTACGCGGGGCAGGAAGTCGCCCTGGTCGCCGCGGAGACGGTGGACATCGCGCTTCACGCGCTCGGGCTGATCGAGGTGGAGTACGAGGTGCTCCCCGCCGCCCTGACCCCGCGCGAGGCCATGAAGCCCGACGCCCCGCGCGTGCCGGTGCTCGACGTGGAGCGCCCGCGCGAGGGCAACGTGCAGCAGCCGATCTACCTGCGCGCCCGCGGCGACGTGGACCGAGGCCTGGCCGAGGCGGACGTGGTCAGCGAGAGCCACCTCACGCTGCCGACGCAATACCACGTGGACATCCAGACGCGCTGCTGCATCGCGGACTGGGACGGCCTGCGCCTCACGGTCTACGAAGCCTCGCAGGGCGTGTGGAACGTCAAGCGCGAGCTGGCCAAGTCGCTCGGCCTCGAGGAGGACCGCGTCCGGGTGGTGGTGCAGAACATGGGCGGCGGCTTCGGCTCCAAAGCGGGGGCCCAGCGAGTCGTCCACTACGCGGCCCGTCTGGCCATGCTGGCCGGCCGGCCGGTGCGGCTCGAGCTCACCCGCCCCGAGGAGTTCCTGAGCCACCCTCGGCGCTACGCGGGTGAGGTCACGATGCGGCTCGGAGCCCGTCGCGACGGCACGCTGACCGCCATCGACGCGGAGATCGTGCTCGACATCGGCTCGGGCAGCCTCTACGCCGGGAAATACACGATGACGCTGCATCAGATCTCGGAGCTCTACCGGTGCCCGAGCGTGCGGGTGCGCATCGTGGCGGTCTACACCAACACCTCGCCCACCGGTCCGCAGCGCGGGGTGCTCGACCCCATCGCCACCTTCTCCACCGAGGCCGCGATCGACGATCTGGCGGCGCGACTCGGCATGGACCCGCTGGCGCTCCGCATGAAGAACTACGCGGAGGACTTCCAGGGCCTCGACGACACCACCCCGGCCCTGCCCTACACCTCCAAGCACCTCGACGCCTGCCTGGCCACCGTGGCCGACGCGATCGGCTGGGCGGATCGCGACCGGCTGGCCGCGGATGCGCGGGGCTCGGTGCGGCGCGGCGTCGGCATCGCGGCCTACTGCATCGAGCGCGGCGGCTACGCGCCCTTCTCGGCCAAGGCCGACGTGGTGGCGCGGCCCGACGGCTCGGTGGAGGTGCAGGCCGGCGTGGTGGAGATCGGGGCCGGGCAGATCACGATCCTGCCCATGATCGCAGCGGAAGAGCTGGGGCTGCCCGCGGAGCGGATCCGCATCCACCACGGCGACACCGACGGCACCCACTACGCCCCGTCGAGCCACGCCTCGCGCATCACCAGCGAGGTTGGCCCCGCGGTGCTCCAGGCCGCCGCCATGGTCCGCGGGCGCCTGTTCGAGCTGGTGGCCCCGCAGCTCGAGGTCTCCCCGCTCGACCTGGTCGCCGCCGACGAGCGCATCCACGTGCGCGGAGTGCCGGCGCGCGGCCTGTCATTCACCGCAGCGTGCGCGCTCATGTCCGAGCCCGAGATCCGCGCGACCGGCAGCCGCGCGCCGAATCCGGACGACGTGATCTTCCGCCTCTTCGGCGCTCACGGCGCGGAGGTCCTCGTGGACGTGGAGACCGGCGAGCTGCGCGTCGTGCGCATCGTCTGCTCCCACGACATCGGGCGGCCGATCAACCCGAAGCTGGTCGAGTCGCAGCAGTACGGCGGCGCGGTGATGGGCCTGGGCTACGGCCTCTACGAGGAAGCCGAGCTCGACGGCAAGACCGGCGTGCTGCTGACCCCGGACGTGCACCAGTACCGGGTGCCCACCGCGCTCGAGACGCCGGCCATCGAGGCGCGCAACGTGGAGAGCGAGGACGCGTTCTACCCGTACTCGGCCAAGCCGGTCGGCGAGGCCCCGCTGGTCGGCGTCATGCCCGCGGTGCGCAACGCCCTCCGCCACGCGCTCGGCTTCGGCATCGACGCGCTGCCCCTCACGCCCGCGCGCATCCTGGAGGCCATCGCGGCCCGGAGGAGCGCCGATGCGGGATGAGCTGCCGCCGTTCGCCCACGTGGACGCCGCCTCGATCGATCACGCGGTGAGCGTGCTGGCCGAGCACGGCGGCCGCGCCCAGGTCCTGGCCGGCGGAACCGACCTGCTGGGCCTGATGAAGGACCGCATCACCGGGCCGCGCATGGCGGTGCCCGAGGTGCTCGTCAACGTCAAGGGCATCCCCGAGCTCGGCGGCATCACCGAGCGGCCGGACGGCGGCCTGCGCATCGGCGCGGCGGTGACCCTGGTCGACCTCGAGCGGGAGCCGCGGGTCGCCGGGCGCTTCCCGGCCCTGGCCCAGGCCGCGGGCTCGGTGGCCACCGCGCAGATCCGCGCGATGGGCACGGTGGGCGGCAATCTCTGCCAGCGGCCGTGGTGCTGGTACTTCCGCCACCCGCAGTTCCCGTGCCTGAAGCGCGGGGGCCGCCAGTGCTACGCGCTGCCCGGCAGCAACCGCACCTACTTCTCGGTCCTGGGCCTGGGCGTCTGCGTGATGTCGCACCCCTCCGACCTGGCGCCCGCCCTCATGGCCCTGGGTGCGCGCGTCGGAATCGCGGGCCCCACAGGGGGCCGCGACGTGGCGATCGACCGGTTCTTCCGCGGCCCGCGCAGTCTCACCGAGACGGTGCTGGAGCCGGCCGAGATCGTCACGTGGGTGGACGTGCCGGCGCCCGCGGCGGCCTCGCGCAGCCTCTTCCTCAAGCACGCCGTGCGCAACACCTGGGACTTCGCCCTCTCCGAGGTCGCGGTATCGGTGACACCGGGCGCCGGACGCTGGGATCAGGTCCGCATCGCGCTGGGCGGCGTGGCCCCGTTTCCCTATCGCGCCACCGCCGCGGAGGCGGTGCTGGCCGGGCAGGCGCCGACCGAGTCGCGGGTGCGGGAGGCCGCGGAGGCCGCGCTCCACGGGGCACGCCCGCTCGCTCTGAACGGTTACAAGATCGACCTGACGAAAGCGCTGGTGGCGCGCGCCCTCGCCGCCGTCATGAGCTGAGCCGATGGCGCGGCAGATCCTCCGGCGCCTGCTGCGGGCGGTGGCGGCCCTCCTCGTGGTGACCGCGGTCGTGTTCACCCTGCTCCACGTCTCCGGCGATCCGAGCTACATCCTGCTGGCTCCCGAGGCCACCGCCGAGCAGCGCGCGGCCTTCCGCGCCGAGTACGGCCTCGACCGCCCGGTCTGGGCGCAGTACGGCCGCTACCTGGGCCGCCTCGTCCAGGGCGACTTCGGCCAGTCCCTCTCGTTCCAGATGCCGGCGGCCGCGGTGGCGCTCGCGCGGCTGCCCGCGACGCTCGAGCTGACCCTGGCCGCCATGCTGCTCGCGATCGCGATCTCGATCCCCGCCGCGGTGCTGGCCGCGATGCGCCGCGGTACCCTCTACGACCGGCTGATGATGGCGCTGACCCTGCTCGGTCAGACCGTGCCGACCTTCTGGCTCGGCATGGTAATGATCCTGGTGCTCGCGGTGCGCTGGCATCTCTTCCCCGCGTCGGGCCGGGGCAGCGCGCTGCACCTCGTGATGCCGGCCACCGCGCTCGCGCTCTGGCTGACCGCGCTGCTGGCCCGGGTCACCCGCAGCGAGATGATCGAGGCGCTCGAGCAAGACTACGTGCGCACCGCCCGCGCCAAGGGCCTCGCCGAGAGCGGCATCGCGGCGCGGCACGCGCTCAAGAACGCGCTGCTGCCCATCATCACCGTGATCGGGCTGCAGTTCGGCGGCCTGCTGGGCGGCGCGGTGATGACCGAGACCGTCTTCGCGTGGCCGGGGGTCGGCACCATGATCCTCGACGCGATTTTGAAGAAGGACTTCCCGGTCGTGCTGGCCGGCGTGGTGATCGTGGCCATCGGCTTCATCGTCGTCAACCTCGTGCTCGACCTGCTCTACACCGTGCTCGACCCGCGCCTCCGGAGGGCGTGAGGCGATGGCCGTGCGCGACGGCGGCGAGCGGGCGGGCGTGCTCCTGGGCGCCGCCGCGCCGTCGAAGGTCCAGGGCGAGCTCCCGGGGGACGCCTATCGGGAGGCCGCCCCGCGGACCGCGGCCGAGGGCCGAGCCCGGCCGCGCGCGCGCCTGGCGGGCGCCGCCGGGGGCGGACTCGTCATTCTCCTGGTCGCCCTCACGGTGGCGATCTTCGCCGACGTCCTGGCTCCGCGCGGCTACGACGACCAGGACCTGGCCTTCGCACTGCAGCCGCCGGTGTGGGCCGGCGGCACGTGGAGCAACGCGCTCGGCACCGACCCGCTCGGGCGCGACGTGCTGAGCCGCATCGTGTACGGCGCGCGTACCTCGCTGCTGCTGGCGCTCGGGTCGGTCCTGATCGCGGCGGCCATCGGGGTGACCCTCGGCCTGGTGAGCGGCTGGGCGGGCGGACGGCTGGACGCGGCGATCATGAGCGCGGTCGAGGCGCAGCTCTCGCTGCCCTACCTGCTCTTCGCGATCGCCTTCATGGCTCTGCTCGGCTCGAGCCTCACCAACCTGGTGATCGTGCTCGTGCTGCGAAGCTGGGTGGTCTACGCCCAGCTCGTACGGGTGTCGGTGCAGTCCATGAAGACGCGCGAGTTCGTGACGGTGGCGGTGGCCCTGGGCGCCCGCGCCAGCCGCATCCTGTTGCGCCACATCGCGCCCAACGTGATCGCCCCCGCCCTGGTGGTGTCGAGCTTCCAGCTCGCGGAGCTGATCATCGTGGAGTCCTCGCTCGGCTTCCTCGGCCTGGGGGTGCAGCCGCCCACCCCGAGCTGGGGCAGCATGCTGAGCCAGGGGCGAGAGTACCTGGGCTCGGCGTGGTGGCTGGTCACCTTCCCCGGCCTCGCCATCATCCTCACCGTGCTGGGCGCCAACCTGTTCGGCGACGCCCTGCGCGACGCGCTGGATCCCCGGCTGCGCACGCGCGCCCGCGCGCCGCGCGGCTTCTTCCGTCGCACCTTCAAGGAGACTCCCTGACCATGGACTTCGGTCTGTTCATCCCCTGTCACCGCTTCGACGCCTCGCTGAGCACCCGGGAGCTGTACGACCAGGTGATCGAGATGGTGCAGTTCGCCGACGAGGCGGGCTTCACCACCGCCTGGTTCCCGGAGCACCACCTGGTGCACTACTACTCCTCACCGTCGCCGCTCATGTGGATGGTCAAGGCGGCCACGGTCACGCGGCGCATCCGGGTCGGCGCGGCCATCCTGGTCATCCCCTACTACAATCCGCTGCGCCTCGCCGGCGAGCTCGGCATGGCCGACGTGCTCTGCGACGGCCGCCTCGAGATCGGAGTGGGGCGCGGCGCCTTCGAGTACGAGTTCGACCGCTTCGGCATCACCGAGGCCATCGGCGCCGCCCGTCTTCGCGAAGGCATGGAGATCATCGAGGGCCTGCTGACCCAGGACGACTTCTCCTACGAGGGCACCACGTGTTCGTTCGGCCCCGCCACCGCGGTGCCCAAGCCGCTCCAGCAGCCGCACCCGCCCATCTGGGTGGCCGCCCGCTCCCCCGACACCATCGCGTGGGCGCTCCAGCGCGGGTACAACCTCCTGACCACCCCGTGGCGCGAGCCGTTCTCGCGCATCCAGAAGCACCACGAGCAGGTGATGCAGATCGCGGCCTCGGTCGGGGTGACCAGGCCGCCCAAGCTCGCGGTCTCGCGCATGACCTACGTGGGCGAGACCGACGGCGACGCGCTCGAGGCGATGGCCGACATCCAGGTCAGCCACCGCATCTTCATGCGCCTCTTCCGCAACGAGGCCACCGTGAAGGGCGGCTTCACGCTGCCGGAGCCGGTGGACGACGAGTACAGCCGCGAGCAGCTCCTGGCCAACCTGGTGGCGGGCTCGCCCGCGACCTGCGTGGAGAAGGTCCGCGCCTACGAGACGCTCGGGATCGACCAGTTCATTCTCTACGGCGCCTTCGGGCCCGATCACGCCCGCACCATGGCCTCGCTCCGCCGCTTCGCCGAGCAGGTGATGCCGCACTTCCGGAAAGGACCCCGCTCATGACCGGCAATCCCGAGAAGTCCGTGACCTTGATCTGCGCCGACCGGGTGATCGACGGCACCGGCCGCGAGCCGCTGGCCCGGGGCGCGGTGGCGGTGCAGGGCGATCGCATCGTCGCCGTCGGCGAGATCGGGGAGCTGGCCGCCCGCTTTCCCGCCGCGGCCCGCGTCGAGTTCCCCGGGGCCACCATCATGCCGGGCATGGTGGACTCCCACGTGCACGTCACCTTCAGCGCGAGCGCGGTGCCCTTCGAGGACATCCAGAACGACGGCGACGTCACGGTGGGGCTCCGCGGGGCCATCAACGCGCGCGACGCGCTGCTGGCCGGCGTGACCGTGCTGCGCGACCTGGGCGGCCGCCAGCGCACGACCCTGGAGCTGCGCAACGCCATCGCGGCCGGCGCCATCCCGGGTCCGCGCCTGCTCGTGTGCGGCCGTCCGGTGACGATCCCCAACGGGCACTGTCATTTCCTCGGCGGAGTGGCCCAGGGGGTTTCCGCGGTGACCAAGCTCACCGCCGAGCTGGTCGAGCAGGGAGTGGACGTCATCAAGGTCATGGCCACCGGCGGCAACATGACGGTGACATCCGATCCGCTCAAGGCCCAGTTCACCCGCGAGGAGATGGCCGCCATCGTGGGCGTGGCCAACCAGGCCGGGCTGCGGGTGACCGCGCACGCCCGCGGGGTGGACGGCATCCGGGTCGCGGCGGAGGCCAACGCGCACGGCATCGAGCACTGCCGCATGGAGGTGGGCACCGGCGAGTGGAAGTTCGACCACGAGCTGGCGCGCCAGCTCGCCGACAAGGGCATCTTCGCGGCGCCGACGCTCGCGGCCAGCTATCGCGCCTTCCAGCGCCAGGCCGCGGGCGGCAAGGTCGGCATCCGCGCCGGGGCCATCCCGTTCCCTACCCGCCAGAAGAACGCGTCGATGCTCCGCGAGGCCGGCGTGCGCGTGGTGGTGGGCACCGACGCGGGCGCCTCGCTCTGCCGCTTCGACGAGGCGGTGCACATCGAGATGGAGGCGCTGGTGGGCGCCGGCTGGACGCCGGTGGAGGCGATCCACGCGGGCACCCTCGGCTCCGCCACCGCCATCGGGTCCGAGAAAGACCTGGGCAGCCTGGAAGCGGGCAAGCTCGCCGACGTGGTGGTGGTGCGCGGCAACCCCGCGCGCTCGATCAGCGACGTGCGCCAGGTGGAGGCGGTCTTCCTCGGCGGCCGGCAGGTGGTCAGCCGGGGCCACGCCACTCTCGACGCGCGACCGATCCCATGGCCCGAAGACGCCATCGCCTTCCGCACCGAGTATCGCAGCACCGACGTGGGTCCGCGCCCGTCCCGGGCCTGAGGCACCCCATCATGGCCAAGCCCCGACTCCTCAACATGAACGGCACCATCATCCGGTACGAGGACGCGCGCGTGCACGTGCTCTCGACCGCGATGAAGTACGCGGCCAGCGTCTACGAGGCGATGCGCGCCTACTGGAGCGACGCGGACCAGCAGCTCTACGTCTTCCGGCTGCGCGAGCACCTGCAGCGCCTGCGGCGATCGGCCAAGATCGCGCGCATTCCCCTGCCCGCGGACCCGGCGCGCTTCGAGCGCGAAACGCTCGAGGTCATCCGGGCCAACGATCTCCACGAGGACCTGCACGTCCGCCTGATCGTGTTCGTGGACACCGACGACGGCGGGCTCGCCTCGCGCGAGCCGGTGGGCTACGTGATCGCGCCCATCCCGACCACTCGCTACTTCGAGACCGCGGGCCTCCACGTGGCGGTGAGCTCGTGGCACCGCACCGCGGACAACGCGATCCCGGCGCGGGTGAAGGCGGCCGCCAACTACCAGAACAGCCGCCTCGCCTTGCTCCAGGCCAAGACCGACGGCTACGACGACGCGATCATGCTCAACACCGACGGCAGCGTGGCGGAGGGACCCGGCTACACGCTCTTCCTCGTCCGCGACGACCAGCCGATGACCCCGTCGGTGACGAGCAACATCCTGGAAGGCGTCACCCGCTCCACCCTGCTCGCCCTGTTCCCCGAATCGCTCGGGGTGACGGTGGAGCAGCGCCAGATCGACCGCACCGAGCTCTACGTCGCGGACGAGGCGTTCTTCGCGGGCACCGCCGCCGAGGTGACGCCGATCCTGTCGGTGGACCGGCGACCGGTCGGCGAGGGCGCCATGGGGCCGCTCACCGCCAAGGTTCGCGACGCCTACTTCCGCGCGGTTCGCGATGGCTCGGCGCCCCACCCGGAGTGGCGCACGCCGGTCTACGGGTGATCGGCCATGGCCGCCGCGACCGCTGACGTCGTCATCGTGGGAGGCGGCGTGATGGGCACCTCCATCGCGCTGCACCTGGCCCGCCGGCGCGCGGGCCGCGTCGTGCTGTTCGAGAAGCGCCACGTCGCCTCCGGGCCTACCGGGCGCTCGAGCGCGCTGCTGCGCCGCCACTACTCGATCGAGCTCTACGCCCGGATGGCGGCCCGCTCGTTCGAGGCGTACAGCAACTTCGAGGAGCTGACCGGCCGTCCGGCCGAGATCACCCGCTGCGGGCTCGTGATGGCGGTCGGCCCGGAAGACGTGCCGGCCATGCACGAGACGGTGGCGATGATGCAGCGCCTCGGCGTCAAGGTGGAGGAGATCGGCCCGCGCGATCTCGAGCGCGTGGTGCCCGGCCTCGCGGTGGACGGCCTCGGCGGCGCGGCCTGGGAGACCGACACCGGCTACGGCGATCCGGCCGGCGTCAGCCAGGCCTACGCGGCCCGCGCGCGGGAGCTGGGCGTGGAAATCCGCCAGGACACGCAGGTGTCGGGCTTCACGGTGACCGGCGGGCGGATCTCGGGTGTCCGCACGTCCGGCGGCGACGTGACCACGTCCACCGTGGTGAACGCGGCCGGTCCCTGGGGCGCGGCGCTCTCGCGCGGGGTCGGTATCGAGCTGCCGGTGGTGGCCAGCCGGCAGCAGCTCGTCATCCTGCGCCCGGCCGCCGCCGCGGCCGCGGCGCGTCCGGTCCTGGTGGACATGGTGGACCGCGCCTACTACCGGCCCGAGACCGGCGGCCTCGTGCTGGTCGGCACGCGAAATCGCGCCGGCGTCAGCGCACCCGTCGATCCGGACGCGTTCTCCGAGCGGGTCGACCCCGACCGCGTGGCGTGGACCGCGGAGGCGGCGGCGCGCCGCTTCCCGGGATTCGCCGACGCGGAGGCGGTGGGCGGCTACGCCTCGGTCTACGACCTCACGCCCGATCTGCACTTCATCATCGAGCGGAGCCCCCGGGTTCCGGGCCTCGTCCACGCGCTCGGCTTCAGCGGGCACGGCTTCAAGCACTCACCCGTGATCGGCGAGATGGTCGCGGAGCTGGTGATGGACGGTCGCGTGTCGGTGGTCGACGCCTCTCCGTTCTCGTCCGAGCGCTTTGGCGAGCGCTTCGGTCGGCCGCCGGTCCTCAAGGGACGCTACGGCAGCTGGCCGTTCTGATCGCAACCGTCCATCCCATGGAGGCCAACCTGATGCAACGCATCGTCCTCGCAACGACGCTCGGCCTGGCCCTGTTCGCGGGCGTGCTCACGGTCGAGCCCGCCGCGGCGCAGGAGAGTCTGGTGATCGCCCAGGGCGCCGACATCACCACGCTCGATCCGACCCAGGCCACCCAGATCCACAACCTGAACCTCTTCTACAACATCTACGACGCGCTGGTGACCTGGGACCCGAAGGACATCGGCAAGCTCGTGCCCGAGCTGGCCGTCTCCTGGCGCAGCGTCGATCCCCTCACCTGGCAGTTCAAGCTCCGCCAGGGCGTGAAGTTCCACAACGGCGAGCCGTTCAACGCGGAGTCGGTGAAGTTCACCGTCGATCGCCTGATCACCAAGGGCGTGCACCAGGTCTACGGCGGCTTCAGCACGATCGAGCGGGCCGACGTGGTCGACGCCTACACGATCAACATCGTGACCGGCAAGCCCGACCCGATCCTGGTCAAGCGCTTCGCCGGCTACGGCGGACAGATGCTGCCGCCCCAGTACATCAAGCAGGTGGACTGGAAGACCTTCGGCATCAAGCCGGTGGGCACCGGCCCCTACAAGTTCGTGGAGTGGGTGAAGGACGAGCGGGTGGTGCTCGAGGCCAACGCCACCTACTGGCGCGGCACCCCCAAGATCAAGAAGGTCGTCTGGCGGCCCATTCCCGACAACTTTGCCAGAGTGGCGGCTCTGACGCGCGGCGAGGCCCAGCTCATCACCAAGGTCATCCCGGACCACGTCTCGCAGGTCGAGAAGGCCGGATGCTGCCGCGTCGAGCATACGCTGACCAACCTGGTGACGGTCTATCTGATCAACGCCCAGAAGGGACCGCTCGCGAACACGAAGGTCCGCCAGGCGCTCAACTACGCGGTCGACAAGGACAAGATCATCAAGGAACTGTACCACGGCTACGCGATCCCGATCGGGAGCGGGATCCCCAACACCGACTTCGGCTACAACGCCAAGATCAAGCCCTATCCCTATGACCCGGTGCGGGCCCGCCAGCTCCTGGCCGAGGCCGGCTTCGCGAACGGAGTGGACGTCGACATCCAGAGCGGCAACGGGATCCACCTGAACGACCGCCAGCTCTCGGAGGCGGTAGCGCTGATGCTGCAGGACGTGGGCATCCGCCCCAAGGTCGGCGTGCTCGAGCCCTCGCAGCGAAGCCAGCTCCTGCGCACCAACACGTTCCCGGGCCTGCTCCTCGCCGACCCGGCGAGCACCACCTACGACACCGACGGGGTGATCTGGCGGCTCCGCGGGCCGGGCGGCATCCTCCACCAGATCTGGCCGGGCAACTACGAGGGCACCCACTTCTATCAGCTGATGGAGGAGGCGCGGGTCACCCTCGACACGCAGAAGCGGCTGCGCAACTACCAGGAGGCCGCCCAGATCTGGCACGACGAGGCGCCCGAGCTCTTCCTCTTCCAGGGCGAGCTGATCGACGCGGTCCGCAACGAGGTCAAGTACCAGGCGCGCGGCGACCAGCGCATCATCCTCTACGACATTTCATATCGCTGATCTCGTGGTGGGCGGCCGGCCCCGGCCGGACGTGAGCCGGGCGCCGGCCTGATCGCCGTGCGTGACTTCCTCCTCGCCAAGCTCGGGCACACCCTGATCGTGCTGTTCTGCGTGCTCACCCTGGTGTTCGTGGTGCTCCACCTCACCGGCGATCCGGTGATGATGATGCTGCCGTCCAACGCGAGCCGGGAAGAGATCGACGCGCTCACGAAGAGCCTGGGCCTCGACCAGCCGCTGCTGGTGCAGTACGGCCGCTTCCTCGCGCGGGTGGCGCGCGGCGACTTCGGCGTCTCGCTCCAGCATCAACAGCCCGCGATGGGCCTGGTGGCCGAGCGGCTGCCCGCCTCGATGCTCCTGGCCGGCAGCGCGCTCGGCCTCGCGCTGGTGGTGGCGCTGCCGCTCGGCATCCTCGCCGCGGCGCGACGGGGCAGCGTGCTCGACCACCTGGCGGTCGGGCTCGCCGCCCTCGGCCAGTCCGCGCCGATCTTCTGGACCGGCCTGATGCTGATGCTGGTCGGCGCGGTCGTGCTCAAGCTGCTGCCCACCTCGGGCTACGGCACCTGGCAACACCTGGTCATGCCCGCCCTCACGCTGGCCAGCTATCCGACGGCCGCGATGGCGCGCCTCGTGCGATCCGGAATGCTCGAGGTGCTCGACGCCGACTACGTCCGCACCGCGCGGGCCAAGGGGCTGCCCGAGCGCTGGGTCGTCCTGAAACACACGCTCAAGAACGCGGCGATGCCGATCGTCACCGTGGTCGGGCTGCAGTTCGGCCTGCTCCTGGGCGGCGCGATCGTCTGCGAGATGATCTTCTCCTGGCCGGGGGTGGGTCGGCTCATGATCTTCGCCATCTACAACCGCGATTTTCCCCTCGTCGAAGCGGCCGTGTTCGTGATGGCGATGGTGTTCGTCCTGGGCAATCTCCTGGTGGACCTGTGCTACGCGTGGCTCGACCCGCGCGTCAAGCTCCAGGCCTGATGCGGAAACCGCGCGTGCCCACCCTCCTGCTCCTGGCCACCGCCCCGGTCGCGGCCGCGGTGCTGTGCGCGATGCTGGCGCCGCAGCTCGCCCCGTACGACCCGGCGCGGGGCGATCTCTCCGCGCGGCTGCAGCCGCCCGCGTGGACCGCCGCGGGCAGCGCGCGGCACCTGCTCGGCACCGACCAGCTCGGGCGCGACATCCTGAGCCGGATCATCTTCGGCGCGCGCGTGTCGCTCCTGGTCGGCGTGGTGTCCTCCCTGATCGGCGGCACCGTGGGGCTCGCGCTCGGGATGCTCGGCGGCTACTTCCGCGGCCGCGCGGATTCCGTGATCGCCAAGCTCATCGACGTGCAGCTCGCCTTCCCGTTCCTGCTCTTCGCGATCACGGTCATCGCGGTGCTGGGCCCGAGTCTGCCCAATCTCCTGACGATCCTGGCCGTGAGCGGCTGGGTGACCTACGCCCGCGTGGTGCGGGGGCAGACCTTGAGCCTGCGTGAGACCGACTTCATCCAGGCGGCCCGCGGACTCGGCTGCCCGGCCTGGTGGATCCTGCTGCGTCACGTGCTGCCGAACGTCCTGTCCTACGCGCTCGTGATCATGACCACCGAGATCGGTCGGCTGATCGTGCTCGAGTCCACCCTGAGCTTCCTGGGGCTCGGCGTGCCCCCGCCGACGCCGAGCTGGGGCATGGCGCTCGCCGACGGCAAGGAGTATCTGATCAACGGCTGGTGGCTGGCCACGTTTCCCGGGCTCGCCATCATGCTGGTCGTGCTATGCATGAACGTCCTGGGCGACGGCGCCCGCGATCTGCTCGAGCCGCGGCTTCGTGGCCGACACGGATGAGCCGCGACCTCAAAGGAGGATCCCGATGAGTGGTTTCCTGGCCGGCCTCGAATGCAGTCGCTGCTGCGCCTACTATGGAGGCGACACCACGCGGGCGCTCTGCGACTGCGGGAGCACGCTGCTCGCCCGCTACGACCTGGCCGGCGTGCGCAAGGCAGTCACCCCCGCCGACATCGCCCGACGCCCGCCGACCATGTGGCGCTACCGCGAGCTGCTCCCGGTGCGCGACGACGCGTCGATCGTGACCATGGGCGAGGGCTTCACCCCGATGATCCCGGTGCCGAAGGCGGCGCGCGAGGTCGGGGTCGGCGAGCTCTGGGTGAAGGACGAGGGGCTGAATCCCACCGGAACCTTCAAGGCCCGCGGCGCCTCCGCCTCCATCTCGCGCTGGAAGGAGCTCGGCATCACCCGCTTCGCCCAGCCCACCGTCGGCAGCGGCGGCCACGCGTGGGCCGCGTACGGGGCGCGGGCCGGTGTCGAGATCCACACCGCGCTGCCGGTGTCGTGCCCGGATCTGGGCTGGAAGGGCAGCCTGCAGAACGGCGCGCACGTCTACCGGGTGGACGGCACCGTCGGCGACGTCTTCCGCATGATGGGGGACGCGGCCGCGCGCTTCGGGTGGCTCCTCGCCGGAGCCGGCCGCGAGCCCTACCGGTTCGAGGGCAAGAAGACGATGGGCATCGAGATCGTCGAGCAGCTCGGCTGGGAGACGCCGGACGCCATCCTGTATCCGACCGGCGGCGGCGTCGGCATCATCGGCATGTGGAAGGCCTTCGACGAGCTACAGGAGCTGGGGTGGATCGGCAGCGAGCGGCCGCGCCTGGTCTCGGTGCAGGTCGAAGGCGGCGCGCTGGTCAAGGCCTTCCACGAGGGCGCCGACGAGTGCCGGGGCGCGAAGCACGTCGACACCGTCGCGCCCGGCATCATGGTGGTGAAGCCGTTCTCCGATCACGTCGTCCTGCGCGCGCTTCGCGCCACCAAGGGCTGGGCGGTGGGCGTGCCCGACGAGGAGAGCCTGCGGTTCATGCGCTGGGCCAATCGCCACGAGGGCCTGTTCCTCTCCCCCGAAGGCGCTGCGACGCTCGCGGCGGTGCGCCGGATGGTGTGCGAAGGGCAGCTCGGCCCGACGTCGCGGGTGGTGGTCTTCAACACCGCCACCGGGTTGCGCTACCCACATCTGATGGATGGCCCGGTCCCGGTCATCCCCGGGGCGGGAGCGATCGACGAGACCGCGGTCGCGCAGGCGAGCCGCGCGATCGGCGGCGAGCGCGCCTAGGTCGCGGAGAAGCGCTGCGCGGCGCCCATGTGCGGCCATACCGAGGCCTGCACGTTGGCGAGCATCTGGCGGATGTGATTGCGGTCGTGGTGGACCCACTCGTGGAGCAGATCGGCCACGGTGAGAACGCCCACCTTGGGATGCTGCCCGGCGCGGCCGAGATCGCCGGGCCGTAGCCCGGCCACGAGGGCCGCGCTGTCCGCGCGAAGGCCGGCGAACTCGTCGCAGAGCGCGGACCAGTCGCGATCGCAGTCCTTCCGCTCGCGCGCGACCACCTCCTGGTCCCAGCCCTCGAGCTGCGGCCGGTCACTCGCTAGCCCATCACTCGCCAGCCC
>Ga0210384_10002360_pt1 | contig 23147 bp, 18 predicted proteins | sample IncBWH2MmetaG_FD_160574 | JGI IMG/M metagenome (GOLD analysis project Ga0210384, IMG submission 160574) | Forest soil microbial communities from Barre Woods Harvard Forest LTER site, Petersham, Massachusetts, United States - Inc-BW-H-2-M | ecosystem: Environmental > Terrestrial > Soil >...
AAGACGAGCACGCATGTAATCGCGAGAATGCCCGACCACGATTTATGGATGACCTTCTTTCGCGACTCGGAGCAGAATCTGCTCGCGCTGATGAGCGAGGTGGCCCATGCGGCGTAGTATCGGGCCGTGGCGGAATCCGAAAAATGAACAAGGCGTCTGAATGAAGAATAGAGATGAAGAAAATGAATGATGACGCCTTGTTCTCGATAATAACTATTCCGTCGTCATCGACAAATTAGAAGCGATACACCACCCCAGCGGAAGGTTCCGCGGTATGCTGCCATGTTCCGGTCGAATAACCGAAGATGTTGAAGTCAGGCGCCTGATAAACAAGGCCGCGGTACTGCAGACGCAGAGCGATGTTGTGTAACAATCTATAATCCGCTCCGCCCCCGTACAGAAAGACTCCTTTGGCTTCCGTCGCCGCTCCCAAAGCGGTGTTGTTGGAATTATTAACTGGACTAAATATCAAGGCTCCGCCACCGGCAAGCAGAAAGGGACTCAGCCTGGCTGATTTCCTCGGAGTGAAGACATAGTCGGCGGTCGCTTCGTGGACGTTCGAGCGAATACTGTTCAAGGACTGATTACCTGAAAGATCAGTCACGGTGTAATTTTGAGAATTGCGGGTGAAGGCATAGTTCAGCTCCAACGCATGTCGTTGCTTGAGCGCGTGGCGATAAGTCGCCAGAAATCCCGCCGAGGTGGTCGGCGCCAGCGTAACCTGCTGGCCACTGGATTGAGTCACGAAGCTTCCGAAAGCATTTATGCTGACGTCCGAACGACTCTGAGCCAGGGCCATGGACGTGAACAAGAACCAAGCAACGACGACGGCGCCGAATCCTCTGAACATTAATTTGCCTCGCTTGATTTATTTTCTGGAGGAGACCCGAGGCGCAGCCGAACTGATTCAACTGAACGATCGAATCTCCCGATCTGCGAGGTGAGATGCCAGCGCTCAATAATTCCGCGGTAAAGATTGCGTCAAGCGGAGTAAAACTTTGTAAATGGTTTTGTGCTGGGGCGCCTCGGAACCGGACGACGCGATCAGCGGTCTTCGCGCCGGCCCGGTCCGAGATTTTTCAGCGACCTTGTTGCTCTGAGAGCAAAGCTCACAAGACTAAGGACACTCACTGAGGTTGGCTTGGACCGTTGCCCGGAGGAGCGCTCCCAGGGCCGCGGCCTCCCATGTGTTCACGCCTTTCCGCTTGCATCTTGTCGAACTTCTTCTGCTGATCTTCGTTCAAGAGTGCTTTGATTTGAGCCGCGCTGTTCTCGTGAACGCTTTTCATCTTGCTGAACCGGTCGTCGCGGGACAACGACGAGTCATCGCGAATCTGCTCCATCTGCTTGCGCTGGTCTTCGAGAAGGGGTTTCAGCTTCGCCTGTTGGTCGTCGCTCAAGTTCAGTTTCTTGGCCATGTGCTTAACTTGATCGTCGACGGTGGGCATGGCGTGCCGGCCCATGCGTCCTTCCATCCCAGAACCTTGACCGGATTGATCGGGAGCAGCTTGGCCTTGGGCGTTTTGACCGAAAGCAATTCCTAGTCCAAGGCTGAGAACTAGCGCAACTAGGATCGTTGCGGCAGGCAACGCCTTGCGCTCATATCGCGAGCTAGCAGCATTTTTTGTGGGTAAATTTAGCATTTGAATCTCCAATTCCGACCTGAACAATCTGGGTGTCTTGCTCCCGAGGTTGAGGTCTATTCATAGGAACACCTTGTCGTGTTCGACCACGTAAAGAGTCAGTAAAGTTGGCGTAAAAATTCGTAAATCGAATTACCCGCGCTGAGATGGCCGTTCGAACTCCCGCCAAGCGGCACGAGCTTTACAACTCTTTACTCACCTTGACCGATTCTTTACGCAGGGCCAGCAACAAATGATCGGCCGCACGCATCTCTGCCTTTGGAGCTATCTGCCTACCTAATTTCTCAGCGTCTTATTCTTCTCGGGAGGAAAGCATTGTGAACCGCTTCTGGAAGCTGCTGTCACATGGCATTGGTTTGTTGGCGCTCGGGGTGGTCCTGCTGAGCCTGGGTTGCGGCGGATCCAACAGCACGAAGCTCAGGGTGATGAATGCAGTCCCCGACCAAAGCCTGCTGACCTTTCTGCTGAACGGCAACAGTTTCGCCGCGAATGTGGCTTACCAGACAGCCACCAGTTATCAGACTGTGAATTCCGGCTCGCCACAGCTCCAGATCGAGCCTTCAGGTTCCTCCGTGCCTATCCCCGCTTTCAGCCAGTCGCTGAGTCTCAGTGGCGGGAACAACTACACTCTGGTGGCCACGAATTTCTCGGCCAATGGTCACATCGTGCTCCTGATGGACCAGAATACGGCTCCCGCGTCCGGCGACGTGAGTATTCGCGTGGTCAACGCATCGCCCAGTCTTGGGACCGCTGATGTTTACATCGTCAGTCCCCCGGGCACATCTATCGATGCTCTCTCGCCTGCCATCAGCGGCTTGGCCTTCGCGGCCGTATCTAGCTACCAGTCTCTCACTGCATCCTCGAACTATGAGGTGATCTTTGCTCCGGCAAATACGAAATTCACCGTAATCGACAGTGGACCGCTCGGACTCACGTCTGGCCAGGTTCGGACCATAGTTGGACTAAACAGCCAGGGAGGAGGGTTTACCGACGCCGTGCTCCCTGACTTGAACTAAGCTGGCTTTACTTCGAGTCGCGTCGTGGTCGGCATCACGCCTACTTTTCAGAGTAACGGAATCTTGCGGCCGCGCCGGCTGGTTCTTCGCAGCCGCGTTTCCCGCCGCTACTTGTTTTGAGGCCGCTTGAGATACTTCGGTTTGGTGGATTGCATTCGAAGAAGCGACTGGGTTAATCATAAGAAATTCCCTCTATCACTCCTATCGGCAGATGGACGCAACCCATGAATCCAATCCCGATGAACCAGCCTCCGGAAAGCCTGAGTCCATCACCTCGCGGCTCTAAGCGTTCTGTTATCATCGATTTTCTGCCGGATTTTTTTCGCTCAGATGGATGACGACGTTCCCAGCATTTCGGTTTGGAGGGAGGCATTCATGGAGGAGACACCCGCTCTCGCGATGGGATCACGCCGCAACGAGGATATTGCGCTTGATCTCATGAAGTTTATTGCTATGACCACAGGCTACGGCCGGACCAGCACTTCGGGAGTGGGGTTCCAGGGAAGCGGCGCCGCTGCGAAGCCCGAAGATTACGCCGCCCATCTGCTTGAGCTTTACGGAAAGTGCTTGGCGGCGGTGGGGAAGAAGTAAGGAGTGTGGTAGGTCTAACCGGCGACGGAAATCGAAAACCGTCTTTCTCGCCTATGGATTGATTCACCGGCAAGAACAAAGCCGCGACGCAAGGCCGCGGCCACGGGCTGAGCCGAAACTCCTCCCTCACTAAACTCAGATTTTCGATCCGCTCATCTTCGATCCGCTGGGTCAGCGACGGCGGCGTCCTCCTCGCCTGGCGGGCTTCTTTGATCTTCCTGCCGGCTTTCTCTTCGTAGGCCGCTTTGTTGCTCTCCGCGCAGGCTTCTTCTTGGCTGGCTTTTTCTTCGGAGCCGGCTTTTTCTTCGCGGGCTTTTTCTTTGCGGCGGGCTTTTTCTTTGCGGCTGGTTTTTTCTTCGCCGGCTTTGGGGCGCCTCCGCCTCCGCCGGCTGGTCTGGGCGCGGGTAGAGGAAGGATGGGCTCGGGTTGCGGCTCACTCATCCCCGGCACTTCGGCTTCCTCTTCCTCTTCTTCTTCCTCGTAATCTTCTTCCAGCGCATCACCATAAGCGCCGCTGTCACCAAATTCGTCTGCTTCGTCGTCACGTCCGTAGAGGGTTTCGTCGAAACTCATTTCTCCTCCTGATTTTTTTTCCGGGCTGCGCTCTGCGCTGGACGCCGCGCCGCCGGTGTCTCTGTTGGGAAATAGTAAGACAACTGTAAGACTGCTTTGTTTTGGCTGAACGGCGCGTGATTATAGCACAGCCGTTTTGCCCGTCAGTCACCGGCACTTTGCATATTACACCGGATCGGGAATTCGGGCATCGGACCTCAAACCGCAGGAAACCGATCTGAGAGTCCTTGATCCTAACGGTCCTTGATCACCAGAATCATACCCGGGCGAAGAATTGCCAGATCGCCGTTATCGCGTTTTAGAGCATCTACGGTCGTGTGATGGGTGGAGGCGATGGAGGTCAGCGTCTCCCCGGGTCTGACCGTGTGGCGCGTCGCGCTGATCGGGCTGTCAGTCCGTAAAATCTTAGTAGATTTCGACTTAGATGCTACCGAGGCCCGGGTTTCGTTCGCGCTGGGCGTGAGGGGAAGATGCACATACACAACCCGGCGACCATGTAGGCTGTCGCCCTTCATATGGTTCCAGCGTCGTACCATGGTGGCGGGGACGCCAAAATTATCGGCAACTGTCTGAACTGTGTCTCCCTTGTGGACTGTATAGCGGCTAGCCCGGCGCGAGAATGTCGCACCATCTTCCGTGGAAGCATGCCGGCCCGGCGCGATGGGGATGATGAGCTTGCTCTCCGGTTGAAGATCTTCCTCACTCTCGAGATGATTTACTTGGGAGATTGACCGCGGGGTCGTGCGATAGATGCGCGCCAGCGAGGCCAGCGTGTCACCAGGCGCAACTTTGTGATAGCGCCACCACACCCGCATGTCGCGCGGAATCGTTTCTACGGCACTCAGATAGAGATCCCTGGTTCCCGCTGGCAGGTGCAGATCGAATGACGAATCTTTGGGCGTCGTAAAACGCAGCAACCGGGGATTAAGATCTTGCAAAGTCGCGGGCGAAGCATCGACGCATTCGGCCACCAGACGTAGGTCCACCGGATAGTCGATCTTCACCGTCTCGTACGGGACCGGTTTTTCCGCCACTACTTCGTCAAGCCCATACTGCGCCGGATTCTTGGCCATGATAGTCACGGCCAAAATAATGGGCACGTAGTTCCTGGTCTCTTTGGGCAGGACGTTGCGCTTGTAAAGCTGCCAGAAATCAGCATAGCCGGTCCGCCGGACCGCCTGTTGCACGGTTCCAGGACCGGAGTTGTAGGCAGCCATGGCCAGGTACCAGTCGCCAAACTGGTTGTATAAGTCTTTCAGATGCCGAGCGGCGGCGCGCGTGGATTTCTCGGGGTCCTGGCGATCGTCAATCCACAAACTGCGCTCCAAACCATATCCTCGGGCGCGGCTTGCCATGAACTGCCAAATACCGCGGGCCCCGGCGTGCGAGACCGCCAAAGGATGAAAGCCAGACTCGGCTTGCGCCAGATAAATGAGATCTTGCGGAACCCCCTCGTTTCTCAGAACACTTTGAATCATGTCGTGGTAGCGACCGCCGCGGACCAGAGCCCGCTCCAGCACCCCGCGTCCGCGGGTGGAGGAGAAGTAAGTGATGTAGCCGGCGACTGGGTCCGTCAACATGAGAGGCAGATCGCTGTGCGTGGCCTTTATCTCGGCCTCCGCTTTCGCCTTAATGTTCGGGTCGACAGGAAAAGTTACTTCATTCGCTTCGTCGATTGGCGCGGGCTCGGATTTCTGCGCGCTGGAATCGTCTTCTGTTGGCTGCAGCCCCGGGCTGTTCAGGGCTTCCAACACTCGGTCGAACTCCGGCTCCAAACGATTGTCGGACAGGGCATATTCCGGGCTACCCAGCAAGCCGAGGGCGTGTTCAAGATTCTGCTTTGCCGCTTCAAGGCGGCCAGCTTTGTAATTGTCTTGCCCGGCCTGATATTCCTTTTCAACCTGCGCGATCAGATCGGCAACTGGATCAGTCTTAGGCTTTGTGTCTGATTTCGTCTGCTTAGCCGGTGCGGGGCTGGGATGAGGAACTTGGGCAGTGCTTGCGGGAACTGGCGCGGTGGAGACCGCCTTTGGGGCTGGCGCGTTGGCCTGTGCGGGCGGCAGTAGAGCCACCGGCCGCTGGGCCGTCTGACAGGCAGCCCCTGCAAGAAGCAGGGCGGAAAGTAGTGCCGTCAGAAGATAGAGTTTTGCAATCTTCATATTCATCTATCACTTACAGCAACTGTCCTCTTAACCGGCCGACTATGAGATCGTACTATCCTCCAATTTGATGGGTCAACGAAGAACCGGGTTTGCTCCCGTTACTTTAGGAACAGGCCGCGCATATTACTCCCAGACATAAGGCATGGCAACTGGAGATTTGGATGGCAGGCCTGCATCCTCATTTCGCCCCGAGGGACATCCTTGGCCGGGTGCCCCGTCGAAGCTGTGCTTGGGCGGGATTTTCAGGGTGACGGTTGTCTGCACCGTAGGAACGATTCCCGCACCCGCACGCGTCACAGACCAACCTGGTTCGTCGTTGACTTCGCAACAAGCCTTGCCTAACATGCGCTGTGGCTGAAAACGTCACCCTTCCTGACAGCAATGTCTCGCACTACCGCATCGTGGAGAAGTTGGGCGGTGGCGGGATGGGCGTCGTCTACCAAGCCGAAGACTTGAAACTCGGCCGCTTTGTAGCCCTCAAGTTTCTTCCTGAAGAATTCGCCAAAGATCCCCAGGCCCTGGAGCGCTTTCAGCGTGAAGCGCGCATGGCATCGGCGCTCGATCATCCCAACATCTGCACCACCTACGAAATCGGCGAGCACGATGGAAAACCCTTCATCGCCATGCAGTACCTGGAAGGGATGACGCTGAAACACCGCATCAGCGGACGCCCGCTGGAGCTGGGAGCCGCGCTCGATCTCGCGATCCAGATTGCGGACGCTCTGGACGCCGCACATGCCAAGGGCATCATCCACCGTGACATCAAGCCGGCGAATATCTTCGTCACCGCACGCGGGCAAGCCAAAATTCTGGACTTCGGACTTGCCAAGGTCGCAACCTCGGCACACTCCTCAGGACTCACGTCTGCTCCAACCGCGACTGGGGATCACCTGACCAATCCGGGGACGGCCATCGGTACTGTGGCCTACATGTCACCGGAGCAGACCTTGGGCAAGGAACTGGACGCCCGCAGCGACCTGTTTTCGTTTGGCGCTGTGCTCTACGAGATGGCCACAGGCAGCACCCCGTTCAAGGGCGACAACTCGGCCGCAATCTTTGATTCGATCTTGCACAATGCTCCAGTTGCGCCAGTGCGGTTGAATAGCCAGGCCCCGGCGGAATTGGAACACATCATCAGCAAAGCGCTGGAAAAGGATCGCAACCTGCGCTATCAGCACGCTGCCGACATCCGCACCGACCTGCAGCGGCTGAAGCGGGACACCGAATCCGGACACACGGCGGCTACGGTCACCGACTCCAAAGCGACGAAGGCAATCGTCGAATCTAGCCGGTCACGACTTGGCTTGAAGATTGGTATTCCGGCCGCACTAGTCGCACTCATTCTTGCTGGTGTCTTGTTTTGGCGATCGCGCCCGGCTGCCCCGCTCACGGAGAAAGATACGGTCGTGCTAGCCGATTTCACCAATACCACCGGCGATCCGGTTTTTGACGATGCGCTCAAACAGGCACTGGCAGTGGATTTGAGCCAATCGCCTTTTATCAATGTGCTTTCCGATCGCCGCATGACCGAGACTCTCCGCCTCATGGGCCGCGCTTCCGGTGAACGCGTGACCCGCGATGTGGCGCAGGAGATCTGCCTGCGTACGGGAAGCAAGGCCCTGCTGACAGGATCGATTTCCAGCCTGGGCAGCCAATATCTGGTCGGACTGGAGGCGGTGAACTGTGGAAACGGAGACACCCTGGCTAAAGAAGAAACCACCGCATCCAGAAAAGAAGACGTGGTGAAAGCATTGAGCAGCGTAACTACCACTTTGCGAACCAGGCTAGGAGAATCGCTAGCTTCGGTTCAGAAATTTGATGTTCCCATTGAGGCCACTACGCCGTCCCTGGAGGCACTGAAGACCTTTAGCATGGGCGTCACCACCCAGGCTGAAAAGGGAGATGCGGAGGCAATTCCTTTTTTCAAGCGGGCCATAGAGATCGATCCGAATTTCGCCATGGCCTATGCGCGCCTGGGAATCTCCTACGCCAATTTGGGGCAGCCAAGCATGGCCCTGCAAAACCTGGAAAAAGCCTACGGTCTGCGCGATCGAGTCAGCGCGCGCGAGAAGTTGCACATCACTGCAGACTACGCCTACGCCACTGGTGAACTGGAGAAGGAAGCTCAGACCTACCTCTTGTGGATTCAAAGCTATCCTCGGGACGCGATTCCGCACATAAATCTGGGGGCCAATGCCACCGCTTTGGGTCAATATGACAAAGGCGTCGTCGAGAATAAGGAAGGGGTTCGCCTGGAGCCAATCAATTCGGCGGGCGTGGGCAATCTCGCGCAGGATTACATGGCAGTCAATCGCTTCGCCGATGCTAAGACCACGCTTGAGCAAGCACAGGCGCGAAATCTGGATGGCGTAGGCATACGGCTACAAATGTATTCTCTCGCATTTCTCGAGGGCGATTCAGGGCAAATGGAGCAACAACTAGCCTGGAGCGCAGGAAAACCCGGAGCGGAAGACCCACTGCTATCTGCTCAGTCGGACACCGAGGCCTACCGCGGCCATTTGGCCAAGGCCAGGGATTTCTCCCGTCGTGCGGTAGATTCCGCCATCCGCGCCGACTCCAAAGAGACAGCGGCACTGTGGCAGGCAAACGCGGCTCTGAGAGAAGCAGAGTTTGGCAACCCGATGGAGGCAAAGAAGGGGACGGCGGCTGCTCTGGCGCTGGCTCCGGGCCGCGACGTCAAGGTGGAGGCAGCGCTAATCCTCGCCCGAGTCGGCGATAGTGCAGGGGCGAAGGCTATGGTCCAGGAGTTGGAAAAGAGCAACCCCTCCAACACCGTGTTGAAGCTCTACTGGGCGCCTACGCTTAAAGCTGCAATGGAACTGAATGGCGGGAGCGCAGCTCAGGCCCTGGTGTTTTTGGAAGCCGCCGCTCCTTGTGAGCTCGGCGAGCCGCCGCCGATGACACAAGGAACTTTGTATCCTGTTTATCTTCGCGGCGAGGCCTACCTGCAAGAGCACAAAGGCAGCGAGGCGGCTGCCGAGTTTCAGAAAATGCTCAACCACCGCGGCATCCTAGGGAATTTTTTTACTGGCGCGCTGGCCCACATCGGTCTCGCGCGCGCGTACGCGATGACCGGTGATACGGCGAAAAGCCGCAGCGCTTATCAGGACTTCTTCTCGCTCTGGAAAGATGCCGACCCCGATATTCCCATCCTCAAAGAAGCGAAAGCCGAATACGCCAAACTGCAGTAGCGGCTGGCTATCGCGGACATGCCTGTTTCTTTGACTTCCACGCGCCAACCGGCCTAACATGCTCGCTCTAGGTTGGAGGCTCTTTCACTGCTCGGCCAAACTATTTCGCATTATCGCGTCATCGAGAAGCTCGGTGGCGGTGGCATGGGAGTGGTATACAAAGCCGAAGATACCCGGCTGCACCGTTTCATCGCCCTGAAATTTCTGCCCGACGAAGTGGCCAAAGATTCTCAAGCTCTGGCTCGTTTCCAGCGTGAGGCGCAAGCTGCCTCGGCCCTGAATCACCCAAACATCTGCACCATTCATGACATCGGCGAGTACGAGGGGCATCCGTTCATCGCCATGGAGTTTCTGGATGGAGTGACTCTCAAGCATCGCATTGCGGGCCGCCCCCTGGAAACGGAAGTACTGCTCTCGGTGGCCATCGAAATCGCGGACGCTCTCGATGCAGCGCATGCCGAGGGCATTGTTCATCGCGATATCAAGCCGGCCAACATCTTCGTCACTAAGCGCGGCCACGCGAAAATTCTCGACTTCGGACTGGCCAAGCTGACGACCACGGGACGGATGATGGATCCGGCGGACGCTGCGGCCGAGGCCACGGTTGCAGCGAACCTTGAGCATCTGACTAGTCCGGGGACGGCATTGGGCACCGTGGCGTATATGTCGCCCGAGCAAGTGCTGGGAAAAGAACTCGATGCCCGCACCGATCTCTTTTCTTTTGGCGTGGTGCTCTATGAGATGGCCACCGGCGGGTTGCCCTTCACCGGCGGAACCTCGGGTGCAATTTTTGATGGCATTCTGCACAAGGCACCGGTTGCTCCCGTGCGCCTCAATCGCGACATCCCTGCAGACCTCGAACGAACCATCAATAAAGCATTAGAGAAAGACCGCAATTTGCGCTATCAGCATGCTGCCGACCTGAGGGCGGATCTGCAGCGTCTGAAGCGTGACAGCGACTCGGGACGTTCGATAGCAGCCTCGGAGGAAGCGCCGCCGTCTAGTCCTGTAGCTGTGCCGGCCTCGGCGTCTGCGCAAATGCCAGCTCAAATCAGCGGGGTGCCGCAGAAAACAAGTTCTGCCGCTGTGTCAGCCGCAACGCCAGCCGCAACGCCGACCCTAACGGCGAATGTTCCGGTTTCCGGATCGCGTCGCTGGAAGCTGCTCATTCCCGCGGGACTAGTATTGGCGGCACTCATTGCCGGCGGCATTTTCCTGCGTTCGAACAAAGCGCGCGCCATTACCGCGAAAGATTCGATCTTTGTCGCTGACTTCGTCAACACCACCAATGATCCGGTGTTTGATGGCACGCTCAAGAAGGCTCTGGCTGTAGACCTGGAGCAATCTCCTTATCTGAATGTGTTTTCCGATGCCAAGGCCCGCCATACGCTGGCCCTGATGGGGAAGCCGCCGGAGGAGCGCATTACAGTAGAAGTCGCCCGCGAGATCTGCCAGCGTAACGGAGTGAAAGCGCTGCTGGCTGGGTCGATCGCCAGTCTGGGCAGCCAGTACGTGGTCACGCTTGATGCCATCAACGCGTCAACCGGTGACACTCTCGCCGAGGTGCAAGGTCAGGCCGACAGCAAGGAGCAGGTGCTCAAGACTCTGGATACTGCGACCAACCAGTTGCGAGGAAAGCTGGGCGAGTCGTTGGCTTCCATCCAGAAATTCGACAAGCCACTGGAAGAAGCCACCACATCGTCCCTGGAGGCGCTCAAGAGCTTTACTCTGGGCGATGCGAAGCACTCTGTAAGCGACGAACTGGGTGCCCTCCCTCTTTATAAGCGTGCCATCGAACTGGACCCTAACTTCGCCATGGCTTACGCGCGATTGGGCACTGCTTATGGCAATCTCGGTCAGGCGGACCTTTCCGAACAATATCGGAAGAAAGCCTTTGAGCTCAAAGACCGAGCCAGCGAGAGGGAGAGGCTTTACATCACCGCCCACTACTATGCTGACAATGGGGAACTGGAAAAAGGAAACGCAGCCTACGAACTGTTCAAGCAAACCTATCCTCGCGAAGTCACCCCTTATGTGAACCTGGCAGTCACTTACACTCTGTTCCTTGGCGAATTCGAAAAGGGGCTGGCCAACGGGAAAGAGGCCATCCGTGTGGACCCGGACACGGTCAACGGCTATTTCACAACGGCTTTCGCCTACGCCGGCCTTAATCGGCCAGATGAAGCCAAGGCGGTTTTGAAAGTTGGTTTGCAACGCAACGCCAATTTCTTAGACCTGCACGACAACCTCGCCAATCTCGCCTATGCGCAGGGCGATCTGGCCACCATGGAAAAAGAGGAAAACTTTCTCCATGACCAGCCCGATCTGGAAATGAATCTGAATACGCGTCATGGAGACATTGCAGCTTCGGGTGGGCAAGTCCAACGAGCGCGTGAGTCATATCAAAAGACCGGACAGTTGGCGCAGCGCCTGCAGCTCAAAGATTCGGAGGCGGGATCGCTAAATGCGCAAGCATGGATGCTTGCCCAGTTTGGCTATCCTAAGCAAGCCATAGAAGCTGCCAACGGCGCCCTGGCCATTTCGCAGGGCTACCTCACAAAACTTTTTGCTGCCAGCGCCCTCGCGGTCGCGGGGGACAACGGGAAAGCGCTTGAACTGGGGTCCGAGGTTGCGAAACAACGTCCAGACAACACCCTGGTGCAGAATGTTTCGGTGCCATTTGTGCAGGCGGTGGTTGCGCTGAATGGCGGGAAGGCCAGCAAGGCTATCGACCTCCTGAAACCAGCGTTGCCTTACGATAACGCGACTACGCCAGATTTCTATCTGCGTGGACTGGCCTATCTGAAGATGGGGCAAGGGAACGACGCGGCGCAACAGTTCCAGAAAATCTTGGCCCTGCGCTATTACGCGCCAGCCGATCCTCTGATGTCGATGGCCCATCTCGGCCTCGGCCGCGCCTACGCGCTCGCTGGCGATACCGCCAAGGGCCGTGCCGCTTATCAGGACTTCTTCGCACTGTGGAAGGATGCTGATCCCGATGTCCCGCTGCTAAAACAAGCTAAGGCGGAGTACGCAAAATTGCAATAGAGCACTCGGATTTCTTTGCGTTCTTTGCGAGTCCTCCGCGAACTTTGCGGTTAAGGAAGGTCGCCTTCCGCTGTGCGGTGGTTTATCCTGCTACACTCTGTCTTCCCCCATCCTTGGCGATTGCCGGAGCATGTTCCCCATGTCTGAACCTTACACTCCAACCTCGCGGACCCGCCTTGTCCGGGAACCGCAGCGTGCCGTTTATGATCGCGCGGTGGCTTACGAAATCCTAGACGAAGGTTTTATCTGCCACGTCGGGTTCGTAGTCGATGGCCAGCCTTTCGTGATCCCTACTGGCTACGGCCGCGCCGGTGACAGTCTTTACATTCACGGCTCGGCGGCAAGCCGGATGCTGCGCAACCTGGATCAAGGTGTTGCGGTCTGCGTCACCGTCACGCTGCTCGACGGGTTGGTGCTGGCACGCTCGATCTTTAATCATTCGATGAATTATCGTTCGGTGATGGTACTGGGTACCGCGGTCGCGGTGGAGGATCCTGCAGAAAAATTGCACGCGCTGCGATTGTTGTCCGAGCACATCCTGCCCGGACGCTGGGCGGATTCGCGTCAGCCGAATGAAAAGGAAATCAAGGCGACCCTGGTGATGCGTCTTCCGATCGAGGAATTTTCCGCCAAAGTCCGACAGGGCGCGCCCATCGATGACGAAGAAGACTACGCCTTTCCCACCTGGGCGGGTGTAATTCCGCTGGAGTTGGTTCCGGGCGCCCCGATCAGCGATCCGAAGCTGGATTCCGCGCAGGAGGTTCCGGGATATGCGCGGAACTACTCGCGCAAGAAACGGGGTTGAGGAACGAAACTTATCCTCATCATGTTAGGCGGTCTCGGGGTGCCCCAGGTCTCGCCGCCTTTGCGAGACCTGGGAACGGAAGCCAAACTGCGCACGAACCCGAGCTTCAATGCCTGGACGACGGTCGAAAGCGTCGCCCGCTGGGGCTCGCTGAGCAAGAGGTGAACGTGCTCCGGCATGACGACGTAACCCAGGACAACCAAACGATAACGGCGGCGCATTCGCTCCAGAATGTCGACCAAAAGATCTCGCCGAGCCTCCTTATCCAGCCACGGCTGGCGTTCATAGCAACTGAACGTGAGAAAATGTAAGTCACCCGTGCCATAGAAGCGGTGCAGAGCCTTGGGCATAGCTAGAGAGTACGAACACAAGAGAAATAGGTCTGTGATGGTCTAACAAGGGTGACAAGGTTCGATACTCCCAGGTCTCGCAAAAACGGCGAGACCTGGGGCACCCGGCTAATATTTTCATTTCTGACCGACTTTTCGACCCATCGGACTCAGGAGGAGAGCTGGAACTCCTAGCGCTGAGTTATTTCAAACCCTCGACCATGTAGAGATCGGAGAGATCACGAACGTACGAATACCCGTACCATCGTGCGTCCGGAGTCAGACAGAACGGTCCGATGCTGTAGACACCAGCGCGATCTGCTGGAGCTAACTCCTTCCACAGTTGTTTTTCTCCGGTAGCCGAGTCAAAGCGGTACACCCTGAGGGGAACTTCCTGGCGAAGCGGGGCGAAAATATAGCGTCCACTCCGGGCCAGGTTTCGGCGCGCACGGATGGGAAGCACCGCTTTAATATCTCTGGGCTGTCCGCCCCCGATTGGGTACAGTGCCGAGGTAGAGTCGTCACGAGGTACCAAAATAGACTTATCGTCCAACCACAGAAAACCAAACAGACCCTCGGGCGTCACCGGAGTCGGCTGACCACCCGCCGCATCCTGGAGATAATTGCGCCATGGCTTCCCGATCTCGTGGCCAACCACCAGCAACCGCTTGCCATCGGGGAGCCATTCCACAGAGTCATAGTCGAATCCCGGTTGGGACAGATTTCTTACATCACCGGTCCGGGTCGGAAGCAGGGTCAGTTGCTGCGGCTCGCCCGGAACCACTGCGGCCACCCATTTGCCGTCGGGCGAAACACTATTGGGAACGCCATCGCCGAGGCGAATCGCGGGAGAGCCGTCGGTGTTGCGCATATACGCCGAATACTTGGCTCCGCCGCCATCGCCTTCTTCGGCGAAGAAAATCCATTTACCGTCGGGCGAAATGACTAAGGGAAGCGACCAGTCCTGCCAGCTAAGATCGGTCTCGGCTTTTTGGCCGGGGAACAATCCTGCGATGCCACGCCGCCGGTTCTGGCGGATGAACAGCACACGGCCATCCTGCGCGATGTCCTGCACGATGACTTCGCCCGCACCCGCCCACACCAGGCGCTGGCTCCCCGACAGAGTCACACCCATAAGATTGCTGGATAAATGAACGAGGGAGCCCGTAAACCAAATCTCTTTGCCTGAAGGATGCCAAGCCAGGCCGAGCACATCAGAGAAGGTATTTGTCAACGCCTTCCGATTCCCAGAGCGGTCCACCACCATGATGCTGCCACGACTATCAAACAGGATGGGATGATCGATGAATGCGACCCGCTCTCCATCTGGCGAGACTCGGGCATCGCTGATCCAGCCCTCGGTCTTGTAGATCACTTTGCCCAGCGGATACTCCAGGTTGGTCCGCCCGTCGGTCAACCGAACGGCGGCTAGCGCACTGCCATCCGGGGACCAGTCAGCGGAAATAACATTCTCGGCAACCTCGCGCGGCGCGCCACCGCTGAGCGGAAGCCTGGCTAACGTGCCGGCTGAGGTATTAGCCGTGAAAAATGTATGGTCCAACGTGACTGCAAGTTCCGTGGCCCGCGAAATCGCCAGAATGCTGCTGCCCTTCAGTCCGAGTTCCCGGGATTGCGGCGAATCAGGCCGCGTGGTGTAGAGCTGCACCGGGTCTTCGCCAAACGCCGCGCTGTAGACAATGGTCTGGCCATCGGGAGCGAATCGTGCCGAAGCTACGTGCCCGCCCCGGAAAGTCAGCCGAGTGAACACCGGATTCGAAGCTGGCACCGTGGCTCGACCGGCCCAGAATGCAGCGGCCGTGGCCAGCAGCAGGACCGGAACCGCCGCCAGCAACGAAGCCCGCAAGCGTCCGATATTGGCCAATCGCGATACCGCAACCGCCTTCGCGGAACTGCTGAGAGAAGACAGGCTCTCCACGTCGAAAGCCAGATCGCGCGCCGACTGGAAGCGCAAGCTGGGCTCTTTTTCCAGGCAATGGCGGACGATCCGTTCCAGGCCGGGAGAGACCTGCAGGCCGGTCTCGCTCAGTTCCGGCGGGTCGTCCTTGAGAATGGCGTTCATGGTCTCCACGCTGGAGTCGCCCTTGAATGCCCGCTTGCGCGAAACCATTTCGTACAGGATGGCGCCGAAGCTGAAAATGTCGGAGCGGTGGTCGATCGTCTGCCCTCGCACTTGCTCGGGTGACATGTAACCCACGGTGCCCATCACCGTTCCGGGCGTGGTTGGTGTGGGACCGGTCATGGTTGCGCTTTCGCCCGACCCCATCTCCGAGGCGAACGATTGCTTGGCCAAACCGAAATCCAGGATTTTCACCCGGCCGTCTTTGGTGACGAAGATGTTGTCAGGCTTCAGATCGCGATGAACAATTCCCTTCTCGTGCGCCGCCGCCAGTCCTTGGGCCATCTCCAGTGCGTACTCGATCACGCGCCGCTGGGATAACGGGCTGCTATTCATCCTTTCCCGCAGAGTTTGTCCTTCGAGAAATTCTGAGACCAGATAGTGGACGCCGTCTTGTGCCCCCACATCGTGGATTGCGAGAAGATTGGGGTGGTTGACCGTGCTTAAAAGGCGCGCTTCGTGCTCGAAGCGACCGAGGCGATCGGCGTCACCGGAGAATGCAGCCGGAAGAATCTTGATTGCAACCGTGCGGTCGAGCCTCGTATCGCGGGCGCGATAGACCTCACCCATGCCTCCGGCGCCCAAGGGAGACTGAATTTCATACGGCCCGAGTTTGGTCCCGGCAGTCAGAGCCATGGTGAATGGTGACGCGCAATTATAACGTCAGGTGTTGGGTTTAGGGTGTGGTCGGTCTTTGCGGCCGCGACCTCACGGAGAAACATAGCGGGCTTTCGTTCCAATATGAGGGGACCAGTCCACGATAGATGGTTGCTAACCACCACCTTGAGGCTTCCGCGCCATGACGCTGTAGTTGACCGCGAATTGGTCATTCTCACTCCTCGCGAGATGTTCGAGGCACAAGCCGGCCAGGTTAAGCAAAGGCACTATTGTGTACCTAACTACGAACCTGGCTGACGGATATCGCGCGAAGATGTCGAGGCATACATTGACAGTGCGAAAGAACCCCATGATGCTGTTTCCTTCGGGTACGACCTGAATCAACGTAAAGGAAGAAAGGAGTTTGCGCAAACCCGCAGGCAGAAACCGCCAGCACTCCTCCTCTGAATCCCGCACGTGGGCTGCTGGAACACTCAGGATTAGAGCGCCTTCAGGCCTGAGAACTCGATTAATCTCTGAGAGTACCAGCGAGGGTTCTGGCACATACTGTAGTACTTGGGTGCATAGCACAAGGTCAAAAGTAGCCGAAGCAAATGGCAGTTGCTCGCCACGTCCAACCACGTCCACTAGTGGTGTTGTTCTGATATCGACAGCAATGTAACAGACATCGTCCGCTAAGAGCTTTCGATAGGGCTGAAGCCGGCCACCCACATCCAGCACTCTCAGAGGACTTACTCGAAGGTCGCGAAGCCAGTGCGTGAAAATCTCACGCCGTCTTCTCAGGATCAACCAATTGGGATTGGTGATTGAAGGGTAGAGCCCCGCCCGGCTTTCTCGAATGACTTCTTCCGATATTCCCATTGCTACGCGCTGCTGCCTGGCGCCGAGCATCGGCATCGTTGGTAACGTTCTTACACCGCGGCCTTGGTAAACAAGAAGTCATTCCGCGTGTCCCAATGCTCGTGCCGCCAGTGGCGCACCGGAGTGAGACCCGCATCGCGTGCCAGCGCGAGAAATTCATCAGTGGTGGCGTGAAACGAAATCTGACTGCCATCGCGAATCACCATGGGCTTGCCGCTCACTTTCCAGTACGCCATCCTTCGAGCCATTCCAAGGCTGGTCCGCAGACCGTATTTACGATAGAGGTACGCCAACGTTTGCCAGCTGTTCTCGAATTCCGGCTCGAGCGGTGGTCCGGGAAGAAACGGAATCTCGCCGACGAAAATGCGCGCTCCCGGCCTCGCGACGCGATGCATTTCGCGCAAGCTCAGTGGAACTCTCTCTCGCGGGACGATCAGCAGCACGTTGTTACAGACGACGACCGACGCGCTCGCATCCGTAACCGGCAGCCGGTCGGTGAAGGCCTGCTGCACATTGAGCCCAGCGGCCCTCACCAACGCGACTTCTTGCTCGGTCGCCAGGAAGCCGAGCGCGCTGCGAACACCGACCTTCGCGGCCAAACGCAGCAGCGTACCGTCGCCGCAACCGATCTCGACTAGATCGTCATCCGGTCTAAGACCCACCTCTTCAATGATGCGCTGGCAGATCGCGGCAGTGATTTCCTCTTTGCCCTCGCCGCGCAACGCCAGGTCATGCAGGGTCTTCAGGTTGGCGGCGGTTTCACGGCAATATTCTACGTAGTTGTACGACCGGGAAATCACGGGAGCAAATTCTAACAGTAGCGAGTTCGAACGGGTTAACCCGGAGCTGATGCTGGTAATTTACTAGACGGCGCCCATCTTCCCCTTTAACCTTCATCCTCGCTGGCCCTAGGCCAGCTACTCAATTCACCCAGCCGGACTTAGAGCCGCCGTTCTTCTTGTCAGCCCCGGTATCTTCCGGCGGGATGTAGTTGCCATGCTCGTCGAATTCTACGGTGCGGTTGTGCTTGCGCATGTAGACCTCAAACTTCCGCGCCGCCCGGCGCCGCTTCCAGCGATAGTAGTCGTTGCGTATGCCATAAAGCCGCTCCGTGAGGCGAAGCGAAGTTCGGCGGGATGAAAATAGCAAATACCAGACGTATCCAGCGCCCAGTCCGAGTAGAAGGATGAAATAAAAGAGTGCGAAATGGTAGAGCAGCAGGTACGCCGTTTCAAGGGCGGCGAAGAATAGAACGATCCACTTTACCGGGATTTGGATCGGGATGGGAAACAGCATGATCGGCGCGCCGCGATTGAACAGATAAAAAACCATCAAGATGGCATTGGCAGCGGCGCCTGAACCCCACGCCGGTCCTTGCGCAATAACCCCGGTAAGCGAAAGCAGAAATCCGGCTATTCCCGAAAGTACGACACTAGTGAAGAAAAGCCCATAGAAGGCCGTGAAACCAACGCGTTCCTCCACCGCTGTACCCAGAAAGTAGATTCCAACCAGCGAAAGCACGAACTGCCAGGGATCCACGTACATGAATGCATACGTGACAACCTGCCACAGCCAGCCTTGCCGAATATGCGCCGGATCCAGAGTGCCAACGTTAACAAGCGCCTGACCAGTTGGTTGCGCAAACGCCATCAACAGCAGGATGACAACGTAAATCGCAACGCTGGCGAGGATGATTTGCCGGACAGCGCCCCGAAAGGGCGGCAGTCCCAAATCGAAAGAGGTGTTTCTGGGCATATATCACAAGCCGTCACGTGGCTTCTGTCTACTTATCCTAACAGTTCGGGCCTCACCTTTCCGGCAAAGGCACCACGGGCAAGCTTCTGTCGCCTTCTTGATCGACCGCCCGTACCGCGAAGATCACATTATCTTTCGAACGCGGAACCGTAGCTCGGAGAACATTTCCTTCCGCTTCCACGTGTTCCCATTCCGGGCTGGTGGTTGCACGCCACAGGACCTCGTAGCTGTTCGCACGCCCTCCCGGCGGAGATTCCCAAGTCAAGGTGGAATCGTTTCCCAGCTCCTTGGTCGGCAATCGGACCTTGCCCGGAGGGGCTGAGGCCGAAGCCAGCGAGGCCAGCGTAGCTGCGTTCAAACGGGCCACCGCAGCTATATAGTCGTAATTCACGAACTTAGGCAAGTCGCCGTATTCAATGCCGTTCGCGCTGCGCACATTCTGGTGCTGGTGGTTGTAGTCCTCGCGATACTCCGTGAATCGCACTGCGGCGTAGCCTCGCTGGTTGAAGGAATAGTGGTCGCCGCCACGCAAGTATCGGTCCAGGCGGAAAAGCAGCATCGGCTTAACACCGGTGTCGTAGGTACGGCTGACTTCGGAGATGTAACGCGCAACCTCTCGAGAAGGAGAATCGCTCTCCCCGCCCAGGCTCCGGATCTGGCGCAAGTCGGCGTCCGTGGCGGCGGCCGGCACGCCTTCCGAGAACACGCGCACCACATTCGGATCCTGTTGTGGATTGCGATCTCCCCCAACGATGTCATTGTTGAGCACAGCTTCAATGTTCCATTCCGCAGACTTCGCCATTTGCGCGAAGTGCTGGCTGCCGTATAGACCCTGCTCCTCGCCTGCCACGGTCAGAAAAATAATTGTTGCGGGAAATTTGAGCTGGCTAAGGACTCGGGCACACTCCAGGCTTACCGCCGTGCCGCTGCCGTCGTCATTCGCGCCGGGAGCGGCATCAATCCCATTGAAATTGTCACTGTTGCGGGAATCGTAATGGCCGGTGACCAGCACAATGCGCTTGGCGCTTTCGCTATCGGTACCCTTCAAGGCCGCATAAACATTGGTAATTTCCGTCGGCTTCGGAATGCGGTCGGCGGGCGCTTCGGTGAAACTGTCGGTCTTCACCTCCAGGCATCCGCCGCAGTCGCGAGCGTAGCGCTCAAATTCAGACTTGATCCATTCCCGGGCGGCGCCGATGCCGCGGCCAGCGGCAATGGAAGCCGGGTCCTGTGCCGAAAGCGTAGACCGAGTCTGGAAACTCACCAATTTCTCGATGTTAGCCTGAATGCGTTGCCTGGAAATCTGTTGCAGAGCCGCAACAATCCGCGGGTCCATTGGCAGCTTGCCATCAGCGGAAGCGTGCCCTTGCGGAGCCGGTTGTGCCAGTAAAATGGACACGGCGGCTACAAATAAGGCGACCACAGCGCGCATACGGGAATCGAACATGCTTGTCAACCGATAAGAGGGGCGGCAGCTAAAGATTTCCGTGACCGAACCACTTGACCCCAGGCCCGGGAAAAACTAAATATTAACAGGGGGCCTCTTATAGAACGGGGGGAATTATGGTTTATTGTCCCGAGTGTGAGTTCAATCTCGATATTGAGGAAGATGATGTCGATGAGGGCGAAATTGTGTCCTGCCCGGAGTGTGGTAGTGACTTCGAGGTGATCACGCTCAATCCCATCGAACTGAAGCCGGTAGAAGAGGAAGAAATCATTGACGAGGAAGAGGAGACGGAAGCAGAAGACGGTGACTACTCCTAGGCCTCGGATGACAGGTTCCCACCCTCGCTCCTTCACGTTTAACTCCGGCACTTTCTACCGAAGTTCTCGGTTCCTCCCACTCGGGGTATTGCTATGCACTTTATTCGTTCTACCCGGATTATCCGTGGCCGGCAGTCCCAGGTCCGGGCAGGCTAAGGCAGAAAAACCTTACGCGCTCCTGTTCGGGACGGTCTGGGGACCTGACGATCATCCGTTGTACGGGGTTAAGGTGAAGATTCGCCGGCCTGAGGACAAAAAGGCCCGCTGGGAGGTGTATTCCAATCACCGTGGCGAATTTGAGCAGCGGTTGCCCCCGGGCAAGGCTGATTACCTGGTCTGGGCTGATCTGAAAGGATATAAGTGCCCTGATGGCAAGAAGCTACAGCCCGGCGAAGCGGTCAAGGTGCACTTTGAGAACGATGAGCGGTTAGACACTGGATTGCATCTAAAATGGTGATTGGCTGGCACGCTGCCGTAGTGAGCGGTTCCGGGAGGAACCTCATGAAGAAGCACCAGGTTGAGTGGTTCGCGGTGCTAATGATTGTCCTCGCTGCCGCCGCAAGCTTCGCCTCCGCCGCGTATTCAAAGGACAAAGGCGACACCGGTCGTCTGCTGACGGGGAAGGTCATTGATCATCAGGAAAACCCTCTGCCCAGTTCCGTCGTATATCTCTCCAATACTCGCACTCGAGCAGTGAAAACCTACATTGTAGGCGCGGACGGCATCTACCGGTTCCCAGCCCTGTCGCTAAGTGTCGACTATGAGGTGTATGCCCAGTACAACGGGCGCAAGAGCGATACCAAGACCGTCAGCCAATTTGACAATCGGCAAACCGTGAACATCAATCTGAAAATTGACGCGGGCAAGTGAGGCGGGGCGTGAAATTCTGTCTTCGGAGAGCAACAGATCCGTAGCGCTGCGCTCAAGATGAAAACTGGCAACCTCGCAGCTGCGCTTTTTCAGTTATTCTCGTTACCGGCGCGTTTCCAGGACACCAGTTCGCCGATGGTTGAGCCGCCAGAGCTGGACACCGGATGCTTGTAGGCTTCCACTTCGTGTCGCGAAGCCTCTTCGCCCACCGCCTTGATGCTCAATCCGACCTTCTTCTCTTCCGGATTCATCTTAATGATCTTGAAGTCGTGCTCAAGCCCAGGTTCGAGGGTCAGGGCCTGGCCATTGCCATCCACCGCCTCGGAGTTGTGGCAGAGACCTTCGATGCCGTCAGCGATCTCGACGAACGCTCCGAAGCTGGCCACGCGCAGCACTTTGCCGTGCAGCACATCGCCAACATGATGTTGCTCGAAGAAAGTCTCCCATATATCCGGTTGAAGCTGCTTCACGCCCAACGACAGGCGCCTCTTGTCGGGCTCAATTGCCAATACGACCGCCTTCACTCGGTCGCCCTTCTTCAATATCTCGGATGGATGCTTTACACGCTTAGTCCAGCTTAGATTGCTGACGTGCACCAATCCATCGATGCCATCTTCGATCTCGATGAAAGCGCCGAAGTCGGTCAGGTTACGCACCCGGCCTTCGACCTGCGCGCCGACCGGATACTTCTCATGCAGAGCATCCCAAGGATTGGTAGCGAGCTGCCGCATACCGAGCGAGATGCGGCGCTCCTGCGGATTCACGTTGAGCACAACGCAATCTACCTGGTCGCCTACATTGACCAGCTTCGAGGGATGCTTCATGCGTTTGGACCAGGTCATCTCGCTGACGTGCACCAGCCCTTCGATGCCCTGCTCCAGTTCCACAAATGCGCCGTAGTCGGTGACGCTGATGACGCGTCCGCTGACGTGCGCTCCGACCGGATAACGGTGGGACGCATCCAGCCACGGATCGGGTGTGAGTTGCTTGAAGCCCAGTGACACCCGCTGCTTCTCCTTGTCAAACTTCAGCACCTTCACCTGGATCTGATCGCCCACGTTGACCAGATCACGAGGATGAGTCAGCCGACCCCATGACATATCCGTGATGTGCAGTAGTCCATCGATTCCGCCGAGATCCACGAATGCGCCATACTCGGTCAGGTTTTTGACCACGCCGGTAAGCACACCACCTTCTTCCAGATGCTCCAGGGTCTTGGACTTCTTTTCGTTCTGCTCTTCCTCCAACACCTGCTTGCGCGAGACCACGATGTTGCCGCGTTTCTTGTTCAGCTTGATGATGGCAACATCCAGCCACTGCCCTTTTACTCCCTCCAGATTGCGCACCGGACGCAGATCAGCCTGAGAGCCCGGCAGGAACGCGCGAGCGCCAAGAACGTCCACCGTCAGGCCGCCCTTGATGCGCTCGACCACCTGAGCCTTGATCGGCTTTTTCTCGTTGTAGGCCTTCTCGATTTCATCCCAGGCGCGCAGCCGCTGCGCTTTCTGATGCGAGAGGTTGATGTAACCCTCTTCAGTCTCACCCTTATCCCGCATGACGTCGATTTCGTCACCGGGCTGGAATTTCGGCTTGCCATCGTGGTCCAGGACCTCGGCCAGGGGCAGCATGCCCTCAGACTTAGCGCCGATGTCGACCACGACGTGAGTAGGAGTCAGCTTCAGCACTGTGCCTTTGAGGACATTGTCCTCGCTGACGGCTTCTTCACTCTCGGTGGTGAAAGTTTCTAGTGCTGCGGCAAAATC
>Ga0210384_10002362_pt1 | contig 23133 bp, 21 predicted proteins | sample IncBWH2MmetaG_FD_160574 | JGI IMG/M metagenome (GOLD analysis project Ga0210384, IMG submission 160574) | Forest soil microbial communities from Barre Woods Harvard Forest LTER site, Petersham, Massachusetts, United States - Inc-BW-H-2-M | ecosystem: Environmental > Terrestrial > Soil >...
CGCGGTTTCTGGTGCTGGCGCATTTGTCGCTGGAAAACAATAATCCGGATTTGGCGCGCATTTCCGCGGAAGAGGCGCTGGGCCGGCGTTCGGCAGAGTGCGCGTTTGGCGGGCAGCTTTTAATTGCAACGCAAGAAAAAGCGCTCGCACCGATTCAACTGTAGTTTCTGCACGTGCCACTAGTTTCCCCCCACTGACATCTCGGGACATCTTCGAGCACGAAGTTACTTGCGGCTGGCGTATTCGGCAGCGCCGAGAAGGTGTAATGAAACGTAGGGCTCGTCTCCCACTACCCAGGAGTCGTGGCCGGGCGGAATGTAGAACACTTGACCTGCGCGCATCTCAATTACCTCGCCATTGCTCATCGCCGCGGTGGCGCAGCCGGAAACGACCATGCCTACGTGCTCGACCAGGCATTCTTTCTGCCCCAACGCCCTGCCGACGTGTTGAGACCAGCGCCAGCCGGGTTCGTAGGTGGCGCGGCCTATGGTCATGCCGCCCACGTGAACAATTTCGAATTTTCCTTTTTCAAATGTGCGGACTTCGTCCGGAGATTCAAAGCGCTTCAGGATGACTTCGTTCATGACGCATTCCTTGGGAGCAACCGTAAGCCCACAGGGGTCGGTGGCCATACCGGAGCGGCACAGGCAAGAGTGCCTGTGCTACTGGAAGCTAGCGGCCGCCGCGGAGGTAGTCGTCGGTTTTGTTCAGCCAGTCTTCGCGCGGCGGGTCGAAGATGTCTAGGTCGATCGTGTCTTCGAGCGCCCAGGCTTCGTGCGGCATGTGCGGAGGGATGCAGAGGACTTCACCAGCGCGGACGACGATTTCTTTGCCGTCAATGGCAAATTTCAGCGCGCCTTCCAGGATGTAGGTGACTTGCTCGTTGTGGTGATGATGCAAAGGGACGTGCGCGCCTTTTTTCATGATCACGCGGGCGAGCATCACTTTGTCGCCGACGAGCATTTCGCGGTCGATCAGCGGATTGAGTTTTTCGCGTTCGACCGTTTTCCAGGGAATGTACTTCATTTTTGCTGCTGCGCTCATTTTGTTTCTCCATAGAGGTGCGCGGCATTGTCGTGCAGATACATGCGCGCGAGCTCGAGTGCTTTTTCTTCGGTGAATGCGCCCTCTGCAACGAGTTCCGCCAGGGCTGCGGCCACTGCGGTGCGCGCCGAACGCGCCGCGAGCCAGAAAGTCTCCTCCGCTCCGAGGGCGTCGCTGAACGGGAAGGCGTCTGAGCCGAACATCATGCGCTCAGGATAGAGCGAGATCCACTGCTTCAGGATATTTTTCAGCTCGGAGGGATAGACGTAGTAGCCCACGAGGGAGGAATCGGTGTACACGTTTTTCGCGGCGGTCAGCCAGATCATTTCCAAAGTGTACGGATAGCCGCCATGAATCAGAACGAATTTGTTTTTGGCGTAGCGTGGGTCGCGCAAAACATTTTCGAGATTGAGCGGATTGCCATTGCGCAGGCTGAAGTAATCGCCGATACCGACGGCGCTGTGAAAATGCGCGGGAAGATTGAGCTTGCCGGCTTGATCGATCAGGACACGAAAAATGTAATCCTGAAATGTGCGGTAGTCCTCGTTTGAGGGGACGCCGCCCGCGTGATACTTCGCGTAAATGGCCTCGGCTTTCTCGCGCGGCGGGTCACTGAAATAGAGCGTGCGGAAGTAGGCGGCTTCAAACTTCATGGCCACGCCGCCTTTTTTCTTATTGTCGGCGACGGTTTGGCGCACGAAGGCTTCGTAGCCGGCGAGGTCGGCGGGCAGGCCGCTTACGTTTTCCTGCTGCATGTAGCGATGCAGAACTTTTTCTTGCAGCGGGATGTACACGCCCATGTCCGGGTTCTTGCCCGTTTGGTCGCGATTGTCAAAAGGAAAGAGGAAGGAATCGACGAAGAAAACCCAGTGGAAGCGCTTGGAATCGAGGTAGGGCGCCATGGCCACGCGATTTGCGAGACAGGTTTCGATATTGAGCTTGTCGAGAATGCTGTCCCAATACGCGGTGCCGCCGTCTTTCTCCGCGGCTTTTTCTTTTTCCGCGAGCCACTTGGCATGTTCGGGTTGGAAGTCATCGTACGGATAGCCGAAAAGCGACTTCGCAGCGGCGATGAATTCGGGATTGGTATCGCGGAGGCGAAGAACGGAGCTTTCATCGGGAGGCGCGGCTTGCGCGTCCATGTCGGAATCGTCGGGAAAGGTGGCGTGGGAATGATTGTCGTAGATGGGCATGCGGTCGATCTGGGGTAATAGGTGGTCGTAGATTTTCTGAACGTCGGAGGGGGAGGCCAAGGGCTTCGCTTGCGCTTGCGCAGAAGTTGCCGCGGCGAGAACGGCAACGAAGACGAACGCTATCCGAATAATTCTGGTCATTCCACGCTCCTGAATCTGGTGGCGCGAGTTACTGGCCGGCCTAAAGCCCGGCCACTACAGGTGGGACGCGCCTGCCTGCGCAGGCCGGCTAAAGCACGCCCCTACAACGTCCGCGCAGCCACAACACCTCGCCAGCGCGCGGACACACGCTCGATGCGCTCCAGAGCTTCTTCCAACAGATTACGGGCGCTTACTAGCGAAAAGCGGAGGTAGTTTTTTCCGGCGGTACCGAACGCTGCGCCTGCGATTGCGGCGACGCCTGCTTCTTCGAGCAGGGTTGAAGCTAGTTCCTGCGCGGGGATTCCGATGTCTTCGATATTGACCCAAGCGTAGAACGCGCCTTCGGGGGAATGGCAGCGAAAGCCGGGAATGCGATTCAGGCCCGCGACGAACAGCTCGCGGCGCTTGCGATACTCCGCGACCATGGCGTCGACGGCATTTGTTGAGTCGCGCAGCGCTTCGATGGCGGCGACCTGCGTGAATTCGGCGGCGCAGGTGAAGGTGTTCAGGACGAGCAGGTCCATGGCGTCGATTACGCGCTGGGGTGCGACAGCGTAACCCAGGCGCCAACCGGTCATGGCGAAACTTTTGGAGAAGCCATCGATGATGACGGTGCGCTCGGCCATTCCGGGAAGCGACCAGATGGATTTGTACGTACCGGAGAAAAGAATGCGCGCGTAGATTTCGTCGGCGATGATCCAGAGGTCGTGTTTGGCGGCAAGATCGGCGATTTGCGCGAGCGTACCGTCGGTGAAAACGGTTCCGGTGGGATTATTGGGAGAGTTGAAAATCAGGACTTTGGTGCGCGGCGAAATCTTTGCGACGATTTCGCGAAGGTCCGGCTGAAACTGATTTTTCTCTTCGAGGAAAAACGGGACAGCTTTGGCACCGAGTCCGCGCACAAAGGACGGATAGATCGGAAAGCCAGGATCGGGATAGAGAACTTCATCGCCGGGCTCGACGAGGGCCATCATGGCCAGGGAGAGCGCCATCTTGCAGCCTGGAGCGATCAAGACTTGCTCGGGAGCGGCGTGCACGGCGCGCGTGCGCTGCAGATAGCCGGCAACGGCTTCGCGCAGGGGGAGAATGCCGCGCGGGGAGACATAGCGGTCGCGTCCGGCGGCAACAGCGTTGCGCAAAGCGTCGACAACGGGCGCGGCGGGATGGAAATCCGGCTCACCGAGCTCGAGATGGATGATGGAGCGTCCTTGCTTTTCGAGTTCTTTGGCGCGGGCAAAGACGGAGAGGGCGCCTTCGCCGTTCAGTTGTGCTACGCGGGATGCGATTTGTGCCATGGTCGAGTCCAGAATCCTACCAGATGTGGGTCAGGGGTTCATCTTGTGCGGGCGAACCTACGGAAGTGCCTGAAGCTGCGGGCTGGGTAGCGCTGACGAAAAGCCTCAGGTCCAAAAGGCGGACCTGAGCTACAGGTTTTTGCGCGACACAGCCGAATCGCAAGGTTTGGGCGGCGGCATTGGCATAGAGTCTCAATGTAAGACTGGCGAAAAAAAGAGGGTGTCGTCCAGGGACGACACCCGGTAAAGGTTTATCGAGGGCAGCCAGAAATGGCTGCCCCAATTTCAACGGTTAAAAGGCATAGCGCAGGGAGAATTGAATCAGGCGCGGTGTCCCTACGGTGCTGGTGATTTTGCCGAAGGGGCTGTTAGCGGTACCGATGGTTTCCACGTCGTTTACGGCGGGATTGCCGAAGTTGGCATGGTTCCAGATGTTGAAGAAGTCGGTGGTGAAGCGCAGGGTCTGCCGCTCGGTGATGTTGAAGTTCTTGATCAACGAGAAGTCCCAGTTCTGCTGCCCAGGGCCACGGAAGACGTTGCGGCCGAGATTCCCGAAGCCGGTCGTGCAGAAGTTGGGGTCGACGGCACATTGCGCCGGGTAAAGCTGTGGCGCTGTAGAGAATGCAGCCGGATTCAAATAACCGTCGATGCGTGTGCGGATGCCGCCGCTGGTCAGCGCGCTGGAGAGCGTGCTGCCGGACGCCAACTGGCCCGTCAACGTGGATGGAGTTGAACCCAGACCCAAGAAGGCGCTCCCTGCGCCGGAATCGGTGACGGAGAACGGCGAGCCGGATTGGACGATGGTGATACCACTAACGGCCCAACCGCGGAGCAAAGCTCCCTTAGCGCCGGTTTCCCCAGCGAAGAAGGGCAGATCGTACCGATAGCTGACCACGAAGCGGTGCGTGCGGTCGAAATCGGAAAGGCCTCGCGAGGCTGCGAGTGTGGACTCATCGTTGAAAGCGGTATTGAAGGCGGTGTTGCCGGTGGAGGTGGCGTCTGTGGACTTCGAGAAAGTGTAAGCAGCCTGGAAATATCCGGCTCCCCAGCGCCGCGAAAGCGTGCTTTGCAATGAGTGATAGTGCGAATAGGCATCATCGGCGAAGAGTTGGAAGCCGCTGTAGCCATTTATGCCTTGTACGCGCGAGCGAGCGATGGCGTTATTAAAGGTATTCGCGGTAATCACGCAGGGATTCGGGTTGCAGAAGGAACTGCTGATCTGCACGGGATTTGACGGAGTGGCATTCTGGGATTGCAGGCTGTTGCGCGTCTCGCGCAGGTGCGTCCCTTTGGCGCCAACGTAGCCAATTTCGAGCAACCACTGGCGACCCAGCGCTCGCTGCATAGTCAAATTCCATTGCTGGGTATTGGGCACGACGTAGTGCCGTGGAACCTGCAAGCCGAAAATGTTGCTCGAGAGGAGCGGCCCGGGACAGTTAGCGCCGGTTGCCGGACCGTAATTGGCGGCCTGGTTGGTGTCGCCTCCCGGGAAACCCTGGAAAACGGAGAGGCAAGGGACGAAGGTGGGGTCGAGAGTGCCTGCTTGCGGGAGACCGTTGGGGTTAGGATTGGGGCAACCAGGCAAAGGAGTCTGCGAGAAGAAGGTGCCCAAACAGCCGGGCGCTCCGCCACCAAAGGCGACTGGCAAGAACGGTGTTTGGAAAGATAGCTGGTCGACCGTGCCGACATCTTCGCGGACGTAATAGATGCCATACCCGGCGCGGAGAGTGGTGGTATGGTGGCCGCCGAAGTCGTAGGCCAGCCCGATGCGCGGGCCGATGCCGGTCGAGTAGTTGTTGTCATAGGTGGTGCTATTGGCGGAGCCGGTCAGTCCTGCCAAGTTGAGCTTGTTGACGCAGGAGGGATAGATAAACGGGAACTGACCTTGATTGGCCAAGCTGGGATCAAGATTGCCGATGTGGCAGAGATTGTCGTGGAAAGCGCCGAACCATTCGGTGCGCAAGCCGAGATTCAGGGTCAGATTTTGGCGAATCTTCCAGTCGTCCTGAGCATAGATACCAAAATTGTTGCTGCGATACTGGTGGTTGTCGAGACCGCCGCCGCCAAAGCTAAACTGCGGAGTGCCGAGCAAGAAGTTCTGGAAGTCCGTGTGCCCGTCCGGCGTGTTGGTAAAGAAGAGCTCGCCGTTGAAAACCTGCGGGAAAGTCTTGTCGAGATTGACGTTGGTAAATTCACCGCCAAAACGGAACACGTGCTTGCCTTTGACCCAGCTGAGGGTGTCCACGAAGTTGTGATTATTCTGGGTTTGAAGCTGGTTGGCGAACGGGGCTGGGCCAATTTCGAATCCGGAGCTGGCGAAGACGAATTTGTAGATGGAAGAGGTGACGCTATTGGTAGGGCGATTGATGCCCAGATCGGAGGCGGTTACGGGAGGCACGTTGGTGAGGTCATCGCCGATGTGCACGAAGCCGTAGCGGAACTCGTTGACCAGCGTTGGCGAAAAGAGATGCGTTTCGGTGAGGTTGAAGAAGCGGGCACGCACGGGCGTATCAAATGGAAAGTTCAATGCGGAAGAAGCAACGCTGGTTGCCAGGGTGCTGCCGAGCGATTCCTGCAAGTCGCCGCCGCCGAAGGGCAGAAAACTTTCCGAATCGGAAAAGAAGAAGCGGGCAGAAAGCTTGTCTTGACCGCCGCGGAACTCGCGATCCCAATTGGAGGTGAACTGGTCGTCGGTGTATTTACCGGGACGGCTGATGGCGAACGCTCCGGTGGTGGGATCCCCGCTGGGAATCAGAAAACCATTGGAAATGCCGCCAAACTGATTGCTTTTGAAGTTGAGGAGCTTGCTTACGACGGGATCGATCGGGGTGGTGGTATTTCCGAAAAATGCTTGCGAAATGGAAGCGTCTGAGCGATCGGCGGGAAGGTTCGGTATCGTGGAGCTGATAAAAGTTCCCGGAGAAAGCCCGCTACGCTGCCGGGCGCCTTGATAATTCACGAAGAAAAATCCGAGCTTTTCCTTGACCAACGGCCCGCCGACACTGCCGCCAAAGATATTCTGCTTTACGGAGGGGCGCGAGAGGCCCTGGCGGTTCAAGAAGAATTCATTGGCGTTGAGAACGTCATTGCGGAAGAATTCGTAGACGTCGCCATGAAATTCGCGGGTGCCGGACTTCAGAATGGCGTTGACATTGCCACCGCCATTGCGGCCCTGGCTGGCGTCATAGAGAGACGTTTGCACTTTAAATTCCTGGATGACGTCGGGATTGGGCAGCGGGACGTAGGTGGCTTGCGCAACGTTGTAATCGGTGGCACTGATGCCTTCGATGAGATAGTTGTTGTTGTCTTCACGCTGGCCATTGACGATGATGCGGACGTTGCCGCGGCCGAGCTGTGCGGAAGCGTTAAGTTCGCTTTGCGTTCCTGCGGAAAGAGAAAGCAACTGCTGGTAGTTCTGGGTGGCGAGCGGAAGCTCGCGGATGGTGGCGCTGCCGATGGATTCGCCGGTGGTGGCGTTGGTGGTTTCGACGCTGGTGACCTGGGCGGAGATCTGCACGGTTTCCGCGACAGCGCCAGGCTTGAGTGAGATGGTCACACGCGTGGTTTCCGTGACGCGTACTTCGATGGCCTGAGCTTTGGCTTCGCCGAAGCCGGACTTGTTGACGATCACATCGTAGGTGCCCGGCGGCAGGAGTGTAGCGACGAATTCGCCGTCGGCATTGGTGGAAAGCTTGCGGACGGTGGATTCTGTACTGTCGCTGATGATCTGGACGTCGGCGCCGCCTATGGACGCTCCGCTGGTATCGACCACGGCTCCGGCGATGGCCCCAGTGGCTCCGCCTTGGCCGTAGGTGCGGCTTCCGGGCAGTAAGGCAGCCAGCAACAATATGGCTACTAAAATTTTATACACTTCTCGCATCGCGTCACCCCGTTATCGAATTAAAAAAAAGAAGAGCACTCCCACATATCGTGAGTGTTTCCCCGGTTCAACCATGTCCAGAGCAGGACGATCGACTCAGGACCACCATGCGGGATCTTGGCGAACACTTCCCCGCATTCAACGTAGCGATTCGCGATTATGGTGTCAAGAAGAGTGAAAGAGGCGATTTCCGTGGCCCAAAATTATTCATTGGAAATATTGCTCACGTTCGCTTGGCGTTTGCGTCGGGATGCTTGACGCAGGCAAAACAGCGGGGGACTATGGAACGCAGCCGTGGGGTTTTGCAACCCGCAGGGTCGAATGGCCGTCCTAGTATCAGGGGCCGTGGACCTGAAGGGGGATCATCATGAATTCCCGCATTGTTCTTCGTTCAATTTTTCTGACGTTGTTGACACTTCTATTCGTAGGCCGGGTTCCTGCGAGGGCTGACGCCAGCCACGCGCGCATCATTCGGCTGAGTCTGGTGCAGGGTGACGTGCGTTTCACGCGGGATGTACACGGCGACCCACTGACGAGTGATAAGGCTGCGTGGGAAGGCGCAACGCTGAATCTGCCGATTCGTCAGGGCTACGTTTTGGCAACGGATCATGGACGGGCGGAAGTAGAGTTTGAGAATGGCGCGATGGCGTTTCTCGCCGAAAACACCGTGCTGGATTTTTACGATTTGTCGCTGGAGGATGGCGCGAAGACTACGCGGCTGGTGCTGCGGCAGGGGACAGCTTCGTTTTACGTAAATCCCGCGGGCGAGGATTATTTCAGCGTGACCGGCGGCGACTTCACCGTTGAGGCTGATGGGCGCGCGGGTTTCCGGCTGGATAATTTCGATGATGGCAGCGTTGTGGATGTGACGAAGGGGCGCGTCAGCGTTTTGCGGAAGGATAAGACGACGGCGCTGATTAAAGGGCAGTCGCTTTCGATGCGTGCGGGCAAGAAGGACTCGACGGAGATTGCGCAGCTCCCGGAGAATGATGATTTTGATCGGTGGGTTTCGGGTCGCGAAGATGCGGTGGTGACTGCAACGACCGCGGCACAGCAATACGTGAGCTCGCCCTATTACAGCTCGGGCGTGGCGGATCTTTACACCTACGGGTCGTGGTATCCAGTGAGCGGATACGGAAATTGCTGGCGACCGTACGGAGTGGGGCTGGGATGGTCACCGTTTGCGAGCGGCGGCTGGTTCTCGGATCCGGTGTTTGGCTCGGCGTTTATAGGCTCGCAGCCGTGGGGCTGGCTGCCGTATCACTATGGCGGATGGGTGTTTGACCCGGTTTTCGGGTGGCTATGGTCGCCGGGACTTGGATTTGGGGGATTTGGATTTAACGGATTTGTGCCATTTCGGCCGGTGACTGGCGTTTTCATCCGTTCGAAAAATGGCTTGCTGGGCTTGGTGCCGGCGCATCCGCTGGACGTGAAGGGCAAAGAGCCGATCAACTTGGCTAAGGGAGTTTTTCCGGTGGCGGGCGGCGGAGTTTCGCAGCAAGCGATGACAGGCTCGGCTGCGACTGCAGAGAGCTGGAAAGTGATGAAAGCGCCGCCGCGGGAAGCGCTCGCGAGCGGAGCCGTGGAAGCGTCGGCAGCACCGACACGGGTTTCACGGACGATTGTGGGGGCAGGCAGTAGCGCACGTGTGGTCACGCTGGGACGCGACTCTGCGATTGTTTACGATGCGCACGAGCATCGTTTCGTGAATGGGGCTGCGGCGGCGCAGAGTGCTTCGGTTGCGAGCGTGGCGAATACTGATGTGGCGAAAAATGCGCCGGCTGGCGCACATGCCGCTCAAGTTGCCGCTCCGAGCCGCGCGCCGGGGAATGCTGCTTCCAATATGCGGGTGCCAGCGGCTAGTGCGCGGAGCGTTGCTGCTCCGTCGCGGGCGATGGCGCCACCACCGGCGCGGGCGTCGACTGGCGGGCTCGGCGGTGGATGGAGTGGCGCGTCTTCGCGCGGCTCGGCTGGAACTTCGATGCATTCGGCGCCTTCCGCTTCCGCGGGGGCATCGCACCCGTCATCAAGCGGTGGCGGACGTCCACACTAACGGGACGGCTCGAGCCGTTTCTCAGAGAAAAACGAAACCGGCATAACCGACTACCTGTGTTGTGTCTCCGGATACATCCGCGGAAGTGGCGTAACGGATTAGCTCGGCGTGAGTTGCGCCGAGCGCGCGGAGAGCGGTAAGCATTGCGACGGCCGGTCCCAGACCGCACATCGAGATGTTTTCGTTTCTGCAGATGTCGTAGAGGCCCTGGGGATTCAGCGCGAGAATTTGGCTGACGGCTTTCTTATCCTTCAGGCGCGTGGTTGCATCGTCTTCGTAGTGATTTAGATCAGAAGTGGTGAGCAAGAGCGTTTCGGGGTTGGCGGCGAGAACGCGAGCGAGCGCTTCACCGACGGCGACGAGGTCATCGAAGCGCACGGTGGCGAGCGCAACGGGCACAAACGAGGAACCGGGTGAGAGCAGCTGCAGAAATGGAAGTTGCACTTCGAGCGAGTGCTCTTTGCTGTGGGCCACGGAGTCTTCGCGGAGAATGGGGCATTCATTCTTGAGCGCGGTTGCCAGCGCTTCATCAACCGGGACATCACCGAGAGGTGTTCTCCAAGCGCCGCTGGAAATAATCGCGACCGATTCGCCGCGGGGAAAATGGCGGACACCGAGAATCAGAATTTTTTGAGGGAACGCGATACGTGAGAAAACAGCACCGGTGACGTGCCCTGAGAATCTGTAGCCGGCGTGCGGCACGAGGCAGGCCTTTGCGTGCGCCGGGTTAATGTTCGGCCGCGGCTTCGCGTATTGGCGAACAAGCGTAGTCAATTCTTCAGGATTATCGGGATAAAAGCGTCCAGCGACTGCGGGAAGGCGAAGCACAACGGCTCGAGAGAATCAGATAGCCTTGGAAGGTTTGCCTTTTACCTTGAGGGCTTTTTGCGAAGTTGGATCGTACAGGATGGTCACTTTGTCGCCGTACTGATAGCCGCCCTTGTCGACGATCTGCTGCATTTTGGCGGCGGCTGCTTCCGAGAGCGCGAAAGTGCGAAGTCCCAGGTCGTTGCCTTTGGCGCGCACGGTAATTTGCGCGATGTTGGCGTTCATCACAAAACCTTCAAACTTGGCAGCTCCCGGGAATTTGGGCTTTGGCTTGACGGCGCTGACGATTATGGGCACAGCGGTGTCTACGACGATGGGAGCGACCACAGGAACGGGACCTTGCGCGCAGGCCGGAGACGAAAATCCAATCGCCAGCAGTACAGCGGCGATGCCGGGACCCGCAAGCAATGTCAGCGATTTCATTCGGAGTCGTCCGTCGCGATGCGTAGGGACTTGAGAAAACGCACGTCCTGAGGCGTCATGGTCAGGCGCGCCACGACTTTTCTGTCGGCGTCCTGGTCGAAGGATTCCTGATCGACCTGAATTCGCAGGGATTCCAAGAAACGGCGATCTTGTGTGGTCAACTTTGAACCTGCCTCTGCCGCGGCCGCCGCGGCATCGCGTTTGGCGAGGCCGATGGTGGCGTCGAGCTTCAACACAATGTCGTAGCCGTGCGCACGAACACCAGCGATGGCGCCAGTGATGCGGTCGGACTCCGATACGGTGTCGTTGATCGCGTGTCCCAGTTCACGCAGCAGGTTTTTCAGGTGATCGTCGAGTTGCAAAGGCGGCTCCCCCTACCTCTGTATAACATTTTAGGCTCACGCTGTGTTGGATACAAGCAAGCTTGGGGATGTTGTCTCCAAAGTGTTCACAGCTCTTTGTCATCAAATCTGCGCTTTCCCGACGGGTTTGGCAATACATTGCGCGCCTGATTCTGCGCTAAGATGGTCTTGTGGGCACATTAAGCCGCATAGCGCAGCCAGCGCCCGAGGCAAGGGGTTTTCGGCGGCTCTGGCGCGTTCTGAGGCAGCTTTTTCATGAAGTGACAGGCGCGGTGTTCGCGGTTCTGGCGCTGGGCTGGATTAACTCTGCGGTGCGCGCGTGGACACGCGACGTGGCGCACTGGCTGATCGCGCTGGCGGTTTGTGTCGCAGGGCTATTTGGCTTTTTTTCCGTAACGCAATTTATCCGCGCGCGCAAAGTACGCTGACGTATGTCTGAAATAAAATCACCCATTAAGGAAGCGAAAGAGCGGCGGGAGCGGTTCACAACGCCGTCCGGGCTTCCGCTGGAACGAGCTTACACGGAGGAGAGTCTCGGCCGCTGGGATCCTGAGGAGGCGCTTGGATATCCGGGCGAACTCCCGTACACGCGCGGGATTTATCCCTCGATGTATCGCGGCAGGCTGTGGACTATGCGGCAGTACGCCGGTTTCGGCTCGGCGGCGGAGTCCAACCAGCGTTATCGATATTTGCTGAGCAAGGGGCAGAGCGGGCTTTCTGTTGCGTTTGATCTTCCCACGCAGATCGGGATGGACTCCGATCACACACTGGCGCTGGGCGAAGTAGGCAAAGTCGGAGTGGCGATCGATTCGCTGGAGGATATGGAGAGGCTATTCGAGGGGATTCCGCTGGAAAAAGTTTCGACCTCGATGACGATCAATGCGACGGCGGCGATTTTGCTTGCGCTTTACGTGGCGGTGGCGAAGAAGCAGGGCGCGAATCTCGCGAAGCTTTCCGGCACGGTGCAGAACGACATTTTGAAGGAGTACATCGCGCGCGGCACGTACATTTATCCCGTGCGGCCGGCGATGCGGATTGTGACGGATATTTTTGCGTGGTGCCGCGATTCCCTGCCGAAGTGGAACACGATTTCGATTTCGGGGTATCACATACGGGAGGCGGGCTCGACGGCGGTGCAGGAAGTGGCGTTCACGCTAGCGGATGCAATTGCGTATGTACAAGCGGCGTTGGATGCGGGGCTGGACGTGGATGATTTCGCGCCGCAGCTTTCGTTTTTCTTCAACGCGCATAATGACTTGCTCGAAGAGATCGCGAAGTACCGGGCGGCTCGACGGCTTTGGGGTCGATTGATGCGCGAGCGCTTTCACGCCCGGGACGCGCGATCGCTGCTGCTACGCTTTCATGCGCAGACGGCGGGTTCGTCGCTGACGGCGCAGCAGCCGGAAAACAATATTGTGCGCGTAGCAATCCAGGCGCTGGCAGCGGTGCTTGGAGGCTGCCAATCGCTGCACACGAATTCTCTGGATGAGGCGCTGGCGCTGCCCACCGAGGATGCGGCGCTGATCGCGTTGCGGACGCAGCAAATCATTGCGCATGAGACAGGAGTGACGAACACCATCGATCCCGTTGCAGGGTCTTACGCGATTGAACATTTGACCAATGAAATTGAAAGTAGCGCGCTGGCGTACATCGAAAAGATTGATTCACTGGGCGGTATGCTGCTGGCTATCGAATCGGGTTTCGTGCAGACGGAAATTCAGAAGGCAGCTTACGAGTACCAGCGAGCGGTTGAGACGAAGGAACAAGTGGTCGTGGGCGTTAACGATTTCATTGCGGACGAGGAGCGGGGGATTCCAACGCTGCGGATCGACCCGCAAATCGAGCGCGAGCAAATTCAGAGGCTAGAGGCGCTGCGTGCCAGGCGCGACGCAAACAAAACGAAGGCGGCAATGGCTGAACTCGAGCGCCGAGCCGCGACGAAAGAAAATCTTTTGCCCGCCATTCTGGGAGCCGTAGAAGCCTACGCCACGGTCGGGGAAATTTCCGATACGCTGCGCCGCGCTTTCGGCGAATATCAAGAATCCGTCGTCATCTGAACAGATGCATCCTCTTGGCGCTTCCCTGTAGTATGCTCCCCGTCGCCACTTTGCCATGAAGTTGATTCTTGCCTCCGCTTCGACTCGCCGCGCTGAAGTCCTGCATGATGCCGGGCTGTCTTTTACTGTGCTGTCTTCGGCTGTGGACGAGACTCCGATGGCGGGTGAATCTCCCGCGGAACTCGTGCAGCGGCTTGCTGATGCGAAGGCGGAGCTGGTTTCGGCGCGCGCCGTCGGGCCGGCTATCGTCATTGCCGCGGACACGGAGGTGGTGCTGGATGGCCATGTGCTGGGCAAGCCGCGCACCAGCGAAGACGCTCGCCACATGCTTGCGAAACTTTCTGGTCGAACGCACTCCGTGCTGACCGGAGTGACGCTGGTCCGGTTGCCGGATATAGAGCGGCGCTGCTTCGTCGAAACTACCCACGTGCACTTCGCGCAAATTCCAGCGGAAGAGATTACGAGATATTTGGCAACGGGCGAGCCATTTGATAAGGCCGGGTCGTACGCGATTCAGGGCCGCGCTGGCCGCTATGTTCCGCGGATCGAAGGCTGCTATTTCAATATTGTGGGCCTGCCGCTTGCGCGATTGTGCCAGGAACTTCGGGAGCTGGGATGGTCTGAGGAGTCGGATCCGACTCTGCTGGGATAAAAAAGGTGCTCCCCTTGCGAGGAGCACCCTTGGGGTGGTGCGGGGTGGAGAAAAGGTTTACTGCTTGGGCTTCGTCCCAGGCTGCGTTGCAGCGTTGTGCTTCTTGCGATAGATATCGCGCGACGCCTGGTTCTGCTCCTTATTAATCTGCTTCTTCTCGCTTGCCGTCAGCGTGCCACCGTTGGCCTTACGATCCGTGGCGACTTGCTTGTTGATGTGCTGTTGCTGTTTTTCGAGCTTGGCGGTTTCGCCGGCGGTAAGCTGGCCGCTTTTCACGCCTTGGGCGATGCGGTCTTGCTGATTTTCACGGCGCTGATTGACCTTGTTGTTGCCGTAGTGCGCGGCTGGTTGTTTCGCGGGTTGCTGCGCCGGTGCCGCTGCGGCGGTTGAACTCTGCGACGAAGACTGATCTTGCGCTAATACCGTCGAGGCTCCCGTTGCGCTCACGAGCAGCCCTAGTGATATCGCACCCCACTTCAGGAATGTAATTTTCATCGTTCTCTCCTCTATGGCTTGGAAAGCGTGAAAGACCGTTGACCCTGTGATAGCCAGATTGTCCGAGGTAAGGCGGGTGGGTGGCTACTGCTCTGAGGGACAGGTTTTTGAGGTTTGGGGCGACTTTTTAGTACCGATTGGGCACAAATTCGCGTGGGGAAAACAAAAAGGGCGGCATTTAAGCCGCCCACCAGAGCCAAAAGTAGAAGAGGAAATTGAGAGGAAGAACTCGCCTAAGCTTTCTTTTCGTCCGCAGGTTTATCTGCCGGAGGTGTAGTCTGCTGCGGTGGAGGGGTGTTGGTGTGCGATCCGCCAGACATGCCTTCTTTGAAGCTGCGGATGCCCTCGCCCAGCCCGCGCGCTAGCTCAGGAATTTTCCTCCCGCCGAAGAGGAGCAGGATAATCGCTAAAACTATCAGCCAATGAATCGGACTAAACTCGCCCATAAATCGCCTCCACGCACCGACCGCGGCGCGCTAATCACAACCCTATCTCAGGATAGCCTGCACGGCAAGCATCGCAGCCGCGCGTCTGGCCGTTCCACGACAGGCCGTACTGCCACAGGCCGCACCACTACAGGATAACACGCTCGTCGCCCACGCGCCGGGTTACGCGCTCCCGATCGAGGTATTCGAGGAGGGGGATAGCGTATTTGCGGGTGATGCCGGTCAGCTCCTTGAAAACGGGGACGGAGATGCGGTCGCCCTTGGTTTTTTTGAACACAGAAAGGCGATCTCGGAGCTGGGCCAATGCATCGCGGTGGAAAATCAGGTCGGGCGTAACCCGGACGAGATGCTTGTCGCGTAATAGGATTTGGAGAATCTTCTCCGCACGCCTGGTTTCCACGGGTAATTTGCCCAAGACCTCTTTGACTGCCGGAACGGCCAAGCCGGCTGCCGCGAACGCTTTCTCGATTTGCTCTTTGGCACGCGCTTCTTCGGGGTCAAGGCTGATCGTCGAGCCGGCGCGTTTGACGATCTCACCCTGAGCTTCGAGCTTTTTTTGTGCCAGCAAATCCTCAAGCGCGGCCCGAAACGCTTCTGGCCGCACGCGCCTTCCAAGACTAGACCGCAAATCTTCGCGGGATATTCCGGGCAACAGTGAGTTTTCTTTGTGGAATTTCTCGACGCGCGAAGTGATTTTGTGACGAACTTCGTCGAACGCCCGTCCAGCGAGCAAGATCAGCGGCTCTACGGAAATGGTCCTTGCCCGCCCGGAGATGGTCAGACTCTTTGTGGCCTCCGCGATCTCGTCTTCAAGCCAACCGGTACGCGCCAGGATCTCCTCAAAGGTTAATCCCAGAACCGCACGGTCGGCCATGGCCGCGAGTATTTCTGACTTGTCGGCGCGCTCCAGCGATTCGAGGAAGGCCACACGGCCGGTATCGCGCAGGGTTGGGCGACGGGCGAGCGGGTCGAGCACTACGCCGCCGCCGATAGTGGTCACTGGGGAGAATTGGCGAACAATGAAGCGGTCGCCGGCCAAGAGCAGCACATCGTCCTGAAGACGAAATTGCACAAAGGAAGTTTGTCCTGGGGCGAGCTCTTTGGCGCCGTACAAAAAGGTCTCCGCGATCGTTTCGCTGGTTCCGGAATGAAAGTGGACGCGAGCGCGCTGCTTTAATTTCGGAGCGGATGGCAGCAGCTCGAGCCGGGCATCGACTCTTCGCGTGACACGAAATTTCCCGGGAGTGACGAGGGACATGCCGCGGCGCAACGCGGTGTGCTCGATTCCAGCGAGATTGACGGCGGTTCGCTGGCCGGCGAGGGCGCGGTCAACCGCTTTTCCGCCGGACTGGACACCGCGGACTCTTAGGCGCTGGCCGCCGGGAAATAACTGGACCTCGTCGGCTGGGCCTACACTTCCCGAAATCAAAGTGCCGGTTACTACAGCGCCAAACCCTTTGATGGCAAACGCGCGGTCTATAGGCAGGCGGAAGTAGCGGGCGGTATTTTTTCCGGGCAATTGCTGGGCAGCGGCCAGCAAAGCCTTCTTCATGTCTGTTAGGCCTTCTTGCGTCCTCGTGCTTACGGGAACGACGGGCGCGCCTTCCAGGAATGAGCCGCGCAGATAGTCTTCGACTTCGAGCCGAACCAAGCCCGCGGTATCGGTGTCAACCAGGTCACTCTTAGTCAGCGCGACAATGCCGCGCGTGATGCCGAGCAAGCGGCAAATATCGAAATGCTCGCGTGTTTGCGGCTTAACGGACTCATCGGCAGCGATGACGAGGAGCAGCAGATCTACACCAGCGGCGCCCGCGAGCATGTTGCTAACGAAGCGCTCATGGCCAGGGACGTCGACGAAGCCGAAGCGCACGCCATTCTCTTCGAGGAACGCGAATCCGAGGTCGATGGTGATGCCGCGGCGCTTTTCTTCTTCGAGACGGTCCGGGTGCGTGCCGGTGAGGGCTTCGACGAGCGAGGATTTGCCATGATCGATGTGGCCGGCGGTGCCGACAATTACGCTCTTGTGTTGGTCAGTCATGCCGGGTGTGTACAGGTGGCAGTACAAAAGGTAGCACAACAGAAAATTTGACAAAAACTTAGACTTCGCTGCTGGACGCTATGGGGAACTACTTGGCGGCGGTGATTTCGTCCACGATGGCTTGGGTAGCGGCGCGGGGGTCCGAGGCGGCCAGGATTGGGCGGCCGACGACCAAAAAGTCGGCGCCGGCGCGAATGGCTTCGGCGGGAGTGGCGGTGCGGGATTGGTCATCTTCCTTCGCGGCAGCGGCTTTTTCTTTAGGCCGCACACCGGGAGTAACAATCAGGAAATCGCGACCGCAGGTTTTGCGGATGGCTCGGGCTTCTTTGACGGAGGCTACCACGCCGTCGACGCCTGCTTTCTTGGCGAGCTGCGCGAGTTTCAGGACACGGGCTTGCGGGGTACCGCTGAGGCCGACTTCGCGCATAGCTTTCTGGTCCATGCTGGTGAGGATGGTGACCGCTAGGAGACGCGGCCGGTCAGCACCCATGGGCTGCGTGGCGCTAATGGCTTGTGCTGCCGCGTGGAGCATGGAGCGTCCGCCAAGGGCGTGAACGTTCACGAGCTGCACTCCGGGCATTGCGGCGCAGGAGAGTATCGCGCCCGCAACCGTGTTTGGAATGTCGTGAAATTTCAGGTCCAGGAAGATGCCTGGGCCCAGGGCTGCAATCTCTCGCACCGCCTGGGGTCCGGCCGCAGTGAACAGCTGGCTGCCGATCTTGAACATTCCTACAAGATCGGCAACCTGCTTGGCGAATTTCAGCGCGGAAGATAAAGAATCAAAATCGAGAGCTACGATTAAGCTGCTTCGTGGATGGGCGTCGAAGCTCAACGTTTCTGGGGCAGCTCCATTAGCTCGAGCCGGACTTGGCTCACGCCCGAATGGATAAGACCCAACTTCCGGGCGACGCGATAGGATACATCAATTTCGCGTCCTTCTTGATAGGGACCCCGGTCATTGATGCGTACCAGCTCAAATTTACCGGTGCGGGTGTTTACGACGCGCACGAGGGAACCGAAGGGAAGATGAGGGTGCGCCGCGGTAAGAGCTTCGCTGTCGAAGATTTCGCCATTGGCGGTCTTGCGGCCGTTGAAGCCGGGTCCATACCAACTGGCGTTACCTACCCAAGCTTTGATCGCCTTGGGAGGTTGGCTCAAGTGCGCCACGAGAGGTGCTTCCATCGCCGGAGCGATGAGGAACATCAAGGGAACCCAACGGAGTGCAGCCCAAATCACGAAGAGTCGGTTTCTCATAGTGTTGTTTTTGTGCTACAGCTTCCAGAAAAGTGTAGCGAGAAGGAGTCATTATGTCAACCGTTTTGTGATGCGAACTTCGCATGTAAATCACTGATTCTGCTGGCATTAACACGTACTAGAGCGTTCGTAAGGGTGCTTGCCAAGCGCTCACTGACCCTCGGGTCAGTAAAGCTGGCCGTCCCGACTTGCACGGCCGAAGCACCTACGGACAGGTATTCAAGCACGTCTGCCACTGTCTCGATCCCGCCCAAGCCAACCACTGGTATCTTCACTGCTTTCTTTGTCTCCCAAACCAGGCGGAGGGTGATCGGTTTAATTGCGGGGCCGGAGAGGCCTCCAGTTAGATTCCCCAAATGAGAATTAAGGCGGCGGGTATCGATGGACATGGCCGGATAAGTGTTGGCGACGGTCAGGGCGTCGGCTCCGGCGGATTCCGCGGCTCGGGCGATAAGTCCAATGTCTGCAACGAGAGGAGATAACTTCACCCAGAGCGGGCGCCGCGCTGCAGCCTTGCGGGCTGCACCGACTACTTCGGCGACCTGGCTCGGGTCACTTCCGAATTGCATTCCTCCTTTCTTTACGTTTGGGCAGGAGATGTTGAGCTCATAGCCGGCTAGCCCCTCCGCATCTTCAAGAATGCGGATGACTTCGACATAGTCTTCCAAGCAGTAGCCAAAGACGTTGGCCAGAACCGCCGTGTCGTATTTTCGTAGGAGGGGCAGTTTCTCCGTGACGAAGGCGCGGACGCCCACATTTTGAAGGCCGACCGCGTTCAGCATGCCGGAGGGTGTCGGGTATAGACGGGGAGGAGGGGCACCTTCGATGGGCTCGCGGGAAAGGCCTTTGACGACGAAGCCGCCGAGGCGGTTCAGATCGACCAGGTGGGCGAATTCAATGCCGTAGCCGAAGGTGCCGCTGGCAGCGAGAATGGGATTCCGCAGGCGCAGGGCGCCAATCTGTACGCTGAGATCGACAGCGTCTGCGGCACTCACTTCGTCAAAAGCTTACCATGAAGCGGGGCCGGAGCGCTGATTGTGCTACTTGGATAAGGACTGCGAGAGGACGTGCCCATCGCGCGTGGCTAAGGTTATGCCGCAAAGGGACGCCAGTGTGGGGGCTATGTCGGCGGGGGTGACGGCGTCGAGGTACTCGCCGTGGCGGATGCCGAATCCCATGAAGAGAATTGGGACGTCCTGGTCGTAGTTGTACGGCACTCCATGGCCGGTGCCATAGGAGCGAGTTTTGCCTGCCGGGGTGCCGTCCAACAGCCAGTACGGCTTGGGGACTATAAAGAGGTCGCCGCTGCGCCCTCGGAAGTAACTGTTGGCCATGGCGGAGCGGGTGGGGCTTTGCGTTGCCGGACGATTCTGCAATTGGTCGGCGCGAAAGATCTCCGCGACACCTGGCTGGGCTAGTGCGGCGTCGGTCAGGGCGCGCATGGCTTTGTCGTCGTGGCGTAATTTGGCATAGACGTCAGGAGCGAAGTAGACGTCGCTGCCGTTGATGCGGGCGATGGCCGGCTCGGGGAAGTTGAAGGGCTCGAGCGCTTTTTCGATGCGATCTTGTAATTCGGAGAGATGGAGCACTCCCGCGTCTGCGCCAGTCTTCTGCATGTCCTCAGGCACGGGGACCACGCCGTGATCGGCGCTGAGGGCTACGACATATTTGCCGCGGCCGACTTTCTTATCGAGATGGGCAAACAGGTCAGCCAGATCTTTGTCGAGGCGCGCCAGGATGTCTTGAATTTCCCAACTGCGCGGGCCAAATTCGTGGCCAACATAATCTACCGAGGAATAACTTACGCCTAGGAAATCGATGCCGCCGCCCTGGCCGAGGCCGAGGGAATCGACGGCTGTTTCCGCAAACCTGGTCAGATAAGTGTCAGCAAAAGGGCTTGAGGCCCACTGCTCGTAAAAGGCAGCGTCTGGCTCGTCGGCAGCAGCTTTGCCGCGTAGCGGATGCGGAAACGTCAAATTCCAGCCTTCGGGTGCGACGGCACCGGTTGCCTTTTCGTCGTACCAATAGGAGCCTTCGGGAAGCAAGCGGGTCCAGGTCTTGCCGTAGTCTTCCTTTACTGGATGCGCTTTGGCGTATTGCTCGACAAAGGGCATGGTGCCGTAGACGCTCGAGGTGACCCATCCGCCGCCATCGGCCCAAGTGACCGCATCGCCCTTGTGGCCGGCCATGGTGATGGCGGCGCGGGCCTTGAGCGAAAATGTGACAACGCGGGTGGCTCCGTTTGTCTGGAACTTCAACTCTTCGGCGAAGGCGGGAATTTCCATGCGCCATGCACTGTCGCCGCCCTTTGCAGGTACCCCTGCGTAGCCGGAGTTCTTGACGTTTGGATCGGCAGTGCAGGTGACCATCTTCTGAGATTCGCGATCCCACCAAGCATTTGCGACCATGGCGTGGGAGGCAGGAAGCGCGCCGGTGGAAATTGTCGCGTGGCCCACGCAGGTCTCGGTGGCTGCATAGGGGTAGGCCGCGTCACGGAACCAAGCGCCTTCCTCGATCAGGCGGCGGAGACCTCCGGTCCATTGCGGAAGAAATTTGTCGACATAGTCGCCGCGCATCTGGTCGACGACGAGGAGCACGACGAGTTTGGGGCGGGCGGAGGTTGTCTTGAGAGACTCAACGGAGGATTTTGCCGCCGGAGACGGTTTGGTATGCGGAGTTGTGGGCGACTGTGCTCGCAAGCTTGGCGCGGTAACGGTGAGTGCGAGCATGACGACGAGGAATAGAACTAAGGCACTCTTCGTACTGACAATCTGATTTTCGTCTCGATTAGGCATTGGGTCTCCGGTTTTGCAGCGCGAGAGTCTATCACGCAAACTTTACGGCACTGTTACCTTCTCGGCGAAATCAGATGTTCTTGCGCTCTCCGCATTGACCTCTTTTGTTGTGCTAGGATTACGCGACCATGCGCATCGTTGAAAAAGCACAGCTTATGTCGGCGCCGGAAATTGACCGCACGTTGCAGCGGCTGGCGCACGAAATCGTGGAAAAAAGCGGAGGGACGAAGCACCTGGCGCTGATCGGCATTCGGCGGCGCGGCGTGCCGCTGGCGGAGAGAATTGCGTATGCGATGCGCGGCATCGATGGAGTGGAGGTGCCGGTCGGCACTCTGGACATCACGCTGTATCGCGATGACTTATCGAAGGTTGCATCGCACGCGGTGCTGCAGTCTTCCGATATTCCGTTCGGTGTGGACAATATGGACTTGGTGCTGGTCGACGATGTTTTGTACACGGGGCGCACGATTCGCGCGGCGATGAACGGACTTTTTGACCTGGGCAGGCCGAAGCGGGTGTCGTTATGTGTGCTGATCGACCGGGGGCATCGCGAGATGCCGATCGAGTCGCAGTTTACCGGGCGCGTGGTGCAGACCAGCGACAGCGAGATTATTGAGGTGCGGCTTCGCGAGATCGACAACGAAGAGCGTGTAGTGCTTGTGGATCGCGTCGACGGATAGTTCGTTGGCTGTTAGGATAAAATCGAGAGCTGTGACCGTATTTGAGTGAAAATGTGACGCATCGGTTTCGTGACTTGCTGGCGCTTGAGCCGCTGACGGCGGATGAACTCACTTTTCTTCTCGACCAAAGCAAACCGTTCCAGGAAATTCAGAAGCATCCGTTGAAAAAATTAGCAACGCTGCGTGGCAAAACGGTGGGGCTGGCCTTTTTTGAAAGCTCCACGCGGACACGCATCAGCTTCGGCACCGCGGCTTCGCGGCTTGGCGCGGATACGATGAACCTGCAAGCGGAGGCGTCTAGCCTGAAAAAAGGCGAGTCTCTGCTCGATACGGTGTACACGCTCAATGCTATGAAACCGGATTGCCTGGTGATGCGCCATGCGGCTTCCGGTGCCGCTGACTTTGTGGCGCGGCATTTGGATATTCCGGTGATCAACGCGGGTGACGGAACGCACGAACATCCCTCGCAGGGTTTGCTGGATGCCCTGACGATCCGCGACCGGAAGGGCAGGATCGACAATCTAAATGTGGCAATTTTGGGAGATATCCAGCACAGCCGCGTTGCGCGCTCGAATATTCATATGCTCGGAAAATTCGGATGCCGGATTACGCTTTGCGGGCCGGCGATGTGGGTGCCTCGCGAACTCGAGCAAATCGCTCCACAGGCATCGATTCGGCGAGTATTCCGTGTAGAAGCGGCGCTGGAGGACGCGGATGTGGTTATTGTGCTACGCGTGCAAACAGAACGGCTGCACGAGCCGGCTCTTTGCGCCAACGATTATATTTTGCTGTATCAATTGAATCGCGAGCGCCTGCGGCGGGCCAAGCCGGATGCAATTGTGCTGCACCCGGGACCGATGAATCGTGGCATCGAGATTTCGCCGGAAGTTGCGGACGGGCCGCAATCGTGCGTACTGGAGCAGGTAACGAATGGCATCGCGGTGCGCATGGCGTTGCTCTTTTTGTTGAGTGCCAGCCATGGTGAAGAGGAATCGCACCCCGTGAATGACGTGCAGCAACCACGAAATCGGAGGGCTACGGACATAAAGGACCCATCACATGCTTCTCGTTAAGAACGGGCGCGTTGTCGATCCGGTGCGGGATACCGATGCAGCGATGGATGTATTGCTGGATGGCGAGAAGATCGTTGAGATCGCGCAGCCAGGGAAACTTTCCGCGAACGGATTTGAAGTGTTCGACGCGACGGGACTCATCGTGGCTCCGGGGTTCATAGATCTCCACGCACATCTTCGGGAACCGGGCCAGGAATCGTCGGAGACAATTGAAACCGGAACGCGAGCCGCGGCTCGGGGGGGATTTACGGCGGTTTGCTGTATGCCGAACACCAAACCGGTGAACGATAGCGCGAGCGTCACGGGGTTTATTCTCGATCGCACAAAGACTTACGCCAGTGTGCGAGTGTGGCCCATCGGAGCGGCGAGCGTGGGCAGCAAAGGCGAAGCGATCGCGGAAATCGCGGCGATGAAGCAAGCGGGG
>Ga0210384_10002363_pt1 | contig 23110 bp, 20 predicted proteins | sample IncBWH2MmetaG_FD_160574 | JGI IMG/M metagenome (GOLD analysis project Ga0210384, IMG submission 160574) | Forest soil microbial communities from Barre Woods Harvard Forest LTER site, Petersham, Massachusetts, United States - Inc-BW-H-2-M | ecosystem: Environmental > Terrestrial > Soil >...
TCCGATGAAGTCGTGATAGCTGTCCGGAGCGTAACGGTGCTGCGCCACTTCCAGAACGTCAAAACCAAATTCCGTTTTGACGTGCGCCAGTGGATCTTGTTCATACGCTACTACATCCCCAAATTTCTTTTTTAACTTGGGATACAGAATCGGAACCGCGTGATTCGTTCCGATGCTATGGCCATCCGTATCTGCGGCGTAATGCGCCATCGCACCCAACGCGAAAGCGTAATCGTTCAGATCCTTGGAGTCGTGGATCATCGCGAGAATAAAATCGGCGCTGCGTATGTAATGGGTGAGGTCGCTAAAAAAGTGGGTGCCGTGCGGGTAATACCCCATGTCCTGAATGATGGCGCCGCCGTAAGCATATCCGTGTGCCTTGCGCAGTTCGTCGGGCGTGGCGTGCGGAAACCGCTTCAATAGAAGTGGCTTCAGGTGGGTGTCCCACACCGTGTCGATGATGGCTTCGTGGGAAAGGACGGCATACGCCGCGCATCGAAGTGGCCAGAGCAGCGCGAGTAGCAGTGCCAGAGCGACAACGGTCTTGACGGGCTTTTGTGAAGTTTTCAGTTCAAGGTTACTCAAAGAAGCGTCCTCTTAACCCCTAAAGCTTCTGGAATAGTCTAGCCCACCTCAGATCGAATGGAAGCGCGAAGGCGCGCGTTGGTACCAGAATGTTCTACAACGTTAAGATGCCAAACGTTGTGATGTGGGAGGCGTTTAAGATTAAAGAACTACCGGCTCGGAAGCGAAATCTGTCAAACGGTTGATGAAGGGGCAAGTCTAATATTTTCTGAGCACGCCAATCACGCGGCCTTGGATCTTGACCTCGTTAGCCGCCACGATGATCGGACCCATTTCGGAATTGGCAGGCTGCAAGCGAATCTTCCCAGGTCCTTCGCGGTAGAAACGTTTCAGCGTGGCCTCATCCTCTCCGATCAGTGCCACCACTATGTCCCCGGCGTTAGCCACCTGGGTCTGCTCGCATACCACGTAATCGCCATCCATGATGTGATCTTCGATCATCGAGGTGCCTTTAACCTGCAGAACGAAAGAATTTCCGCCGCGCGCGAAGTCCCCGAGCGATAAAGTTTCGCGCTCCTCCACAGCCTCAAGCGGCCGGCCCGCTGCAATGCGTCCAACAAGCGGTAACTCCTGAATCCTTCGTTCCATGACCTGGTCTTTCACCGATTTTGGAAGTTGCACAATTTCTATGGAACGGCTCTGGTTGTAACCGCGGCGAATGAAACCTTTCTTTTCCAGCGTGGTGATGTGTTTATGAACGGTCGCTAATGAAGTCAACTTCAAACCTTTACCAATTTCTTCAAAGCTGGGGGCGTAACCGTGTTTCGTTTCAAACGAAACCAGATAATCGAGTACTTCCTTTTGGCGCTTGGTCAGAGCCACGTGAGCCTCCGATCGGATGCCTGCCCTTTTTCTTTCTGCGAGATGGTAGGCTTTGTGCCACTACCTTAGGCGAAAAGAAAGCGAACGTCAAGCGAAATGATGACAACAAATGCACAAAACAAAACGGGGCTGCCCACGACCGTTTCGATGTGGCACAGCACGCCAATATTTTCGCACAGACAAGTCTGCCGTCGTGGCTCTTTGCTCACAGCTTTTTTGGAATTCTCAACCTTGTCCGGGCTGTCGGCCTGTGTGTTCTGCGACACACGCCACGCTGTGATATTCTTTTTGTGTCACCCTTATCTCGTTGCTGGAGTCCCGCGAACAGCAGAAGCGGGTTATGCGTCCTAGGGCCCAAGGAAGTCAGCGATCATGTCCACGTTAATTACACTGCCGCCCTCAAAGACCAAGCCAGAAGTTATCGACAGCGCAGTAATTCGTTTTGCGGGTGATTCAGGCGACGGCATGCAAATTACCGGCAGCCAATTCACAAATACCGTCGCACTGTACGGCAACGACATCCGCACATTTCCTGATTACCCTGCCGAGATCCGTGCGCCGGCGGGAACGCTCCCCGGTGTAAGCGGCTTCCAATTGCATTTTTCCTCCGATGACGTCTCTACTCCCGGCGATGCCGTTGACGTATTGATCGCCATGAATCCAGCGGCGTTGAAGGTCAACATCGCGGACTTAAAAGCCAACGGAATCCTGATCGTAAACAGCGACAGCTTCACGGAAAGCGATCTGCGCAAGGCGCAAATGACCGCCAATCCGCTGGAAGATCATTCGCTCGACAAGTTCCGCCTTTTCTCCGTGGAACTTGAACGCCTCACGCGCCGCGCACTGGAACATCTGGGACTTGATGCCAAGTCCATGGATCGCTGCAAAAATTTCTTCGCCCTGGGGATGTGTTATTGGCTCTACAACCGCTCGATGGATTCGACGGTTCGGTGGATTGAAGACAAGTTCAAAGGCAAACCGCTGTTAACGGAAGCCAACAAGTTGGCGATGCAGGCCGGCTATTCCTACTGCGAAGCCACCGAAGCATTTCAGATCAGTTATGAAATTCCGCGCGCGCAGTTGTCGCCGGGTCTGTACCGCAACCTGAGTGGGAATCAGGCGCTGGCGCTGGGACTGGTTACCGCTTCTCAAAAATCCGGGCTGCGTCTTTTTCAAGGAAGCTATCCCATCACTCCGGCCTCGGATATTCTGCACGAGCTTTCGCAGTATAAAGATTTCGGTGTGATGACTTTCCAGGCCGAAGATGAAATCGCAGCCATTACTTCCGCGATCGGCGCTTCTTATGCCGGAGCCCTAGCCATCACCACCACTTCGGGTCCGGGAATGTCACTTAAAACCGAGGCGCTAGGCTTGGCCGTAGCCATCGAGCTGCCCCTGGTGATTTGCAATATTCAACGAGGCGGCCCGTCAACCGGCCTGCCCACAAAAACGGAACAAGCGGATTTGTTGCAAGCATTGTTTGGACGAAATTCCGAAGCACCCATACCGGTAGTGGCGGCTGCCACTCCCGCGGATTGTTTTTGGGTTGCGCTGGAAGCTTGCCGCATCGCTGTGAAATACATGGTGCCGGTGATTCTGCTTTCGGACGGTTATTTGGCGAATGGCGCCGAGCCTTGGCATGTTCCCGAACTCAACGACATCCCCGACTTCAAAGTACAATTTGCGAAAACCGCGGAAGGATTTTTGCCTTACAAACGCGATCCACAAACGCTGGCGCGGCCGTGGGCTGTTCCCGGAACGCGAGGCCTGGAACACCGCATCGGCGGACTCGAAAAACAAGATGTTTCCGGCAACATCAACTACGAGCCTTTGAACCATGAAAACATGGTGCGCATTCGTGCGGCGAAAGTTGCCGGCATCGCGCAGGATATCCCGGAAATTGTGCCCTCTGGCGATCCTGAAGGTGAGTTGCTGATTGTCGCCTGGGGCTCGACCCACGGTGCCATCACCGCAGCGGTCCGAGCGCAGCGCGAAAAGGGACACAAGATCGGCCATGTGCACTTGCGGCATCTGAATCCGTTAGCGTCCAACTTGGGGGAAGTAATCTCCCGGTACAAGCGCGTGTTAGTGCCGGAACTCAACATGGGCCAATTACTGTGGGTCCTGCGCGCCAAATATCTAGTCGACGCCGTGGGACTCAACAAGATTCAAGGCCGTCCCTTCAAGCAGGCTGAGCTCGAACAAAAAATCGAAGAGATGCTCGGCAGCCAGGAGAATTTCACATGAGCACCACCACGCTGCCACCCATCGCCCCGCTCACCAAAAAAGATTTTCAGACCGACCAGGAAGTGCGTTGGTGCCCGGGCTGCGGAGATTACGCCATCCTATCCGCGGTGCAGTCCGTATTCCCTGAGCTGGGAATCGCGCGAGAGAATTTCGTGGTTGTTAGCGGAATCGGATGCTCCAGCCGCTTCCCCTATTACATGAACACTTTTGGTTTTCATACCATCCACGGGCGCGCACCCGCGGTTGCCACCGGTATCAAAGCACTGCGCCCCGATCTGGAAGTTTGGCTGGCCACCGGTGACGGCGACGCGCTCTCCATCGGCGGAAATCACACCATTCACATGTTGCGGCGAAACGTCGGCATCAAGGTGCTCCTGTTTAACAATCGAATTTATGGATTGACCAAGGGTCAGTATTCGCCCACCTCCGAGCTAAATAAAAAGAGCAAGTCCACTCCGTTTGGATCGCTGGACCGCCCCTTCAATCCGCTATCGTTAGCCATCGGCGCGGAAGCCACGTTCGTGGCGCGCTCTGTCGACGTTTTCCAAGGTCACCTGAAAGAAACTCTCAAGCTCGCCGCGGCTCACAAAGGCTCCGCCTTCGTCGAGATTCTGCAGAACTGCAATATTTTTAACGACGGCGCGTGGTTCTCTCTTACCGAGCGCGAGGCGCGCAGCGAACACGTGATTCAACTCGAACATGGCAAGCCTCTAGTGTTCGGGAAAAATCGCGACAAGGGCATTCGCATGAACAGCCTGGATATGGAAGTCGTACCGCTCGGCAAGGGCATCACTGAAAAAGATTTGCTGGTCCACGATGCCCATCACCTCGAAGCCGCCTACGCCTTCCAACTTTCCCAAATGGAGAAGCGCCCAGGGTTCCCCACCCCCATCGGCGTCCTACGTTCATGGGAAGACGTGCCACGCTATGAAGACGTCATGAATCAGCAGATAAACGACGTTATCGCCAAGCGGGGCGCCGGCGATTTGGCGAAACTTCTTCGCGCCGGAGACACCTGGGAAGTGAAATAAGCCCTTGAAGCCCTGGTATCTTGCTCAGGCCCAATTGGTGAAACTGCATTTTTAAATCCTTGTAATAAAAACAATTTTTGTAAACTTCCGCGCCTGTGTTACATCTAACTCAACCAGGTTATGGACGATTCCCCCAAACTCGCTCCGCTCTTTCCGCTTGGTGATGTGGATTCGTTCGCCCAAAGTCTCGTGGGCGCCGTACCAGACCAGGCTGAGGGCCTCGCGCTGCTCTACGAAGTCAGTCGTGAACTAACCGCCATTCTGGATCGTGAGGAACTACTCAGGCGCATCGCCCAACACGTAAAACGCATTGTGAATTATCACGTTTTCACGGTGATGCTCTGGAACGAAACGCGCCAGGTGCTCGAAAGTGTCTTCGCCATGCATTACGACGATGCCATTCCCGCGCGCTTGCGCCTGCGCTTGAATCAAGGAATTACTGGAATGGCCGCCGGAGAACGCCGTCCGGTGCGCGTTGGCGACGTGCGCAAGGATTCGCGCTACGTGCAGTTTGATACCGATGTGGAAGTTCGCTCGGAATTGGTCATCCCGCTGCTCCTGCAGGATCGTCTGATCGGCGTGCTGGACCTCGAAAGCACCGTGCCACAAGCATTCACACTTGAGCACGAGCGCATGCTCGACACCATGGGCACCTATGTCGCTATCGCTCTCGAAAACGCACGGCTGTATCAGGATGCACGCGAGAATGAAGCGCGTCTGCTAAACGATTTAAATATGGCGCGCGAAATTCAGCGCCAGCTTTTGCCAAAAGGCGCGAGAGAAATTCCTGGCCTTGATCTCGCCGCGGCTTACGCGCCCGCGCGTGAATTGGGAGGCGATTTCTACGATTTTCATCCGTACGGCGAAGGCCGCCTGGCATTCGCACTCGGTGACGTATCCGGCAAAGGAACCGCCGCGGCGTTGTACGGCTCGCTGGCGATTGGCACTCTGCGCGAAGTCGTCACCGACCATACCCTGGGAGCCGGAAAGATGCTCTCCGTATTAAATCGCCGAATGTTCGGCGCGCGCCTGGAAGCAAAGTTCATCGCCTTGCTCTTTGGAATTTACGATGCGGCTGCCCGGCGTCTAACGCTGGCCAATGGCGGTGAGCCCTATCCCTTGCTCGTACGCAACGGAGAAACGACCGAAATTAACGTAGCTGGCGTGCCTCTCGGCTTGTTTGCCGAGACCGAATACGAGGAGATCACCGTTGACCTCCTGCCCGGAGATGTAGTCGTGTGCGCCTCCGACGGCATCTTGGAATCCGAGGACAGCGAACGAGAGGAGTTTGGTGCCGAACGCCTTTACGCACTCCTTGCAGGCGTGGCCGCGGATGAAACAGCTCTGTCCATTGCCAACAGAATTTTGGCCGCCACCGACGATTACAGCGGCGCCGAATCCACTCCCCACGACGACCGCACGCTAATCCTGCTGCGCGTAACGGACGAAAGCACAGCAGACCTCTACAAACTTCCGATCATTTATTGAAATGCTCAGGCCTAGTTGGAGTCGCCTGCTCCGTGTGGCACCCCGCATCTCTTGCAAGCCGTTGGCGGCTTGGTGTTGTCCACACGATGGGCGACAGGTGGCAAAGTTCTCAGGTACGCATACATAGCTTTCAAATCTTCATCAGTTTGTCCGCTATAGAACTGCCAAGGCATGACCGTGCTCAGCTGCCGCTTGCCTGCGTAGCCCGTTCTCATCGCCTTTACGAATATCTCCTCGGTGTAATTGCCAATCCCAGTGGCGTCCGGCGTGATGTTGGGGCTCACGATTTTTCCTGAATCATCAAAAACCTGCCCTCCAGCAAATTTCATACTGGAGTCCGGCCGGCCCCGCTTCCGGGGTGTATGGCATTCTGAACATGCCGACAAATTTACCAGGTAATCTCCGCGGCTTACCGGAGTGGAAAGGTCAGCTTGCACGGTTTCTGTTACCGGTTCGGGAACTCCGCGAACCAGATACTTCACCGGAAAATGAATGTCAGTACGCGGGAGTGGATTATGTATTGGCGGCAGAGCTCGGAGGTAAACAATCACCGAAGCCAGGTCTTCGTCAGACATCCGCCGGTAATGCGCATAAGGCATCATTGGAAAAAGTGTTTGTCCGTCGTGACTGATGCCTTCGCGAATTGCGCGTGCCAGTTGATCGTCTGTAAAGTTACCAACGCCGGTTTCCGGATCGGGCGTAAGGTTCGGTGCCACTAAGGTCCCTGGCAGACCGGCGATAGGAAACACCTGCCCACTGCCCATCTTCGAGGGCACGATTTCCGATCCATTTGGGCCATCTTCGTGTGGAGTGTGACAAACCGTGCAGCCGGCGACGTGCTCTGCGAGGTAGGCGCCGCGTTTCAGTCGCCCCGACGTAGCCTTAAACTTGCCATCCCTCAACGGACGCGACCTCGGCCCGATGAAGGGGCGCCACCCAATAGTCGCGCTGATGCCGACCACCGCAAGAATCACGAAAATGAACGCCGCGATACCAAGACCTTTTGTAAGTCTAGACATTCACTAAACGCCTCTGGGGTAATTACGCGGCAAAGTGCAGGAATGTTACAGAAACGACTCTTAGTCTGGCACCATGCATTTCGAACTGCACTCTGGAGCCACGCAGAGTGGCTAAGAGCTGTATTTTGGAAAAAAATGTCGGCGCGCCGATATTTTCACGATTCGAATGGGGTCTTTTAGGTAAGGAAATCAGGTGTTATGCCGTGTTCTTAGGAGGAGGCAGACTCATTACTGGCCGGATTGTAGCTTGGACACCGCATTGGCCGTTGCTACGGTCGCGAAATAATTCTGTTCGCGCAGACGGCGATAAATATTCCCCGCAACCGTCGCAGCGGTAGGCCCTTTTACCCGCCGAGTATTTCCACGAAGAAGAACGGCGAGCGCAATCTTCGGATGAGCTTCATCCGCGTAAGTCACGAACCAACCGATACGCGAAGGCGTAACGTGATCGTCGCACGTTCCGGTCTTACCAAGCGGTGTTTCATCCCCGCCGCGATCGAAGCTCGATTTACCCGTGCCATACAGAACGGCCGCAAGCATGCCTTCACGAATCTCCGGCAAAATCTGCGCGATATTCAGTTCGCGCTTCACGCGTGGGGCAAAAGCAAGTTGCTCGTCTGAACTTCGCGGGTACTGTAAATAATAGAGCGTTCCGCCGTTCGCGAAAGCCGCAGCCAGAGAAACCAACTGGAAAGGCGTCATCTGTATGCCTTCGCCAAAACTGGACATCCTCGCTACTCCGCCATGCGGAGGCGGCTGCATCGGAAACGCACCCGGATGCTCTTCTGGAATTTCGTAGCCTGAAAGTTCGCCGAGTCCCAACAAGCGCGCGTACTTGGAAACCGTATCGAAACCCATGCGCAATCCAAGTTGCTCAAAAAATTCGTTGTTGGAATGCGCCATCGCTTCCGTGAGGTTCATGTACTTGCGGCGCCCGACTTTCAACATGGTGTCGCGGTTGATTACGTTTTCTTCCAGCGCGGCCAGGGCGATCGTCGGCTTGATCGTCGAGCAAGGAATGTAGCCTTCACCAAACGCAATTTTTTGGTTTACGACCGTTAGTACTCGTCCAGTGTTCGGATCAACGGCTACGACCGCGCCGTTATAGCGGCCCAAACCCTCAACCGCAGCTTGGCGAACAACTGGATCATCGAAAGCCGTAATGTCCCCGTTGGAAGAATTCGCAAAGGTGGGTACTCCGCCCCCGTGATAACGGGCTGGGGCTCGGCGTGTCCGTGTTGATTTAAGAGCTCCCGGGGCTGCAGGTAGCGGCATCGCGCATAACACGGCAAGCACAGTTGCAACCGTCGCTTTTACAAGTTCCTTCACTTCAACCACCTCAGATTGCGATCTTCCGTTACAACTATGCGGGACGTTGATTCTCATCGAAGCCGTCGCGTCGGTCAACTACCATTTCTTGATGGCCGTTCCAGCGTACGCGCCTTATCTCTGCAATCAGATGCGGCTTGTTGCCGTAATGCCACCCGGGAATCCGCACCGAACTCGGCTCCCGCTCAACTTGAGACATATTATGGTGATGCCATCCGCTGCGCAATAGCCTGTCAGGCTTAGTACGAACGTATGTGCTTTGCTTTGTATCAGCTGGCCTTCAGCTGACCCAACGGTCAGGCACCCGTCTTGCGGCCCGACAGGATCACCGTACGGGCGTGAAAAAACATCAGCCCTGCGGCATTCCGAAATGGCCGTGTGCCGCTAAGATCATGCTGTAAATCGTCTTCCAGCAGCATCCGTATTTCCGCGGCTCGCTCCACAGGCACTTTCGTTGTGGCCATCCATCTCTCCACTTCCGGGCAAAGATCATCCGCGGTACTTACTATTTCTGTTTCCAACCTCGCCTCGCGAAAAATATGCAGCAGTTCACTGAGCGGCAATGTCCGAACATGTGAACGATCACGCAATTTCTCCCAACGATCTTGATAGGCAGCTCGCGAGGAGTGTTCGCTGGCATAAATATCTTCCACCAACACGATACCGTCGTGGCGGCATACCCGAGTCATTCCGCCAATCACCTTGGCGGGCTGCTGGACGTGATGCAAAGCGAGGCGGCACACTACTACATCGAATTCGCCTTGGTCGAAGGGCAGATTTTGCGCGTCGCCAGTGCGAAAAGAAATATTTTTCACGCCGTGCTCTTCGGTTCGAGCACGGGCAATGGCCAGCATTGCTTCCGTCAGATCCATACCCAGAACTTCGCGCGTGTTTTTTGCAAAAGCCTCCGCGATGTATCCCGGACCGGTCGCAATGTCGAGAACACGTTCCGTGCCGGTAAGGCGCGCAGCGGAAACCAGGCGCGCGATACGTTGTTCATCGGAAACCCACGGATTGGCAGCGAATGCCGTCGCCTGCGTGGTAAAAGATTCGCGAACGATTTCGTTATGGGTGAACGACACACATCAAGTTTAACAGCAGCAGACAAAACAATGCCCTCCCCGAAAATCAGGAGGGCATTGTTAGATTGCGGATGATCCCAAATCTACCGACTTGGGCGGCCTCGCGAAGCGTCCGCTCCTGCGGCGGCAGCGGTGGTTTTTACTGACGGCTTATCCGGTTGCGCGTGAGGCGCGTGACCGTTTGGTCCGGGTTCGGCGGAACTGGAGTTGGGGATAGCGATTTCAAGCTTTTTGCGCAGAGCCAGTTCCAATTTGTCGCGTACATCTTTGTTTTCTTTCAGGAATGTGCGGGCATTTTCGCGGCCCTGCCCCATACGCTCGCTACCGAAGCTGATCCACGTGCCGCTCTTTTCCAGCACACCACGATCAACGCCGATGTCGATAAGATCGCCTTCGCGAGAAATACCTTCGCCATAGATAATGTCGAATTCTGCTTCGCGGAAAGGCGCGGCCACTTTGTTCTTTACGATCTTGGCCCGCGTGCGCGAGCCCACAACTTTATCGCCGTCTTTGATAGCCTGGATGCGCCGAATATCCACGCGCATGGAGGCATAAAATTTCAAAGCGCGACCACCGGTGGTGGTTTCAGGATTGCCGAACATCACGCCAATTTTTTCACGGATCTGGTTGATGAAAATCAGACAAGTACGCGACTTCGAAACGATCGCCGTGAGCTTGCGCAACGCCTGCGACATCAGCCGTGCCTGCAGACCCATCTGCGGGTCACCCATTTCGCCTTCCAATTCAGCTTTAGGCACCAGCGCAGCGACGGAGTCGACTACCACAACGTCCACGCCGCCAGAACGAATCAACGCCTCGGCAATTTCCAACGCTTGCTCGCCGTTGTCAGGCTGCGACACCAGCAGATTATCCACGTCCACACCCAGCTTTCGCGCGTACACCGGATCGAGCGCGTGTTCTGCGTCGATAAACGCCGCCTGGCCGCCGAGTTTCTGCGCTTCGGCGATGACATGTAGTGTCATGGTGGTCTTGCCGCCAGATTCCGGGCCATAAATTTCAATCACTCGTCCACGCGGAAAGCCGCCCACGCCAAGCGCTGCATCAATAGATAGGCAGCCACTGGGGATTACACTGACGGGCACCAACACATCACGGCTCCCGAGCCGCATGATGGAGCCCTTCCCGTAGGACTTTTCAATCTGCGAAATCGCCGCTTCCAGCAACTTGGATCTATCGTCTGCCATGCAACACCTCGGTGAGGGAATGTTAAGTCGGTACCGCCTGGATCATGCCGTTAGTACAAAAAGTTGCTTGATAGCACCTTACAGGTAACTTGATGAATACGTGATTATTGCAGTTTGCTAGGTTTAAATCCGGCCAGCACAGAACGGCCGCCTCTAGCAAGTTTCTCACGTTGCTGGACTCCCGAACCAAGAGACCAACACTGCAAAAATGTGGCCTGTTGAAAACTCTGAGGGGCAAAATAACATCAAGGCGAACAAAAAGCAAATACTATTTGGGGTCGTGGGTCAGTTTCCGAAACTTACACTAAGCGTATACTCGACGGTGATCGTGGCGCCAGGAGGTTGCATGGTGCGGCCAATTTTTGCAGTACTTGCTTTCTTCGTGGTGCTCCCCAATTTATGGCAAGCGCAAGCAAGTAAATCTCAATCCGCCGATGAGCACCAAGCTACGAGCGACACTAGAACTTCCATTAGCCTCGTTCAGCAGAGTCACGATCTAGACCACCTGCTGCCCCCGCCAATGCGTGTTGGGTTGCTGACTCGGCAAGCGGAAATGGTTTCGCAGGTGAACCCCGATCTTGGACGAGAATGGGCCAACGAGCTATTCGCGTTGTCGCTTCAAGTGAAGGGGAACCGGCGGTCGCAGGTGCAGAGCATGGCTCTGGATATTCTGATACGACTAGATCCCGACCGAGCCCTCGAACTGCTGCACCAGTTAAGCACAGAAGACCCGGAGGCCAAGTCCGCCACTTGGCCCCCTCAAACGCAATTAGCGCAACGGGTATTCGGTATTTTGGCGGAGCGTGATGGAGAAACCGCTCTGCCGGTGTTGGAGCAAGAAGCAGAGCGCCTCGGTCTGCAGGGACACTATCCTTATGCGGCGCTGGGCTACAGTGCCGTGTACGCAACTAACAAATACTGGGGCAGCGATAATGCACGCGCAATTCGGGCCCTTGAGTCCGTCTTCCAGCGGGCATTCACGAGATATAGCCAAGCTCCTCGCACGTACTTTGATGATTATGAGTTTGGCAGAATGCTTGAGGTGCTGGCAGGCGGCCTGCCGTTTGATTCTGTGCAGCCCGCTCTGCACGCGCTTGTAAAGAATTTGCTCACCACAGATACCAGCAAATACCAATTTACAGCGGAAGTGTTTACCGCCGGCGGTCAAAAGGCGACGGCGCATAATGTAATCGATGCCACCCTCTTGGCGCTGGGATCTCTTATTAATCGAGATCCCGATCTGGCCAAGGAGTTGGAGTTAAGCAGACCAGAATTGCAAAGGGGTCTGGAGTTCATGCAAGAAGGACAACAACGCACGGTCTCGTTCGGGGCAGCATTACCTCCTCAGCGCGGCCAAGCTGCCGGTGAAATCGAGATGTACCAGGATGCCGTCCACCTTTCGCATACCAACCCAGCTGAAGCGATCGCTATGGCCGAACAGTTGCCGAATGACTTGCGTGCGACCGCTTTACTCCAGGTGGCTCGAACTATTTCGCGTAATGATCCAGAGCGAGCGGCGGGGGTGATTGCTGAAGTCCAACAGGACAATAAGACCATGGATGAAGGCGCATCCGTGGACCTCATCTCGGCGCAAGCGTTCGTGGCGGCTGCACAAAATAACCAGAGTGCGTTACGTGACGCATTGCGACAGGGGTTTGCGGCGGCGAATCGCTTCCTCTTCGAGCAACAAAGAACTGGCGGAAATTATTTCTCTATACCGGCTTTAAGTCCCCTGGTCCACATCGGGATGGAAAAGGATCCGGAGTTCACAATGTCTTTTGTGGACGGCCTTTCGCCATCGGGGCTGAAAGCAGAACTTTTGCTAGTTGAGGCGTCGGCGCTGTCGGCGAGTAGACCACCGCATATTGGCACCCAACCGCAAGAAACAGCGGAAAAACCCAAGTCGTGACTAGGAATCGCTCCCGACCTTGCCTGCTTCTTTTATGTTCATGTTTTTGCGCCTCGCTAGCGCCATCGCATGCCCGAACACAATTAGCAAAGTCATCCAAAATCTTGTCGGCCAAAACCGTTTACTTCGACAACCAAACTGGCGTCGAGGCGGTGGGAAACGCAGCAGTAGCTCAACTCAGAAAATGGGGACGATTTCAGATAGTGCATGACAAGCAGACGGCAGATTTGATTCTTTTGCTGTCCGCTGACCGTTACAAGGGCGGGTACATCATTTTTGCCAGCGGCCAGACGGGAACGATAGATGCGGACGGCCAGATCGAACAAGACCGCGTTCCCAATTACAATAGGCAGGCTCCGGTGCGCGATGCCTATCTGACTGTGATTGACCCACGGAACGGCCAAACGCTGTGGAGTGACTCGCATGTCTGGGGAGGACTGCTAACAGGGGCCAACAGTGCAGGAGCACGCTTAGTTCAAAAATTGCGAAAGCAAATCGAGAAATAATACGGCCGCCACGTCCCGTTAAATCGCGCAATCGGAAGCTGACCTATTTTTAGCTTGCACCCTTCGACTGGCCCGCATCCCCATAAGTGTAAAAGCCTCTCCCGCTCTTGCGTCCCAACCAACCTGCCGCCACATATCTCTTTAACAATGGACAGGCGCGGTATTTGGGATCGCCCAAGCCCTCCTGCAATACGTGCATGATGTCGACGCACACATCTAACCCAATAAAATCCGCCAGTTCGAGGGGCCCCATTGGATGGTTCATGCCTATTTTCATTACCGAATCCACGGCTCCCGCTGTTGCTACGCCCTCCATTACGCAATAGGCAGCTTCGTTGATAAGCGGCATCAGAACGCGGTTTGATACGAAACCGGGCGCGTCATTCACCGCTATGGGGTTCTTGCCCAACTTTTCGGCGAGCGCCATCGTGGTTTGGAATGTTGCGTCGCTGGTTTGCAGCGCGCGAATGACTTCCACCAAATTCATCACCGGCACTGGATTCATGAAATGCATACCCACGAAGCGCCCGGGGGTTCGTATTAACGAGGCTAGGGTGGTCACAGATATAGAGGAAGTATTGCTGGCGATGATCACATCGTCGCGCAAAAGACGGTCAGCATCGGCCAAGACCGCGCGCTTGATTTCAATTTTTTCTGGGACCGCTTCCACTAGAAAATCCGCGGCAGCGATGTTGGCAATGTCTGTGACTGGCAGCAATCGCTCCAGGGTGCTCGCGCGCTCTGCGTCTGTGATTTTGCCCTTCTTCACTTCGCGGCCCAGATTCTGGCCGATGGTATCGATGCCGCGGTCGACGAAGCGCTGTTCGACGTCGTGCAAAATCACTTTGTAGCCTGAGCGCGCGAACACGTGCGCGATGCCGTTACCCATCGTCCCCGCGCCCAGCACCGCGACAGTCTTGATGTTGTTTATGTTCATGCTTACTTGGGAGGGGCGCCTTGCGTTACTTCGCGCACAATTTCCAGGGCGCGTGCCTGATTTCCTTCGGCCACATAAATTGCGATGGATCCCGCTTCGTTGGCGACTCTTGCGACGAGATTGTTCTCACTCAGCGCGCTGGTGAGGAACTGCGCAAGCTTGGTGTCCGTTCCCTTCCACACTTGCAGCGTAGCGGGGGCTTCATTTGCTTCAGGTGTCATGGTTGACGGATCAACCACTTCCGGCTGCGCTGGAATCTCTAGATTTTCCGGTTCACGTTGCAGCAGATTATCAAGAAGTTCTTTCGCCGCCGGATAGTCCGTAGACAGCACGGTTACTTCAAATCCAAAACGCGGCTTCCAGTCGATGGGCAATGGATCCGAGGTTGGTGCAACTTCGTCGTCGCCTAGGCTTTTGTCGTTAAAGGCGATGCCGTTGGCCTCGAGCTTTTCAAGCAGATTCACGTGCACGGAAGGATTTTCTCCGGCCCAGAGAATTACAAAAGAACCTTCGTTGCCAAAGTCAGACATGACTGCCTCGCTAAGTGGTTGCATTTCTCTACGCGGGTTCTGGGTTACGACGCGAAAAAACCGGGCCGGTCTGTCGCGCTCGACAAGTGCACGTCACCAAGTGAGTTTACTATAGAAGCCGCCCGGTCCGGCAGGATCGAAGCGCGATTCAGGGAGACCGTAACCTCAATCAACACTAAGCCTAACGGCGGACTTGAGTCTTTTCTGCAGGCTGGCACGTAGTTCTTTGTACAATGAGCGCGACGGTGTTATTTCCGGCGATTTGTAACCGAAATGCGTGGTCGACTCGAGCGTTGCCAACCTGTGCGTTCTCTGCGTTGATGAAAGACGAAAATAAAGCCTTGGCGCAGGGTCTGCAGCGGCGCGACCCGGATTTGCTGGACCGGCTGATCGAGCAGTATCAATTCCGCTTGTTTCGTTACCTCGTGTACATCAGTGGCGATCGCACGCACGCCGAGGATTTTTTCCAGGAAACATGGATTCGTGTTCTGGAGCGCGGACATCAGTACGACGGAAAATCGCGCTTTGCAGGTTGGCTTTTTGCCATCGCACGGAATCTGGTGATCGATTGGCAGCGCCAACGAAAAGTGCAAAGCCTGGACGCGCTCACCGATTCGGAGCAGGCACACCCTTTGCAAGTAACGGACGAACGCTCCGCATCGGCACTGCAGGCGGTTTTGAATTCGGAACAGCATGCGCAAGTGCAGGGCGCGCTTCAGCAGATTCCGGCCATTTATCGCGAAGTGTTGCTGTTGCGTTTTCAAGAAGAATTACAAATCGACGAAATAGCGGGAGTGCTGGGCACACCGCCGTCGACGGTGAAGTCCCGCCTATATAGAGGGCTGGAAGCTTTGCGCGGAACGCTGGAGGCAGGAGTTTCATGAGCGAAAATATTCGTGAAAATATTCATGAACGGGCGCAGCAACTGATTTCGCAACAGCGCATCGAAGGCATCCAGGCGTCAGAGAACAACTGGCTCGCCGGACATTTGCAGGAGTGCGAAAGCTGTGCGAATTTTGCGCAGAAAACTTCTGCGGCGTTGCGTTCACTGCAAACCATACCGATCGCTTTGCCAGCAGGGCTTGCGGAGCGCACCCAGTTTCGTGTGAGCTTGCGCGCGCAACAACTTCGTCATCAGGAACCGCGGCGCCGTGCGCTGTGGATTGCGGCGGGCATTTCATGGGTTACCGGTGTGGCCAGTGCACCTTATGTTTGGCGGCTGTTTGCTTGGCTCGGGGAACAAGCCGGCGTACCAAAGCTGGTGTGGGAAATGGGATTTGGGTTGTGGTGGGCGGTGCCCGCGTTAATTGCTGCGGCGGTGTTGCTCACGGAACAAGAGAAACAAAGCAGCGAACGTTATTGGTTGCAGAGAAGTCAGTGAGCTGTGAGTGCATCGAAAGCACCGCGAACATTTTTGGTAATTACCTAAGTTAGATTTCTAGCGTTGATGAGGTCACCGTATGTCGGATCTACAAGTTAACAGTACCTTCAGTGAAAAGATGAGGCGCATTCGTTTTCGCCGCACCAGAGAGAAGACGCGCTTTCGCGATGAGCTGCGCATCATTCCGAAATGGCTGATTGTGATGGTCATTGTGCTTTTCTTAATCGCGCAGGTAGCGTTTTTCATCGCCAATTTTTATGCGCGTGCGCTCAGCACGCCGGAGGGCCAACTGTGGCCCTTTCCCAATAACCCTGCGCTTTCGGTGCTCAGCGTTGCGGGGGTCGTTACCGCCGCGAGCATCGCGTTTGCGGCATTATTGCTGGCGTTCGGCTACGTAAACCGTGACGCCAAGCGCCGGGGCATGAACTCGGCGCTGTGGACAATCCTCGTAGTGGTGTTATCGCCGGGGTGGCTGGCGCTTGGATTTTTCATTTATTTCTTGATGCGCGAGCCATTGCCGTATGACTGCCCGCAATGCGGAGCGACGGTCGGTGCACGATTTAATTATTGTCCTAACTGCAAATGCAATCTCCGGCCAACCTGCCCGCAATGCAAACGCGAAGTTGGTGAGACGGATAAATTCTGTCCTTACTGCGCTTGTGAATTGACACCGGCAAATATTGCCGCGGGCTCGTCCGTGAATGAGTCGCCCATCGTTCGCAGTTCGGTGTAGCTTACGAATTGGTTAAATATTAACTGCGCCAACCGGTGATTACTTCAGCAGACGTAACAGTTACATCATTTCTAGAGCGACGGCTACGGCGTTGCCGCCGCCTAGGCAGAGGGCGGCGATTCCACGCCTTAGATTGCGGCGTTGTAATTCGTAAAGCAGAGTAACGAGAATGCGGGCTCCGGAAGCGCCGATGGGATGTCCTATTGCGACGGCTCCGCCATTTACGTTTACCTTCTCGGAATCCAGGCGCAATTGGCGGGTTACGGCAATGGCAGCAACGGCAAAAGCTTCGTTGAGCTCGATGAGATCGACATCCTTGTTGCGGTCCCAGCCGGTTTTGCGGAGCAGTTTTTCGACAGCGTCAACGGGGGCCATCATCACCCACTTGGGTTCGACACCACTGACGGCTTGAGCGACGATCCGCGCCACGGGTTTTTTGCCGAGAGACTGGGCGTGACGTTCACTGGTGACAATTAAGGCGGCGGCGCCGTCATTTGTGCCTGGTGCGTTCCCAGCGGTGACCGTTCCATCCTTCTTGAATGCGGGCTTTAATTTCGCGAGGGCCTCCATGGAGGTGTCCTCGCGTGGCGATTCATCGTATTTGATTACAATGGGCGGGCCTTTTTTTTGCGGGACCTCCATGGGAAGAATCTGCGCTTCAAAGAAGCAGGATTTTCGGGCTCGCACGGCTTTCTGGTGACTTTCAAAGGCGAAACGATCCTGCTCTTCGCGGCTGATGCTGTATTTCTCGGCGACCAGTTCGCCGGTCATGCCCATGTGGAAATCTTCGTAGGCATCCCACAGGCCGTCATGAATCATGGAGTCGATCAGTTTGCCGTCGCCGATGCGATAGCCGGTGCGGGCTTGCGGAAGCAAATAAGGGCAATTGGACATGGACTCCATGCCGCCGGCCAGGACGATTTCCGATTCGCCTAGTTGTACGGCTTGGGCCGCGAGCGCCACGGCTTTCAGACCGGAGCCGCACACTTTGTTGATGGTCAAGGCGGCGACGCGCGGGTCGCAGCCGCCCTTTAATGCGGCCTGGCGGGCGGGATTCTGACCAAGGCCGGCCTGGACTACGTTCCCGAGAATCGCTTCGTCAATTTGTTTTGGGGCGAGGTCCGCGCGACGGATCGCTTCGGCAACCACTTTGGAGCCCAATTCCACAGCTGAAAAACTCGAGAGGCCGCCTTGAAATTTTCCTACCGGGGTGCGGACAGCGCTGAGAATTACCGGTGTTTCCATTTTCGATCTCCGACTTCTGAACAGGCTAACGGACCCAGGAACGGTTTAGAAATTTTGCTCGTCGGCACTGGGCCCGTACAGCGCGGGAACGGGAACATCCAAGGTACGCAAGTACATGGTTAGCTGCGCGCGATGATGCACGATGTGGTTAAAACACATGATGCGGACGACGTTGTACTTCGGCATGGCGAACAGGACTTGACCTTTCCATTTCAGCGTCCAGATTTCACGAAGTTGTTCGTCGGTGACGCCGGCTAGGGCATCGCGGCCTTTCTTGAGTTGCTCGTCAAATACGGGTAGCAATCGTGAATGGCCATCCACCTTGGGGCGTTCCCCACCCTCGATTTCGAATTCGGAGGTCTTGATGGCGGTGACGGCAAAATGGGGCAGGGTGGCGATATGCGAGGCCATCCAGCCTAGCGTTCCCGATTTGTGATGTGGTTTCCAATCCCATTTATCGGCCGGCACGCGCTCCAGGGCCTTGCGGGTATTTGCGCCTTCCTGGTCGTATTCGGTGAGTAACAGTTCGCTGATGGGCATTTGTTAGCTCCAGGGCGGAGATGAGTGGGGTGCGTGTCGATTGTACTGAACACAGGAGAGACAGGCAAACTTGGGGTGCGGTCGCACGAGAAAATGGCCTGCCACCCCCACTCCAGGTGTTTTTTGCATAAAGAGTTCACAAAATGTTGAAAACAAAGGATCGTCGTTGAAAATAACAAAGAGTTCAGAAGCTGACCTGTTGGAATGCTAAGGAGGCTCTCCCTTAGCGAGGGTCAATTTGACTCATGTCATTCTTGTTGTCAACAGGAGGCTTATGAGCGTTAACTTCCTCCTCCGGCTGAATCTTTTCGCGCCTTCAATAAAGTCGTCTTGCCACCTCAGAGCGTGGACTTGCTGTTGCGTTTTCTGGCGGAGCGCTGGAGAATCGCGGCATGGCTCACCAATTCACCACTTCGTACCTTAAGGATGCCGACGATTTGTTTCGGTACTACAAGCGCCTGGGGGACAACACGATCGCGCAATGTCCCGACGATAAGCTCTGCGCGGAGATCGATCCGGAATCAAATTCTGTGGCGACGATCGTGAAGCACATGTCGGGCAACATGCGTTCGCGGTGGAGTAATTTTTTGACGACCGATGGTGAGAAGCCCGACCGCCAGCGCGATACGGAGTTTGAAGATGCGCCTGCGACGCGTGCCGAGATCATGGCTATGTGGGATGCCGGGTGGAACTACTTATTCGAGGCGTTGACTTCGCTGACGGATGCGGACTTATCCAGAACAATTACTATTCGCAGCGAGCCGCATTCGGTGACGCAAGCAATCAACCGGCAAATTGCACACTACTCGTATCATGTCGGGCAGATCGTTTACGTGGCGAGGCACTTCGCGGGAAGCAACTGGCGAACGCTAACGATTCCAAAGAAGAAGTCAGGCGAGTTCAACGCCCAGGTGGCTTCGGGCGAGAAGTCGCAGCGCTAAAGCACCCGGGCTTCCAGTATGATTTGAGGTGCTGTGAATATCGTTCTGAATGAAATGGAAGCCAGGGTACTCGGAGCGCTGCTGGAAAAAGAAATCACCACTCCGGACTATTATCCGCTTTCTCTCAACTCCCTGGTCAACGCCTGCAACCAAAAGTCCAATCGCGACCCGGTCATGAACCTGGACGAAGACTCCGTTCGCAATGCATTGCGTACACTACACGACAATTCTCTGGCTCGCTCGGTCAGCGCCGCGGATAGCCGCGTCACCAAGTACGAACACCGTCTACAAGAGACCTTCAACTTCGATCGCCGCGAAGCGGCCTTAGTCTGCGAGTTGCTGCTTCGCGGTCCACAAACACCGGGCGAACTGCGGATGCGCGCCGAGCGTATGCATCAATTCAACGATCTGAGCGAAGCGCAGTCGGCTCTGCAGCGACTGATGAACCGAGAGCCACCGCTCGTCAAGGTGCTCGCCCGGCAGCCCGGCACGAAGGAATCCCGCTACATCCATTTATTATCAGGCGATGCGAAGCCAGTCAGCTCAACGGCTGGACGCGAAGCTCCGGCGCGGGAACGGGAAAAAATAGATGAGTTTTCTCGCTTGTCCTCAGAAATGGCCGAACTTCGAAGGGACATGGCAGATCTAAAGCAGCAATTCGCGGCTTTCCGAAAGCAGTTCGAGTAGGGATGCTTGCTTCTCTAACGATCTCAACGGTCGACGCCTTATCGATGCGTACTCCCATACACCGCAATTCGAGGGGCATCGAATGACCAACCCGAAGATCAACAATTGGCCGCAAGTTTACGCAAGAATCGGCGGCGTATTGTATTTGTTCAACATCCTGGCCGGCCTCTTCGGCGAGGTTTTCGTTCGAAACAATCTCATCGTGGCAGGAGATGCTACAGCCACGGCTCATAAGATTATGGCGTCCAACCTCCTGTTTCGCAGCGGTATCGCAGGCGATCTACTCATGCACGTCTCTGACGTGCCTATGATTCTGATCTTCTATGTGCTACTCAAACCGGTGAGCAAAGATCTTTCCTTGCTTGCGGCATTATTCAATTTGGTGCAGACCGCAGTTTTGGTCGCAAACAAGTTGACTCTTGTTGCGGTTGTGGTTTTCCTAGGGAACACGGACTACCTGAAAGCTTTTGATTCACGTCAGCTACAGGTTCTGGCGAATGCTTGTCTCACTCTGCATGAATACGGCTTCTCCATCGGCCTGATATTTTTCGGTTTTACCTGCCTTGTGATCGGGTATTTGATGTTTAAGTCGGGATACTTCCCCAAGACTCTGGGCGTCTTGCAGTTCATTGCCGGCCTATGCTATTTGACCAATAGTTTTACGCTGCTTCTTGCCCCCGCACTTGCGGCAAAGATGTTTCCAAGTGTCCTGTTTCCCGCAATCATTGGAGAGTTATCGACGTGCTTGTGGCTGATCGCCAAGGGCGTGAACCTCTCGAAATGGGATCAGCAGGTAAGTGTGGAGTGAGCCGTAAAGAATATGACCGAAAGTTAACTGGTGCGTCGCGTCATCGGAAACTGACCGAGTACCTAGGTTAGGCTCAGCGACGGCTTCGCTTCCTGTTCGCCTGGCATTTGGATAGACTATGGAGCGGATGGCTACCCTTTTTGAAATGGGATTGCCGGCGACGGCGAGTTCCCCGCTGAATGTAAATGACGCGCAGCGCCACGCGATTACTCACGGACAGGGGCCCCTCCTGGTTATTGCGGGGGCGGGGACGGGGAAGACGCGGGTCATTACGGAGCGGATCAGGTACCTGCTGGAAAGTGATCCGTCGCTCTCGGGCGAAAATATCCTGGGGCTGACCTTTACCAAGAAGGCTGCCGGGGAGATGAAGGCGCGGGTGGTGAAGGCCGTGGGGGAGCGCGGCAAGGACGTCACGCTCGCGACGTTTCACTCCTTCTGCGAGGCGCTGCTGGTGGAGCTGGACCCCGGCCGCATCATTCTGGATAAATGCGATCACTGGATTTTATTACGGCGAAACCTGGCGCGGTTGCGGCTGGAGAAATATCGCCGACTGCCGGACCCCGGGCAGTTCCTGAATGATTTCCTGGAATTTTTCAGCCGTTGCCAGGACGAACTGGTTTCCTGCGAGGACTTCCAAGCTTATGCGGATGGATTAGGAACGAAGCTGGAAGCGGAGCGCGGGGAGCTGGACGAGGACACCTACGCGGAGCGCGCCGATCAGGTGGCGCTGCAACAGGAAATTGCACGCGCTTACGGGGCCAGCGAGGGATTGCTGCGGGAGAAAAACCGCGCGTCCATCAATTCGCTGATTACGGGAGCGGTAGAGCTGCTGCAAAAAGATGCGGCGCTGCGCGAAAAACTGCGACAGCGTTACCGCTACATCCTGGTGGATGAGTTTCAGGACACCAACATAGCGCAAATCGAGCTGCTGGACTTGTTGTGCGCGGAGCCGCGAAATATTTTTGTGGTGGGCGACAACGACCAGGCCATTTACCGATTCCGTGGCGCTTCCTTCGCGAGTTTCTCCATTTTTGAAAAAAGATTCGCGGGGTTGAAGGATACGGATGATCCCAGCCGGTACCGCGTGACGCTGACGGAAAATTACCGTTCCACGCCGAACATTTTGCGGGTGGCGACGCACGTTATCGGACAGAATGCGCGCAGCGATCGCTTCCCGCCCAAAGTGCTGACCACCTCGCATCCGGAGGGGGAAAAAATTCGCATCGCGGAACTGGCTAACGCCGACGACGAGTCGCGGTGGGTTACGGGCGAGCTGCAACGGCTGCACCGCGCGGGACACCGATGGAAAGATTTCGCTGTGTTGTACCGGCAACACGCGCATCGCGACCAACTGGTGGAAGAGCTTTCGCGGGCGAAGATTCCATTTGTGATCAGCAAGCTTTCGATTCTGGAGCATCCGCTGGTGCGGGATGTGGTGGCGTACCTGCGGCTGATCGCGGCGCCGTATGACGATGTGGCTTGCGCGCGGGTGCTGGCCGCGCCGGCGTGGCACATGGGGCCGGAAGACCTGGTGCGGCTGACCCAGCGGGCTGCGAAGAAACGCGGCGCGGCGCTGATCGATATTTTGCAAGCGCCGCAGACGGAGCTGGCGTTTGATGCGTCGCAAGCTTCGGTGCAGGTGCTGCTGGATTTTCTTTTAGCGCAGCGAAAGACCATCAATCGGCGAAGCGCGAAGCAGATTCTGGGCTCGGTAATCGATTGGCTGGAAATTCGCGAGCGCGCGGCTGTCCAGGATCGTAAATATGTAACGCGGCTTGCTGAATTTGTCGTGGAGTGGGAGCCGAAGAGCGATACGAAGGGCCTGGCGGAATTTCTGGAGTATGTGGATTATTTCGACCAGGCGGGCGGCACGGTGAGCCTGGAAGACGATGTTCCGGGCGACGCGCTGCAGCTTATGACGGTACACGGCGCGAAAGGCCTGGAGTTTCCGCATGTGTTTTTGCTGCGATTGAATAACAAGGCATTTCCCGCGTCGGAGCGGTCGCGGGTGTTTGAATTCCCTGCGGAGCTGATGAAAGAGGGCGCGCCAGCAGAGCAATTCCACATTCAGGAAGAGCGGCGGCT
>Ga0210384_10002364_pt1 | contig 23103 bp, 22 predicted proteins | sample IncBWH2MmetaG_FD_160574 | JGI IMG/M metagenome (GOLD analysis project Ga0210384, IMG submission 160574) | Forest soil microbial communities from Barre Woods Harvard Forest LTER site, Petersham, Massachusetts, United States - Inc-BW-H-2-M | ecosystem: Environmental > Terrestrial > Soil >...
CCGCCCCGAAATTCTAACACTTGCTGACTGTTTCAAAGTCGAACGGATAACGGAACCTCGATGAAGATTCATGAGTATCAGGCCAAGGCGATTCTGACGCGTTACGGCGTGACCACCCCGCGGGGCGAAGTTGCTTTTACCAAGGAAGAAGCTCGCGAGGCAGCGCAGCGCCTGAAGTCAAGTATTTGCGTCGTCAAAGCACAGATTCACGCCGGCGGCCGCGGAAAAGCCGGCGGCGTCAAGCTCGCTCGCTCCTCCGACGAAGCGGCCGACATCGCTAGTCATATCCTGGGCATGAAGCTCGTCACGCCGCAGACCGGCCCTGCCGGCCGCATCGTGAAGCGCGTGCTCATCGAAGAAGGCCTCGACATCAAGCGCGAACTTTATCTCGGCCTGCTCGTCGACCGCGCCAGCGGCCGCGTGGTCTTCATGGCCAGCGCCGCCGGCGGCATGGAAATTGAAGAAGTCGCCAAAGACAATCCCAGCGCCATTTTGCGGGAAACCATTCACCCCGCCGTCGGTCTGCAACTCTATCAGGCGCGCAAGATTGCGTTTGGCCTCGGTCTGCCCATCGACGCCGTCAATCACTCGGTGCCCTTCCTGCAGGCGCTTTATCGAGCCTTTATCGACACCGATGCCTCTATGCTCGAAATCAATCCTTGCGTGCTCACCGGCGAAGGCAAACTCGTGGCCCTCGATGCCAAGATGACATTCGATGACAACGCGCTCTTCCGTCACAAGGAACTCCGCGAGCTGCGCGACCTTGATGAAGAAGACCCGCTCGAAGTGGAAGCCTCGAAGTACGGCCTCAACTACATCAAGCTTGAGGGCAGCGTGGCCTGCATGGTCAATGGCGCGGGCCTGGCTATGGCCACCATGGACATCATCAAATACGCTGGCGGGTCCCCAGCGAATTTTCTCGATGTCGGCGGCGGCGCCTCCGCCGATCAAGTGAAAAACGCCTTCCGCATTCTGATGAGCGACCCGGCTGTGAAAGCGGTGTTCATCAATATTTTCGGGGGCATCCTGCGCTGCGACGTGCTGGCCACCGGCGTTGTCGCTGCGGCCAAGGATCTTCAATTGAAAGTGCCTGTGGTCGTGCGCATGGAAGGAACCAATGTCGAGCTTGGCCAACAGATTCTCCGCGACAGCGGCCTGAACTTCACCATCGCCGACGGCATGAAGGACGGCGCAACAAAGGTCGTGGCCCTCGCCGGGGGTGCGCGATGAGCATCCTCGTCAACGAAAAAACGCGCCTCATCGTCCAGGGCTTCACCGGCCGCGAAGGCACTTTTCACACGCAACAAATGATCGAATACGGGACCAACGTAGTCGGAGGCGTCACACCCGGCAAAGGCGGCACCAAGCATCTCGAACGGCCCGTATTCAATACCGTTGCCGACGCGGCAAAGGCCACCGGTGCAAATGCTTCGGTGATCTTTGTTCCTCCGCCGTACGCCGCGGACGCCATTCTCGAAGCTGCGGATTCCGAGATCGCGCTTGTGATTTGCATCACCGAAGGCATTCCCGCGCTGGACATGGTGCGCGTGGCCGCGACCGTGGACTTCAAGAAAACTCGCCTCATCGGCCCGAACTGTCCCGGCATCATTTCTCCCGGCAAATGCAAAATCGGCATTATGCCCGGCCGAATTCACAAACAGGGAAATGTCGGCGTCGTCAGCCGCAGCGGCACGCTCACCTACGAGGCCGTCGATCAATTGACGAAGCTAGGCATCGGCCAATCGACCTGCATTGGCATCGGTGGCGATCCCATCATCGGCACGTCGTTCCTCGACGCTATCAAGTTTTTCAACGACGACCCGGACACGCACGCCATCATTTTGATCGGCGAAATCGGCGGCAACGCCGAAGAGCGCGCCGCGGAATGGATCAAAGCAAACGTGAAGAAGCCCGTCGTCGGCTTCATCGCCGGACAGACCGCGCCACCGGGCCGCCGCATGGGCCACGCCGGCGCCATCATCAGCGGCGGCCAGGGCACTGCGAAGGACAAATACGCCGCAATGGGCGCCGCCGGCATCCGCTGCGTCGAAACCCCCGCGGACATGGGCGCCACCGTCGCCGCCGCGCTCAAATAAATGCCTTTGTAGCGGCGGCTTTATGCCGCCATCTTAGCTGTAGCTGCAGTTCAATACTTCGGAGGGAATTTCGTGGCACTCGAGCGCACTTTTGCAATCATCAAGCCCGACGCCGTCGGTCGTGGCCAGCAAGGCGAAATCCTTTCTCGCATTCACAAAGCCGGCTTCAAAATCGTCGCCATCAAATCCATGCGCTTAACCAAAGAAGAAGCCGGCGGCTTCTACGCCGTTCACAAAGCGCGCCCCTTCTTCGGCGAACTCACCGATTTCATGAGCTCCGGCAAAATCTTCGCTCTGGTCCTCGAAGCCGAAGGCGCCATCCTCAAATGGCGCGACACCATGGGCGCCACCGACCCCAAGAAAGCCACCCCCGGCACCATCCGCTACGATCTCGGCACCAGCATCGGCAACAATTGCACTCACGGCTCGGACGCCCCGGAAACTGCGTCGTTCGAAATCGGCTACTTTTTCTCAGGCCTTGAACTGATTTGAAGCTCGATTGTTTTTTTTGTAGAGGCGCAGCACCGCTGCGCCTTCCTCGGTTTCTTTGACGACTTAACTTCCTGAGCCACTTCTCTTAGACTTGTCCCATGGATCCACTCCGCGATCTTGGCCGCACCTTCCTGATTCTGGGCGGACTCCTCGTCCTCGTCGGCGCGCTGCTCTACTTCGGCGGAAAACTTCCGCTGCGCCTGGGCCGCCTTCCCGGCGACATCGTCCACCGCGGCGAACAAACTACTTTCTATTTCCCGATCGCCACCTGCCTTGTTCTCAGCGCAGGGTTAACTCTGCTCTTCTGGCTCTTCTCCCACTTCCGCCGCTAACCGTTCACTCCACATGGAATTCCGCGCGAATGAATGCCTTAATCCCTTCCTCCCCGGTCAACCGCAAACAGAGCAGCCCGCCCTCTTCTTCCAAGTCGATGTGGAAATCAAAAAACGGGCAGCACTTGCTCTCGGCAGCCACCCACTCCGCCAGCTCCGCAAGCGACACAGTCTTCGGGCTGAACTGGAATTCGTAGCCCTTCGCGGTCTCGACAATCTTCCTTCGCTCTGCTGCCAGCTTATCGCCCAGCTGTTTGTGGCGCGCCCGCTCTTCCGGTGTAAGCGCTTTGACGTTGCAGTAGAACTTGCTTTGTGTTGTTGTTGTCTGCATTTCCGGCCTCACGGTGATCACGGAGCCCTGTGCCAGCAGCCCCGCAGCTGCTCCGCCGGCTATGCATATCGCCATCGCCGCGCGTGCTGCATTTCGCTTGCTCACTGCAACAACTCGTTCCGTCATTCTGCTCATGGCTTCCTCCAAATTGGATTTGCCACGTCCCATGGTTCGATGCTAGAACTTAAAGTCAACTTTAAGTCAAGCGCCATTCCCTCAAGGCTCTTGTGGAGTGCGGCAGCGAAGCTGCCGCTTTTCCGGCCTCCGCGCCACAACACGTCGCCAGGGCTTCAAGACTCCCCGGACAGAAAAGGAAGGTTGAAATGAAAATCGGAGAACTCGCCCGCAAGGCCAGCCTCAACGCCTCCGCGATCCGCTACTACGAAAGAATGGGCCTCCTCGCTGTCCCTCAGCGCATCGGCGGCCAGCGCCGTTATGCCGGTGACGCCCTCGATCGCGTGCTCCTCATCCGCTTCGCCGGCGAGATGGACTTCAATCTCGGCGAGATCAAGCTCTTCCTCCACGGCCTCCGCGACAATTTCCCCGTCGGCCCGCGCTGGAAAAAACTGGCCCATCGGAAGATCGCTGAGATCGATGAAAATCTTCAGCGCTCGCTGCGCCTCAAATCCCTCCTCCAACATCTCTTGCACTGCCGCTGCGCTTCTCTTCAGATCTGCGTCCAGCGTCTCAGCCTCAGCCCCAATCTTCGCCGCCTCACACGCGGTGCCAAATGACTGCGCCACTCCGCGCCGCCAACAGAAACTAACGGACAGTTCGCGCGTCGATGTATATAGTCTTCATACTCAGACCTGCAAACCGGAGGATGCAAACATGAAACTCAGGCTTCTCGGGCTCTTCGCCTCACTCACGCTCTTTGGTGGCAATGCCGTTGCACAGACTCCCGCCGCTGCGCCGGCCGCGCAACAGCCTCAAGCCGCGCCGAAACCCGCGCCCGATCCCATGGCCATGGTTCCTGCCGCTAAACCGGAAGACGTCAAATCCATCGACAGCATCGTCAACGCTCTTTACAGCGTAATCTCTGGCCCCGCCGGCGAGCGCGATTGGAACCGTTTTCGCTCCTTGTTCCTGCCGGGAGCAACTCTTACCTCAACGCGCAAGGACGACAAAGGCGCGATTCACGTGAATCCCGGCAGCGTAGAAGATTATGTTCGCAGGGCCGGAGCATTCTTTTTGAAGGAAGGTTTCTTTGAGAGCCCGCTCGTCAGCCGCACGCAGTCGTATGGCAATATCACCCACGTTTTCTGCAGTTACGAATCACGCCATGCGGCAGGCGAAGCTCCCTTCGCGCGCGGGATCAATAGTATTCAACTAGCCTACGATGGCAATCGCTGGTGGGTCATGAGCATCCTCTGGGACTCGGAGCGCCCCGACAACCCGCTCCCAAAGGAATTCGCTTCAAAACAATGAGACTTCTCCTAGGCTCACTTCTCTATGCCGTCTTGGCTTGCGCTTCGGCGGCTGTACAATCCAAGCCGGCCAGCGGTGCCAAAGGACGGAAAGCCGAAAGCTGAAAATGACCCAACAGCTCACCTTCAACCTCATGCCCGAGCGGCGCATCATGACCGTCAGCGAGCTGACCGGGAAGATCCGCGACTTGCTCGCAAAAAACTTCACGGATATCACCGTCCAGGGCGAAATCTCCAATTGCCGCGAAGCGCAGTCCGGGCACATCTATTTCACGTTGAAAGACGATCGCGCTCAGGTCCGCTGCGTTTTCTTCAAGCAGCAGCAACGCGGCATCAAGTTCCGTCCCGAAGACGGCCTGCAAATGAGCGTGCGGGGTTCGATCAGCGTCTACGAAACGCGCGGCGAATATCAGATTTACGTGGAGAATCTCGAGCCCATCGGTCTCGGCGCGCTGCAGCTGGCCTTCGAGCAATTGAAAAAGCGCCTCGAGGCCGAAGGCCTCTTCAATCCCGCGCGCAAGAAGCCGCTGCCGCTTCTCCCCAGCCGCATCGGCATCATCACCTCGCCGCGCGGCGCCGCCGTCCGCGATGTCGTGCGCATCCTCACGCGCCGTTTTCCCAACGTGCATCTCATCGTCTACCCTGTACGCGTCCAGGGCGAAGGCTCCGCCGAAGAAATTGTCAAGGCCCTGAAATTTTTCAACGCCAAGAAAGTCGTCGACGTGCTCATCCTCACCCGCGGCGGCGGCTCCCTGGAAGATTTGTGGGCCTTCAACGAAGAAATCGTCGCCCGCGCCATTTTCGCTTCGGAAATTCCGGTCATCTCCGGCATCGGACACGAAACCGATTTCACTATCGCCGATTTCGTCGCCGACCTGCGCGCGTCCACGCCTTCCGCTGCCGCCGAGCTCGTCGTCCAGACGCGCGCCGAATTCGATAAGCACATTGCCGACTTGCGCGAAACGCTCGCAGGCTTGGTTCGGTATCGCCTGCTGGAATTGTCCCGCCGCGTCCACGAGCTTTCCGCGCGCCGCGGCTTTCGCCGCCCGCTCGATCTCTTGCGCCAGCAGCGCCAGCGCGCCGATGAAATGACTTCGCGCCTCGCCCTCGGCCTCCGCGCGCGCCTCGAGCAATCGCGCAAGCGTTTCACTGCCGCGCACCTGCGCATCGCTTCCTTCAATTTTCGCGCGAAAATCTCGGCCTTCCGCCTGCGCATGGAACGGCGAAGCGCCGATCTTGGCGTTCGCATTGAGCGCCTGCTCCGCAATAAGCGCGACCGCCTGGAAAAATTATCCTTGCAGCTCCAGGAGCGCAGTCCGCTCCGCGTCCTCGAACGCGGCTACGCCATTGCCACCGACGCCGCCGGCAACCTCCTCCGCTCCACGGAAAACGTCGCCCTCGGCGACACCGTAGCCATCCAGCTCCACCGCGGCCGCCTCACTACCGAAGTCAAGGAGAAGAAATCGGTGCCTAGATGGGAATCCTGAGCTTTTTGAAAAACATCTCTGGGAGAGTAGTCGATAACTATCCAGAATTACGCGATGCCAGTACTTGGGGTGACCACATTGCTGCGGGACTGCGCCTCGAGCTGAAGTGCTGTCCCGTGTGCACCGGAAATTTCAAGGGTCACCGATTTGCAAGTTTTGCGTCCATTCGCATTGGAAAGCCATATCCACCTGCCATTGCCTTTCATGATTCTGTCAAAAACCACGACTGGGACGCGGCGACCAAGTATCAGAGCGGCGAAAAGAATCCAGACAATGCGGAAGCGTGCGCTATTGAGTGTGCGCTGGGCGGCGTAGCGCTCTTGTTTGTTCACACGCCCTTTGAGCCTTGGGACTATACGAGTATTGATTTTTGCGAAGTGTTGAAGCCGAAGGAAGGCCAGAATCTTAAGAACCTGATCCGCGACGATTTGTGGATGCCTCTTGAAGCAAGCGGTTAGACATTATTCGTCGTCGGAAGAAGAGGCAACCTTGAGGACCGCGAGGAACGCTTCCTGAGGAATATCGACTTGGCCCACGCGCTTCATGCGGCGCTTGCCTTCTTTTTGTTTTTCGAGGAGTTTGCGTTTGCGGGAAATGTCTCCGCCGTAGCATTTGGCGAGAACGTTTTTGCGGATGGCCGCGACAGTTTCGCGTGCGATCACTCGGCTGCCAATCGCGGCCTGGATCGGCACTTCAAACATCTGTCGCGGAATCAGTTTTCGCAAGCGCGTCACCAGATCGCGCCCACGTTCCGCCGCAAATTCGCGATGGATGATCAGCGCCAGCGCGTCGACCGGCTCCCCGGCGACCAGCACATCGAGCTTGATGAGGTCGGATTCGCGGTAGTCGGCAAGGTGATAGTCCAGCGAAGCGTAGCCTCGTGAAACGCTTTTCAGGCGATCGTAAAAATCGAGCACGATTTCGTTGAGCGGCAATTCGTAAGTGAGCATGACGCGCGTCGGCGAGAGATACTCAAAATTCTTCTGCGTACCGCGTTTTTCCTGGCAGAGCTGCAGAATTCCGCCGACGGAATCTTCGTTCGTGATGATCATCGCCTTGATGATGGGCTCTTCGATTTTCTCAATGTCGCTGGGATTCGGAAATTTCGCCGGGCTGTCGACTTCGATCACTTCCCCGGTCACGCGCGTGATGCGGTAACGCACGCTGGGCGCCGTGGTGATCAGGTTCAATCCGAACTCGCGTTCCAGCCGCTCCTGCACGATTTCCATGTGCAGCAGGCCGAGGAAGCCGCAGCGGAATCCGAATCCGAGCGCGACGGAATTTTCCGGCTCATAGAAAAACGCCGCGTCATTTAATTGTAATTTTCCGAGCGCATCGCGCAGCGGCTCGTAATCATCGGCGAGCACTGGAAACAGTCCGGCAAAAACCATCGGCTTGATGGCTTCGAAACCCGGCAGCGCCGGGGCGGGACGCGCCACTTCGATGACTGTGTCGCCCATGCGCGCATCGGCCACGCGTTTGATGTTCGCGACGATGAAGCCCACGTCGCCCGCTTCGAGTTCTTCGAGCGCGATGGGCTTTGGAGTGAGCGTGCCGAGCTGTTCGACTTCATAGGTGTCGTTGCCCGCCACGAGTTTAATTTTCACGTGGTTCTTGATGCGCCCTTCCATCACGCGCACGAGCACGACGGCGCCGCGGTAGATGTCGAACCATGAATCGAAAATCAGCGCCTGCAACGGATTTTCCGCGCTGCCTTTTGGCGCCGGCACGCGCGCCACGATGGCTTCAAGAACGTCCTCGACGCCTATACCGCTTTTCGCGCTAATCAGAATCGCGTCATCCGCCGGAATCGCCAGCACGCTTTCGATTTGTTCTTTCACGAATTCCGGCTGCGCGGCCGGCAAATCGATTTTGTTAATCACCGGCAAAATCGTAAGGTTGTGCGCCGACGCGAGAAAAGCATTCGCAACCGTTTGCGCTTCCACGCCCTGCGAGGCATCGACCACCAGCAACGCGCCTTCGCAGGCGGAAAGCGCGCGCGAAACTTCATACGAAAAATCCACGTGCCCCGGCGTATCAATCAGATTCAAACGGTAAGTGTTTCCGTCCTTCGCTTTGTAGTGCAGGCGGATGCTTTTCGCCTTGATGGTGATGCCGCGCTCGCGCTCCAGGTCCATGGAGTCGAGGAATTGTTCATGCATTTCGCGCTCGGTGAGTGCTCCGGTCATTTCCAGCAGGCGGTCCGCCAGCGTGGACTTGCCGTGGTCGATGTGCGCGATGATGCAGAAATTCCGTATGAACTTCGGGTCCATTTTTTCTTTTACCGGTTTATCTGTTACCGATCTTCTTTGTTACCGGCAGGAGTTCGAATCGCCTGCCGGCCAATTCCGGCGGGGGTGCTTGCCACATTCGAACGACACACGCAAGGCAAAAACCGTGCCGAACAATCATTCAGTTTGCCACAATTCGCGAGCCGCGTCAGCCTTGCTGCATACTGCATCAGTGCGTGGCATGCGTTTTGCCCCCCTCCGGCGAGCGGTATATAGTTGTTGAGGGCCGTTCGAACGCGACGCGCAGGACTGCCCGGCACTAGCACGCAAATGGCACCCGATTAACAATTTCAGGCACCGCAGAGGCTATTCGAACGCATGGCCGGAGACGTCAGCAAACATCTGGATCGCGCCAAGCGCTTCCTCGAAAAGAGCCGCGTGGAGGATGCCATCGAGGCATACCTCGCGGTGCTCGACGAAGCGCCGCAGCATCAGGAAGCCACCCAGGCGCTCGGAGATCTCTACGCGCGGATGGACCAGCCGGACCGTGCGGCGATTTACTACGGACTACTGTTCGATCTACTGGTTGATCCCAAGGAAGAAACTAAAGCGCTGGCGATCTACAATCGGTTTCTGCGCTCGAACACCACGTCGCAGCCGCCGGAGCGCATTGCGCGCTACGCCTTTCTGCAACAGAAACAGAATCATCCCGACGAAGCCATCGAGCAGTACACGAAAGCCGCCGAACTTTTCACGGCGGCTGCACGGGAGGAAGACGCGCTGTTTTGCTGGGAGCGCGTCGCCCAGCTTGATCCTGAAAACAAGAACCGGCAATTGCAGCTGGCGGAGGCTGCCGAGCGCATCGGAAAAAATGCTCTGGCGGCCCGCGCGTTTCTGCGCGCTGGGCAACTAGCCTCCGCGAGCGGGGCGTCGGCCGACGCGCTGAATGTTCTTGGACGGGCGCACCGGCTTGCGCCGCAGGAACGCAGCGTGGCGCTGCTGTACGCGCAGGCCAATCTTCAATCGGGGAACGCGGTGCGCGCGGCGGCGCTGCTGGAGCCGTTCGCTGGGTCGGAGAACGACACGATGTTTCTCGAAACGTTTGGCGACGCGCTGATGCGTTCAGGGAATCTGGAGCGGTCCCGCGAGGTGCTGGACAAGCTCATTCGCGAGAAAAATGAAGGGATGACGCGTCTGTTTGACCTGGCGGACTGCTACGTTGCCGCGACGCAGGATATGAAAGCGGTTGAAATCCTGGTGATGGTGAAGCGGCGGATGTTCGCGGACAAGAAGCAGAACGAATTTGCCGGGCTAACCGATGGGATCGTTGCCAAGCATCCGCACTCGCAGGCGATTCTGGAGTTTGCCGCTTCGGTCTACAACGAGCTCAATCGCGAGTCGCAGTATTTCGAAGTGCTGATCAAGCTTTTCGACGTGTACTTGCACTCGGGAAACGTGGCCAAAGCCGCGGAGTCATTGGAGCGGCTGGTCGATATCGACGCGTACGACTACCGCAACCAAGAGCGCCTGGAGCTGCTGCGCGGCCGAGTCGATGATGCCTACTTGAAACGAGTGAGCAGCAGGCTGACAAAATCCGGCAGCGAAACGGCGGCGCATGCGTCGCGTTCGAACGCGCAGCAGCAGAACGCGCCGCCTCCGGCCCCAACGAGCGAAGAAGGGCGGCACAAGCAGGCGCTTGAAGACCTGATCGTGCAGACGGAAATTTTCCTGCAATATTCGCTGCAGAGCAAAGCGCTGGAACGGCTGCAAAGGATCGCGGCGATGTTCCCCGGCGAGGAAGAAAACAGCGCGCGACTCGCCAATCTTTATCAGCTGGCGAATTGGTGGCCGCAGGGCGCGGCCAAGCCAAAGACGGAACCAGCGAGTGCGCCCGCGCCGGCGGCTGCGCCGGAACCGGAGCCGCAGGTTGCGGAGGCGTCGGCGGCCATTACGGGGAAGACCGGGGTGTACACCGCGGAGACGCTTCGCGATCTCTCCAAGATTTCAGAGATCAACCAAAAGATTTTCCGGCAGCAGACGCCGCGCGCCATGCTAAATACCGCGGTCAATGAAGTCGGGACTTATCTTCGCCCCACGCGCGCGCTGGCGGTTGTCGGCGCGCCCGGGCGTCCGCCGGAGATGGCGGCGGAGTTTTGCGCTCACGGCGTGAAGCCCGCGCCCGGTGCGCAAGTGGTCTTCTTGCTGGCGCAAATGGAAAAGGCGGAGCCGGATGAGCTCGGCGGGTTGAAAGTGGACGCGACGGAAGGTTCGATCCTCAGGGAGCTGGGACTAGCCACAGCGCTGGGCGTGATGATCATGGATAAAGAAACGCAGATGCCCGCGGGCATGTTGATTATCGCGTATGCCGACGCCCATAAGTGGAAGCCCAACGAGGCTTACTTTTTGCAGGCCATCGGCGACCAAATGCTGATGAGCGTAAGCCACACGCGGCTGCGATCGCTGGTGCGGCGCATGGGCGTTTCTGATGAGCGCAGCGGGCTGCTGAGCCGCAGCTCGTACCAGAGTTGTTTGCTGACAGAAGCGGACCGCGCGCGCACGCAGGGGACTCCGCTTTCGCTGGCGATTTTGCAGATCGATCGAGGCGCGGAGATTTTGCGCCAGCAGGGCGAGTCGCCGCTGGAGCGATTTCTGGAGCAACTGGCGCGGTCGCTCCAGCCCATCGTCAGGCAGAACGACGTTGCGGTGAAATACACCTCGTGGTCGCTGGCGTTTATTTTGCCGGACACCACTCTCGGTGGCGCGCAGAATCTCGCGGACAAGTTGCGGCGCGCGGCTTCCGGCTTGCGGCCGCCGTGGGACTCGACGCAAATTACCTTGAGCGCTGGAATTGTCGAGGCCGTGCCCAAGCACGAATACGATAGCGAAGATATCGTTACGGATCTGATCAATCGAGCAGAATTTTCGATCGATGAGGCGCGAAAAAAGGGCGGCGACACCGTCGTGGCGCTCGAAACGCCCAAGCTCTAAGTCTGCGGACAAACCCCAAAGCGGGAGCTATGGTAGGGTTGAACTTGAATGGGAGTCTAAGAAAGAGGCTCCCCGCCAGCGCATTCCCCGATTGGGCTGACGAATACTTCTGCGACGATTGTGGAAGAGACGTAACAAAAAAGTTCAACCGTCCCCAATCACACAGTTGGCGGCCAATGGGCGCGGAAAGGTTTATCTGCTCTTGTGGGCGCAGGTGGCTTACAGGTGCGACCGAGTGGGATCACCTTGGTAGCCTCGAGCGGGGAAAGCGCGTGGGCGCAGCCGTCTTTGCTAATGTTCTTTTTTGCTTTCTTGCTTCCCTCATCGCACTTTTTGTTTATTTTTTGACTTCCCAACCCAGTGCAGCCCTGACCGCAGGAGTGATAACGTACTCCCTGTTTCTCTTGCTTCAAATAAGGTCTTGGTTTGGAATAGTCGCTTCAATTTGCCGAACAAGGTTCCGTCGTGGCCCGACTAGCGAAGAGAATTGAACGCGGTGTATTTGTCTCTGAGTTTGGTGCGGTAGCAGTTCTTTGATCGTGACGAAATTGGCTCTTTCCCATTGCGAGGGTAAACTAAGTGAGCTGTTTCTAGAGAGGGAAAGCATGTTTCCGACAGACGTGGTGATTGTGGCGGGGGCGCGGACGCCGATGGCGCGATATACCGGGGCGTTTTCGGAAGTGAGCGCGATTGACCTGGCGGCGCATGCTTCGAAAGAGGCGATCCGGCGTTCGAACGTCGATCCGGGAGAATTTGATCATGCGATTTTTGGCAATGTGATGCAGACCAGCGCGGACGCGCTTTATGGCGCGCGGCACGTGGGATTGAAGGCGGGGTTGAAAATTGAAACCCCGGCGGTGACGGTGAATCGGCTGTGCGGCTCGGGGATTGAAGCGATTGCGCAGGCGGCGCAGCGGCTGCTGCTGGGCGAAGCGACGATGGTGCTGGCGGGCGGGATGGAGAACATGACGCAGGCGCCGTTTGTGATTCGCGGCGCGCGCACTGGGTTGAGGCTCGGCGGTGGAGCGCTGGAAGATTCGTTGATGGCGGGGCTGACGGATACGTACTGCGGATTGCCGATGGCGCTGACGGCGGAGAAGCTTGCGGAGCAGCACGGCATCGCGCGGACGGACGCCGATGCGTATGCGCTGCGCAGCCAGCAAGCGGCGGACGCGGCTTACAAGGCTTGCCGCATCAAGGAAGAGCTTGTGCCCGTAGAGGTCAAGCAGGGGAAGAAGTCGATCGTCGTGAGCGAAGACGATCATCGGCGGCCGGAAACGACGATGGAGACGCTGGCGAAGCTGCCGCCTTCTTTCAAGAAAGATGGAATCGTGACCGCGGGGAATGCCAGCGGAATTGTGGATGGCGGCGCGGCCGTGGTGGTGACGACGGAAAAGATTGCAAGAGAGCGCGGATTGAAACCGGTAGGGCGCATCGTGTCCTGGGCGGTGGCCGGAGTGGACCCGAGCATCATGGGAATTGGGCCGGTGCCGTCGTCGCAGAAGGCGCTCAAGCTGGCGGGGCTCACGCTGGAGCAGATGGATCGCGTGGAAGTGAACGAAGCGTTCGCCGCGCAGTATCTGGCAGTGGAAAAAGTGTTGGGTCTGAATCGCGACAAGACGAATGTGAATGGCGGCGCGATCGCGCTCGGGCATCCGCTGGGCGCGAGCGGGACGCGGCTGGTCATCACCATTCTGAACGAACTACGCCGCAATGGTCTTCGTTATGGGCTCGCGACGGCTTGCATCGGAGGCGGACAGGGAATTGCGATGATCGTTGAGGCGCTGCGCAACTAGCCTGAGCTGTTTCTGCTACACTTCTGCATTCGGGGTTCGAGGTTTTCTGCCGGTCATTTCTGTCAGCCGATCGGCAATATCATCTACGAGGAAAAGATGGCGATTCAAAAGGTGGGAGTCGTGGGGTGTGGGCTGATGGGCTCGGGGATCGCGCAAGTGGCGGCGGCTTCGGGATTCAGCACGGTGGTGCGGGAAGTGAGCGCGGAGTTGCTGGACAAGGGACTGAAGGGCATCGACAAAAACCTGAATCGGCTGGAGGAAAAGGGCACGATCACCGAAGCGGTGAAGAACGAAATCCGCGGGCGGCTGAAGGGCACGACCAAGATTGAAGACCTGAAGGATTGCGATGTAATCGTGGAAGCGATCATCGAGCAGCTGCCGGCAAAGCGCGAACTTTTTTCTGCGCTGGATGCGCTCTGCCCGGCAACGACGATTTTTGCGAGCAACACGTCTTCGCTGACCATTACGGAAATCGCGACGGCTACAAAACGGCCGCAGCGGTTTGTCGGCTTGCACTTTTTCAATCCAGTGCCGGTGATGAAGCTGGTGGAGGTGGTTCGGACGATTGCGACGGAGCCGGCGGTTTATGAGGAGATGGTGGCGTTCGGAACGAAGCTGGGGAAAACGCCGGTGCGTGCGCACGACAGCACGGGGTTTATCGTGAACCGGCTTCTGGTGCCCTATCTGCTGGACGCGATTCGCGCCCTGGAAGAGGGCGTCGGGTCCATAGAGGACATCGACAATTCGATGAAGCTGGGTTGCGGGCATCCGATGGGGCCGCTGACGCTGCTGGATTTTGTGGGACTGGATACGACGTATTACATTTCACAGATTATGTTTGAGGAGTTCAAGGAGCGGCGCTTTGCGGCGCCGCCGCTGTTGAAGCGCATGGTGCTCGCGGGGTGGAATGGGCGGAAGGCGGGGCGGGGGTTCTACGATTATGCGGATGCACAAAATCCGAAGGCGATGAAATTCTAACGGGGAAAAAGGACAACGCAGAGTACGTAGAGGAACGCAGAGTGGAGCCGAAGAAAGAAGAGATGAACTACGAAAACATACTCTACGAAAAGAAAGACGGGATTGCTTACGTCACGGTAAACCGGCCGAAGGTGCTGAATGCCCTCAACCGTAAGACAGTGGAGGAGCTGCATCACGCGCTGGTGGATGCACGCCGGGATGAGGCCGTTCGCGTGGTGATTCTTACGGGCGCGGGTGAAAAATCGTTTGTGGCTGGCGCGGATATCGGAGAGCTGGCACAACAAACGCCCGTCAACGGCAAGGAGTTTTCGCTCTACGGACAGAGCGTCTTTCATTTGCTGGAGACGATGGGCAAGCCATCGATTTGCGCGATCAATGGATTCGCGCTGGGCGGCGGCTGCGAGCTGGCGCTTTCTTGCACCATTCGAATTGCGAGCAAGACGGCGAAGCTTGGGCAGCCGGAGGTGAAGCTGGGGATTCTTCCCGGCTATGGCGGAACGCAGCGGCTGGCGCGGCTTTGCGGAAAAGGCGTGGCCCACGAACTCTGCTTAACCGGTGAGATGATTACCGCGGAAGAGGCGCAGCGTATCGGCCTGGTCAATCGCATCTATGAGCCTGCGGAACTGATTCCTGCGGCGGAAGCGATGGCGAAGAAAATTATCGCCAATGCGCCGCTCGCGGTGAAGTACACCATAGAAGCGATTGAACGCGGTATCGAGATGCCGCAGGAAGAAGGACTCTTCCTGGAGGCGACGCTTTTCGGGCTGGCTTGCGCGACGGAAGATATGCGCGAAGGGACGAAAGCGTTTTTGGAGAAAAGGCCGGCTCAATTCAAAGGGAAGTAAATGAAATAAAGGAAGTAAGGATCAAAAAAAGAAGAGCGGCGATGGCGGAGAAATTACAACCCGGTAAGATCGATGGCGGACTAAGTGCTGCGGGATTCAGATTTGGAATTGTTGTGAGCCGGTTCAACAACTTTATTACAGACCGTTTGCTGGCTGCGACGGTCGATGCGCTGGAACGCGCGGGAGCTGCGAGCAAGGACGTGGATGTGGTGCGCGTGCCGGGGGCGTTCGAATTGCCGCTCGTTTCGAAAAAACTGGCGATGACTGGGAAATACGATGCACTCGTTGCAATTGGCTGCGTGATCCGCGGCGAAACCACGCACTACGACTACGTTTGCTCGGAAACTTCGCGAGGCTTGCAGCTCGCGCAAATGGATACGGGCGTCCCGATTATGTTTTGCGTGCTGACCTGCGACACGCTGGAGCAGGCGATTGATCGCGCGGGCTTGAAGGGCGGCAACAAGGGATTCGAGGCCGGGCTTGCGGCCATCGAAATGGCGCACCTGTCGCGAAAGCTGCGTGCTGGCACTTCCGCTTCGGTACCCACCCGAAAGGCGCGGCACGCCTAAAGTGACCCTTCGGAGAAAATCGCGCGAGTTTGCCATGCAGATGCTGTTTCAATGGGACATGAGCCAGCAGGATTTTGCAAAATTGGAAGGAAAGTTTTGGAAGAGCGCGAAGGCCACGGACAAGACGCGCGCCTTTGCCAATGAATTATTTGAAGGTGCGGCGAAGGACGTCGCGGTGGTCGACGCGCTGATCGTGGGCCATTCCGACAATTGGCGGTTCGAACGCATGGCGGCCATCGATCGCGCCATCCTGCGGCTGGCGATTCATGAGCTGCGCGCCGGAGAAACGCCTCCGAAAGTAGTGCTGAACGAAGCGGTGGACCTAGCGAAGAAGTTTTCCTCGGAGGAGTCCGGTGCCTTCGTGAACGGCGTCCTCGACGGCGTCCATAAGTCATTGATTATAAAATAGTTGATACGATTTCCAGTCTTTCCAATCACCTGAAAATCTATAGAAAACCGGCCGCGAAACTTTGCCACAGGTCCTGTGTTTGATTTCTCAGCAGTAGAGTCCAGTCCCGAACGCTATCTTCAGGAGAGAAGACCATGAATGCAGAGAAGTTTGTCGGTCGAGGTGTGCTCGCGATAGTTTTTGCCAGTTTGCTCGCCGGTGGTGCGTATGCCCGGAGCCAGGATCCGGCCACGCAACAACAGGACGTCAAGCAGGACAAGAAAGACATTCGAAACGACAAGAAGGATCTGGCAAAAGACCGCGCGGATCGCAATGCCGATCAGCGCGACATTAACCAGGACAAGCGCGACGTCAAGAACGACAAGCAGGACGTGCGCCAGGACAACAAAGACATCCGCAACGACAAACAGGATATCCATCAGGACAACAAAGATATCCGCCAGGATAAGCGCGACGTCCATCAAGACAACAAGGATATTCGCAATGACAAGACCGATCTTTCGAAAGACCGTGCGGACCGCAATGCCGATCAGCGCGACATCAACCACGACAAGACCAAGCTGGCCAAGGATGACGCGAAGTACGGCGACAACAGCGCGCAGGCCAAGGCCGACCGCAAGGATTTGCATCAGGACCGCACGGACCGCAACGCCGATCAGCGCGACATCAATCACGACAAGACAGACCTTTCCAAGGATCGCACCGACCGCAACAAAGATGTGAAAGGCTTGAACGCCGATCGCAAGGACCGCAACCAGGACGTGAAGGACTTGCATGCGGATCGCCAGGACCGGAATCAGGATGTGAAAGACCTGCACAGTGACAAGAAGGATCTGAAGCAGGACCGCAAGGATCGCAACAAGGATCAGAAGGACATCAACAAAGACAAGAAAGATCTGCACAAGGACCGCAAGGACCTGAAGCAGGATCGCAAGGGCCACAAATAAGTTCTTGCTTTAGGCAAAAAAGGGGCCGCGCGGATAGACCGTGCGGCCTTTTTTGTTTTGGTGCATGGCTTTTCTTTAGACTTGAATAGTGCCTTCGAAAACCTTCACCGCGGCGCCACTCACCCGCGGGATCAGTTTCTTTCCGCTTTGCGATACTTGGACTTCGATGTGGCTCGGACGGCCCATCTCGGCTCCCTGAAGAATGCTGAGCGTATGCCCGGCAGCCAGCTTTCCATGCTTGACGAGATATGCGCCGAGCGAACCGGCAGCGGAACCCGTCGCAGCGTCTTCGTAAACTTCCCAAGGCAGCATGCCCCGGGAGAAGACTTTGCCGTTGCCGCCGAGTGCGAAGCAGTACGCCATAGTGGCGCTCTTTCCCTGCAGCTTGCTCAGCTCCTTCATGTTCATCGCAATTTTGCCCAGCGCGGCACGATTGCGCAGCGGCACCATCATGTTGAAGATGCCGGTGGAGACGAATTGAGGGTCGAGCTTGGGATCGAAGTCTTTTGGAGAGAGTCCCAGAGCGCTGGCGAGTTTCTGCTTGTTGATTTTGTCGGACTTGAAGACGGCTTCCGTCTGGGTCATGGTCACGCGTTGCGGACGTCCGTCCTTGAACCGAATCTCGACGGGAAGAACGCCCGCACCCGTTTCCTGAAGAATGTGAACGCCGCCTTCCTGCGCGGGAACCACGCCTAATTCCGCAAGCAAGAACCACGTTCCGATGACCGGATGACCGGCCAGCTTGAGTTCTTGCTTGGTAGTGAAGATGCGGAGCCGAGCGAGAGCTTCTTCGTCGGTCGGTTTCTGCACAAAAACCGTTTCCGCAAGGTTCATTTCGCGCGCGATGGCCTGCATCTGATCATCGGAAAAACCATCCCCATCCGTGAAAACCGCGAGCGGATTGCCTTCGAAGCGTGTGGTGGTGAATACGTCAAGCGTGTAAAAACGATGTTCCATGGCTGGTGGCTGGTCACGGCAAGAGCAAGCGAAAATTCAGATGCGCTCGAGCTGGGCGACGGTCCTTTCGTTGGTGATGTTTCCGGTGTTGAGTGTGGACTTCGGTTCAATCAAAACGATGTGCGCTTCCTCTTCGGCGACGGGGCAATGCTCGACGCCGTGCGGAACGACTACAAACTCGCCTGCATTCACGATGGCTTCATGGTCGCGGAATTTCATGCGCAAGGTGCCCTTGACGACAAGAAATAGTTCATCTTCATTTTCGTGATGATGCCAGATGAATTCGCCCTTCAATTTGACTGCTTTGACCTGGCAATCATTCACTTCGCCGATGACGCGCGGGTTGCAATAGTCGGAGAACAGGCTGAATTTTTGGATTAGATTGATCGTGTTCATGGTCATTCCTAGAGATCGTGAGCCATCCTCGTGACCGCTTCGAGAACGCGGCGTGTCGTCGCGGCTTTGGAGGTTTCGCAGTAGACGCGCAATAAGTTTTCGGTGCCGGAAGCGCGGACCATCACCCAGCCGACATCACTGAGATAAAGCTTTATGCCATCCATATCTTCGCGGCGGACGACCTTCAGATCGAGGATGCGGTCCAGCTTGGTGCTCGAAGAATGAGAGATAGTCTTTTCTTTTTGGCCGGGCTTCAGGTCGAGGTCCACTCGGCCGTAATGATACTCGCCGAATTCGGAGGAAAGCACCGCGAGAAGCTCGCCGAGCGATTTCCCGTGCCAGGCCATCAGCTCCGCGAGTAGGAGAGCGGAAACCGTGGCGTCGCGTTCGGGAATGTAGAGGCTGGTGCCGATGCCGCCGCTTTCTTCGCCGCCGATCAAAATGTTCTGCTCGAGCATGAACTCGCAGATGTATTTGAAGCCGATGGGCGTTTCGTGGAGTTTGCGGCCGAACTTGGCGGCGAGTTTGTCGATCAGCTTGGTGACGGAAAATGTTTTGGCAATGTCGCCGGGCAAATTGCGTGTTCCCGCTAGGTGCCAGACGAGCAGCGCGAAAATCTGGTGCGGATTGACGAACGTGCCGTCGCGGTCGATTCCGCCGATGCGGTCACCGTCGCCGTCGGCGCACAAGCCGGCGTCGAATTTTCCCGCGACCACAGCCTTGCTCAGGGCGTCGATGTGCGGTTCGATCGGCTCCGGGTGCACTCCGCCAAACCGCGGGTCGCGCGTGCCGCGAATCTCTTCGCAGGCGACGCCGTTTCGCCGCAAAAGTTCGACGAGCAAGCCGGTCGCCGAGCCGTGCATGACATCGGAGACGAAACGTAATTTCGCGGCGCGCAACCGCTCCCAATCGACCAGTTTTTCCACCGTGTCTAGGTAAGGAGCGCGGGGCTCGAGCGGGTGAATCAGATTTTTTCGCGGCGGCAACGGCGCAACAGTTTTTTGCTGCACGACGTCGAGCTCTTTTTCGATTTGCGTGACGATCGATGGCAAAGCCGAGCTGCCGTAGCTCGCTTTGTACTTGATGCCATTCCATTGATAAGGATTATGGCTCGCGGTGATCATCAGGCCGCCCGCAGCTGCGCGCTGCTTTACCAGCAAGGAAACCGCCGGGGTGGGACAAGGCTTGTCCGTCAAGAAAACGGGCGTGCCGCTGGCGGACAGCACTTCGGCGACGGCGGCAGCGATTCCGTCCGAAGCAAAGCGATGGTCGTAGCCAATGATAACGCCCTTGCGCGCGTCCTCGCAGCGCACCACGTAGCGTGCGATGCCCTGCGCCACAATTCGCGCGTTCGCGAAAGTGAAATCCTCCGCGATTACGCCGCGCCAGCCATCGGTTCCAAATTTGATTGCAGTCATAATGACGACGACGAAAGTATACGCGACGCGATGTGCCAGCCAAACAGCCGGATTGGCCTGTTTAGAGGAGATCCTTTCGGCGCTGTTCCTCGAGCCATTTCACGATTTTGCCGACGTCCTGGGTGCGGTCGCGCGGGCAGATAAGCAGGGCATCGGGCGTGTCGACGACGATCAGGTCGTGCACGCCGATCACGGCGGCCATTTTTCCCGGGCATGAGATGAGATTGCCGCGGGCGTCGAGCGCGTAGCCTGGTGTGAGGAAGACATTGCCGTCGGTGGAGTTTTTGTCCAGGAGCAGCCCGTGGACGGCTCCCCAGGAGCCGATGTCGCTCCAACCCACTTCGGCGGGAATTACGAAGACACGCGGCTCGCCCTCCGCCCGAGTGGCAGGTTCGAGGACTGCGTAGTCCACGGAAATATTTTCGAGCTTTGGATAGACGGCCCGCAGCTTGCGTTCGTATACGCGCGTTCCGATGGAAGCCGCAAGTCTTTCCAGGGCCGCATATGTTTTCGGCAGATATTTCTTGAGATTTTCGAGGAACGTGGAGACGCGCCAGAAAAACATCCCCGCGTTCCAGTGGTAGTTCCCGGCGGCGACGTATTCTTGCGCGAGCTTCAGTTCCGGTTTTTCAGTAAAACGCAACACCGGGAAAACGGGGAAGCCTGTGGTGCCGATCGATTCACTCATGCGTTCAACGTAGCCGAATCCCGTTTCCGGCCGCGTGGGAGGAATGCCGAGGACGACCATGCGGCCGGGATGGCGAGCGACGTCGAGAGCGGCGCTTACGATCTCCCGATATTTCTTGTCCAGTTCGATGAAGTGGTCGGCGGGAAGCACGGCCATTAACGCGTCGCCACCCGCTGCATGGCGCACATGAATTGCCGCCAGCGCGATCGCCGCGGCAGTGTTGCGTCCCGTGGGTTCTGTCAGAACGCGCTTGCGCGCCGCCGCAGGAACCTGTTTGCGCACGGCCACAGCCTGCTCCGCGTTGGTAACCGTCCAGATGCGCTCCGCCGGAATCAACGGACGCAACCGGGCGACGGTCTGCTGTAACATCGTGTCCTTGCCCACGATATTGAGGAGCTGCTTTGGCGTGCGCGTGCGGCTCCGCGGCCAAAAGCGCGTGCCGCGCCCCCCGGCGAGAATCACGGCGTGAAGACTCAGTTTTTCGTTCGCCATCGTTGTGCCGCCTAATCGAAAACAACTTGTGCGAGCGCTGCTGCCGAGGCTCCTTCGCGATGAAGTTCCGTCCGCAAGGTCGCAAGATCCGGCACCCAGGTTCGAATGAACGACGTAGGCGCCTCCGGCCGAACTTCAATGCGTCCTTGCCGAGCGGGCACCAGCCAACATTCGCCGCGACGATAGCGGGCCGCGCTCTCCGGCCAGGATAATGTCCCTGCGCCATCGAGAATAACGAGTAGCTCAAAACGTTCCTCATCCAACGGGAGTTCACATTGCTCGGAACAATCCCATCGCTCTGCGGCGAAGAACCTGCAAGCGGTCAGCAGCGATCTCGTTGCTCCGTCCGCTGGGAGAGCAAGCGCCGTGATTTTCCCCCCGGCACGCCGCCCAAAGTTTGTAACCTCCAGCGCCTTCTCGATATGCAATTCTCGCGCCTTCCCGTGCGCATCCACGCGGCCGTAATCGTACACGCGATACGTCAGGTCCGAATACTCCTGCACTTCGCAAATCACCATACGGGGACCGATGGTGTGCGGAGTTCCCGCAGGGACGAAAAGAGTGTCGCCGGAATGGACCGGAACCACCTCGAATAGATCTTCTAGTGTTTGCCGCGCGAGACCTTCTTGAAAGCTTCGCTTGTCCACCCCTGGTTTTAACCCCACGAGTACTTGCGCTCCGGAATTCGCGGAAACTACGTACCACATTTCCGTCTTCCCCCGCCCGCCGGCAGCCATTTCGTGTTTGGAGGCATAGGCGTCGTCCGGATGAACCTGGATGGAAAGCTTGTCGGTGGGGAAAATGAATTTGACGAGAAGAGGGAAGTCTGCCGCCGTTGCGAGTTGCCTGCCGCGCCATTCTACCGGCATTTCCGCCCAAGCTTCACCGAGCGTTTTCCCTGCGTACGGGCCAATGGCAATCTTACATGCGATGCCTGTCAGCCAAGCCTCGCCCAGCGGTTCGAGCAGATTAGATTTTTCAGGATAGATAGGCGCCAATGAACGCGCGCCCCAAATTCTCGGGCTGAAGATGGGCTCTATGCGTGTGGGCGTGGGCTTCACGAGATTTCTTGGCCTCGTATGCGTTGGAGTGGTCAAAAAAGCGGGAGCTTGGCTCCCGCACCCCAAAACTACGCGGCGGCTTCAGCGCGCGAGAAAAAACGTCCTAGACGCCGCAAGCCTTCGTCGATGCGTTCGATCGACGTGGCGTAGGAAAGTCGTAGATAGCCGGGAGCGCCAAAAGCTTCGCCGGGCACGACCGCGACTTGCACTCGGTCCAAGAGCATTTTGGTGATTTCCGTGCAGGACTTCGCCAAGGCTGGCCCGCCAGAGCCACTCGCAAGATGCGCCGAAATATTCGGGAACGCATAGAACGCGCCGCCGGGCCACTCGCAGGTGACGCCGGGAATGGCGCGCAAGCCTTCCACAATGCGTTTTCTGCGCTTGGCGTATTCCGCGAGCATCAGGGGCACAGTTTCCATCGATCCGCGCATGGCTTCAAGCGCCGCGTATTGCGCAATCGACGTTGCATTCGAAGTGGATTGACTCTGCAGCTTGACGAGTGCCTGGATGAGAGCTTCCGGCCCCAGCGTGTAACCGATGCGCCACCCAGTCATCGCAAATGTTTTCGAGACCGAGCCGATGATGATGACGTTTTCTTTTGAACCCGCCGCACTGGCGATCGAGTACGGCTTGTGTGGCTCGTAGGTGAAGTGCGAATAACACTCATCGCCCATCAGCCAGACATTGTGCTTTTTGCAGACCGCAAGGATGCGTTCGTATTCATCCGGTGGGACGACGCCGCCTGTGGGATTGCTGGGCGAATTCAGAATCAAAAGCTTCGTTTTAGGCGTGATGGCTTTTTCGACGGCTGCAGCCTTCACGCTGAAACCGTCTTCCGGGCGCGTCTCGACGAATACCGGCGTTCCGTGCGCGTACTTCACGATGTCCGGGAAGCTCACCCAGTAAGGCGCGGGGATGATCACCTCATCGCCCTGCTGGACGAGCACGCTCATCACATTGAAGATGGAGTGCTTGCCGCCGACGCTCACCACACACTCTTTCGCTTCATAAGCGGAGCCGAGCTCCCGTTTGTGCCAAGCGCAGATAGACTCGCGCAGAGGCATGATGCCGCCCGCCGGCGTGTACTTCGACTTGTTCTCTTCGATTGCCTTGATCGCCGCTTTCTTGATGTGGTCCGGCGTGGGAAAGTCCGGCTCGCCCGG